>Ga0194125_10001128_pt1 | contig 45212 bp, 43 predicted proteins | sample TA2KigC250mmetaG_FD_148626 | JGI IMG/M metagenome (GOLD analysis project Ga0194125, IMG submission 148626) | Freshwater microbial communities from Lake Tanganyika, Tanzania - TA2015034 Kigoma Deep Cast 250m | ecosystem: Environmental > Aquatic > Freshwater > Lake | place: Tanzania: Lake...
AGGTCTACAACCTGGCCGCGGACATGGGCGGCATGGGCTTCATCGAGCGCTTTCGGGTGGAATGCCTGCGCAGCGTGCTGATCAACACGCACATGATCGAGGCGGCCTGGCGGGCGGGGGCGGAGCGCTATTTCTACGCGTCGTCGGCCTGCGCCTACAACACGAACCTGCAGCAGGACACGGACGTGCGGGCGCTGAAGGAATCCGACGCTTACCCGGCCATGGCCGAGCGCGGCTACGGGTGGGAGAAGCTGATTTCCGAGATGTTCTGCCAGGAATACTGGCACGAGCGCGGCCTGAAGACCTTCATCCCGCGCTTCCACAACGTCTACGGCCCGCACGGCACCTGGGACGGCGGCCGCGAAAAGGCGCCGGCGGCGATCTGCCGCAAGGTCATCATGGCCAAGCGGGCGGGCTCCGACGAGATCGATATCTGGGGCGACGGCACGCGCACGCGCAGTTTCATGTACATTGACGACTGCGTGGACGGCATCGACCAGATCATGCACTGCGAGGACCTGGTCGCCACGCCTATCAACCTGGGCACCAGCGAGCTGGTCTCGATCAACGACCTGGTCTCCTATGTCGAGAAGATCGCCGGCGTGAAGCTGCGCCGCCGGTACGACCTGGACGCGCCGCAGGGCGTGGCCGGCCGCAACAGTGACAACACCATGATCAAGCGCATCCTGGGATGGGAGCCGGGCACGCCGCTGAAGGAAGGCCTGAAGGCGACCTACGCCTGGATCGAGCGGCAGGTCGAAGACCGCGCCGCCGGCAAACGCACGGTGAGCTGAGCCGTCTCTCGGGCATGATTATCCCTCCGGTCCTGCTTCGGATCATTCCGGCCCCGCTTGCGGAGCGGCTGGCATCCCGGCTCGACTCGCCGCTTGGCGGCCGGCTGGCATCGCATTCCCTCTGGTCTTTCGCCGGCTCCGCCGGCAGCCGCGTTCTTTCAGTCGCCGCTACCGTGGCGATTGCGCGCATCCTGGGTCGGCACGGGATGGGCGAGCTGGGCATCCTGCAAAGCACGGTAAACATGTTCGGCATTCTGGCGGGATTCGGACTCAACGTTACCGCCACGCGGTTCGTGGCGGAGTTGCGGACCGCGTATCCTGACCGGGCGGGACGCAGCGCCGCGCTGGCGGTTGTCAGCACGCTTCTGGCCGGACTGATAGCCGCGGCTCTCCTGTTCGTGGCGGCCGACTGGCTGGCTCGCACCAAGCTCAACGCCGCTAGTCTCGCGCCGCTGTTGCGTCTGAACGCCGCGCTTCTGTTCGCAAACGCCGGATCAGGCGTCCTGACGGGAATTCTCTTCGCGCTGGAGGTCTTCATGCCCGTCTCCGTTCTCATGCTTCTGCAGGGTGCGTGCGGCATGCTTCTCATGCCCCTGGGCGCGGTCTGGAGAGGTACGGAAGGCGTCATTCTGGGCCAGATTGCGGCCACACTGCTCATGGCCGGCGCGCAGGCGCTGGTGGTGAGGCGGCAGTGCCGCGCCGGGCGCCTGCGTTTCGTCTGGTCGGGCTTGAGCCGGGAACTGCACATCATCTGGGGCTTCGCGCTGCCGGCCTTTCTCGGCAACGCCGTCATAGTGCCGTTCATATGGCTGTCGAACACGTTTCTGATTGGCCGCGAGAGCGGCTACGAAGAGATGGGGGCGTTCGCCGCGGGACTGCAGTGGTTCAACTTCCTGCTGATTGTTCCGGGCCTGCTTGCCCAGGCCACGCTGCCGGTCATGAGCGAGCGTTTGGGCGCCGGCGATCTGCGGGCCGTCCTGAAGATATGGGCCTTCAGTCTGCGCCTGAACGCGGTTGTCGCCGTCGCGCTGACGGCGGGAGTTGTTTTGTTCGGCCCTTTGATCATGCGCCTGTACGGCGCGGCTTTTGTCGGCTACCACGGGATGCTGGGCCTGATCGCGTTGGCCGGCGCGGGCCAGGCGATCCTCGATTCCGCGGCAAGACTGCTGGTGCTGCAGAACCGGATGTGGGCGCTGTGCGCCATGAACCTGGGTTTCGCGCTGGCCTGCGCGACCGCCGCCTACTGGTTCACGGCCGGCGGCGCAACGGGGCTGGCCGCGGCCCGGGCGCTGGCATATGCGGTCCACGGGTGCTGGCTGAGCGCCGCGGTGTGGCGCGCCTACCGGGAGATGGCCGGAGCACGGGCAATGGCGGAGGCGCCGGCGTGAAGGCGGCCGGACTCGGCCGGCTCATCAGAGACGCGAGGTACAGGGTCTTCTATGCCCTCCTCCTCCGATCGCGGAGCGGCATGGTCACGCTGGGCGCCAGGCCGTGCCAGTGGACCGTGGACCTCACGGGCCTTGGCCCGGATTCGATCGTCTACAGCGCCGGCGCCGGACGCGACATAACGTTTGAACGGGAACTCATCGTCCGAACCGGATGCCGCGTGTGGCTCCTCGATCCCACGCCGACGGGCATCGCGACTGTCCGCGACGCGCGGCTGCCTGACGCCGGCCGTCTCGCGCACCTTTCTCTGGCGCTCTCGGACCGGGTCGGTTCCGTGCGACTGGTTCTGAGGGAAGACAGCGCCGACGGTTCCTACAGCATGGCGTCCGACGGCGAGGCGGACAGCGGTGTCGAGCGGATAGAGGCCGAGGGCACGACGCTCGGGGCGCTGATGCGGAGATTGGGGCACGCGCGGATTGACCTGCTCAAGATGGACATAGAAGGCGCCGAGTACGGCGTGCTGGCGGATCTGTGCCTCCATCGTCTTCCGGTGCGTCAGATCGCCGTGGAATTCCATCACTGGATGATACCTTCGCTCTCTCGTCGCCAAACCGTCGCGGCCGTTCTGCGCCTGCGCTCGGCGGGCTATCGGCTCGTGCATGTGCACGGTTGGGATCATACCTTTGTCACCCGGAAGCGGGCTCGCGCGTCGTGACCCAGGGGCCGGCAATCAAGGTGGCGTTGATGTGTCCGGGCAGCGCGCACCTGCGTCAGACGGCCCGCTGTTTCTGCGAACGCGAGGCGCTGGCCGGGCTGTATGTTTCCGACAAGAACGCGACGGGCCTGCCGCGCGTCCTGTATCACCGTTGCTGGCCCTTTCATCTTCTCATGAAGCCGTTCTACTGGACTCTCAACAGGCCTGTCTTCCGGTGGCACGCGGCGTTCTGGGCCTTGTTGCCCGTCTGGCACGCCTGGGCCGCCGGCCGGCGTCTGCCTTCCTGCAACGTGGTCCAGGCCATCGGGCCGTTCGCCCGCACGGCGTTCGATCACGCCGACAGACTGGGCGCGCTGAAGGTTTACGATTCGCCCAGTACGCACCCCGCGAGCCTGGAACGCGTCATGCGGGACGAGTATGACCGCTGGTGGCCGGGCCATCGTCCCGCGCCGGGCGCCTTCTGGCTGGCGACGGAGGAGTGTCGCCGCAACCTCGCGCGCGCCGATCTCGTGCTCTGCCCCTCGAACCACGTTCTTGACACGATGGTTGCCAACGGAGTGGAACCGGCGAAGTGCGTCGTCCACCCTTTCGGCGCGGATCTTTCCGTATTCGATCCGCGGAGCGGCGCGCCGCCGGAACCGCGTTTTGTTTCGATCGGGTACATTTGTCTGCGCAAAGGACACCAGTATCTCTTCCCGGCGTTCGAGCGGATCAAGGCCTCGTTTCCCGCGGCGGAGCTGCATTGCGTGGGCGGGGTGCTCGCCGACGGCGCGCCGTTGATGCGTCGTTACCGCGGTCTGGTCGTTCACCATCCTGTCCTGCCGGCGGCGGGGGTCGCCGCCCTCCTGAAGCAAAGCACGGCCATGGTGCTGGCGTCGGTCGAGGAAGGCTACGCGCGCGTGCTGGCCGAGGCCCTGGCCACCGGGACGCCGCTGATCGCCACGGCGGAAAGCGGGGCGGCCACGACCATTACTCACGGCAGCGAGGGCATGCTCGTGCCGGCGCGCGATCCGGATGCCCTGCATGCGGCGATGCTCCGGCTGGCGGAAGACCGCGCGCTGGCGGCCGCGATGGGGCTAAGAGCCGCGGCCCGCGGACGCGCGCTGGGCGACTGGCAGGCGTACGCCGACCATCTTCTGGAACTCTACGCGGCGCGCGCGCGCAATAGCACCCCATGATCCCGCGTCACAGAATCATCCTGATGGGAATCGCCATCCTGTCCGGCCTTGTGGCCGCGGTGCTGGCGATGGAGGGCGGCAGTCTCATGCCGCTTGCCCTGATGGCGCTGGTTCCCTGCGGACTGATGATTCTGCCTCACCCCGACTTGCTCGTCATGATCGGCTGGAGTCTTTCATTCAGCTTCATCAGCATACCGGGGTTTCCGCCCTCGATGGACCTCTCGCGCGTCCTTCTGTTCTTCGCGCTCCCGCCTCTGTTCATACGCGTACTTCTGGGCGGCAAGACCGGCGTGACGGGCCGGGGGCTCCGCGCGGTCGTCTGGGGCTACGCCGTGGTGCTCGCGGTTCACATGGCCGTGCGCGGCTTCGGATTGCGGTTGATGAGCGGGGAGGTTTGGGGGAGCGGTGAAGCAATCGCGCAATTCATATATATCCTGCTGTTCCTGCTGCGCGACCGCATGGCCGCCCCCCGGCGGCACTGGCTCCCGGCCTTCACCGCGATGACCGCTTTGAGCGTGCTGCCGATGGCGGCCGATCTGCTGCTCCTGGTCACGGGCGGCGCCGCCATGGGACTGTTCTATTTCATTGCGCCGGCGGCGAACGTACCGTCGCCAGGCAGACTGGGCGGTGCCGCGGTTTGGCGGCTGCAGCGCGCCATCTTCTTCATCCCGGGTCTTGCGCAATGGAGCCTGGCCATGTTCCGAATGCGCCGGCTGAAGTTGCCTGCGTTCGGCGTGGCGCTGCTGGGCTGTCTGGCGCTGCTGGGGATCTCGGGACATCGCATCATGCTCCTGCAGTTGACGCTCTTCGCGGCGGTTTGTTTCTTCCTGAGCAAACGCGGGCGGGTCCTCAGGATGGGCGGCTCGTTCGCGTTGGCGACGCTCCTGGCGTGGGCCGCGCTCATCCCCGTCTCGCGTCATCTGCCCCTGGCGGCGCAACGCGTGATCTCGTTCGTCCCCGGCATTCACCTCGCGGAAGTCGCGCGACGGGACGCCGAGGGCACGGTGCGGTGGCGCGTGGCGCTGTGGAAAGAGAACATGCGGGATGTTCCGAAGTACTTCTGGGTTGGCAAGGGGCTGGTGATCCACCCCTCGGAACTGATGTCGTATTACAACCGCCTGGCCTATGCGCGCTACGCGGGCGAAAGGATTGACACCATCGAAGAGATGACCCTGCTGCGCGACTATCACAACGGTCCCCTCGCGCTGCTGCTGGATCTCGGCGTCTTCGGCCTCTTGACGGGTGGCGCCATTACGGTGCTCCTGTGCAGGGAGACGCTGTGGAACACGCGCCTGCGCGTCTGGCGCCACAACGATCTGCGCCAGATCCACTTCGTGCTTGGATGCGGCCTTCTGGCCGAGGTCGCTACATTCTGGCTGCTCTACGGCGACGTGCGCGCCATGATGCGCTTCATGTTTCTCGGGACCTTGCTGGCGGCCATCCGCCGCAGCGACGACATGGAGCCGGCGCCGGCGGCCGACGCCGCTCAAGAAGCTCCCGAATGATAGCGCTCATTTCCACCACGCACGGCCGCGGACTGGGCGCCGAGGCGGTGCTGGACGCCCTGTTGAGCGCCTGGCGCTCCGCGGAGATGCGGCTGACGGTCGTCGCCCCGCCCGGCTCGCGCGCCGCGCAGTCGAGCGCGGCCAACGGGCACGGGTTCCTGCCGCTGAACACCAGCCACGACGGACTGGCCGCCAACCTGCTCGGACTTCGCGCCGTGTTGCCCAAGCTCCGGGGCGCCCGCCTGGTCCACGCCTGGTCCGCCCGAAGCTTCGAGCTGGCCCGGTTGGCTGCGCGCCTGGGGCGTGTGCCGTCCTGCGGCACGCTGCACGATCATCCGAGGGCCGGATTCATCGGGCCGGCCCGCCGCCGCCTCATGCGCTGGTCCGCCAACCGCCTCGGGGCGCTGGTATGCGTCAGTCGGGCGGTGGAAGGCGCGGTCCGTAGCGCCGGCTACCGCGTGCCGACGCGCGTCGTCTGGAACGGCCTTCCCGACCGTCCGCCGGTCTCTCTCTCGCGCGCGCGGGAAAGCGGTCCGCCGCGCATCGGATTCACGGGACTGTACGCCGAATGGAAGGGATTTGACACAGTGGCGGAATGGGCCGCGGAAACACGGCACGACCGCGCGGAATGGCGGCTGTACGGGCGGCCCGGCGGCGCGCCCGAAAGCCGCGTCAGGGCGCTGGCCGCCGCCTGTCGCGGCTCGGTGAAGGTGTGCGGATTCCGGCCTTCTGAAGAGATTTTCGCGGAAATCGACATCCTCGTGCACCCATCCACGGCTTTCGATCCGTTTCCGACGGCTCTGCTTGAGGCGGCGCGCGCCGGAATCCCGACGGTCGCGTCGCGGGCCGGAGGATCGCCGGAGATCGTCGAAGAGGACCGAACCGGCTTTCTCTTCCAGAGCGCCAGGCCGGCCGACGGACTGGAACGCCTGCGGGCGTTGATTGCCGACGCCGACCTGCGCGTGCGCATGGGCCAGGCGGCCCGATGCCGCTTCCTGGAGCGCTTCCAGGCCGTCCGCATGGCGGAGGAGTACCGCGCCGCATGGCATTCGCTGCTCGCGGGCGAGCCGCCGGACGGGGTGGAAAAGAACGCATGAAGGTGGCCCTGGACACCAATGGGCTGTACACGACCCGCGCCGGTGTCGCGCGCTACCTCCTGGGGCTGATGCAAGGCTTCAGGGAGATGGGTCCGTCCGCCCCGGAGATCGTTCCGTTCGCGTGGCCGGTCTTCAACCTGGAATACCGCCAGCCGGCGCGCGCGCTGAAGACCGCGTGGCGCGAGCTGGTGTGGGCGAACACGGCGGCGCCGTTCCGGATGCTGCGCCTGCGGCCGGATGTCCTGCACTTCGCATGCACAGGCGTGTTCCGGCATCACGCGCTGCCGACCGTGGCAACGATACACGACGTCACGGCCCTGCGTTTTCCAGCCAAGTTCAGACCCTGGCAGCGGCTTTCCGCACCGCACCGCCTGCGTCGTCTGGCCGCCGCCGACCGCATCGTGTGCGTGAGCCGCTTCACGGCCGACGAGTCCATACGGCTCCTGGACGTGAACCCCGCGCGCATACACGTTGTTTACGAGGGCAGTGCGTTCGCCGATCCCGCAAGCGTCTCCGAGCGCCCTCCCGAGTTCGATCTGCCGCCGTCGTTTTTCCTCTTCGTCGGCTCGCTGGAGCCGGGCAAGAACCTGGCGCTGCTGCGCGAGACCTACGTCCTGGCCGCGGCACGCGGGGTTGCGCTGCCCCCGCTGGTGATCATTGGCGCGCGCTGGGAAGGCGTGTCCACGGAAGGCGCTCCGCCGCAAGGATGGATCTACGCGGGACGCCAGGATGACGACGTGCTCGCTTACTGCTACCGGCGCGCCGAGGCGCTTCTCTTTCCAAGCATCTACGAAGGCTTCGGGCTGCCGGTCCTGGAAGCCATGGGCCTGGGTTGTCCCGTGATCTGCGACCGGGTGGCGAGTCTGCCGGAAGTCGGCGGAGACGCCCCCCTCTACGCGGCACTGAAGCCGGAGCCCTGGCTTGAAGCTGCGCGGGAGTTGCTGCGCGATGCCGCGGGACGGCGGCAGCGGATCGAGGAAGGCCGCCGCCAGGCGTCCCGCTTCTCCTGGAAGCGCTGCGCGCAGGAAACGGCCGAAGCCTACGCCGGCGCCCTGCGAAGCAAACGCTGACGCACCATGGCCGAAGCACACATCCTGACCGGCAGCCCCGCGGGCGAAACGCTGGTGCGGTTTGTTCGGGACCGGCTGCCCGAAGGCCCCTACACCCGTATCGTGGTGAAGCCCAACTGGGTCAGACATGAGACGGACCCGCGCTTCCCGATCCGTGCGCTCGTGACGGACACACGGTTGATTGACGCCGTACTGCAGGCCTGCCTCGCCAAGTACCCCGGCGCCAGGTCAATCACCGTCGGCGACGCGCCGCTGCAGACCTGCGACTGGAAGCGGCTGAGCGCGCAGACCGGGCTGGATGCCATGGCAATCCGCTACGCGTCGGTGGCGGGGCCTGCTGTGCGCTTCCTGGACCTGCGGCGCGAGCGCGCCGTTGAGCGCCAGGGATTCATGCGGGTTTCAGCCGACCAGCCGGGTGACCCGGCCGGGTACCGCGAAGTTGCCCTCGATGCGGCCAGCCACTTGGAACCGGTTAGCGCCGACGCGGCGCGCTTTCGCGTGTCGGACTACGACCCCGGCGAAATGGTCAGCCGCCACGGCCCGGGGCGACACCGCTACCTGATCAGTGCGTCCGTGCTGGACGCCGACCTGGTCGTCAACCTTCCGAAGATGAAGACACACCAGAAAGCCGGCATCACCGGCGCGCTGAAGAACCTGGTGGGCATCAACGGCGACAAGGCCTGCCTGGTCCACCACCGCAAGGGCGTTGACGAATTCGGGCCCTGCAGCACGCGACTGGTGCGGCTGCAGTGCCGGGTGCGCGATGCGCTTCAGAAGCGCTCGCCCCGGCTCTTCGCCGGCGGACGCGCGGCCTGGAGCGGGATCAAAGCCCTGGCCCGCGTACACACGGCGGCCACGCGCGAGGTGTTGACATCGGGCCGCGTGTACGTCGCGTCCGGCTCCTGGTACGGCAATGACACCATCTGGCGGATGATCTACGACCTGAACCGCGCCGCGCGCTACGCCCCTGCAGGTGGCGGCCTTCTCGCCGCCACGCCGCAACGGGACTACGTCGCAATCATGGACGGCATCTGCGCCGGCGAGGGCAACGGGCCGCTCGATCCGTTGCCGGTGGACCTGGGCATCGTGACCGTGTCTGACGACCCCTTCCTGATGGACATGGCCGCAGCGCGCCTGATGGGGTTTGACCGCGACCGCATACCGCAACTGGCCAATTGCGCGCTGTTTCAGGATGAACGGTGGGCGCGCTTCGATCCGCGGACCGTGTCGGTCATCCTTGACGGGAAGCGGCTGCGTGGCCTCGACGCCTTGCCCGTGCTGCGCCGCTTCCTTCCGACGCCCGGCTGGCAGGGCCGTATCGAACTAGCGTCACCATGATCCGTCGCGACCTGTTCTTTCTGTTGAGCCGCGCGATCGGCTCGCGCGTGCGGGCGGAATACGCTGCGACGCTGAAACTGGAGCGCGCGGGGCCCGCTTGTCTCGCGGCGCTGAGCGAAGAGCGTCTGGCGGCGGTGCTGCGGCACGCGGCGCGCGACATCCCGTACTATCGCGCGAGGCTTCCCGCGGGCGGCACCCCCGTCCTGACGGACTTCCCTGTGCTCACCAAGCACGACGTCGCCGCGCGTTTCACGGAGCTGATGGCGGCGCCCCTTCGCGCCGAAACGGAAGCGGGGCGCGAGCGGGGCGCGGGCTATTCGTGGATCAAGGTCCGCACGGGCGGCACCACCGGCACCCCCACCACGGTCGTGCACGACGCCTCGTTCCGGGACCGCGGCCGCGCCGGAAGGCTCTATTCGCAATACCTGTGCGGTTTCCCGTTCGGGGTGCCCTACTTCCGGCTCTGGGGCTCCATGGCCGAAATCAACCGCCTGCGGCAGTCACCCGGCCAGCGGCTCATGGGCGCCCTGGCCGGCGAGCGGCTCCTGAACGCCTTTCTGATGAGCCAGGCCGACATGGATCGCTACCTGGACGCGCTCGCGCGTTCGCCGATCCGCCACATGATGGCCTACGTGGACGCCGCGCATGCGCTGGCGCTGCACGCGCGCCGCGCGGGGCGCGCCGCGCGCCCGCTCGAGTCCATCATGGCGTGCGCCGGCACGGTCACGGACGACGCGCGGGCCGCCCTGCGCGACGTCTTCGGCGCGCGGGTGCACAACAAGTACGGCAGCCGCGACTGCACCGACATGGCCTGCGAATGCGAGCGCGGCGGCATGCACGTCTACAGCCATCACGCCTGGATCGAAGTCCTGGACGACGGCGGCCGCGCCGTGGCGCCCGGACGGACCGGCCGCCTCGTCGTGACGCTGCTGGGCAACTTCTCCTTTCCCATGATCCGCTACGAAATCGGCGACATCGGCGCCCTGAGCGCCCGGCAGTGCGACTGCGGCCGGCCGTTTCCGCTCATGGAAAGAATTGAAGGACGCGCGGCGGAGTTCCTCACGTCCGTATCGGGCGGATACGTCTCACCCGTCTACATCCGCCACCTCGTGGGCGTGGTGCACAACCCGGGCACCATCCGCTGCTTCCAGCTCGTGCAGACGGGTGCGTCCGCCTACCGCCTCGCGCTGGAGCTGGACGCGAGCGTCGCGGACGCCGCCTACCTGGCGACGGCCGCCGGGATACGTCATGATCTGCTGCGCGTCTTGGGCGCGGATGCGGACTTGGAGATAGTCCGTGCGGAGCGCATCGCGCCTTCCGCGGGCGGGAAGTTCCTCTACGCCATCAACCGGCACCGCGAGACCGCATGAGAATCCTCTTCGTGCACACCGGCGCCGACATGTACGGCGCGAGCCGGTCGCTGCTGCGGCTGAGCCGCGGCCTGGTCCGCGACGGCCACGGCGTGACCTGCGTGCTTCCATACGAGGGTCCGCTCCGGGCGGAGTTGGCCGCCGCCGGCGTGGCAACGCTCATCGACCGCGGACTGCCGCTCTTCATCCGCGGCGATTTCCGCTGCCCGCTGCGCGCGCTGCGCCGGGCCTTCGGCGCCGCGCGCGCGCTGGCCGCGGCCTGGAGGCTGCTGGGCCGCCTGCGGCCCGACCTGGCGCACACCAACACGGCCTCGGTGTTTCCTTCCTACGGCCTGGCGGCCCGCCTGCGCGGCATCCCGCACGTCGCGCACATCCGGGAATCGTTCGCCGATTTCGGTCCGCTGTGGCGGGTGTTCCAGTGGCTGCTGGCGGTTTCGGCGGACCGTATCATCGCCGTCTCCGCCGCCGTGGCCGCGCAGTTCGCCCCGTCCATCCGGCGCAAGACGGTGGTGATCCACAACGGCTTGCCGGCGGACGAATTCGCGCGGGTCGAACCGGAGCGCGTGGCCGCCTTTCGCCGGCGTTACGGCCTCGCGGATTACCGGCTCGTGGGGCTGGTCGGGAGGATCAAGATGGGGCGCAAGGGGCAGGATGACTTCGTGCGGGCCGCGGCGCGCCTCGGCGCATGGCATGACCGCGTGCGGTTCCTGGTGATCGGCAGCCCGTTCCCAGGCAACGAGGAACACGAGAGGGAACTGCAGCGGCTGATCGATAGTCTGAATCTGCGCGGCATCGTGCTTCTGACCGGCGACGTGGCGGAAATCAAGGCGGCCATTTCGGCGATGGACGTTGTGGCGATGGCGTCGGCGCGCCCGGAGCCTTTCGGCGGCGTGGTGCTCGAAGCCATGGCGCTCGGACGTCCCGTCGTCGGCACGGCCACGGGCGGAACGGTCGAACAGATAGAGGACGGCGTAACCGGGTTTCTCGTGCCGCCCGACGATCCTCAAGCCATGGCGGCGGCCGTTGAGCGGCTGCTGGAGAATCCCGGTCTGGCGGCGCAAATGGGCGAAGCGGGCCGGAAGCGCTGTTCGAGTCTCTTTGGTTTCGATGCCTTCTACGGTAAAATAGCGGGAGTATATGGCTCGCTGCTTGCCGGGAGATCTGTCTACACGCGGATTCACGAGGGCGGGAAGTGAGACCGCTACCGGCGGACGCCACGGGCTCGGTCGGCACGTGTCTCCATGACGTAGGAGCCCGGCACGGCTGGGAAAATCGGCAGAATGACTAAGGAAGCAGCACTCCTGAAGATCAGCCAGCGCCTGCGGAAGAGGCGGTTTGCCAGGTTCATGAGCGAGCTGCGGCCGAGACAGACCGACAGCATTCTGGACGTGGGGGGGCTGCCGACTATGTGGATCGGCACGGGATTTGAACATAATGTGACGTTGATCAATCTGAATGTGCCGGAGTCTCCGTCCCCCTTTTTTCAATGGGTGCGGGGGGATGCATGCTCCATGGCGATGTTTCAGGCAAAGGCATTCGACATCGTGTTTTCAAACAGCGTCATAGAACACGTGGGCGATTTCTCGCGACAGCGGCAAATGGCCTCCGAGGTGGAGCGGATCGGCAAGAAGATCTGGATTCAAACCCCTTGCAAGCACTTTCCTTTGGAGCCGCATTTCATGTTCCCTTTCTTTCAGTATTTCCCCTTGCCGCTGAGGTTGGGCATTGCCCGGAGATGGGCGTTCTCATTCTCCAGGCAGTGCGGCCTAGACCCGGACTATGAAGCCAAACACATCTGGCCGCTGAGCCGGCGGGATATGAGACGTCTCTTCCCGGGGGCCAGGATTCTGACAGAGACTCTGTTCGGCTTGCCCAAGTCTATCATGGCGGTGAAGCCATGACACTCGGACGGCCTGCCGTGTGCGCATGGCAAGATGTTGCCGCTTGGATACACGAGGGCGCGACGTGAGACTGCTGCTTACGGGCGCATCAGGATTCATCGGCACGAACGCGGTCGAGGATTTCAGCCGGGACGGCGCGGACCTGCTGAACCTTGACGTTTGCGCCCCCCTGTGCGGCGGCCAGAAGCGTTTCTGGCGGCGTGTGGACGTTCTTGACGCGCCGGAGGTAGGCGGCGCGTTTGCCGAGTTCCGGCCCACGCATGTGCTGCATATGGCCGCTCGCACGGACTGTGACGAGAACACCACCGTTGACCGGGGCTACCAGGTCAACACCGCCGGCACGCGCAACGTGATCGCCGCGATCAACGCCGCGGGCGGGGTCCGGCGCGCCGTGATGGTCTCTTCGCAGTACGTGTGCGGCCCGGGACATGTCCCGCAGCACGACGAGGACTACGCCCCGCACACGGTCTACGGGCAGAGCAAGGTCGCCATGGAGCGGATCGTGCGCGCATCCGGCCTGGCCTGCGTCTGGACCATCGCCCGCCCGGCGAATGTCTGGGGTCCGTGGCACATGCGCTACCGGCGGGAGTTCTGGCGCGTGCTGCGCCGCGGCCTTTACATGCATCCCGGCGGCGGCCCGGTGGTGCGCACCTACGGCTACGTGGGCAACGTGATCTGGCAGCTCCGAAGGATCTTCGAAGCGCCGCGCGAGCAGGTCGACCGCCAGACCTTCTACCTGGGCGACATGCCGGGCGACATCCGCGCATGGACCGACGCGTTTTCGCGCGCGCTCCGGGGCAGGCCGGTGCGCACGGTTCCGCGCTTCGTCCTCCGGGCGCTCGGGCTGTGCGGCGACGGCGTCAGGCTGCTGGGAATAACGCCGCCGCTGACTTCGTCGCGCTACCGCAGCATGGTGCAGGATTACCTGACGCCCATGCGGAAGACGTTCGAAGTCTTCGGGACGCCGCCCTTCGCGCTTGAGGATGGCGTGCGGCGCACCGTGCGGTGGCTGAACGAATACGGCTGGCCCGGCGAAGCGGAGGGCCGCGAAGCGTCGTGAACCCGAACGCCCCGCAGAAGCTCGACGTTCTCGGCGCCGGGATCGCCGCGGTGAACATGGAGGCGGCCGTGCGGATCGTCGCGGACTGGATCGCCGACGCCGACGGCCGCCGCTACGTTTGCGTGACCGGCGTGCATGGGGTCATGGAAAGCCTGCGCGACACGGACATCCGCCGCGCGCATAACGACGCGGACATGTGCGTGCCGGACGGCATGCCGCTGGTCTGGGTCGGCAGGCGGCGCGGACACCGGCGCATGGGACGCGTCTACGGTCCCGACCTGATGCTGGAGTTGTGCCGCCTTTCCGCGGATCGCGGCTGGCGCCATTTCCTCTACGGCGGGCGGGCGGGCGTCGCGGAGCGGCTGCGGACGCGCCTCGAGGAACGGTTCCCCGGCATCGTCATCGCCGGGACGTTCTGCCCGCCTTTCCGCCCGTTGAACGAAACGGAGGAGCGCGAGCTGCGCGCCGCCGTGGCCGGGGCGAAGCCGGACCTCTTCTGGGTCGGACTGAGCACGCCGAAGCAGGAACTGTTCATGCATGCCTATCGCGGCCGGCTGGACGCGCGCGTGATGCTCGGCGTCGGCGCGGCCTTCGATATCCACGTGGGCGACGTGCGCGAGGCTCCGGGCTGGGTGAAGCAGGCGGGCCTGCAGTGGTTTCACCGCATGTGCATGGAGCCGCGCCGGCTCGCCGGGCGCTATCTGCGCAACAACCCCGCCTTCCTGTGGCACATCTTTCTCCAGCTTTCCGGCTTGCGCCGCTACCCGTAGAATGGATATCCGGATGGAACCGTCGATGAATCCCGGCGAACGCGGACGACTCTCCGGCGCGGACGCGGCGCGCGTCCTGGCGCTGGGCGCCGTTCTGGCCCTGCTCGCGGCGCTTTTCCACTTCCAGGGCAACGCGGTCAATGTCCCGCTGTTCGGACGCTCGGTCTTCCGCTGGATGATCGCGCGCTGGCACGATCCCTCCGGCGCTTTCATGCACGGCTGGCTGGTCCCGCCGGTCAGCGCCTGGCTGCTATGGCGCCGACGGCGCGAGCTGGCGGCATGTCCCAAACGCGTCAGCCTGGCCGGACTGGCGGCGGTGGTTTGTTTCCTCGCGCTGCACGCGCTGGGCGTCCGGGCCATGCTGCCGCGCCTGAGCCTTGTGGCGTTCGCGGGCCTGCTGTGGGCCATGCCGTTCTACCTCATGGGTCCGTGCACGGCCGGGCTCCTGTTCTTTCCCTGCGTGTACCTGCTCTTCTGCGTGCCGCTGAGCTTTCTCAACAGCTTCACGTTTCCGCTCCGGCTCTTCGCCTCCGCCGCGTCGGTGTCGATTCTCAACGGCCTGGGCATCCCCTGCGCCCGGACGGGAACGGTCATGACGCTGGGCGGCGGCGCGCCGCTCAGCCTGGACGTCGCCGACGCCTGCAGCGGTCTGCGGTACGTGCTGGCCATCACGGCGCTGGGCGCGCTGTACGCCTACCTCTCGCAGACCCGGGCATGGAAGCGATGGACGCTGTTTCTGGCGTCGGTTCCCTTCGCCGTGGCCGGCAACGTGGTCCGCGTGCTGGTCGTCGGAATCGCGGCGCGGCTGCTGGGACGCGAGGTCGCCGCGGGCCTGTACCATGACGTCTCGGGATACATCGTCTTCGCCGTGGTCGTGGCGCTGATGATCGGCGCCGGCGCGGCGCTCAATGCCGGAATCCGCCGCGGAGAGAAGCCTTGAAGTCCTCCGGACTCGGAGCGCTGCTGACGCTGGTCGCCCTGCTGGCGGCGACCTCGCTGGGGCTGCTTGCCTTCCGGGACGTCAGGCTGATCGGGGAAACCGGCCTCGCCGGCGAACTGCCCGCGAAGATCGGGCCCCGGACGGGACGCACGCCGCTGTACTGCCGGTCCGAAGAGTGCGGAAACGTCGTGTCCGACGAGCCGGGCGCGCCGGCGGAGGCGTGCCCGGTCTGCGGGTCGGGCCTTGATCCCATGTCACCCGCCGAAAGGCGCCTGCTTCCGGCGGACACAACCGTCCTGCGCCGGCAGTACACGGCGCCCGGACACGACCCCATGCTGGTGTCGGTCGTGTTCATGGGCGCCGATCGCACCAGCATTCACCGCCCGCAGATGTGCCTGGAGTTTCAGGGCCACCGCATCGTGGAAGAGCGGGTGATCGCCGTTCCCCTGGGCGGCGATCCGCCTCTCAAGGCCATGCATCTCGGACTCGTACACGTCGTCCAGGCGCCGGACGGAACCGAGCGGACGGCGGAATTCACCTACACCTACTGGTTCGCCGGCGGCGGCACGACAACGCCCTTCTTCATGCGCATGCAGATGGCCATGGCGGCGGAACGCGTTCTGAAAAGCACCGCCCACCGCTGGGCCTACGTGTCGATACTGGCGCCGCGCGCGTCCGCCGGCCGCGACTCCGCGGAAGTGGCGCGCTTCATCGGCCGACTCTGGCCGCTGCTCTCCGCCCCCGCGCCCTGACCCCGCCCCTCCCGCCGTCCCCGCCGCTCAGTACGCTCCCTTCGCGAAGAGTACGGCCAGAAGGGTGCGCAGGATGATCTTGAGGTCCAGAATCCAGCCCTGGTTCCGCAGATAGTAGATGTCCAGGAGACACATGTTGTGGAAATCCAGGTCGCTGCGCCCTGACACCTGCCACAGGCACGTCAGGCCCGGCATGCCTTCGTGCCGGGCATAATGCCATTCCTCGTAGTAGTTCTCAAAATCCCGCCGGGGCAGCGGCCGCGGCCCCACCAGCGTCATCTCCCCCCGCACCACGTTCAGCAACTGCGGCAGCTCGTCCAGGCTGAACCGGCGCAGAAAACGGCCCACGGGCGTCACGCGGGGGTCCTTCCGGATCTTGAACAGGCCCGTGCCCGATTCGTTGAACTCCTCCACCTGCGCCTGCTGCTCCGCCGCCCGGTCGTACATCGTGCGCATCTTGAACATGCGAAAGGGCTGCCGGTTCACCCCGATGCGCTCCTGCACGAAGAACGCGGGCCCGCGGCTGCCGAGCCGCACCAGCAGCGCCAGCAGCGCCAGCAGCGGCGCAAGTGCAATCAGCATGGCGGCCGCCGCGGCCGTCCAGACCGCGCGCCGCAGCCCCTTGCCGGCGATTTCCCCGGGCGCACTGAAGTGGACCAGCGGCACGCCGTGCACGCTGTCCGCGGGCACGCGGGCGTTCGTCGCCAGCGCGTCGAGATGATGCGAAAGAACCTTGGCCGACGCGCCCAGCCGGCCGGACAGCTCCAGAAGGCGCATGATCTGCGCGACGGAGAAGCTCCCGTCGGCGGCGATTAGCGTGTCCGCGTCGTGCGCCCGGGCCGCTTCATCGACCCGGCGCAACAGCGCCTCGAAAGGCTCCTGCGCGGACGGACGCACCCAGGCCGCCTCGTCCGTTCCGTGCGGATGCAACACTTCGATAAGGCTGTGAACGTGGTCCGCGCCGTCGCCCGCGCCGATCAGAATCGCGGGATGGCGGTCCGCGCCGAGGCTGTTGCGGAGGAAGCCCAGCAGCCGGTCGCGCATCCGTCTGAACCACAGCGTGTAGACGACGTTGAAGAACATCACCGTGGCGAAAATGCTGCGCGGGTGAAACACGTTGCGGCTGAGATAGAAATAGGCGTAGAACAACGCCAGCGCGACAAGGTTGGCGGCGATGACGTCCAATGCCTGCTGGCGCGGCTTCATGAAGCGCCGTCCGGGATACAGGTCGCGCAGCGCGTACAGAACGCATACCGTGACGGTGATGAACACGATAATGCGCGGCGCGCTGAAGGCGTAGAAGTCGCGGAGTTCGCCGCCCAGGACGCCGTTCTCGCGCACGTCCAGCAGCCGGTTGACAGTCGTGAAGAAATGCCCGCCGCTGTCGCTGTGGAAGCGCAGCAGGAAGGTCGTGTAATACGCCGCGGCCACCGCGGCGAAGTCCGCCAGCAGCGTGAACAGCCACAGATGCCGGATTCTCGGCTTGCGCATCGCTTCTCCCAGCCCGGAACCCCAGACTACCCGCCGCGCGGAAAAGATCAATTCCCGTTTGTTCCCGCGGCGTCGCCGCGACGGCGGCTTGACCGTCGCCCCTTCGAACCGCAGAATGCGCCGCGGAATCGAGACGCGCATATGAAAGTGGCCGTGATCGGGGCGGACGGGCAGTTGGGCACGGAGGTGTGCGCCCTGCTGCGCGCGGAGGGGCACGACGCGCTCGCCCTGACGGAGCGCGAGGTGGACGTCACCGCGCCGCGGACGCTTGCCGGGGCGCTGCGCCGCGGCCGCCCGGAGCTTGTCGTCAACACCGCCGCCTACACCGACGTGGCGGGCTGCGAGAAGGACCCGGACAGGGCCTTCGCCGTCAACGCCGAAGGCGCCCGCAACGCGGCCCGCGCGGCGCGCGACGCGGGCGCGCGCCTGATCCATATCAGCACCGACTACGTATTTTCCGGCGACAAGGGCGCGCCCTACGTCGAGGAGGACCCCACGGGCCCCGTCAACGCCTACGGCGCGAGCAAGCTCGCCGGCGAGGAGTTCGTGCGGACGGAGGATCCTTCCGCGCTGGTCCTGCGGACGTGCGGCCTCTACGGCCGGGCGCGCTGCGTGGGCAAAGGCTCCAATTTCGTGGAGACCATGCTGCGGCTGGCAAGGGAGCGCGACGAGGTGCGCGTGGTGGACGACGAAATCGTCTCGCCCACTTCCGCCGTCGAGCTGGCGCGGCAGATCCTGCGACTGGTGGCGGCGCCGCCCGCCGGCGTATGCCACGCCGCCGCGCACGGCGCCTGCGCCTGGCACGATTTCAGCGCCGAGATCTTCCGCCTGGCCGGCGTAACCACGCCGCTGCGCCGCGCCAAGGCCGCGGAATTCAGCGCCGGCGCGCGGCGGCCGCGCTTTTCCGCGCTGGAGAACGCCGCGCTGGGCCGGCTGGGACTGGACGTGATGAAGAGCTGGCGGGAAGGCCTGGCGGAGTACCTCGCGGCGCGTTGACAGCGGCGCAACGCTGTGATACCGATTCCCGCAACCGGACCGGAATGAACGCGTTCACCCATAGAAACGGCGTGCTGCACGCCGAAAACGTGTCGGTCGAGGAACTGGCCGGCCGCTACGGAACGCCGCTGTACGTCTACAGCCGCAACCACCTGCGCGCCCAGTACCGCGCCCTGGCGGACGCCATGCGCGAGGTCGCGCCGCTGATCTGCTACTCGGTCAAGGCCAACTCCAACGCGGCCGTGATGCGCACGTTCCTCGAAGAGGGCGCGGGACTGGACATCGTTTCCGGCGGCGAGCTTTTCCGCGGCCTGCGCGCCGGGGCCGATCCCGGCCGGATCGTGTTCGCCGGCGTGGGCAAGACCCGCGACGAGATCGTCTATGCGCTGCGGGAGGGGATCCGCTTCTTCACCGTCGAGTCCGAGCCCGAGGCCGAGCGCATTTCGCGCTGCGCGGCGGAAACCGGAACGACCGGCCGTATCGCTTTCCGGGTCAACCCCGACGTGGACCCGCGCACGCACAAGTACATCAGCACCGGCAAGAAGGAGAACAAGTTCGGCCTGGACCCGGCGCGCGCGGCCAGGGCCTACGCCTGGGCCGCCGGCCTGCCGGGCATCGAAATAGCGGGCCTGCACATGCACATCGGCTCGCAGATTCTCTCCGTCGAGCCGTTTGCCGCGGCCCTGGGGCGGGTGGCCGGGCTGTGCGCGGAACTGCGCGACCGCCACGCGACGTTCCGCGCGCTGGATATCGGCGGCGGCATCGGCATCCGGTACAGCCCGGACGCGGTCCCGCTCGCGCCCGGGGATTTTGCCCGGGCCGTGACGCCGACGCTGCGCGCGCTGGGCCTTGACGTGGTCTTGGAGCCCGGCCGGTTCCTGGTCGGCAACGCGGGCATCCTGGTGTGCCGCGTGCAGTACATTAAGGAAAACGCGGTCAAGAAGTTCGTCATCGCCGACGCGGCCATGAACGACCTGATCCGTCCGTCGCTGTACGAGGCCTATCACGAGATCACGGCCGTGCGCGCGCGCGGCGGGACGATCAAAGGCGACCTGGTGGGGCCGGTCTGCGAATCCGGCGATTTTCTGGCCGTCGAGCGCGATCTGCCGGCGGTCGCGGAGGGCGACCTTCTGGCCGTACGGAGCGCGGGCGCCTACGGTTTCGCCATGTCGTCCAACTACAACAGCCGGCCGCGGGCGGCGGAGGTGATGGTGGAGGACGATCGCGCCGAACTGGTTCGCGCGCGGGAGACGTGGGAGGACCTGGTGCGCGGGGAGGTCTGAAATGTTTGAAGGAACCCATACGGCGCTGGTCACGCCGTTCCGGGCGGACGGCAGCGTGGACGGCGAGAGGCTGCGCGCGCTGATCGATCTGCAGGTGGCCGCCGGGGTGGACGGCGTGGCGCCCGCGGGCACGACCGGCGAGTCGCCGACGCTGGATTTCGACGAGCATGAGCGCCTGATTGAGGCCGTTGTCGAAGCCGCGGCCGGGCGCATCAAGGTCATCGCCGGCACCGGCGCGAACGCGACGGCGGAGGCCGTCAGCCTCACGCGCCACGCCATGCGGGCCGGCGCGGACGCCACGCTGCAGGTCACGCCCTACTACAACAAGCCCAGCCAGGAAGGGCTGTACCGCCATTTTGCGACCGTCGCCGATCTGGGGCTGCCCGTGGTGCTCTACAACGTGCCCGGCCGGACCGGCCGGGAGATCGCCGTGGAAACCGTGGCCCGGCTGGCGCGGCATCCCAATATCGCGGCCCTGAAAGAGGCCGGCGGCAGCGTGGACCGCGTCTCGGCCGTGGTGGACGCCTGCGACATATGCGTGCTTTCGGGCGACGACAGCCTGACGCTGCCGATGATCAGCGTGGGGGCCCGGGGCGTGATCAGCGTGGCGTCAAACGTGGCGCCCGCGGCCGTGGCGGAGATGGTGCGCCTGGCGCTGGGCGGGCGGATGAGCGAGGCGCGGGCGCTGCACCTGAAGTACTACTGCCTCTTCCGCGACCTGTTCATAGACACGAATCCGATCCCGGTGAAGGCCGCCATGGCCATGATGGGTACGATCGAGGAAGTGTACCGGCTGCCCTTGTGTGAAATGGGTGACAAGCCGCGCGAACAGTTGCGCAAGACGCTGGAGAAGCTGGGACTGGTGCAAGGGTGACCGAAGGGACGGGACCGGTGTTCAAGCCCGGCGGGTCCGGCGGCCCCGGAGAAGGTGTCGACATGGTGAAAGTGGCCATAATGGGCGCGGCGGGACGGATGGGCGGCGCGCTGATCCGTTGCGCCGGCCAGACGCCGGACATCAGGCTCGTCGCCGCGGTGGAGCAGCCCGGCAACGCGGCGCTCGGCAGGGATGCCGGCCTCGTGGCCGGCATCGGCGCCGTGGGCGTGATCGTTTCCGAAGGGCCGGGCGACGCGGCGGCCGACGTCATGATCGACTTCTCGGCTCACGAGGCGGCGCCGGAGCACGCGCGCGCGGCTGCCGCGGCGGGGATTGCGCTGGTGCTGGGCACGACCGGCCTGACCGCCGGCGAGCGCGACGCGGTGCTGGCCGCCGCCCGGCGCGTGCCGATCGTGTGGGCGCCGAACATGAGCCTCGGCGTGAACCTGCTCTTCGCGGCCGTGGAGAAGGCCGCGTCCGTCCTGCGAACGGGCTACCGCGTTGAGCTGGAGGAAACGCACCACGCGCACAAGAAAGACGCGCCCAGCGGAACGGCGTTGCGGCTCGGGGAAAAAGTGGCGGCCGGCCGCGGCCAGGATTTCGCGGCCGCCATGCTGCACAACCCGCTTGAGCCGGCCGTCGAGCTGCCTCCCGACCGCATCGTGATCCGCTCCCGCCGCGAGGGGGAGGTCGTGGGCGACCATACCGTGGCTTTCGAGAACAAGGCCGAACGGATCGAGTTCACGCATCGCGCCCGCAGCCGGGACGCTTTCGCCATGGGCGCCCTGCACGCGGCGCGCTGGGTGGCGGGCCGCGCCCCGGGCCTTTACGACATGCAGGACGTTCTCGGCTTGTAATGGAAGTTGCGCTAAGCCTCGGCTCGAATCTCGGCGACCGCCTGGTCAACCTCATGCGCGCGCGCGCGGAAATCGGGCGCATCGACGGCGTGACCGTCACGGGCCAGGCGCGCGTCTGGGAGACCGACCCCGTGGACGCCGCGCCCGCGCACCGTGACGCGCTGTTCCTCAACACGGTCCTGCTGGTGGAAACCCCTTTGCCGCCGCCGGACCTGGCCGCCGCGCTGCGCGCCGTGGAGGAGCGGGCGGGCCGCGTGCGCAAGGCGGACCGCAATGCGCCGCGGACGATCGACGTGGACATCGTGTACGCCGGCGGGCTCCGGCTGGCGACCGCGGAGCTTAGCATTCCGCACCCCCGCTGGTCCGAGCGGCGTTTCGTGGTGCAGCCGCTGGCCGACGTGCGCCCGGACCTCGTGCTGCCCGGCGCGGACAGGACGGTGCGCGAAATTCTCGAAGGACTTCCCGACACGCCGCGCGCGGCGCTGTTCAGGCAGGAGTGGTAGATGTACCGGAACCTGAAGGTCGTGGTCGTCATGCCGGCCTACAACGCCGCGACGACCCTGCGGCGCACCCATGCGGAGGTTCTGGCCCAGGACGTGGTGGACCTGGTGATCGTGGTCGACGACGCCAGCGACGACGGGACGGCGGCCATCGCCGGCAGCCTGCCGCGGACGGAGGTGCGCGTGCACCCGCGCAACCGCGGCTACGGCGCCAACCAGAAGACGTGCTACCGGCTGGCGCTCGACGCCGGGGCGGACGTGGTGATCATGGTGCACCCCGACTACCAGTACACGCCGCGCCTGATCCCGGCCATGGTCGCGCTCGTCGGCAGCGGGCTGTATCCCTGCGTCCTGGGATCGCGCATTCTCGGCGGCTGCGCCCTGCAAGGCGGCATGCCGCCGTGGCGCTACGTCGCCAACCGCGCGCTGACGCTCGCGGGCAACTGGCTGCTGGGCTCGAAACTGTCCGAGTTCCACACGGGCTACCGGGCGTATGCGGCCTCCCTGCTGCGGGAGCTGGCGCTGGACGCGGATTCCGACGATTTCGTGTTCGACAACCAGATCCTGGCCCAGATCCTGTGGGCCGGCCACACCATCGCGGAGGTGAGCTGTCCCACACGGTATTTTCCGGAAGCCTCCTCCATCAATTTCCGCCGCGGCGTCCGCTACGGCTTCGGCTGCCTGGCCACGGCGGCGGAGTTCCGCCTGGCCCGCATGCGCCTGCTGCGCTCCCGCCGCTTTCCGCGGGAAATGCTGGCGCGCGCGCCCGGCCCCTGCTAGGCTCAGGACGTCCCGCAAGCCGTCGCCGGCCGGCGGCAGAAAGGAGAGGCGCCGTGAAAATGTCCCTCCCGAGCCTGCTTGTCCCGCTGCTGTGTTTCGCGGCGGGCTGTGTTGCCGTGACCAGCCGCGGCCGCCTGGAAACCATGGAAGAGGAAATCGCGGCGCTGAAGGAGGAGCTGCGTCAGACGCGGGGCGCGCCGGCGCTGGAAGCCGGTCCGGAGCAGGCCGGCACCGGAGAGGAGCGCGACAGGCTGCGCAGGGAAATCGCGCTGCTGGACCTGGAACTGGAAATCCTGCGCGAGAACCTGGGCGGGAGGCACGCCAAGACCGTCGACACGCAGGGCCGCCGCGACCGCCTGATGCGCGAGCTGCTGGCCATGCAGGCCGCGTCGGAGAAGGCGCCGGAGAAAACGGAGTAGTGCACAGTCTCTCCAGGCACGTGTTGATCGCGCTGCCGCGCGTGTGGGGCGTTGATTTCAGCATCACCAACCAGGTGGTGCTCCTGTGGGCGGCCGCGCTGATCACGTTCCTGCTGCTGGCGCCGGCCTGCCGCCGCCGGAATCCCGTTCCGCGCGGTCTCCTCCAGAACGTCCTGGAGGGCGTCATCGACGGCATCGACAACCACGTCATCGGCGTCAGCGTGGGCCGGCGCAGCGGCTGGGCGCCGTTTCTGCTTTCGCTCTTCTTCTTCGTCCTTTTCGCCAATCTCCTCGGCGTGGTGCCCGTGCCCACGCACGTGGCCGCGGCCACGGCCAACCTCAGCGTCACGGCCGGCCTGGCGCTCACGGTGTTCGCGGTGGTGGTCGGCGTGGGGATCCGGCATCGCGGCATCGGCGGTTTCTTCCGCCAGTTCGTGCCCGCCGGCGCGCCGCGCTGGTGCGCCCCGCTCGTGGCGCCCATCGAGGTGGTGACGTGGCTGGCCCGGCCGTTTTCGCTGGCGATCCGCCTCTTCGCCAACATGGCGGCGGGGCACGCCCTGATACTGGTGTTCCTGGCGCTGCTCTCGGCGGTCGCCTTCTACCTGAAGCCGCTGCCGCTCGCCGGCGCGGTGGTCATGAGCGCTTTTGAGTTGTTTGTGTGCTTCATACAGGCTTTCATCTTCACGCTGCTGACAGGCCTGTATATTGGCGAGGCGTTGGCGGGGAAGCACTGAAAGGTGCGTGAGTGCGTGAGCGAGGAGGGTGAGAACATGGCGCCGGAAGCATTGGCATGGCTGGCGGCGGGCGTGGCCATCGGGCTCGCCGCGTTGGGGACGGGCATCGGCATCGGCATCCTGGCGGGCAAGAGCGTGGAAGCCGCGGCGCGGCAGCCGGAAGCCGCCGGAACGATCCAGCGCATGATGATCCTGGCCATCGCCTTCGTGGAGGCCCTGTGCCTGTACGCGCTGCTGATCGCCCTGATTCTGGCCGGCAAGTAGACCATGGACCAGCTCACACTCGACGCGGGCCTTGTGTTCTGGGCGGTGGTGACCTTTCTGTGCCTGTTCGGCCTGCTGGCGCGGTTCGTGTTCCGTCCGTTCCGGGCCCTGGTGGAGCGGCGCGAGGCGTCCATCCGGGAATCGCTGGAACGGGCCGAGAAGGCCCGCGAAGAAGCCTCGCGCCTGCTGGCCCGCAACGACGAACAGCTCAGCGTGGCCCGTGAGGAGGCCCGCAAGATCATCGGCGAGGGGCACCGCATCGCGGCCGCCATGAAAAGCGAGGCGCGCGAAAGCGCGCGGCGCGATGCCGAGACGATGGCCGCCCAGGCCCGCGCCGAAATCGATCGCGAGTTGCGCCGCGGCCTGGACGAGCTCAAGACCACCGTCGCCAACCTGTCCGTGCGCATCGCGCGGCAGGTGATCCGCGCCCGGCTGGACGAGGAAGAGCACGCCAAGCTGGCCGACGAATTCATCGAAAGGCTGAAGAAGACCCATGTCCAGCGCCGCTGAAGCACGCGCGCAGTACGCCGCGGCGCTGGTCGCTCTCGGCCGCGCTTCGGGCGCGCCGGAGCGCATCGGGAAAGAGCTGGGCATGGTCGCGGACTGGCTGGCCGGCAGCGACGACCTGAAACGCTTTCTGTCCGATCCGCGCGTACGCGAAGAAGGCAAGCGCGCGGCGCTGGAGGAGTTGCTGGCGGGCAAGGTCGGCCGCCTCCTGGCGGACTTCGTGCTGCTGCTGGCCGGCCAGGGCGCGGCGCACATGCTTCCCGAGATCGCGGGCGAGTTCTTCGCCGCGACCGCGGCGCTTCACGGCGAGATCGCGGGCGAGCTGGTCTCGGCGCGGGAGCTCGATCCCGCCCGGGTCGCGGCCGTCGAGGAGCAGATCGGCCGCCTGATCGGCGGCAAGGTGCGCCTGGCGCCGCGCGTGGACCCCGATTCCCTCGGCGGCATACGCGTCACGGTGGGCAGCCTTGTCTTCGACGCCACGATCGAGCATCAGCTCGACCAGATCCGGCGCGGCCTCACCGCGGCGTGAATCGTCAAAGAAAAGCCTTGTTTCCGCGGCGGCAAAGGCCACAATGGGCGTTGTTGTGCCGGCCGATACGCGGCCGGCAGGGGATTCCGGAATCTCGCAGTCAGGACAAGGAAAGGGGGGCAAGATGACCAAGTCCCAGACGATCGCGGCACTGGCCGAGCGCACGGGGGTCGCCAAGGCCCAGGCCGGCCGGATGCTGGACGAACTCGCCGCGCTGGCCTACAGCCAGGCGGCCAACGGGTTCGTGGTTCCCGGGATCGGCAAGCTGGTGCTGGTGAACCGCAAGGCGCGCATGGGTCGCAACCCGGCCACGGGCGAAGCGATCCAGATTCCGGCGAAGAAGGTCGTGAAGTTCCGCATCGCGAAGGCTTGCAAGGATTCAGTTCTGTCGGCCTGAGTGGAACTGGGCGGGGCGCATGTCCGCGACGGAGCCGTTACGGATGGTGGCCCCGCTCTTTTTTTCGATGCGGCGGGCCGCGCTCCGGCGTTGGTGGCGTATGAGCATGGCGGGAAGAAGGTTTGAGTTCGGCCGCGGTCCGGCGGCCGCGATCGTCGTCGCGGCCTTGAGCGCGGCGGCGTCCGGCGCCGCCGCGCCCAAGCCGCCGGTGGTGCCCGCGGCCGGACACGCCGCCATCGCGGCGGCCTTCGAGCGCCGTTTTCCGCGCCTGCACCTTTCGGGCCTGGCCATGGACGACGTCGTATCGGCCCGCGCCTGGACGAACTACCTGGACGGCCTGGACGCCGACCGCTCCTACTTCCTGGCGTCCGACGTCGAACACTTCCGCACGCTCGAGTTCGATCTCGACGACCGGCTGGCCAAAGGCGACACGGGTTTCGCGTTCGGCGTTTTCGCGGTGTTCAAGGAGCGCGTGCGCGACCGCTGCGAATACGTCGAGAAGCTGCTCGCGGAAGGCATCGATGTCGAACGCGAAGAGACCTACGACTGGCGCCGCAGGGACGCGGCGTGGCCGGCCGACGAGGCGGCGCGCGACGACCTCTGGCGCCGCCGCATCACGCATCAGTATGTCCGCAACGTCCTGGCGCGGGAAAGGGGCGAAAACCCGGACGAGGACGGGGGTGAAACGCCGCCGCGGACCAACGCGAACGACAACGCCGCGGGCGCGGCGCCGCCGCCCTCTCCGGAAGAGCTGATTCGCAAGCAGTATCGCCAGTTCCAGACCATGCTCGAAGACAGCGAGGCCGACTGGGTGCTGGAGAAGTACCTGACTTCGTTCGCGCAGGCCTGCGATCCGCACTCGGAATACCTCTCGCCGAGCGAGATGGACAACTTCAACATCGAGATGCAGCTTTCCCTGGAGGGCATCGGGGCCCTGCTGCGCTCGGAAGACGGCATGGCCAAGATCATGGAGATCATCCCCGGCGGGCCGGCGGATCGGGACGGCCGCCTCAAGCCCGGCGACCGGATCATTGCCGTGGGGCAGGGCAGCGAGCAGCCGGTGGACGTGCTGCACTGGCCGCTGAACCGCGTGGTGGAACGCATCCGCGGCCGGAAGGGCACCACGGTCATGCTGGTCGTGATCCCCGCCTCGGACGCCACCGGCCTGGTGACAAGGAACATCGCCATCGTGCGCGACACGGTCAAGCTCGAGGAGCGCGCCGCCAGGTCCGCGACCTATCTGATCAAGGACCGCAACGGCGTGGAGCGGAAGCTGGCGGTGGTAACCGTGCCGGCGTTCTACGCGAACGTGAACGCGCGCTTCAAGAGCAACCCGGACTTCCGCAGCTCGGCGGAGGATACGCGCCAGATTCTCAAACGGCTGAGCGACGAAGGCGTGGGCGGCATTGTGCTCGATCTGCGCAACAACGGGGGCGGCTATCTGCCCGAAGCGGTCAAGATGGCAGGGCTTTTCGTGCGCACGGGACCGGCGGTGCAGGTCAAGGACCGTGAAGGCGTGACCGTGTGGCGGGACAACAACCCGCTGCTGGCCTACACCGGGTCCATGGTCGTGCTGGTCAACCGCGTCAGCGCCTCCGCCTCGGAAATCGTGGCCGGGGCCCTGCAGGACTACGGCCGGGCGGTGGTCGTCGGCGACAGCAAAACGCACGGCAAGGGCACGGTGCAGCGCCTCGAGCCGCTCGGCGAAGGGCCGGAGATGGGCTGCATCAAGGTCACCAGCGCCAGCTACTACCGGGTTTCCGGCGCTTCGACGCAGCTGCGGGGCGTGACGCCCGACATAGTCGTTCCCTCCGTGTTCGACACGCTGGACTACGGCGAGGACCACCTGCCCAATCCCATGCCCTGGTCCCGGATCGAGCCGGTCGAGCACGCGGCCGCGGCCGATCTGGCGGCGCTGCTCCCCGTCCTCGGGGAAGGTTCAAGGGAGCGCCGCGCCGGCGATGCGCGTTTCCTGGCCTACGGGAAGCTCCTGGAAGGCCTCAAGGCGATCAACGCGCGCCGGGACATCACGCTGAACATCGAAGAACGACGCAAACTGGCGGCGACCGAGAAGCAGTTGATCGATCTGCAGAATGAGATGGCCGCGGCCGAAGACGCGCCGCCGGGCAAGAAAAACGGCGACCTGATTCTGGACGAGACGCTTTCGATCCTGGCGGACCTGGTTCTGCTTCAGCCGCGGGGCGGCATCGCGGAGCAGGCCGGCGGGGCGAAAGGCATCTTCGAGTCGCTGCTGGAGGCGTTCTGATGCCGATGAGCATACCTTTCTGGAAGATGCACGGCGCGGGGAACGACTTTATCCTCGTGGACGACCGGGACGGGGCGTTTCCGGCCGCGGACGCGGCCTGGATCCGCCGCGTTGCCGCGCGCCGCACGGGCGTGGGCTGCGAGGGCGTGATTCTCATTCAAGCTTCCGACAAGGCCGACTTCCGGATGCGCTTTTTCAACCCCGACGGCGGCGAAGTGGAGATGTGCGGCAACGGCGCGCGCTGCGTGGCGCGCCTGGCGGCCGAGATCGGCGCCGCGCCCGCCGAGATGACCATCGAGACGGTGGCCGGAACGCTCCGCGCCGCGGCGCGCGGCGAAAGCGTGGAGCTGGGCCTGAGCCCGCCCAAAGACTGGCGGCTGGACCGGGAGCTCGCCTTGCGCGGCGGCACGGTGCGCTACAGCTTCGTCAACACGGGCGTGCCGCACGCCGTGATCGAGGTCGACGACCTCGAGGGCTGCGACGTGGCCGGGCTCGGCGCGGAGATCCGCTATCATGCCGCGTTCGCGCCGGCGGGCACGAACGCCAATTTCATCCGCGTCACCGGACCCCGCGCCCTGCGCATTCGCACCTACGAGCGCGGCGTGGAGGGCGAGACGCTGGCCTGCGGCACGGGCATCGCGGCGGCGGCCCTGACCGCCGCGCGGCGCGGACGGGTAGGCCCTCCGGTGCGCGTCACGCCGGCCGGCGGGGACGTGGTGGTGGTGGACATGCGCCTGAGCGGGGATACGGCCGAAGACGTGACGCTGACCGGACCGGCGGTTCACGTGTTCCGGGGGACGCTGGACTACGCTTGAGCCGCCGGGCGGCCCGGCGCGATCGCGCGCCGTTCCCGGGCATCCTCAGCGGCGCGGCGGTCGGATCGGGATGAGAATAGCCACTTTCAACGCCAACTCGATCCGGTCGCGGATGGACGCCGTTCTCGCCTGGCTCGCGGCCGCCGGGCCCGACGTGCTCTGCATCCAGGAAACGAAGGTGGTTGACGGCGATTTCCCGGTCGAGCCCCTGGCGGCGGCCGGCTACCACGCGGTCTTCCGCGGCGAGAAATCCTACAACGGCGTCGCGCTGCTGTCGCGCGTTCAGCCTGAGGAGGTGCGGTTCGGGCTGGACGACGGCGGCCCCGCCGACGAAACGCGGCTGCTTCACGCGCGCGTGGCGGGCGTACACGTGGTCAATACGTACGTGCCGCAGGGCCGCGAACTGGACCACGCGATGTACAAGTACAAGCTCGACTGGTTTGCGCGGCTCAGGGGCTACTTCGATCGTCATTTCAATACGCGCCAGAAGCTGGTCTGGGCGGGCGATCTGAACGTGGCGCCCGAGGAGGCCGACGTCTTCGACCCGGCCGCGCACCGCATGCACGTGTGTTTCCACGCGGACGTGCGCCGCGCGTTCAGGGCGGCGCTGGAATGGGGGTTCGTGGACGTGTTCCGCAAGCACCACCCCGAGCCCGGGCGGTTCAGCTTCTTCGACTACCGCACGCCCGACGCCGCGAAGCGCGGACTCGGCTGGCGCGTCGACCACATCCTGGCCTCGCCGGCCATGGCGCGGAAGTCGACGGACGCCTTCATCGACCTGGCGCCGCGCCTGGGGCCGAAACCGTCCGACCACACCTTCGTCGCCGCGGATTTCAGGATTTAGCGCAGACCGCCTCGAACCGCGCGGAGGCCCGGTCCCAGGCCGCGGTGTCTTCCGGGCGGTACTCGCGTATCGGAAAGGCTTCGCGGATGATCGGCTGCGCTTCGGACGCGGACCGAAGCAGCCCCAATCCCACGGCCTGCGCCACGAAGTTGCCCACGGCGGTGGCTTCCTCGGGGCCGGCCACGACCGGCATCCCCAGCGCGTCGGCCGTGAACCGGCTCAGCAGTTCGTTCCTGCTGCCGCCGCCGACCACGTTCACCACGCGGCTGGGCTTGCCGCAGGCGCCGCAGATCTGGGCGTTCACCTTGCGGTACTTCAGGGCCAGGCTTTCATACACGAGGCGCAGGCAGGCCCCGCGGTCGGCCGGCGCGGGCTGGCCCGTGCGCCGGCAGAACTCGGCGATGGCGGTCTCCATGTTGGACGGGTTGTAGAAGCCGGCGTCGTCGGGATCCACGAACGAGCCGAAGGGCGGCGCGCTTTCGGCAAGCCTGGTGAGTTCGCCCCATTCCATTTCGCGGCCGTCGGCGATGCGCCAGATGCGGCGCAGCTCCTGCACCAGCCACGTGCCCATGCAGTTCTTCAGAAAGCGCGTGTTGCCGATGCCGCCTTCGTTGCTGATGTTGGCGGCCATGGCTTCGTCCGAAGTGATCGGTTCGGGCACGAGCTTGCCGACCAGCGACCACGTTCCCGAGCTGATGATCAGCGCCTCGTCCGGATCGCGGACGGGCGCGGCGGCGAACGCGCTGGCCGTGTCGTGGGCCGCGGCGGCGACGAGCGCGGCCCGGTTGAGTCCCACGCTTGCCGCCAGAGGCGCGTGGAGTTTGCCCAGCACGGTTCCCGGCGGCACGATGCGCGGCATGACCTCGCGCGGGATGCGCAGGGCCGCCAGGATTTCATCGCTCCACTCGCGCCGGCGCGCGTCCATGAGCTGCGTGACGCTGGCCCACGACGAGTCGACGTCCTTCACGCCGCCGAGGTAATGGTAGAAGACCGTCGGAATCGGGAGGTAGCGGCAGCCCGGGGTCAGCATCTCGCGGCGGTTGAGCATGAACCAGTAGAGCTGGTTGCTGACGTTGAAGGGCTGGAAGTGAATGCCCGTGATGTCGTAGATGCGGCGGGGATCCATGGCGGCCTTGACCTTCGCGACCATGTCGTCGAGGCGGTGGTCGCGGTAGCAGTAGATCTTGCCCAGCATGACGCCGTCGGCGTTGACGAACTGCCCGTCGGCGCCCCAGGTGTCGATGCCGATGGAATCGAGGCGGTCGGACACGTTGCGCGCGTAGCGCTCCAGGCCGGTCACGATGTTGCGGTAGAGAAGGATGTCGTCCCAGTGCGCCCGCTCCGCGACCCGCCCGGCGCGGTCGGCGGCGTAGAACGAGACGCCCTCGTGCGGGAAGCGGTGGAGCTCCTCCATCGCAAACTCGCCGCCGCGGAAAGTGCCGACAAAGCACTTGCCGCCGGAGGCGCCGAGGTCGACGGCCATGAGGCGTTTTCCGTTCATTGCGGTTGTCTCCTCACCTTGGCGTGGCGTCCGGCAGTCCGCCGTCCACCGGGATCGTGGCTCCCGTGGTGGGCGTCTGCCCGGTCACGAAGAAGAGCACGGCGCGGGCCACGTGTTCGGCCGTGACGCGCGCCTTGAGAAGATTGCGGCCGCGGTAGTACTCCTCCAGGCCGGCCTGGTCCAGCCCGCGGGCCCGCATGCGGTCCGGCCCCACCTCCGCCCACAACCCGGAACGGTGCGCGCCTTCGCCGAACACGGCGTCCGGCGAAACCATGTTGACCCGGATGCTGTGCGGGGCGAATTCCAGGGCGGCCACGCGGGCCAGCTGGTGGGCGGCCGCCTTGGTGGCGCTGTAGGCGCCGAACTGCGCGCCGGGCGCGAAGACGTTCTTGGTGGTGATCAGCACGACGTCGCCGCCCGCCCCCTGCGCCGCGAGCCGCCGCCCCGCCTCGCGCAGCGTGAGCAGCGTGCCCTCGACGTTGACGCGCTCCAGCCGGCGGAAAGCCGCGAGGTCCATGTCCACCAGCGACGAGACGTGCGCGACGCCCGCGTTGACGATCACGATGTCCAGCCGGCCCCAGGCCGCAAAGGCCTCCGCGAAGCCCGCGGCCACGGACTGTTCGTCGGCGACGTCCATGACGGTTCCCGCCGCGCGGCCGGGCGCCGGGCCCCCGAGCTCGGCCAGCAGCGCGTCCAGGCGGTCCCGCGCCAGGTCCGCGGCCGTGACGCGGCAGCCGTGTTCGAGCAGCGCGCGGCAGATGCCGGCGCCGATTGCGCCCGCGGCCCCGGTCACGAGGGCCGCCTTGCCCGCGAGCGGCTGTGCGTCGGGCGACAAGGCTCAGCCTTTCCGTTTCAGCTCTTCGTACAGCGCCAGCGCGTCCCGGGGCTTCATGGCGCGGTGCACGACCTCGGAAACGGCCTTGAGCATGGCGGCGGGCGCGTCGCTCTGGAAGATGTTGCGGCCCATGTCCACGCCCGCGGCCCCTTCCCGCACGGCGTTGTAGGCCATGGTCAGCGCGTCGATCTCGGCGATCTTCTTGCCGCCGGCCATGACGATCGGCACCGGGCAGGAGGCGGTCACCGTCTCGAAGCCTTCGGCCACGTAGTAGGTCTTGACGTAGTGCGCCCCCAGCTCGGCGCAGATGCGGCAGGCCAGCCGGAAGTAGCGGGCGTCGCGCACCATCTCGCGGCCCACCGCGGTGACGGCCATCACGGGCATGCCGTGGCGGTTGCCCTGGTCGACCAGCCGCGTCATGTTGTGCACCGAGCGGGTTTCGAACTCGCCGCCGATGAACACCTGGACGCCGATGCCGGCGGCGTTCAGCCGCAGGGCGTCCTCGATGTCCATGGCCAGCTCTTCATTCGAGAGCTCCTTGAGGATGCTGGGTCCGCCGCTGGCGCGCAGCACCACGGGTTTGCGGCTGGCCGCCGGCACGAGCGCGCGCAGGACGCCGCGCGTGCAGAAGAGGGCGTCGCACTCCGGAATCAGCGGCACGATGGTCAGGTCCATGCGCTCCAGGCCGGTCGTGGGCCCCTGGAAATAGCCGTGGTCCACGGCCAGCATGACCGTGCGGCCCGTTTCCGGGTTGAACACGCGCGCCATGCGGTTCTGCATGCCCCAGCCCAGCGCGCCGCAGCCTTTCAGGGAAAAACCGGGCGTCCGCTGCGGAACGTCCGCGAAGAACTGCTTGGCTTCCTTGTCGACATCGGCTTCCGGCATGCGCCTACCCCTCCTTCGTCTGCATCATTTTCGTGCGGTGCTGGACCGCTTCCAGCGAGAGGATCTCGTCGATCTGCTCCTGGGTGAAGAACTTCGGCTTGCCCACGATCGTGGCCGCCACCAGCGACTTGGCGGCGTCCTCGACGACGACGACCCGGTAGAAAGCCTGCTTGATCGTCACGCCCACGGCCAGCACGCCGTGGTTCACCATGAAGACCGTGTCGCATTCCGCGACCTTGTCGCCCATGGCGTCGGCCAGGCGCTGCGTGGTGGGCGTGACGTAGGGCAGCGTGCCCGTGCGGCCGAGGTCGTTGACGAACTCGGCGAACATCGCGCGCAGCTCGACGCCGGCCGAGATGACCCCCGAGGCCCAGGCCGAGTGCGTGTGGAAGACGGCGCGGATTTCGGGGCGCCTGCGGTAGCAGGCCAGATGCATGTTCACTTCCGAAGTCGGCCGGCTCCTGCCCTTGACCTGCCTGCCGGTCGCCAGGTCCATGCCGCACAGGTCGTCGGGCCCCATCTCGTCCATGGCGCAGCCGCTGGGTTTCATCCAGACCACGTCGCCCTCGCGGGCGCTGATATTGCCTCCCGCCCCGGCCACGAGGCCCATGCTCACCAGCCGGCTGCCGTAATGCGCAAGATCCGCTCTAACGTCCGCCATCGCGCCCTCCGTTTTTTGCTCGAAAACGACCGCGCGGCGAGGCGCCGCGCGAGGAGGTATATAAACCGGTTGCCCCGCGAAAGGAAGTATTTTCGGGAACGATCTCCACGCAGAGGCTCTCGCCGTCGCCCGGTCCGGACGGGGCGCCGCGGACGGGCCCGGTGCCCATGCCGCGCGCGGCGCAGACGCGGTTGCGCCCCCCCTTCTTGGCGCGGTAAAGCTGCGCGTCGGCGGCCGCGAGCACGTCGCCGGGCGCGACCGGTTTCGATCCGGCCGCGGCGAAGCCGATGCTGACGGTCACGCGCAGTTTTTCCAGGCGCGCGTCCGGCGGCGCGGGCACTTCGGGTTTGCGCCGGGGACGGTTCGGCCCGCGCACGATGAATTCGCGCCGCTCGACGTCGGCGCGCAGGGATTGCAGCGCGGCGATCGCCCGGCGCGGCGCGATTCCCTCGCAGACGATGACGAACTCTTCGCCGCCCGACCGGTACACCTTGCCCGCCGCATTGCCGCGCAGGGCGGCGGCCACGTAACGCAGCACCTGGTCGCCCACATCGTGGCCGTAGCCGTCGTTGATGCGCTTGAAAAAGTCGAGGTCCACCACGGCCAGGCCGTACCCCTCGTGGAGGCGGTCGAAGTGGCGCTTCAGCGCCCGGCGCCCGGCCAGCTCGGTGAGATCGTCGATGTTCGCATGGCGCCACGACGTTTCAATGACCGCGAACGCCAGCAGCGCGCCGGCCGCGGCGAAACAGGCGAACAACCCCGCGCGTCCCGGCGCCGTGTCCGCGCGCGCGGCCATGGCCAGGCCCCCGAAAACGGCCAGCGCCGCGGCCGCGAAGAGCGGCCCGCAGGCCGGGCTGTCGCGCCGCCGGCGTATCAGCAGGAAGGGCCACGCGCAGGCCAGGGCGGCGAGACCCGCCCACGGCGCCGCGCCCCACGCCGCCAGCCTCGGGCGCGCGCCGCCGTGCCAGGGAATCACCAGCATGACCGCGAGCGCCGAGAGCACCAGCACGACGCGCGCGAGGCCCTGCCGGTTGAACAGCCCCCGCTCGTCCGCCCGGTACAGCAGGGCCGCGTACCAGGGCGCGTACACTTGCGCCAGCAGCGCCGTCGCCAGCCCGGCCGCGCGCGCGCCCTGGCGGAACAGGCGCAGGTCCGCCAGCGCCAGGATGCCGGCCAGCAGCAGCGCCAGGAAGCTCACGCGCGTCTGGGCGAACGCGACGCCGAGCGCGGCGGCGAAAGCCATGAGGATGTAGGGCAGCGCCAGGAAAGCCGGCGAAGCGGACCAGGCGCGCGCGGCGGGAAGAAGCAGCACGGCGGCCGGCAGCGAGGCCAGCAGCAGCACGCAAACGATGATCAGCCAGGAAGTCCGCATCGCGATACCGGCCCCCCCAATGCCGCGGCCGCGGCTCCCCGCCGCATGAGCGGGGCTGCGCGCGACACGCAGGTTTGGCGTTGTGTTCCGTCGGCCGCGTGGTCTATCATGGAATACCGCTGTTGCCCGATGGTGTAATGGTAGCACAACTGACTCTGGATCAGTTTGTCTAGGTTCGAATCCTGGTCGGGCAGCCACACCTCACCGCCCGGCTCCGGGTCCGGAGACGCGCTCCGGGCGTCGTTGGAGCGGAAGGGGCGCACTAGGATCCGGTCCTCCCCGCACGCGATCTTCCCTCGGGCGCCGCCGGCGCGCGGGCGCCGGCCGCCGCGCCGTCCGCGATGCGGCGCAGCTCCGGCTCGCGGTCCTCGATGGATTTCAGCAGCGCGAACTGCGTGCGGCAGCGGGCCAGGTTGTGACCCTCGCGCCGGATCTTGAAGTACACGTCGCCCTGCAGGTAGTCGGTGAGAAAGCGCACGCCGATCTCGAAGGTCATCAGCTTGCCGCCGGTCACGAGGTGCGCGCGCTCCGCCGGCACGAGGAAATCGGCCACCTCCAGGTAGCCGCGCGCCAGGGCCTCGAAGACCGGCAGCCGGCAGCACGCGCGCGCGGGATCCGGTTCGGCCTCGGACGTGCTGACCGTGGCCGCGCGCATCATGTCGCCGAAATCGTACAGCGCGCAACCGGGCATGCAGGTGTCCAGATCGATCACGCACAGCCCTTCGCCGGTGGCGTCGTCCATGAGCACGTTGTTGATCTTGGTGTCGTTGTGCGTGGACCGGACGGGGATGTCGCCCGCAACCATGAGGTCCAGGATGACGTCGCACGCGGCTTCGCGGGCGAGGGCGAAGTCAATCTCCGCGCGCGCGGACGCGGCCCGGCCGCGGGCGTCGGCGGAAACGGCCGCGCGCAGGGCTTCGAAACGGCGCCGGGTGTTGTGAAAATGCGGGATGGTCTCGCGCAGCGGCCCGCCGGGCAGATCGGCCAGGAGACGCTGAAAACGCCCGAAGGCGCGGGCCGCCTCGTAGGCCTGCCGCGGATCGTCCACGTGGTCGCGGGTCCGCGCGCCGTCCACGAACACGTACATGCGCCACAGGCTTCCCTCCGCGTCGCGGTGAAAGGGCCGCCCGTCGCGCGCCGGGATCACCTGGAGGGCGCGGCGGCTGACGTCGGGTGCGCCCTCGTCGCGCAGGCGCGCCGCGGCGTGACGCGTCACGCGCAGGATGTTGTCCATCAGGCCCGGCCCGTCCTTGAAGACGCGGGTGTTGACGCGCTGGAGCGTGAAGAAGGCCTCGTGCCCGCCCAGGTCGGCCGCCACGCGGTAGGTGTCGTTGATATGGCCCGTGCCCCAGGGCTCGCCCGCGACGAAGTCCGCGCGGGTGTCAAACCGCGCAAACACGGTTCGCAGCAGGTCCCGTTGCGGACGGGAATCCGTCGCATGGTTCATGTGAATCGCATCCCGGCGTGCGGCCGCGGCCGATCAATGCGTTTGAGGGGAGCATAACCGCGGACGGGCGGCGGGGCAACGGGAAGTTGGCCGGGGCAACGCGGCGACGGGAAGAGCCATCCGGTCACGTCGCGCGCCCGAACCGCGCCGGCGACCGGCCTCGGAAAGGCAATCGGCTTGCCGTCGCGGGGCCGGGGGCCTACCATGCGGCGGCCATGACGAAACCGACGCGCCGCAAGATGAAAAGCCGCGAGCTGGGGCTGGTGCTTGCGCAGACGCTGCTGGACGCCGACGACCTGCACTACGGGCTGTGGGACGACGGCCTGGCGCTCAGCGTCGCGAACCTGCGCGTCGCGCAGCGGCGCTACACCGACATGGTGCTGGAGGCGCTGCCCCCGCCGCACGGACCGGCGGGTCCGACGCGCGCGCTGGACGTGGGCTGCGGCACGGGCGCCATGCTGATGCGGATGCTGGATCTCGGGTACGAGGCCGACGGGGTGGCGCCGGACCCGATGCTGCGCGAAAAGGTCGAACGCCGGCTGGCGTCGCGCGCCGACGGGCGGGGCCGGGTCTTCGGCTGCCGCTTCGAGGATCTCGCACGGACCGCGCCGGGCGAGGTCTACGACGCGGCGCTCTTCAGCGAAAGCTTCCAATACATCGGACTGGACGCGTGTTTCGACGTCCTGGAAGAGATCCTGCGCCCGGGCGGACACGCGGTGATCTGCGATTTCTTCCGCACCGCCGCCGAGGGCGACGGCGGCCCGGGCGACGGCACGTTCCGGGGCGGGAAGAAACTGTCGGATTTCCAGGAGCGGCTGCGGAGCCGTCCGTTCGCCGTGGAACGCGACACGGACATCACCGCGCGCGTGAGCCCCAATATCGCGCTGGTCAACGACATCCTGATGCGGCGCGTGGCGCCGGCCGCCGGCGCGGTGTGGGCTTACCTGACTTCGCGGCATCCGCTGCTGTGCCGCCTGGCCAGGGGGCTCTTCGGGCGGCGCTACGAGGAGAAGGTCCGCAGGAAGTACCTCTCCGGCCTGCGCAGCCGCGAGACTTTCGAGCGCTACAAGACCTACCGCCTGATCGTGCTGCGTCGAAACCCATTGCCTGCGGCATCTCCATATCATAGAGTACGCGCCTGATTTTCCGGCGGGAGGAACAATGAGCAGAAGCTATGACGTTGCGGTGATCGGCGGCGACGGAACGGGTCCGGAGGTAACGGCCGAGGCCGTCAAGGTCATGCGGGCGGCCGCGAAGAAGCACGGTTTCGGGCTGACGTTCGCCGCGTTCGACTTCGGCGGCGAGCGCTATCTGCGCACGGGCGAGGCGCTGCCCGATTCGGCCGTGAGCGAGCTGCGCGGGTTCGACGCCATTTTGCTGGGCGCGATCGGACATCCGGGCGTGAAGCCGGGCATCCTCGAGAAAGGCATCCTGCTGCGGCTGCGGTTCGAGCTGGACCAGTACATCAACCTGCGGCCGGTCAAGCTGTTTCCGGGCGTGGAAACGCCGATCAAGGGCAAGGGGCCGGCGGAGATCGATTTCGTGGTGGTGCGCGAGAACACCGAGGACATGTACTGCGGCATGGGGGGATTCTCGCACCGCGGCACGCCCGACGAAGTCGCCGTGCAGACGGCCATGTACACGCGCATGGGCGTGGAGCGGGCCCTGCGCTACGCCTTCGAATACGCGCGCGCGCGGCGGCAGCCGCGGCCCTGGAAAGGCCTGTCGGCCGACGACGTGAAGGCCGGGCTGAAGGGGCAGGTGACGCTCGTGGGCAAGACCAACGTGCTGACCTACGTGTACGACCTCTGGGAGCGGGCCTTCCACGAGATCGGCCGGGCCGACTACCCGGACATCAAGCGCGACTACAATCACGTGGACGCCTGCTGCATGTGGTTCGTCAAGAACCCCGAGTGGTACGACGTGATCGTCACGGGCAACATGTTCGGCGACATCATCACCGACCTGGGGGCCATGATCCAGGGCGGCCTGGGGATTGCCGCGGGCGGCAACATCAACCCCGCCGGCGTGAGCATGTTCGAGCCCATCGGCGGGTCGGCTCCGAAGTACACCGGCAAGAACGTCATCAACCCGCTGGCGGCGATTTGCGCGGGCGCCATGCTCCTTGACACGATCGGCGAGCGCGCCGCCGCGGCCGCCATCGAAGCGGCCGTGGCGGACGTCACGGCCCGCAAGCTCAAGAGCATGGCCGCGGGCAGGATGGGTTACGGGACCGCGGAGGTGGGCGATCTGGTCGCGGAGCGGGCCTCCTGATTCCGGATTCTGGGTTGCTGAACACTGAACACCGAACACTGACCCGGAGGGGAACAATGGGCTTCAAGGTAGGCATAGTGGGCATCGGCACGGTGGGCACGGAGATGGTCAGGGCGCTGCGCGAGCGCGGTTTTCCCGCGGACGAGATCCGCGTCATGGCCCGTTCCGAGCGCGACGAGGAAGTCGCCGGCGAATCCTTTCACGTCGTGGAGGCGTCGGCGGACGCTTTCGACGGGCTGGATTTCGCCTTCTTCGCGGGCACGGAGGGCGCCAAGGGGGCGTCGCAGCTCTACGGATGGGAGGCGGTGAAGCGCGGGGCGATCGTCATCGACAACGGCGACGATTTCCGCATGGACAACCGCGTTCCCCTGGTGATTCCGGAGGTCAACGGCGAAGCTCTCAAGGGCCACCAGGGCTTTGTCGCCAACCCGAACTGCAGCACGATCATCGCGCTGATGGCGCTGGGCCCGCTGCACCGGGCCTTCGGCATACGGCGCTTCGTGGCCTCGACCTACCAGTCCGTCTCGGGCACGGGGCGGGCCGCGATCGACGAACTCGAGCGGCAGATCAGGCAGTACGCGGCGGGCGAGGCGCTGACGGGCCAGGTCTATCCGCACCAGATCGCGCTGAACGTGCTGCCGCACATCGGCGGTCTCAAGGACGCCATGCCGGGCTATACCAGCGAGGAAGCCAAGATGCTCTTCGAGTCCCGCAAGATACTGGGCGACCCGGCGATCCGCGTTTCGGCGACGTGCGTGCGCGTGCCGGTCTTCTACGGGCATTCCGAGGCGCTGAACGTGGAGTTTGCGCGTCCGGTGACCCCGGAGCAGGCGCGCGAAGTGCTGGAAGCCGCGCCGGGCGTGCGCGTGGTGGACGAACTGCCGGCCGGCCGTTACCCGATGCCCATTCACGTGGCGGGCAAGGACGACGTGCTGGTGGGGCGGATACGCGCGGACGGGAGCGCGGCCAACGGCCTGGCGTTGTTCGTGGCGGGGGACAACATCCGCAAAGGCGCGGCCCTGAACGCGGTTCAAATCGCGGAGCGTCTGATCTAGCGCGGCGGGGAGAGGTTTCGGGTTTCGAGACGAATAAGTCCCGACGTTCCTGAAACCTGACACCCGGAACCTGAAACCTACTCCTGCGGCAACCCGGGCACGTAGGGCGAGCCCTCCCAGGGCTCCGGCGCGCCCCAGGGGATATCCGATTCCACGGAGGCGCAGCCGGCGGCGAACGCCAGACAGACGGCCGCGGCCAGCAGTCCCAGCAGGAGACTCACGGCACGCTGGCGCTCTGAGGAACGCATAGGGCGGTCGGCATCAATAGAACACCACGTCGCCCTTCCGCGGCTCGAGCTGTGTCCACCCGGGCAGCATGTCGGCGACGCCGATGTTCTTGTCGCGGCGCACCTGGATCAGGCGCACTTTGGTGACGAATTCCTGGCCCCCGCCGGCGCGCTTGATGAACAGCTCGATGGCCGGCAGCGGCTGCGAGAGATCTTCGCCCAGCAGATCGCGCAGGAACTTCGGGTCCAGGTCGAGAACCAGGAAATTCCAGCCGGCCTCGACGGCGGCGACAGAGCCCTTTTCGCCGTGGGGCAGATCGGCGCGCACGGGCACGGCGATTTCGCCCTCCTCGGTCATGGGAACGGGTCCGCGGGTGGGCTCGACCGGCTTGGTGGCCAGTTTTTCCTCGAGGCCGGCGATGATCGCGTCCTTGTCGTCGAGCTGCTCCTGCATTTCCTGGATCTTGCGGTTCTTCTCGGCGACCTCGTCCTGCAGGAGCCGCTTCTCTTCCTCGAGCCGGGCGATCTGCTCCTTGAGGCCGCGGATCTCCTCCTGAAGGCGCGCGATCTCGGCGCGGAGCTGCTCGATCGTGCGGAGGGCTTCGCGCAGATCGCGCTTGCGCCCGTTGAGCTCTTCGATCGTGCGCACCAGCTCGGCGCGCAGGTCGGCGAGCTGCTGGCGGGTCTCGTTGAGGCGGTCGTACTGCGCGCCGGCCTTGGCCTGCAGGTCGTCCAGCACCTGCTGCATCGTGCCGGGGCCTTCGGTGATGCGCCGCCCGCGCGCGTCGCGGGCGGGCTTGAGGGTCACGGCGTCGATCTTGTAGTAGCTGCGCAGCTCGTCCTCGCGCTTGGAGACGTCGATCTTCGGCAGGTCCTGGTCTTCCAGGTGGGCCTTGTAGGTGTCCCAGAACGTCGAGATCTCGGGCGTGTCGATGGGTTGCGCCGAACAGGGCGATGTGTCGCGCCCCTGGTAGGCGGCGGGGCGCGACTCGGCGGCCTCCGACTCGACCGTGAGACCGAGGGCCTTGATTGAGGTCTCGAGCTTGTGCGTGCGCCCCTGGAGGATTTCGCGCTTGTTAAAGAGCATGATGCCCAGGACCAGGGATCCGATGCTGAGCGCAAGGAAGATGACAACCAGAACTCGCAGCAGTTTTCCCATGCCTTCGGCCTCTCGGTGGCGGTTACGAAACCGGTGGGCAAGCTAAGCGATAAACGCGCGGCGTGCAACAAGAAAGTTTGAACGATCGGACGGGAAAATGTTTGACCCCGGAGGGCGCACTGGCATATAGGTGGGCGCGTGGCAGTCACACGGATCAGTGCGTGGTCGCGGCGCGCCGTCGCCGGCGCAGTTCTGGCGGCGTGCGCTTTTGCGCCGCCCTCTTCCGGCAAGGATCTGGCCGGCGGCGTCGATCCCGCCGTCAAGCTTGAGATCCAGTACGCGGAAGGGCTCCAGAAGTGGGGCATGCCCGACTACGCCCAGATCGTGCTGGACCGCCTGCGCGCGAGGCATCCCGAGGCCGAGGGGCTGGTCAAGGTCATTGCCGTCGAGGGCATGCTGCAGCTCGGCCGGTTCGACGAGGTGCGCGCCATCATCGCCCGGGAGCCCGACCAGAACAGCCAGGGCGCCTGGGCCCTGAAGCTGGCCCTGGCCGACGGCTACTACGCCTGGGGGGAGTACGGCAAGGCCCGCGCGATTTACGACAGCCTGCTCGAGGCGTTTCCCAAGCAGCCGCCCGCGGGGCTGAAGGATTTCTTCCTCAACTCCGTCTACAAGTACGCGCAGATGCAGCTCCTGCTCAACGACCGCAAGGGCGCCCTGAACGCCTACAAGCGGCTGGAGCAGGCGATTCCCCGCGAGGACGAGGAACGCCAGCACATCCGCCGTCAGGTCCAGGGCGAGACGGGCGACCTGCTGGTCAACATGGCCGAAGGGGCGGACCCCAAGGATCGGGCCGCGTACCTCAAGCAGGTCCGGGACATCGCCAACCAGCTCATGTGGGTCCAGGACCTCTGGTTCGGCAAGTCCATCGTGATGCTGGCGCACGTGGAAATGATCGAAGGCAACCTTGACAAGGCCCAGTCGCTCATCGACGAGTTCGCGTCCCAGCTGATCCAGATGGACGAGACCCTGCGGCAGCAGGAGGCCGAGACCGACGAGCCGCTGAGCAAGCTCAGCCCCATGGCGGAGTGCCGCTACATGCTGGGCGTGATGATGCAGGACAAGGCCGAACGCCTGATGGCCGCGAACGGGCCGCGCGAACAGATCATCACGCTCCTGGCCGGCAAGCTGCGCGGCGGCGCGCGCTCCAACGGGGCGCTGCAGCATTTCTACACGGTCTTCGCCAAGTACCCGGAGACGAGCTGGGCGGCCGACGCGGGCACCCGCGCCGAGCAGGTCAGGCAGGCGTTGATCAAGATGGGCGCGGAGATCAAGATAACCATCGACCCCGAGCAGATGACGCGCATCCAGCGCATGCAGTTCCAGGGGGCGCGGGCGCTCTTCAACCAGCAGCGTTTTGCCGAGGCCGTCGAAGGCTATCTGAAGGTTCTGGGCCTGTTCCCCGAGCAGGAGATGTCCGTCAAGGTCCTGCCCGAGCTGGCGGAGTGCTACATCGAGACGGGCGAGGAAATCTACGCGCAGACGGTGACGCGCTACCTCGCCGAACGCTTTGCCCGCCATCCGGCCCTGATGGTGGACGCCGGCGACGGCGTGGTGAACGTGGCCGAGGCCTACGGCGTGCGCAAGCGGCCCGTCGAGCGGGAGGAGGCCTACGACCTCTTCTTCGCCCATTTCAAGGACCACCCGCGCACGGCGGGCATCCTGTTCCGGTTCGGCGACAAGCTCAGCCTGCAGAAGGACTATGCCGCCGCGCTGAAGTACTACGCGCAGGTGGCGGAAAACTACCCGGACTCGCCGCTGTATCTCGACGCCTTGAGCAAGATGGCGTACTGCCAGAGCGAGATGGGCGAACACATGGCCGAGGTCAAGACCCTGGACCTGTACGCCAAGGCCCTGGAGAAGGGCGGGCGGCCGCGGCCCGAGGCGGCGGCCGTGAAGTTCCGCCTGGCCGGCGCGTACCGCAAGCTCGGCCCGAAGTACCTGCCTTCGGCGCTCAACCGCTACATCGAGCTGGTGCAGATGCTCTCCGATCCCAAGAATCCCTACCAGGCTTCGGCCGAGGACGCCGAGCGCAACCGCACGATCCTCGAGGCGTCCATGTTCCAGAAGGGGATCTGCTATTCCATGCTCGACGCCCCGCCGGAGAAGGCGCCCGGCTACCGCGCGCTGGCCGTGCGCAGTCTCGAGGAGCTGGTGCAGGCCTCCCCGAAATCGCAGTTCGCGCCGGCGGCGTTGAGCCGCATCGGGACGCTGTACACCGTGCTCGAGAAGCCGGCCGAAGCCCAGGCCGCTTTCCGGCGCCTGCAGCAGGACCATCCGGACACGCCCGAGGCCAGGAACGCCGACTTCATGCTGGGCACGATCCTGCTGGAGATGAACATGCGCCAGCAGGCGATCACGGTGTTCAAGCGCATGTTCTCGGGCGAAGGCCGGTTCTCCGAGGGCCAGATCCTGAGCGCGGCCACGGAGCTGCTCAAGGCGGGCGAAAACGAGATCGCGCTGGAAGGCTTCCAGCGCATCGTGGGGTCGCGGGAACGGGGCGTGCGCGAGCCGGCGCTGCTGCGCAAGGGCAAGGCCCTGGTGGCCCTGAAGCGGTTCGCGGAAGGTCTGGAGGCCCTGGAGAGCCTGATGAGCGAGTTTCCGCAGTCCGGCTTCACGGTCGAGGCCTCGCTGCGGATCAGCACCGCCTGCAGCGAACTGGGGCGCGAGGAAAGCGATCCCGCCAGGCGGTTCGCGGTCTACAACCGGGCGGTGGACGCCATCAACCGCGCGCGCCGCTTTGCCAAGGAGCCGGGCGTCCGCGCGCGGCTGGACCTGGAAGTGGGCCGCCTGTACGCGCGCAAGGCCGAGGCCGAGAGGAAATTCGGCGCGAAGGACAAGGCGGAGGAGGCGACGGACAATGCCATGGCCAGCTACCAGTCGCTGATGCTCCTGGCCGACGCGACCGATCCGGAGGTCAGGCCCCACATCGAAGACGCCTACAACGAATGCTGGCCCCTGGTGATCGCCCGGGAGCGCTGGGAAGACGTGATCCACGACGCCGTCAGCTACCAGAAGATGTTCCGCGGCGGAAAATATGCCCTGGAGGCGCGCAAGTGGGCGGGCCAGGCGCAGCGCGCCCTGCTCTCGGCCGGCAAGAAGGTTCCCGGCGGGGTCGAAGGAACCGACGTGACCGTGGCGACCGATGAAGCCGGCAAACCCGATGAAGCCGGCAAGACGGCGGATGCCGGCAAACCTGATGAAGCGGGCAAGACGAATGAAGCGGGCGCGACAAACGAATTGCCGCCGGCCGAAAGGGCCGCGGCGGCAGGCGGCGCGGCGCCCGGCGAGGGAGACGCACCATGAACATGCAAGCAAGCGCGCGGCGAATATGGAAGGGCGTGGCCTGCGGCCTGGTTCTGGCCGCGGCCGCGACGGCCTTCGGCGCCGACGTTGAAGGCGTGATAGTGAAGAAGGACAGCGGGCGTCTGGCCGGCGCGATCCGCTACCTGGCGTCCAGCAAGGAATACCTGGTGACCAGCCGCGGCGCGCGCGACGTAACCCTGCGCGTCCCGCTGGACCAGGTCGCGCGCGTGGAGGTGCCGCCGCCCCCCGGACTGGGGGAGGCGGCGCGCGCCGTGCGCGGCGGCCAGTACGGGGCGGCGGTGCCGGTGCTGGAGAACATCATGAAGGACTACCGCATGATGCAGCACGACGTCACCGCGGCCGGCTACCTGGCCTTCGCCTACATGGGCATGAACCAGCCGGAAAAGGCGCTGGAGATGTGCCGCAGGGTCATCGAGGGCAATCCCGACGCCGCGGTCTCGGCGGAGATGGCGCCGATCTACTGGCAGGCCCTGCTCAAGGCGGGGCAGGACGCCACGCTGCGCAAGGCCCTGGACGACGCGGCGGCGCGCGGCGACCGCGCCACCGCGGCGCGGGCGCAGCTCATGCGCGGCGACCTGGAGGCCAAGAACGGCCGCCACAAGGAAGCGCTGGTGGACGGCTACCTGCGCACGGCGCTGCTCTTCCGCGACGTGAAGGAAGTGCAGCCCGAGGCGCTTTTCAAGGCGGCGCAGTCCTTCGATCAGCTCGAACAGCATCCCTACGCCGAAAGAATGCGCAAAGAACTTCTGGCGAAGTATCCCAACGATGAGTACAGTCGGCGTCTGGCATCCGGAACGCCGGGCGGCTGAGTCGCGGCGCGCGTGAAGCGGATCACAAGGGAGACAAGATGCGTATGAAGAAAGCGGTGGTGTGCCTGTTGATCGTGATGGCGGGCTGGCTGGTTTGCGGAGCGCCGGAAGCGCGCGCACAGGAGGCCGCGGCCCCGGCCGCGGCCCCGGCGGCGGCCGCGCCGGCGGACGGCGCGATCGTTCCCGCCGAGGGCGAGGAGGAAGTCAACCGCGGCTCGGGCGGGTTCC
>Ga0194125_10001130_pt1 | contig 45206 bp, 41 predicted proteins | sample TA2KigC250mmetaG_FD_148626 | JGI IMG/M metagenome (GOLD analysis project Ga0194125, IMG submission 148626) | Freshwater microbial communities from Lake Tanganyika, Tanzania - TA2015034 Kigoma Deep Cast 250m | ecosystem: Environmental > Aquatic > Freshwater > Lake | place: Tanzania: Lake...
GGGTTCAGCGGCCCTGAAAGCCTAATAAACCGCCCGCTCGCTTTAGCGAGCGTGATTCCGGGTCCGGGCGGCCGACGAACCCTTTGGGATGATACCCGTGGAATTCAGCGTGGCCGCCCTAACGACTCGGCCGATTGTGCTTTAACAGCACGTAAGGGAGGATGTCGAGTCCCGGGCCCGGAATTGCTTATGTTCTGGGAGGTGAACACCGGTGATTGAACTGGAACGCTGCAGGCAAGTAGAGGGTACGGTCTGGATAGGAATGGATGTGCACAAGAAGAGTTGCACGATGACGGCCATTGACGACGCCGGGAGGGAGATTTCATGCTGGAATATGCCGACGACGCCTGCCCAGCTGAATGCTTTCATCCGGGGTGTCCCGACGAAGGCAAAAATCGCTCTGGAAGCGAGCACCACCGGAAAAGCGGTGGCCCATTGGTTGCGCAATGCCAACCTGGATGCCCACATGGCATCCCCAAGGGAGCTGGCAGCAATCAGGGCGTCGGGCGTCGTGACCGATGAACGGGCAAGCTATCATATCGCACATCTTTTCCGCAACAACTATTTCCCGGAATCCTATATTCCGACCGTGGAAACCGACCGCATCCGGGACCTGACCCGTTTCCGGATTGGGCTGGGACGGGATGTCGCCCGTATCAAAAACCAGATTCATGCAATAGTGAGCAGGAACCTCTTCGATTCGGAGATCCCGCAGACCGACATGTTCGGCAAGGCCGGGCTGCAGAAGCTGGTCTCGCTTCCGTTCCCGGAGCAGGACCGGTCGATTCTCAAGTCCCACCTCGAACATCTGAAGCTATTGATCCGCCAGGAAGAGCAGTACTCCGAGGAACTGGCCCGAATCGGAAAAGGAAGGCCCGATGTTGAGCTTGCGATGAGCATACCCGGCATAGATTTCTACGGGGCGATAGGAATCCTTGGCGAGATTGGTGATGTGCACCGGTTTGCGACCAGGAGAAAGCTGTATTCTTATAGCGGCCTGGTCCCGGGAGCGGATAACAGCGGCGAACAGGTGTCCAAGCACAGACGGTGCAAACGCGGGAATTCCGTCCTTAAGTACTTCCTATGCAACGCCGTCCAGGGTGCTATAAGGGCGTCGAAACCCAACTCAATAGCAAAGTTCTACCACAAGAAGGCAAAACAGATCGGCCATGCAAAGGCTCAGGTGGCCGCCGCCCGCAAGCTGGCCGGAATCCTTTGGACAATCCTGGTGAGCGGAATGCCTTATAAAGAGGAGGACCCTGCCCTGACGCAACGGAAAAAGGCAAGGATGGAACTCAAGGCAAGAGCAACACAACATTGTGTGACGACTGAGGAACTCAACGAGCTCGCTGCAAATATCTCTGCTAAAGAACAAGTGCTCAAACGTTTATTGCCGGAGGACGAAGAGGAATGAAACAAGTAGGGATTCACGTCGCTGCCCATCGCTGGTCATGTGCTCGCTTGAGGGGGTGGCCCAGCTCACCCCCTCAAGCTCGCACAAACGGTTTAATTAGATTGACCGCAATCCAAGGCTGGACAGGGGTCCCTACGGGATTGACACTGGACTCGGCTGGCTTTCAAGGGAGGGTTCGGGGTTCAGGTGTCAGGGACGGGCGCTGATCGACACCCGTGCCCCGAACCCTCGTCGTCCTCCCCTGAACCCTGTACCCTCCCGCTTCCCCCAGCACCCGGCACCCCGCACCCTGAGTTCACCTCAGTCCTCGCCGCCCGTGTCCGGCATCGGCGGTTTCTTGCCCCCGCCGGGCAGGCCGCCCGACTTGGCGGCTATGACGTCGTCTATCCTGAGCACCATCGAGGCCGCCTCGGCCGCCGACTGGATGGCCTGCTTTCCCAGCCGGAGGGGCTCGACGACGTTCTCCTCACGCATGTCCACGATCTTCCCGGTGAACACATTGACGCCGGCGTTCCTCCGGCCGGCCTTGTGGGCCTTTCGCAGCTCGATGAGGATGTCTATCGGGTCCAGGCCGGCGTTCTCCGCGAGCACGCGGGGGACCACCTCCATCGCGTCGGCGAAGGCCGATATCGCCATCTGCTCCCGGCCCCCCACGGAGGAGGAGAACTCGCGAAGCCCCAGGGCCACCTCCATGGCGGCCGAGCCGCCGCCGGTGCTGATCCGTCCGTCCTCCACCGCGGCCGCCACCACGCTGAGCGCATCGTGCAATGAGCGCTCCATCTCGTCCACGACGTGCTCCGTGCCGCCCCGCAGGAGGATGGAGACCGCCCGGGCCTTCTCGCAGTCGGTGACGAACGTCATGCGGTCGTCGCCTATCTTGCGCTCCTCGACCAGCCCGGCCCGGCCCAAATCGTCCTTGGACAGGTCCTCGAGCCGGGAGACCATGCGGGCGCCGGTGGCCTTCGAAAGCTTCTCCATGTCGGAGCGCTTGCACCTCCGGGCGGCGTAGATCCCGGCCTTCGCGAGGTAGTGCTGGACCAGGTCGTCGATGCCCTTCTGGCAGAAGACCGCGGTCGCCCCGGCCTCCTTCAACCGGTCGGCCATCCGCCTGAGGCTCTTCTCCTCCGCATCGAGGAAGGCCTGCCTCTGCCCGGCCTTGCGTATCTCTATCTTCGCGTCGACCTCGGTCTTCTTTATCTCGAGGGCGCAGTCCAGAAGGGCCACCGAGGCCTTCTCCAACCGCTTGGGCATCGCCGGGCTCACCGCCTCCTTGTCGACGATGATGCCCTGGACGAGGACGGAGTCCTCCACCGCCCCGCCGTGCTTCTTGGTCACCAGGATGTTGTCGAGGTCCACGGCGGCGCGGCCCCCGGTGGTCTCGGCCACCGACCGGACGGCGTCGACCGCGATGTCCGACAGGAGCTCCTTGGAGCCTGAGGAGCTTTTGGAGGCTATCGAGGTCATGGCGAGCTTGCGCAACGTCTCCCTGTCCGAGACCGCCACCTTCTCGGCCGCCGAGTCGAGTATCTCGAGCGCCCTGTCGGCGGCCATGCGGAAGCCCGCGGTTATGACGGTCGGGTGCACGTTCTGCCCGATGAGCTCCTCGGAGCGCTTGAGGAGCTCGCCGGCCAGTATGACCGCCGTGGTGGTCCCGTCCCCGACCTCCTGGTCCTGGGCCTTGGCGACCTCCACCATCATCTTGGCCGCCGGGTGCTCGATGTCGACCTCCTTGAGGATGGTCACACCGTCGTTCGTGATGACCACGTCGCCCATGGAGTCCACGAGCATCTTGTCCATCCCCCGCGGGCCCAGGGTGCTTCTGACGGCGTCGGCGACCGCCCTGGCCGCCGTGATGTTGCCGAAGACCGCTCCCTTGCCCTTCTCCCTCTTGCTCCCGTCCTTCAGTATCAGCACCGGAACCTGCTGGCCCATCATTTCCATACCTCCATGCTATCGTTGCATCGTTGCGGGGCGCAAGGCGCGAGGCGCAGGGCGCAAGGCGCGAGGGACAAGGAAAGTGGCGCAAGGTGAAAGAGGGAGATCCCCCGTTCCCCCCTTGCGCCCTGTCCTCGTGCCTCGCGCCCTCGCCCCTTGCGCCCTGCGCCTCGCGCCTTGCGCCTTCCGATCATCCCATCCCCATGCCCGGCGAGCACCCTCCGGGCGGGCAGGAGCCCCCGGGGGCCCCCTTCCCGGCGTCCTTGGAGACGTCCTTCGCCGCTATAACGTCGTCTACCCTCAGCACCATTATCGCCGCCTCCGTGGCCGACTTTATCGCCTGCCGGCCCACGCGCAGTGGCTCCATCACGTTGAGTTTGGCCATGTCCTCGACCTTCCCCGAGAAGACATTGACGCCGGCGTTGCGCTCCTTGTTCTTGTGGGCCCGCCTAAGCTCGATGAGCAGGTCTATCGGGTCGAGCCCGGCGTTCTCGGCGAGCGTGCGGGGAAGCACCTCGAACGCCGAGGCATACGCGTCTATTGCGAGCTGCTCCCTGCCCCCGACCGAGGCGGCGAAGTCGCGCAACCTGAGCGCGACCTCCATCGCAGCGGCACCGGCACCGGTGTAGGCCTTGCCGTCCTCCACGACGTCGGAGACCACGCTGAGCGCGTCGTGGAGCGACCGGTCCATCTCGTCGACGACGTGCTCGGTCCCGCCACGAACGAGGACGGTCACGGCCTTTGCCGAGGGGCATTCGGTGACGAACGTCATGGGGTCGGAGCCTATCCTGCGCTCCTCCACCCGGCCGGCCTTCCCCAGGTCCCCCTTCGATATGTCCGCTATGCGCGAAACTATCGAGCCGCCGGTCGCCCTGGCGAGCTTCTCGAGGTCGGACTTCTTGGCCCGGCGGACCGCCATGATCCCGGCCTTGGCGAGGTGGTGCTGGGCGAGCTCGTCGATGCCCTTCTGGCATATCACCACATTGGCGCCGCTGTCCCGCACCTTCCCGACCATGTCCCTCAGGGCGGCCTCCTCCTCGGCGAGGAACAATTGGAGGCTGTCGGGGTCCCCGATGGTTATCTTGGCGTCTATCTCGGTCTTCTTTATCTCGAGCGCGGCGTCCAGGAGGAGCACCCGGGCCCCGGTCACGAGCCGGGGCATGGAGGCGTGGACGACCTCCTTGTCGATGATCATGCCGTCGACGAGCTGGGTGTCGCGGGTCGAGCCGCCGTGCTTCTTGACGATGGAAATGTTGTCCAGGTCGGCCCGGCGCCTCGTGCCGCGCTTTTCGGCCACGGCCAGCACCGCCCGGACCGCGATGTCAGATAGCATCTCGCGTATCCCGGCGACGCTCTTGCTCATCATGGCCGTGTTGGCGATGGCCCTGAGCTTGCGGGCGTCCTCGGCGTCCACCTTCTCCGAGACCTCCTCGAGGACCTTGAGCGCCCTTTCCGAGGCCAGCTTGTATCCGGCCGTGACCGTGGTCGGGTGGATGTTCTTCTCTATCAGCGTTTCGGCCTGCTTGAGGAGCTCCCCGGCCAGTATGACGGCCGTGGTGGTCCCGTCGCCCGACTCGGTGTCCTGCACCTTGGCGATCTCGACCATCATCTTGGCGGCCGGGTGGGAGACGTCGAGTTCCTTGAGAATCGTCGCGCCGTCGTTCGTGATAACGATGTCCCCCATCGAGTCGACCATCATCTTGTCCATGCCCTTCGGGCCGAGGGTGCTGCGGACCGTGTCCGAGATGGCTCGCGCCGCGGCGATGTTGTTGCGGTGGGCGCCCTTTCCCTGCTCCCTCTGCGTCCCTTCCTTGAGAATGAAGACCGGCTGTCCCTGCATCATGCCTGCACCCTCCTGCGGGGGAGGTGGGTATAATTGTGGTTCTATATAGAGATTTCCTAACTTGCTCCTCCCGTGTTCTCCGTCGGTTGCGCACCGGCCGCCGCCAAGGCGGCCCCCGGGCAAAGTTAATTAATCGGCAAACCAATCCGAGGATGCCGTTCGTGCCGGGCGGGAGATGGTTTGGATGGGCAAGTGCAAGAACTGCGGGGTGGAGATGGGTCCCGAGGAGACCTGCGTGTTTGCGACCTTCAAGACCAGTGTCGGAGGCCAGGAGGTGGTGGTGTGCTGCCGCAAGTGCGCCTCCGAGCTCGAGGAGGAGTCCGCCCACTCGGCCGTGCTGGAGATCAAGGAGGAGGCCAGGCCGGTGGAGGCCCCAATCGCCCCGGCCGAAGCCGCCCCCGGCCAGGTCGCTGCCGGCGCGCCGGCCGCCCGGCCCTCCGCCAAGCGGAAGCGCCCGGCGCCGAAACGGCCTGTCGCAAGGGCCAGGCGGCCCGTCAGGAAGAAGGGCGGGGCCGCAGTGCGAAGGAGACCAAAAAAGGGGGCCCGGAAGCCAAAGCGCGGCGCCGGGAAGGTCAGGAGGGCCGGAAAGCCCAGGAAGGCCGGCAAGCCGACGATGGCCGGCAAGGCCCGAAGGCCGGTCCGAATGTCCGTACGGAAGAAGCGCCGGTGAGCTGGCCGCCGGGGCATGTCGGGTCTAATCCAGGTCCTCTTCCTCTTCGGTCCCCTCGCCCTTTCCCTCTGTCCCGGTATCGGGCCGCTCCTTCTTCGGGGGCTTTCCCAGGGGAACGAATGTGGGAGGGACGCGCTGCTGTCCCTTGAAGAAGAGGCCCGGGTCGGGCTCCTCGGCCGACTGGTCCTCTTGCCACTCCTGCCTGCGCTTCTGGGCCTTGACCAGCTTGCTGAGCTTGTCCCTCATCTCGGGCGAAAGCGATTCCGGGCTGGTCCCGCCCAGGTCGAGGATCCTCTGCTCCTCGGGCAGTCTCTCGACGGAACCCCCGGAGGGCTCCCCCGTGGTCTCCGACCCGGCAGGCTCCGCGGTCGGGGCTGGGGCAGTTGCTGGGGGCGCCACCGCGGCCGGCCTCCCGGTGACCGGGCCGGGCTGCGCAACCTCGATCGGGGGCAGGGAGGCCGGCGGGGCCGGAAGCGGCCTCCCCGGGGCATCGGTCACGGCGGCGCCCTTGCGAAGGAGCGACTGCGCCGCTGCCCGGTTCCCGGTTCCCAGGGCGTCCGCCTCCTCGATGATCTCCCCGAGGATGACGCTGAACTGCCGATGGTAGCTCCGCGGGAGCTGCCTCTTGATGGCGCGAAGGAGCATCTCGTCGAAATCCTCCCCCATCCCCGAGTTCCGTATCGCCTCCTCCAATATCTCCCGGTCGGTCTCCCTCATCGTCCCGATGCCCCTCGGCCATTCAAATCCCATTTATTAGTATATAATGTTTGGCTGATGGATCCTGAGAGTTCTCCCCCGCTGCCCGTTGCCCGTTACCCGCCGCCCTCTGCCCTTTGCCCTCTCTTCCGTCCCGGCACCCGGCCCTCTGCACCCCGCACCCTGCACCCAGCACCCTGCGCGCTTCAAGCGTCCCGACCGCGCAGCGGTCCCGCCTCGCCGAAGTCGAGCAGGCCTTTCCCGGTCGCGGCGATTATCCGGAAACCGTCCCGGTCCAGGGCGCGAAGGACTGGCGAAAGGAGCCCCCCTCTCAGTATGTCCGAGCCTGCTGCGATGGGGCTCAGGGCGGGGAGCACCAGCGTCCCGCTGGCGATGTCGTGGACGAACGCCGGGGCCGAGGCCCGCCCGCCCACGCCGTCCCTTATGCGGAGCGCCGGGTGCTCGTGGGCGACCACGGTCCCTGAGAGGCCCCCCTCGGGCGGGGATCGCCGGCAGCGACCGGTGGTCGTTCATCCCCTGCCATCGGAGCCCTTGCCCTTCTTCCGGTCGCGCACGACCTCGTCGTCGGCGCTGTCGCTCACGATGAGCGGGCCCATGTACATGCAGTCCTTGCAGTAGTACTTGTAGCCGGTGATGAGCCCCGCCTCGTACACCACCTCGTCGCTGCCGCACTGGGGGCAGCGCAGCACCGTCGGCCGCTTCCTGGTCCTCTTGGTCCCCTTGAGGTCCCTTATCCTCATTGCCTTCTCACCCCTGTGGAGCGCCTTTCTTCCTCCCGGTCGCAGCTTTCGGGCCCGTTCCCGCGGGCGGGGCGGGCGCGGGCGCCCTGAGCATGATGAGCCCCCTCGAGAGCAGGATTTCCAAAAACGCGGTAACTCGCTTGAGGACCGGCTCGATCCGCTCCCTGTACTTGCGGTCCAGCTCCCCGCAGATGGCGGCGACGTCGTGACGGCCGTCGCAGAGGAGCCATATGTCCGAGCCGGGCCCGTCGAGCTTGCGCCGGATGATTGGAGAGCCGCCCACCCTCTTCATCAGCCAGCGCTCCCAGCCCTTGAGGTTCTTGGCGTGGGTGATCGTGACCAGCCCCTTCCCGTCCACCGTCCATTCCATCTGCGCCTCGTTGCGCACCGGGACCGCGGCGAGTATCCTCCGGAAACGCGGGGGCACCACGTCGAGGGGGATGCCCTTGCTCCGGCGCCCCCTCCCCGCCCTGGCGCTCAAGGCATCACCATAACCAGGGCGACGAAGGTCAGCGTCGAGGCGACACCCAGCAGGGCGAAAAGCTGGGTCCGGGCGCGGTCCTGCCAGACATTGCGGGAGACCCAGGTGAGCAGGCCGAAAGCCAGCGAGAGGGCCAAAAGCAGCGCCAAGAGCGCGAGCGGCGGTTCCAGGGACGCCATCCGTTATCGCCATCTCAAACCTCTGGAGGATATTTATCCTATTTGGTCACGGGGCGGGGGAAAAGGCAGCAAGGGAGCAAGGCAGCAAGGGAAGGGAGGAAGGCAGGAAGGGAGCAAGGGAGCAAGGGGACGAAACGACCAGTCGTCCCCTTGCTGCCCTGCTGCCTTGCTGCCTTCCTTCCCGCTCCCCGCTCCCCGCTCCCTGTTCCTGGATTAGAAACCGCACCAATAATGGAGAATACCATTTGGCGTAGGATTAGAAACCACACCAGAAAAGGTTTTTTACCCAATACAGCCATATATATTTCCCCGGAGAGATGTCGCGATGAGCGCGCGAACGCTTACATGTGCCGGGATTGTTATGATCGCAGCGGTTCTGGTCCTGGGGGCCCTCATGCCCGCCGGGTCCGCGGGTGAGGGCCGGGCACCCGACCGGGCCGGCGCCAAGACAATGGTGATGTGGCTCCACTACGACCCGACCAGCCCGACGGTGAACGGGAAGGCGACCCAGCTCACCTTCAACACCAGCATGTACTGGACGAAGACCAACTACACCATCGACGGCGACAAGAACCTGCAGATGGACTTCTACATGGTGCCCCCGCTCGCCGCCGCCGTCACGGTGGAGGGGACCGTCACGGTCGGGTTCTGGGGCAACTACTCCGGTTCCAACAACAACTTCCAGACCGCCGTCCAGGTATCGGAGCGCTCGAGCTCCGGCAGCGAGAACTGGAGCTCCACGACCTACAACTTCAACTACAACCCCGCCTCCGCCCCGCAGTACTACTCTTTCGACTGCACCAACTTCCAGCACACCTTCGCCACCGGGTCCACGATTCACCTGAACATCCAGGTGAGCGGCGGAAGCGGCATCTACAAGGCCGTCTACATCGACACGGTCACCAACAACAGCCGCCTGATACTGCCCTGCAATGACTACATGGAGGCAGCCTCCATCAATACCTTCGACTACCTGGGCAACCCGAAGGCCGGCTTCCAGACCAACGAGCAAAACACCACCGTGATAATGCGCGCCACGGTCAACGCCCCGTTCGGGGGCTACGACGTGCGCTGGTCCAACCTGACTCTCCAGGGGCCGGCCGGGACCAAGATCCTCGACAACGCCTCCATGACCAAGGTCGAGGGGACGCCGGTCTCGTTCGCCAACACCTACGAGGCCTCCTGGAACTACAGCGGCGCCGCGCCCGGAAGGTACAACATAACGGTGTTCGCGTTGGACAACAACGGCTACTACTATTGCTTCTACTTCATGAACTACAACTACGGCTCCTATCTCGTGACCAACACCAGCTTCTTCTTCATAGGGTCGCCGCGCTTCATCAACGTGCAGGCGGTGGACTCCACCGGCGTTCCGCTCGACGGGGCCGAGGTCCGGTCGACCGTGCTCTCGCAGGTCATCGCAAGCAACCTGACGAACCGGACCGGGCACGCCAACCTCACGATGCAGCCCGGGCCCTACCGCTTCGTCGTCATGTGGAGGGGCGTGCCCGTCTCGGACGAGCCGGTCGACGTGACGGACAACCGGACGGCCGACGACCCCCTCGTCATACGGTGCTGGGTCTACTACCCCGCGTTCAGGGCCCTGGACAGCCGCCTCCTCCCACTCGTGGACGCCGCGATCTATATCCACTACCCCAACGGCACCGCATCGATTCTGCCGTTCAGGACCGACCAAAGCGGCACCATCGACCTCGTGCAGGCGCCCCGCGGGCCCTACGCGCTGAGCGTGGTCTGGGGAGGGCTGGAGGTCAACCGGACCGTCATTATCGCGGACGGCAACCTGACCTACGACGTCAACTGCGCGGTGTACTACCTGCTGGTCAAGGCGGTCGACCCCCACGGCGCCCCCGTGCCCAGCGCCCAGGTCGCGATCTACTACAACACGACCGGCATACTGGCCGACTCCCGGCTCACCGGGCCGGACGGAAGCGTGGAGTTCCGCCTGCCCCGGCACCTCTACGACATCACCGTCCACTGGTACGAGGCGGTGGTCTTCCAGGGACGCGCCGAGCCACTGCTGGACGGGGACCGGGAGCTCACCGTCGTGTGCGGGATATTCTACCTGACCGTCCGGTCGGTCGACTCGGCCTGGGTGCCCCTCGAGAACGCCCTCGCGGTCGTCTCCATCGGCGCCAGCTCCAAGGTGCTGGACACCCGGCTGAGCGACGGCGACGGCGAGGTGACCGTGAAGGCCCCCGCCGGCCTCTACAACATCACGGTCTCCTGGCAGGACATCACGGTCTTCGAGGGAACCGGCATCGAGGTGCAGGCGGATTCCACCTACACGGCCCGCTGCAACGTGTTCTATCTCACGGTCACCGCGGTGGACGCCAAGGGCGTGCCGGTCGAGAATGTCCAGGTCCTTGCCGTCTCCGTGCAGACCGGGAAGCTCCTGGACTCGCGCACGAGCGGCCCGGACGGCAGCCTCATCAGCCGGCTGCCGGCGGCCGAGCTCGCGCTCGCGGCGCGCTGGCAGGACGTCGTGGTCAACACCACGCCCTCCTACATGCTGGCCGGCAACGGCACGCTGGAGCTCCGCTGCTCCATATTTTACCTGACGGTGGAGGCGCTAGACAGCCGTGGTGTCCCCGTGCAGGCGGTGCAGGTGAAGTCCAGCCTCGTCTCGAGCCAGAAGCTTTTGGACGTCCAGTCCACCGACGGCAGCGGACGGTGCGTCTCGCGATTGCCCGGAGCGGAGATCTCCATCCAGGCGTTCTGGCAGGACGCGCTGGTCAACACCACGCCCTCGTACTACCTGGCGGGGGACGGGAACGGCGAGGCATTCCTCACGCTGGAATGCCGGGTGTACTATCTCGAGGTGGTCGCGGTCGACTCCCGGGCCGTCGCGCTCGAGGACGCCTTCGTGACCGTCTACCTTGCGACCGGCCGGCAGCTCGAGACGCGCCTTTCGGACGATAACGGCTCCGTGACCGTGCGCGTGCCGGTGGGACCGGTCGATGTGACCGTTACCTGGTCGGACGTCGTGGTCGCCGTGGTGAGCGGGCACGAGGTCGCCGAGGACCATCGCCTGACCGTCGGATGCTCGGTGTACTACCTCGACGTCACGATAACCGACTCGCAGGACAGGACGGTCTCCAACGCCCAGGTGACGTTCAAGCGCCTCTCGACCCGCAAGACCATGGGCACCCTGACCACCGGGTTCCACGGCACCGCGACCTTCAGGCTGCCGGCCGAGGGCTACAACGTGACCGTCATATGGCAGGACCAGCTGGTCAGCCCGGTGACGCGCATCACGCTCTCCCAGGACGGCAACCTCACGGTGAAGTGCCTGATATTCTACCTGACCGCCAAGCCGGTGGACTCCAAGGGCCTGCCGCTCGAGAACGCCACGGTGGTCTTCCGGCAGGAGCTCACCGGGAACATCCTCGACACGCAAGTCACCGGCAAGGACGGCATCGTCACCGCCCGCCTGCCCGTCGGCCTGCACACCATCGTGGTGAGCTGGAAGGACGTCGAGGTGAGCACCACGACCGGGTACGACCTCCAGGCGGACGTCCCCCAGACAAACCCCCTGATCATCAATTGCCGCGTCTTCTACCTGACGGTCAACCCGAAGGACGTGGACGGGGTCCCGCTCTCGGACGCCGAGGTGCTGGTCTACCCGGCGGGGCAGCCCGACCTCCTCAGCTCCAACACCACCAACTACCTGGGGCAGGCTGTCTTCAGGCTTCCGGCGCAGGGCTACGACATCCGCGTCTCCTGGAGGGCCGTGGAGGTCTGCACCAGTGGCGGCTATGCCCTCGTCGCGGACGCCCTGCTGCCCCTCGACTGCAAGGTCTACTATCTCACCGTCAGGGTGGTCGACAGGGACGGCAACGGCCTGGAGGGGGTCCAGCTCACCGTCTTCAGCCTGAAAAACGGGCTGGCGATGGATGTGATGGACTCGGCCGCGACCAACGGGACCGCCAGGCATGTCTTTCGGCTTCCGGTCGGCGAGTACAGGGTGGGAGCGCGGCTGAAGACGACCTACCTGCTGACCCCGATCGACATGGGCACCTCCCGGACGGTCTCCCTGCAGCAGTCGATGTCCCTGAAACTCGCATTCTCGCAGTACCCGGTACCGTTCTACACCACCAATGCCTTCTTCGTCGCCCTGCTGGTCGTGCTGTTGATCATCATGGCGGCGACGATGGTGTATTATGTCTACCGCAAGTTCGGCCGGCGCGGCGCGGCCGCCGCCGGGGAACCGGAGGGCGGGGAGGAGGAAGGCGGCGCCGCGCCCGGTGAGACCGAGGAGGAACGGCACGAAGGGGAGGACGAGGAGCCAGGCGACGAGAAGGTGGCGGACGGGGAGCCGGAGGATAGGGAGGGGGGGGACGAAGAGACCGGGGACAGGGAGGCGGAGGACAAGGAGGCGGAGGACAGGGAAAGCCGGGAAGAGGAAGCCGAGGATGAGGCAGGGCCTGATAAAGGGGAGAAGTTGGATATTGGGGCTCCGCAAAAGGCGCCCGCCGCCCCGGCCGCCCCTCCCGCGCCCAAGACCCCTGCCTCACCCGCCGCCCCGGCCGCCCCTCCCACTTCCACCCAGGCCCAGAAGCCCCCGGCCAAGGCCACCGAGGATGGCAAGGACGTGGTCGAGGCCATAGACGATATACTGAAAGGGCTTGACGAATAAGGAAGAAGATGGGCGGCGGGCAGCGGGCAGCGGGCAGCAGGGACGCGTCGTGACCATTTCCCCGCTGCCCGCTGCCCGATGCCCGCTGCCCCACCGCTGCCCGCTGCCCGTTGCCCCTTCCTCCCGCTGCCCCCAGTCTCTTCCCACCCCTAAACCCTTTTATCCCCAAGTGGTATTCCGCGCCGATGGGCGCGGCAAAGACGCTGGCCGAGTACCTCAAGCTGGCCCGCTCGTTCAACCTGGCCCTGACGGCCGTGGCGCCCGTGCTGGGTGCCCTCTCGATGGGGGAGGCCGACCTTCTGCGCCTCTCCCTGCTGTTCCTGGTCGGCGCCGGTGCCCACATCTACGGCTTCGTCCTCAACGACTACATCGACATGCGCATCGACCGGCTCTCGACCGAGCTGCGCCAGAGGCCGTTGGTCAGCGGGACCATCACGCCCGGCAAGGCGCTTGAGTTCGCCCTGGGCGGCCTGGCGGTGATGGTGGTCGCGGGCTACTACCTGGTGATCGGACATCCCCGCGCCGTGGTCGTTCTCCTGTTCGCGGCGATACTGGCCACCATCTACAACCTGATGAGCAAGCAGCTTGCCGGCATGGACATCTTCGTCGCGAGCGCAGTGTTCTTCCTTTGCGTCTTCGGGGCGGTCTCGGCGGCCCCGGACAACGAGATCCTGTTCGTCAGCCGGCTGGGCTGGGTGGTGTGCACCCTCGGCGGGCTCCAGGTCCTCTTCATGAACATCGTCGCCGGGGGGCTCAAGGACATCGACCACGACTCCCGGGGCGGGGGCCGCACGATCGCGGTGGCGCTGGGCTGCAGGGTGCGGCCGGAGGACGGCTCAATGGACATCGCGCCCTCTTTTAGGAATCTGGCATACCTCATCCAGCTCGTGTTCCTCCTGTTCCTGTTCTCGCCGTTCGTGCTGGGAGTGCTGGGCGGCCCGCCGGTCCAGCTCGCGGTCGTTCTCGCCTTCCTTTTCGCCATATCGGGTGCGATGCTCCTCGTCTCCCGGCGGCTGCTCAACCAGACCCGCTTCGTCCGGGGCGACATGCGCCGCCTCATCGGGACGCACTACATCCTGAACTTCATCCTGGTTCCGATAATGCTCTTCCCCTTCAACCCCTACATCCTGCTGCTGGCGGCGGTGCCGCCGCTGGGGTTCGTGCTCTCCAACGCCGCTCTGGCCGGGGACGCGATGAAGCCGAAGACTATGTAGTGGGCTAGAGGGGTAAGACGCAAGGGGCAAGGGGACGGTGAGCGGGCAGCGGGGAGCGGGGGGATCAGGCAGCGGGGAGGGTGCAGGGTGCACGGTGCAGGGTGCACGGTGCAGGGTGCGGGGTGCGGGTGGCAGGGTGCTGGGGCGGGGTGATGGATACGGGATGCGGGAGGGCGGATGAGCGGGACGGATGAGGAGGGGAGGAGGCGACCGAGGGCGAGGGCGGTGAAGCTCCTGCTGCTCTTTGGCATCATCAGCCTTCTTGGCGATCTCATCTACGAGGGCGCAAGGAGCGTGAACGGGCCCTTCCTGAACCTCCTGGGGGTGAACGCCGCGGTGGTCGGGCTGGTCGCCGGCGCCGGGGAGCTCCTCGGCTACGGGCTGCGCCTGGCATCGGGATACCTCTCCGACCGGACGCGCTCGTACTGGGCATTCACCTTCCTGGGCTACGGGCTGCTCCTCTCCGTGCCGATGCTCGCCCTGTCGGGCGTCTGGCAGGTCGCCGCATTCCTAATCATCCTGGAGCGCGTCGGCAAGGCGATTCGCAGCCCCGCAAAGGACACCATCGTCTCCCGGTCGGCAAAGCCCGTCGGTACCGGCTGGGGCTTCGCCATCGTGGAGGTGCTGGACCAGATTGGCGCGGTGGCGGGGCCCCTCATCTTCACGGCAGTCTTCCTGGCCATCGGGGCCGGCGCCGGGACTGTGGCGGGTTACCAGAGGGGGTACCTCGCGCTGGGCGTCCCATTCGTACTGCTGATACTGGTCCTGGTCTACGCCTTCCTCACCATCCGCGACCCGGGCAGGCTCGAGGCGGCCGCGGGTCACCCCGACGGACCGGACCGGCTCTCGCGGACCTTCCGGCTCTACGCGGCGTTCACCTTCATGTCCGCGTTCGGCCTCGTGAGCTTCGTGCTGATAGGATACCACATCAAGGCCCGCGCTCTCGCCCCGGACGTCTGGATCCCGCTGTTCTACGCTGCGGCCATGCTCGTCGACGCCGGGGCGGCGCTGGCCGTGGGCCGGCTCTACGACCGCGAGAAGCTGCGCCGGAGGAGCGAGGGAGGGGGCCTCCATCTCCTCGTCGTGATACCCCTTCTCACCGCGCCCATCCCGCTACTGGCGTTCTCCGGGAGCGTGTGGCTCGTGGCTGCCGCCGTCGTGCTCTTCGGGATCGTGATGGGCGCCCACGAGACCATCATGAAGGCGGCCATCGCGGACATCACCTCGCTGCGCAAGCGAGGGACCGGGTACGGAATATTCAACGCGAGCTACGGGCTGGCGCTCTTCGCCGGCGCCTCGGTCGCCGGCGTCCTCTACGAAGTCTCCCTTCCTGCCCTGGTCGCGGTGGTGCTGGCGGCCGAGGCCGCGGCGCTCGCGCTGTTCTTCCCGATGACGCGCGCTGTCCGGACCGTGGCGGGGTAGCCCGGCTGCGCCCGGCCGGCACCGGGCGCCCCCCCAGAACCTCCGCTCGAGGACCCCGAGCACGTCGTCGAAGTCCTCATAGGGGATGCAGTCGAGGCCCTCCTTCCGGCAGTGCTCGAGGAGGCCGTCGCGCGCGAAGAGCAGGTCGGCCGACCCGGCGGGGCACCGGTCCGATATCCCGTCGCCTATGTAGACCGTCGAAAAGCCCCTCCGCCGGAAGTCCCGAAGCAGCGCCAGCTTGCACGTTCCGCAGCGGTCGCAGGCGGCGTCGGCGTGGGGGTGCTTGACGATTATCCCGCGGTCCGTGAAGACCGCGCGGTTGGTCCGGTAGCTCGCCCTGATTCCCTTGGACCTCAGGAACTCCCGGATGTAGAAATCGAGCCCCTCGCTGACTATCAAGAGGGGGGTCCCGCGGCGCCGCGCCTCCCGCCGGAGCCTGCGAAAGCCGGCCCGGAGGGGCATCTTGCGCACGTGACGCTCCATTTGCGCCCGAGACGCACGAAGCAGGCCGAACTCCCGCTCCATCGTCTGGCGCAGGGTGATGCGGCCGGAGAGGAGGTCTTGGTCGGCCTTCCTCCACTCCCCCCCGGAGAACTCGTCCAGCAGGGATATCGAGACCTCCCCCACGGTCAGGGTGCCGTCGAAGTCGCACAGTATTGCGGGTCCCCGTCCCAGTCGCCCGTGGCCTGCCACAACCCGGCGCCCGACGCGCCCCCCAGCAGGAAGCACGCGCCCCCGGCGACGGCCAGCAGGCCGGCGATGGTGTTTCGCCCGAAGGCCCTCTCCTCCCGGTCGATGACATGCGCCGGCTTGTCGCCGTAGGTGTATCGCGTCGGGTCGGCCCTTCCGCACCTGACCGCCGGGGTCAGGCTGTATCGAGGGGGGTGTCCGCTCTCCTCCATCGGCAGGCGGGGGGAGCCGCGCGGGCGACGGCGCGGGCTCCAGCATCCTGACGGCTCACACCCCCGTGCGCGTGGCCTCCCTCTTCACCGGGTCCGGGAGGGTGGGCTCGGCGTGCTCCACCTGAGGCTCCGGGGGAGCGCACCAGGGCTCGCCCCCGGCCGACGCGGCGGCCGCCGTCACACGGCCCTCGGCCGGGCGGGCTACCGGAGCGTGTCCCTCCCTGAAGAAATCGGCGTCGACGAGCGTTATTCCCTCCGGGGGCGATACGCCCGAGATGTACCCGTACCAGTAGACCACGACGCCCGGGCCGAAGAGCTTGACGTAGGGTATCAGCTGCTTTTTCAAGTTGCGCTTTATCTCCACGGCATCTCCGAAGTTGGCCTTGGATTCCATCCAGGCGACCCTCCGGCCGCCTATCATCATCGGCTTCATGAAGAGCGCGTCGGGGGTCTTCGTGTACTGCTTCAGGTTCTTGAGGTCCCGCTCGGTCATGAACTTCACCTGCCGCCTGTCCAGCCAGTCGAAGAGCCAGCGCTCCCCGCGGCGGCCCCGCTCCCGCTGCAGCTCCTCCCCGCGGGGCGAGTAGATCACATCGGCGGCCACGGCCCCGGAGATCTCCCGCCGGAGCCGCTGGTCCAGGATGTTCTCCGGGCAGCGGACATGCTGCCAGAACCGCCTCCTGGGCAGCCCCTTGTGCAGGAACAGGAGGTAGGCCAGGAGCACCGGGGGGAAGCAGCTCCGGCGGGCGAGCTCCGTGAGCCCCACCCCGCGGTCGTACTGCGCCGCGATGCGGCCTATCTGGTTCTTGACGACGTAGAAGCGCGCCGTGGCGTCGCGGGTGATGCGCTGCGTGTATATTATGAGCGCCAGCTCCCGCTCGATGCCGTACTCTCGCGAGACCTTGTCGATATCCTCGGGCCCGTTGAGCTCCGAGGAGAGCTTGCGGTACTGGTCCTGGTTCATCCGCACTCTCCTTGGGTCCTTCCCGACCCTCAAGAGGCGGGACGGGTTAATAATCCATTCGCCTGCCCGGGGCCGGCTCGCCGCGGCGCCTGCGGCGCCGGCGGAGCGCGAGGAACAGGGAGGCCATGCCCAACAGGGGGACGAGCGCGTCCCGGAACTCGGGGGCGTGGAGCGGTTGGATGTCCCGGCCGGACGCCGGCGCTCCCGGGCCGTTCTCAGTGCCCGGAGAGGTCCCTGACCCCCGGCCCCCGCCACCGGCCGCGAGGTCGTGTACCACGGCCTCCCCCCGGTCCCGCTGGAGGCTCCAGTCGGTCGTGTAGTAGAACAGGGTGATGTTGCCCCCGGGCGAGCCCAGCGAGGCCAGGGGCAGCCCGGCCTCCAGGCGGTGCTCGTCAGTTCGGGCCTCGATATCGCCGGCGGGGGCCCAGCTCCAATCGGCCCTGCCAGTCCCGGTGAAGCGGTGGAGCCCCTTCTGAAGGACCCGCCCGTACTGTCCGGTGCAGTTGGCCATGTACTCGGCGCCGACGGGAAGCCCCCCGATCGCGTACCCGGTGGCCGGGTCCCCGTCGGTGTCCACGAACACGAAAGCGGAGTCGACCCCGACGAGCGGCGGGAGGACGACCGGTCCGCCCCCGCCCGTGCCGGGCGTGGGGGGAGGCCGGAGCTTCCTCTCGGGGACGCCGGTGCCGCCCATAATCCGTCCGTCCACCCTCAGGTTGATGTAAAGCGAGCCACCATCGGAGGCCGTCCTGAACCCGAGGATGTCCATGCCCGGGGCGTCCACGTCGCCCGCCGGGTCGGGATGCTCCGGGTAGCCGTCCCAGTCCGAGAAGGCCCCGTCGATGACTATCTGGCGGGAGGGTGCTCCGATGTAGGTCAGCGGCAGGGCGCCGGCCTCGACCGAGACGGCCCGGGTGTCCGCGCCGATGTCCCTGCTTCCGTCCAGGCCCAGCCCCACCGCCCGTCCGGTCGCCGCCGCGCCGGAGAGGTCTCCCACGACCGAGAGCACGGTGGCGGTACCGGGGGTGACCGCGATGGCGGGCGACAGGGCGATCGTGAGGGCGCCGCCGGCCAGCCTCCCAGTGGCCCCGGGCACCTCGAAACCGGCGGCGGTCTCAAGCGCGATGCGCGCGAGGTCGCCGTCGGACAGGGCCCCGGCGGCGCGCACCGTGAGGGACGAGACCGACGCGGGCCCCCCGAAAGCCTTGAGCTCCAGCCTGAGCAGGGGCACGGAGTCCGCCCCCGGGGGGGCGCTCTCGGGCCCGGTGCGTGACCAGACCGCGGCCAGCCGCGCCCTCTCGTTGCTCATCACCGGGGCCTGGTCCTGGGCGCCCCTGCCGTTCGAGGAAAGGACGAATATATTGAGCCTGGCTCCGGCCGAAAGCCCCAGGTCGGAGCCCCCGGCCTGGGCCTCGAGCTCCGAGCCGGCCGCCGCGGCCCGGCAGGCCCCGGTGGCCGTGCGGGAGTTCCAGTCGTTGGCCGGCCGGCCGCCGTCACCGCCGAACCTGTAGAGCCCGGCCGCCGAAACCCGGCCGTCGTAGCCGTCTATTATCAGGACGGATTCCGCCCCCACGCTGTCTATCCGGTACCCGGTGGCGGTGTCCTGGTCGGTGTCGAAGAAGGCGTACACGCTGTCCACTCCGCCGCCCGTGCCCGCCAGGGCCTTGCCCTCGAACCTCAGGTACACCGAGACGGACGAGCCGTCCGCCACCATCGCCTGCTCGACGATGTTGATGTCCGGGTCCGGGCAATCGGCGATGTCGTCGGGCATCCGGGGCACGCCCGACCAGTCCGAGAAAGCCCCGTCGATGTGCACGCCCTTCTCGGTGGAAAGGAGCACGAAGTAGAGCCCGGCGACCGAGAGCATGATGACCACCACCGCCGCGGCGATTACAGTACCGGCGCTCCGTCGCCGCCCCGGCGGCGCCTCCCCCATGGCATGGGCCCGCCCGGTGGTGAGGTCCTCGCCGTTGATTATGCCGCGGCCGTTGACCATCCCCCGTCCGTTGACCGCCCCCTCGGCGTCGACGAGCTCTCCGTTCGCCCGGGCCCGCCGGCCGCTCGGGCCGGCGCGGCCGCCCCCCGCCGCCAGCCGCCGTCCGTTGACCATCCCTCCCGCGTTCGTCAGGCCGTTGCCGTTGGAGAGGCCCCGGCGGTTGCGCAGGCCCCGCCCTTTGACCTGCCCGGGGAGCCGGCCGTTCCCGGGCCCCTCGCGCCCGTCCGGCGTCAGCACGGGTGTCTCCCGGTTCTTCAGCGTCACTCGCTTTGCCGGCTTTCTGCCTGGCGGGGGCAGCACGCGGGCGAAGGGGACCCTTTCGCTCCCGGCGAGGTCCACCACCCGCGGCACCGGCGGGGGCCCGAGCTGGCGACCGATCTCGCTTTCTATCTCGAGCTCGAGGGCGCTCCTCACCCTTGCTTCCACGACCCGTTCGATCTCGCCCTGAAGCCGCCTCTCCGTGCCCTGCTCGAGCTCCCGGTCCTGCCGGGCCCCGAGCTCCTGCCCGAGCCTCCGCTCGAGCTCCAGGACCCGGCTCTCGCTCGGCTCCTCCAGGTCCTCCTCGCGCCGGGCCTCCTGCGGTATCGGGCCGGGCCGGGGGGTTCCGGCGTCCTCCGGTTCGGGAAGCCCCGGCAGCACTGGCTGGGCCTCGGGCGGGGTATCCCGCCCTTCTCCGCCCGTGCCGGCGGTCCGCCCGGCCTTTTCACCCTGCTCCGTCATGTTCGTCCCTAGCTGACGATGTCCGTGTTACCCTCCGAATCGATCGTTTGGAAAGCCACAAGGTCGGCGGGCAGCTCCTCCAGCCCGAAGATGCGCGGATCTATCCGCACCTCGAGCTGAGTGCGCGAGAGCGCCCCGTTATCCGACGGCACGATGGTTACGACCTCCCACGGGACCTGCGGGGTGCTGGCGTTGTAGCGGAGATAGTCTATCTCCTGTATCCGGTTGTTCCATCCGAAGACGTTGACCATGTGGTCGGCCCCGATGCCGCCGATCTGCAGGCCCGACGAGAGCGTCCGGTCGGTGTCGAAGTAGATGTGAATGGAGTCTCCCTTGTAGAACTTCGTGGTCTCGTCCTGGGTGCCCTTCAGGATGGTGCCCTGGGTCCTCACGTAGCAGAACATGTGGCCGTCCTGCCTCTTCATCGCCGCCTCCCGGACATCGATGGTGTCGGGGACCGTCGGGTCCGCCGCGAACGAGCGCTTCTCCACCCCGTCCCAGTCCGAGAACCGGCCGTCTATGGCGAGGCTCCCGGGCAGGCCCGGGAGTATTACCGCTGCGAAAACGGCGTACAGCACCAGCGCCGCGGCGATGGCCGCCGCGCAGGCGGCCAGGACCCGGTTGCGGCGCGATCTCGCCCGGCGCTCGTCCAGCTTCCGACGGACCTGCCGCTGGAGAGCCCGGTGCGTGGTCCGGAGCCTCTGCTCAAGGCGGATGCGCTCCTCCACGTCCCTGCGGGGCGCCCTCAGGCCCCGTATCCGCCGCAGGTCCTCCGCCACTGCCCGGTCCGCCAGGCGCGCTCCCTCGGCCTCTGCGGGTCCGTCGACCGGTCCCCCCTCCTCCCCCCCCTCCACCTTCTCGGCCACCGGCGCGCTCGGAGCGATGAACTCCTTCTCGAACCGGAGGACCCTCTCCATCCCCCGCCTGTAGTCCTCAAGATCCCTCTCGAAATCCGCGACCGCGCTCTCGAAGCCGGCCAGGTCGCCGCGGGCGGCCTCCCGCAGGCGGCCCACGTTGAGGCCCCCCCTCTCCCAGCCGTCCACCTTGGAGCCGAGCTCGCCGCGGCGGGCGCTCTCGGCCTCGGTACGGCGGCGCGCGACGAGCTCGAGCTCCTCGAGCTCGGACTCGATGCGCTCCAGGGCGTCGGGGTCGTTGAGCAGCGGCTCGAGTGCCGCCGCCCTCCCCTCCTGGCCGGTGCGGTCGAGGGCGTCGAACCTCCGCCGGAGCGCCCGGAGCCGCTTGAGGTCCTCGAGGAAGAGGTCCAGCTCGTTTTCGAGCGTCTCCAGGTCGCCGTCCAGGAAGCGCTCCATCCTCGAGACGGAGATGCCGGCGGCGCGCATCTTCTCGACGCGGCCCCGTATCGTCTCGCGCCGGCGCTCGTTCTCGTGCTCCCGGGCGCGCAGGTGGTCGCGCTCTTCGGCCTTCTCGAGAAGGGCGGAGTAGTTCTGCTCTATATCCGGGAGCAGGGCCGGGTCGTTGAGCTCCAGCCGGATGGCGTCCGCCTCGGCGTCCAGCCCGGAGAGGTCCATCCCCAGGATGGCGCGTCTTATCTCGTCCAGCCGCTGCAACGCCCTCTCGAAATTGTCGAACCCGGTCCTCAGCTCGTCGATGGGCCGGTCTATGACCTGCTCCAGCCTCTCCACCACGAGCCCCTGGGCCGACCAGTCCAGAAGCTTCTGGATGTAGGCCTTCCGCTCGTCCTTCTCGGCCTCCTTGAGCTGGCGCTCCCGCTCGCGGCGGTCGGCTATCCTGGTCCGGAGGGCCCGGACCCCCTCCTCGACGGAATCGACGTTGGACAGGTCCTCCAATCCGGCCCTGAGCCGCTCGATGTCGGTTTCGAAGCCGCGGGCGTCCAGCTGGGCCAGGTCCTCCCGGATGCCCCGGAGCTTCTCGAGCCTGAGGCTGAACATCGAAAGCTCCTGCTTGAAGGCCTCCATGCCCTTGCCGAGCGCCTCCTGGAGCCGGGACACGTCCAGCCCCTGCTCGAGGTACGCCTGTATCCTCTGCTGGGCCTTCTGGCGGCGCCTCTCCTCCTCTGCGGCCTGGCGCTTGAGCTCCTCCCTCGACTGGCGCATCCGGGCCTCCAGCGCCCCGACCGCCTCCTCGGCCGCGCTCACCCTCGAGAGGTCCGAAAGGAGCGAACGGACCTCGGCCGCCTCCCGCTCGAACCCGGAGGTGTCCATCGTGCGCAGCCTGCCGGAGAGCTCCTTCAGGCGAACGATGTCTTGCTCGAACCGGTCGAACTCGCCGGCAATCTTGTCGAGGTCCATCTCGCGGTCCAAGAGCTCTTCGAGACGCGCCACGGAGTAGCCCTGGGAGAGCCAGACCGACATCCGGTCGACGAGGTCGCGCTTGCGGCGCCCCTGGTCCTCCCTCTTGCGGCGGGCCTCGTCGGAGCGGCCGCGTATCTTGAGCCGAAGCTCGGTGAGCCTGGACTCCACCTCGGAGATCCTGTCCACGTCCTTGAAGAGGGGCGAAAGCTCCTTGACCTCTGAGGAGAAACCGGAGGTGTCCAGGAGCGCGAGCTCCCCCTCGAGCTCCTTGAGCCGGTGGACCCGGATCTTGAATACGACGAGCTCCTTCTGCAGCTTGTCGGCGTCGGCGCCGGCGAGCTCCGCCAGCCGGTCGGTGTTGTAGCCGAGCACCTTCCACTCCTGTATCTTGCGCTCGAAATCCTGCCTGCGGCGGTCCTCCTGGGTCCTCTCCAGGCGGGAGCGGAGCCCCTGGAGCGCCTGGCGAGCCTCGGGCAGCCGCTCGACGTCGCGCAGGAGCGTCCGGGCGGCGGCGACCTCGTCGTCCAATCCGGGCTGGGAGATCATCCCGAGCTCGGCTTCTATCTCGCGGAGCTCCGACGCGTCCTTCTCGAACTGCTCGAAGAGCCGGCGGGCCTCTCCCGGGGGCAGCCCCTCCCAGCCGGCGAGGCGGCCGGTGGAAAAGCCCTCGGCCGCCCACTGGTCGAGCCGGGCGTGAAAGTCCGTGCGGGAGCGCTCCTCCTCGGCCTGGCGGCGCCTCTCCTCCTTGCGCCTGCGCTCGATAAGTATCTTGAGCCGGAAGATGTCGTCCTCGAGCTCGCTCACGCGGGCGGGGGCATTCAACCGGGTCCGGATGGACTCCACCTCGGTCTCGAAGCCCGTGGTGTCCATGAGCAGGAGCTCCTCCCGCAGCTCCCCCAGCTTCCTCAGTGCCCCCTCGAACCGCTCGAAGTCGCGGTGGGCCTCATCGAGGGTCCCCTCGACCGACTGGGCGAGGTCCGAGGTCACGTAGCCCTCGGACGTCCACCGCGCCAGCTTGGAGCGCAGCTCCTCCCGCGCCTTCCCCTCGTCGACCTTCCGGCGCGTCCGGTCCTTGGTGCGCCTCTCGGCCGCCACCTGGAGCGCCACCAGCCCGTCCTCGGCCTCCTTGATCGTGGACGGGTCCGCGAGCCGCTTGCGGACGAGCGCGGCCTCCTCGCCGAAGCCCTCGAGGTCGAGCCCCCTGAGCTCGTCGTCGACCGCAAGGGCGCGCTTTGCGTAGGATTCGAACTGGTCGAAGGCCTTGTGCGCCTCCTCGCGGGATCCCTGAAGGGCCTTCTCCGGCCCGGCGGTCGAAAGCCCCCTCTCCCTCCACTGCCGCAGCCTCTCCTCGAGCTGGGGCTTCCACCGGTCGCCGGTCACTGCGGCGGCCTCGGGGAACTCGGAGAACGTCACCTCCAGCCGGCTGAGGTCCTCGACCGGCGTGAGGTCGCGCTCGAGGATGTGAAGGCTGCTCGAGTCGAGGGTGGCCGGGTCCAGCGTTATCAGGAAGCGGGAGTTCGTGACCATTATGCGGTCGTTGATGACCTGGACGAAGCGCAAAATCGAGTCGAACCCGTTGTAGGTCACCAGGTACTCGATGCCCTCGAGCAGTATCACGAGGTTTTCGAAGTTGCGCAGCATCTCGTTGATGGCCATGTTGAGCTTGGCGAGGTCCGAGGGGTGCACGCACTTTTCGTCTGCGACCTCGCTTGTGGTTATCCACAGGATGGGGGTGTCCCCGAGCTCGAACCGCTTTCGGATCCGCTTGGGGTGGACCCGCGTCACGCAAAAGCCGCGGGAGCCGTGCTTCACGAGCGAGGCGAATATCTTGAGGCTGTCGTCTGGCTTGGGCTCCTTGATGAGGTACGTAACGCCCTGCTCCATGACGTACTTGGTCGCCATCCGGCCCTTCCTCTCAGAACCTCAGGTACTCCCTCGTGTTCACCTCTATGCCGTTTTCGGTTATGACGAACGGGTGCACCCCGCCGTCGTGCCCGCTGAAGCGCATCTTCTGTATCGCGATGGTGCGCTTGAACTCGCCCCGCATGTTCCGCAGCCCCAGGACGATGTGCGTGTCGGCGATGAAGTGCTCCACGCCGTAGCGGGTGGAGCCGCCGCCGCCGGTCCCCGCCTCGGTTATGAGCAGGGTCGACAGGTGCCGGTCGCGCAAAAACCTCCCGAACCGGAAGACCTCCCGGCGCAGCTGCTCCGGGCCGCTGTAGTAGAGCCCGGCCGCGGCAAGCGAGTCGATGACGAGCCGCTTCAAGCCGTGCTCGGAGGCGTAGTGGTCGACCGCCGCCTCCAGCGTGCGGAAGCCCACCATGCCCGACTCGAGCTCCTCCGCGACGGGCGGCCCGCCCTTCATCCAGTCGAGGTCCAGGAGGTAGGAGCGGCCCTGCTCCCAGAGGCGGTCCATCCGCGCCAGGCCAAAGTCGCCGGTCCGCCCGGCGAGCTCGTGGCGGAGCCACCCCAGGTCCATCACCGTGAGGTTGCCGCTCTTGAGGGGCCGGAAGTCGTTGAACCGGTAGTTCGAAAGCGCCCTCTCGATGCCCTCGCGGCTCTCTTCGAGCGACACGTAAAGGCCGGGCTCCTCCTCGACCGTGACCCCGTGGCACACGAACTGCAGGCAGAGCAGGCTCTTCCCCGAGCCGGCCGGGCCGGAGACGAGCGTGACGGTCTCGGCCGGCAACCCGCCGTGGGAGAGCTGGTCCAGGCCGTCTATTCCGGTCTTCACGCGCCTCATGGACCGCACCCTTCTTTCCGCCCGGACGAACGGTTCCCCTCGGGGTCACCGTCGGAACCCGAATCCAACGTTTCGCGCAGGACCGTTCTCACACCCTCACGATTGCCATGCTCTGGCGATTGCATATCTATATATAAAGATAAAAAGATTGAGACGTATTTAACAGTAGTGTGTCGATTCCTGAGAATGTCGCGCGGGTTACCTATTGTTGAAAGGCAGCAAGGCAGCAAGGCAGCAAGGCAGCAAGGCAGCAAGGCAGCAAGGCAGGAAGGCAGCAGGGGGTACGGAACGACCCGTCGTCCCCTTGTTGCCTCGCTGCCTTGTTGCCTCGCTGCCTTGCTGCCTTGCTGCCTTGCTGCCTTGCTGCCTTCCCCTGCTGCCTTTCTGCCTTCCTGCCCCGTCTCATTCCACCTCGCGGCCGTAGAGCCGCCTTATCGTCGCGGCCTCGGCGGAGCCGCGGCGGAGCCTGCGGCCGCCGGTGTTTATGGAGTGGACGAGCACCTTGACGTCCCCGGCGGTGACGATGTCCCCGACCTCGAACCGCTCGTCCGGGGCGGCCCAAAGCTCGCGTGAGATGGTCTTGCGCCCGGTGTTGATGGAGACCTTCACCTTGACCCGGTCATGGCGCTTCAGCCACAGCGTCCCGATCGAGGAGGCCTTCGCCCTGGGAACGCGCCGTGTCCCGACCTCTACCGCGGTGACGAGGCAGGGCATCCCCTCGTCGGGAGTGGAGAGGCCGTCGTCCTCCCCGCCGTCACTTCCTCCCCCGATGTCTCCGTCATCAGCGCCCCCTCCGCCCCCCGCTGCCCGCTGCCTGTTGCCCGCTGCCCCTTCTTCCTCCCGTCCGCTCGCCCCGGCGCCCCCCACCATGATGACGTCCCCGACCGAGACCACCGAGGCCGGGTCCAGGGGGACCGTGCACCTCGTGGAGCGGTCCCCGTCGCTGAGCACGGCGCCGACGGCCCGCTCGGCGAGCTCCCGGACCTCCACGGTGCGGACCGTCCCGCATTCCTGGCACCGGACGAGCGCGGTTAGCCTTATCCCGCGCGCTCCCTCGCTGCCGCGGCCCTTGAGCACCTCGTGGAGCGTCTCGCCGTCGCACTCCGGGCACTCCAGGTAGAGGGCGTTGGGAATCTCCATGTGACGGGGATTGTGCAATTGGTTAAAACGCTTTGCGATTGGTGCATTGGGGGAATGCAGGAAGGCAGGAAGACGGCAAGGCAGCAAGGGAAGGCAGGAAGGCAGCAAGGGAAGGCGGGAAGGCAGCAAGGCAGAAAGGCAGCAGGGGGGACGGAAAGACCCGTCGTCCCCTTGCTGCCCTGTTGCCTTGCTGCCTTGCTGCCATCCCTTTCTGCCTTTCTGCCATGCTCCCTTGCTGCCTTCCCCCCTCTCGCCTCCTCCTTTTGAACCAATCGCACAATGTTTAAATCGTACCACGCGGCATTGCCCCGCCGGATGTATGTGATAATCGGCGGCGCCGGACAGGTGGGCCAGTACGTGGCCCGGTCGCTGGTCCAGCAGGGCCACGAGCTCGCCATAATCGAGGCCGACGAGGCCTCGGCCGAGAAGATCAGCTCCATAGACGCGCTGGTGGTCCGGGGGAACGCCGCCAGCCCCGACAGGCTGGAGGAGGCCGGCGTGAAGAAGGCCGACGTGTTCGTGGGCGTCACCAACAGCGACGAGGTCAACCTCGTGGGCTCCGCCCTGGCCCATTCGTACGGCGCCCGGACCATAGCCCGGATAAACAACCCCGACTACGTCGACGAGCCGGTCTCCACCTCCCTGGAGCGGACGCTCGGGGTCAACATCGCGGTCTGCCCGGACCTTGCGACCTCCGCCCGCGTCACCCGGATATTCCTGACGCCCACCCTGCTGGACACGGAGGTCCTGGCGGAGGGCCAGGTCCAGCTCCTCGAATCCCACATCGGCGCCAGCGCGCCCGTCGCGGGGGTCGCGATAAGGGACATGAACCTCCCGCGTTACACGAACATCGTCGCCATTTTCCGGGGGAAGGAGACCATCATCCCCGACGGCTCGGAGGTCATCCAGGCCAAGGACGACGTCATCGCCATAATGGGCGCCCAGGAGGAGGTGCCGGTCGTGGCGGAGCTTTTCGGGTACAGCCCGACCGTCACCCGAAAGGAGAAGGCCGAGCGCATCGTCATCGCCGGGGCGACGAGGATCGGCCGGGCCATCGCCGCCAGGCTGGAGAAGCTCATGGAGGTCGTCCTCCTGGACCCCTCCGCCCAGGCCTGCCGGCTGGCCTCGGAGAGCCTCTCGAGCACCCTGTGCATCCAGGGCGACCCCACCGACCGGGAGGTGATGGTCGAGGAGGACCTCATCGAGGTCGACGCCTTCGTGGGCGCCACGCCGCGCGAGGACCTCAATACCCTAAGCTGCGTCATGGCCAAGCAGAACGGGGCCCGCATGACCATCGCGGTGGTCTACCAGCCGGAGCTTCGGCTCACGCTCCACGAGGTCGGGGTGGACGTGGCGGTGAGCCCCACCATCGCCACAATGAACGCCATACTGCAGCACGTCCATTTCAAGAAGGGCCTGGCATCGCTCTACGTGCTCCACCACGGGAACGCCCGCGTGGTGGAGTTCGCCGTGACCGAGCGCTCTCGCATAGCGGGCCTCACGATCGGCAAGGCCGGGCTGCCCAGGAACTCCCTGGTCGCGGCGATAGTGCGCAACCATCACACCATCATACCCCGCGGCGACGACGCCATCTACCCGGGGGACCGGCTCATAATGTTCGCCCGCACCAACGTGATCCCGCGGCTTGCGGAAGCGATACTGTGAGGGGATGCCGATGCGCTATCGTGCGGTCTTCAAGGCCCTCGGCTTCCTCCTCGTGATATTCAGCCTGTCGTTCGCCCTGCCGGTCGCCGCCGGGCTCTGGTTCGGGGAGAGCGCAGGGTCCCTTCTCCAGTCCTACATCCTGCCGGCCTTCCTCTCGGGCGTCGCGGGATTGATGCTCGTCTTGTTCAACCGGGAGGAGGAGGGGCTCCGCGACCGGGACGCGTTCCTGACGGTGGCCATGGCGTGGCTGCTCATATCGGTCCTGGGGGCCGCGCCGTTCATGCTCAGCGGCACGATCAGGGACTTCCCGGGCGCCCTCTTCGAGTCGACCTCGGGCTTCACCACCACCGGGGCCTCGGTGATACCCGACCTCGAGAACGCCTCGCTGGTCCCCAGGAGCATCCTGATGTGGAGGGCCCTCACCCAGCTCATGGGCGGGATGGGGATAATCGTCCTTTCGATGGTGGTGCTGTCGCGGGTGGTGGGAGGCTCCACGCAGCTTTTCAGGGCCGAATCCTCGGTCCACCGCACCATCCGGATGAGGCCGACCATCCGCCAGATAGCGTTGACCCTCTGGGCGATCTACCTGGGGTTCACGGCCCTGGAGATACTGCTTCTTTGGCTTGCGGGCATGGGGCCGTTCGACGCGGTCTGCCACAGCTTCACCACTCTGGCCACGGGAGGGTTCTCCACCAGGAACGCCGGCATCGCCGCATACAACGCGGTGCCGGCCATCGGGACCATAGTCACGGTCTTCATGTTCCTTGGCGGGATGAACTTCGTTTTGCACTTCCAGTGGATGACCGGGAAGCTCCGGAGCCTGCGCCGGGAGCCCGAGTTCATCCTGTACATGCTCATATTGACCGGGGCCTGCGTCGTGGTCTTCGCGGCACTGGCCCTCCAGGGGGGCGCCCACGACCTCAGGGAGTCTGCCGGCCACGCCGTCTTCCAGGTGGTGTCGGTGATGACCACCACCGGCTTCAGCACCGCTGACTTTGCCGCCTGGCCCTCGACCGCCCAGCTGGTGCTCCTGGTGCTCATGCTGGTCGGGGGCTGCTCCGGCTCGACGGCCGGCGGCATGAAGGTGGTCCGTTTCGTGCTGCTCGCCAAGATGCTCCGGCGCGAGATACAGCGCGTGATACACCCCCGGGCCATAATGCCGATCACCCTGGGGGGCCGCTCGGTTTCCCAGGAGGTGCAGAGCAATGTCGTGTCCTTCTTCTTCATCTACCTTGCGATCTTCTGCCTGCTGGCGCTCTTGCTGTCGTTTTTGGACATGACGCTCACCGAGGCGTTCTCGAGCGCGGCCTCCGCGCTGGGGAACATCGGGCCGGCGCTGGGGACCTACGGCCCGTTCTCCAACTTCTCCGCCCTCCACCCCGCCGGCAAGGTGCTAATGGCGCTCGCGATGTGGATAGGCCGCCTCGAGGTCTACCCGGCGCTCCTCATGCTCTCCCCGGAAGCCTACAGGCGTTGACCGGGCAACCGCGCGCACCAAAACCGATTATTACCGTCGAAAACACAAACATAAACGGCTTGTTCCGAACTAAGTCCCTCACCGGTCCCGCACCCCGGCGGGAACAAACCCGCCGGGTTACCTTTTCTTGGTGACAATCCAAGTGTCCTTGTCTTTCATGGTCCAAATCAGTTCGTCTTTATTCTCTAAAAGCATGGATTCGCAGACCGGAAATGGAACCGTGGTCCGAAGGCTGGCGCTGTCCGGGGTTGCCTTGGTTAGCGCCGATGTCAGGGGCTTACGCACACGCATGTATTATCAAGATTGCTTATCAATGTTGCTGGGACTTTATATACATAGTCCAGGCCTTTTCTTTTTATAGTCAATTTGTCATAATGATGACGGGAGATACATGATCCAAAAGTGTCCAAGATGTTATGGAAGTGGTCGATGCTATACCTGTCACGGTTGGGGAAAAATCGGTTTTAAGAAATGCTCGATGTGTAAAGGCTCTGGAAACTGTTCAGTATGTAAAGGGAAGGGAAGGTTTCGAGTGGGGGATGAGGACGAGATAGAATCGGAGGAATAATAATGGGTGTTGGAGATTGTGATAATTGTCCATTCGGTCGAGAAGTGTGTACTTTAATGTATGCAACCCTCGTAGATAATAAAAAAGTACCATTGAGTGCGGGAAACGAACATGGTGAATGCTTACTTTACCGCGCGATTTATTGTGCAATTTCCCCCGATGATTATAATGAACTGATTGATGAACATAATGATTTGATGAAAAAGCATACAAAACTAGTCAAACAATTTGATGCGCTCGTTAAAGAAATCACTCCGATTGTCAGAAGCCATAACGATTTAGTAAAAAGTTATAACGCTCTTATTAAAGCTCTTGGTGTCGGCGAAGAAGCGAGTCTTGAATTGCTACGAAAAAAAATTGAAACGCTGAAAGAAGCTGAACCTTTGGTCATTCATGGAGATTACATTACAGGAGAGAAGTTAGAATTAAAAGATAGTGTTGTTTCTCGCTCAAACTTATTGAAACAGAATAGAGACAATGAAAGAAGAAATGATAATCAACAGAGTCAGTAGATGGTGTTTCTATGGTTGATATGGAAACCGTTCTAATTGCGGTAATGGTTTCGGTCATATCATCCGTTCTTACTTACTGGCTCACCAAACGCCAAGACATCTTTAGAATGAAGAATGACCTTGTTTTTCGACGGATAACCGATTCAATGGAGAATCTTGTTCGTTCCATGAATATTACAATAAATTATCTTGCAGATACGATTAAAACAATTCAAGAATATCATCCAGATAAGAGACTCGTAAAAGTCACAGAATCGCTTGTCAAAGAATGTCGTAAAACCCAAAAGAAATATGAAGCCGCATTAACAGAAATAAAAAACCAATCTGCAATTCTTAGCTTATATCTAACATTATACCAACTAAAAATACAACCAGAACTTATACGATATTTCGAAATCGTTCATGAAGTTGAAGCCGAAAATAATAAACCCGAAGTTGACATTGATAAAATAAAAGCAAAGGTTGTGGAACTGATAAATGTCAAAAGAAATATTGAAATTGATTTGCTGGATTTGATCCATCACTTTGCAGGATTATAGGAAAAATCCCCTTGTATTCCGCCTATCAAAAATCCCATATGGGGAATCGGGGCACTAGTGTTGTTTTGTTAAGCTAAGTACTATATCGATGGTGTAAATCGCCCTGTCAATTACTAAATTATTATATACTCTATGGGTCAAAATTATATTTGATTTCGATGAGCATAACGCTATCCGTAAGCATGAGGGCGGAAGACCTTCCACTTTTGGAAGCCGCGAGGGCAAAAGGGTACACGCCGACCACATTGTTTAGAGAGGCGTTAAGAGAAGTCCATCGAAAGAAGTAAGGAAAATATGGTAGGTGATATATGTGTTTGGTGAAAATGTGGAAGATAAGGTATTGTGGAAAGAACCGACCGGCGAACTTCGTTCTTTGATGGGAACCATTGTTTCAGAAACGAAACATGATATAACCATCAAACGGCGCGATGGAACTTTTACAATTAGCCGAGAGCTAATATTGAAAATAATTAGAAGGACCGTATCATCCCAATTCGCGCACAAGGCGTATATATCCGCGGGGGGTGCGTAACATGGCGGACAAACCCTCCAGCCGGGATAAGATTGAACAAAAGAAGGGCGACCTATCCACACCACTATCCATCAGATTCCGCCGGAAGGATCCCAACGCTCAATATTATGCCGATGCATGGGCAAACCTTACACCGGACCAGAAGCAATTCATTATCCGTGATGGTATAGATAGAGAACTTGAAGACAATCCCGAAATAGTGAGGCGTAAAATCGAAGAGGAACACAGACGCCATATAGATACCATCAAGGATTTAGAGGAACGACTCAAGGTACTGGAACGACAAGCCGCCATAAGACAGGCAAAGGAAGAGGCGGACCGGAAGGAATGGGAACGATGTAATGCGTTCCTACGTTATGATGTTGCATCTAACTATGATGAATATCATAGTAATGCATCAATCCGACCATTGCTCGAATCTGTAATGCAGAAAGTATTCACCCAGGATGAACGGTTCGATGTGAGGGACGGAAAATTCAAGATGGACGAACCGACCGGAGAACGTCCCCTATGCAATCTGGACGTCAAAGCCGAACACCGACTTATCAATAACTGCATTACAAGAAATGATTTGGATACTGCCCAGAAACACATATTGGACCTATTGGTTGGAGGCGGGGCAACCTTCGATGAAATAGTTAGGAGATATGGAGGTATAACCTTATGATTGTACTACAAAATGTAATACACCCATTCTCCAACCATGATGATGATGATGATGATGATGATACTGTAATACACTACACTACACTACACACACCACACCCACACCACACCAATCCAAACCCCATCCAATTTAATGAGAGTGTATTACAAATTGTAATACAATCGGTATTCACCGATAGAGATAAGCCATATTTTATGACATATTCTGTATTAAATTATCACAGACAACTTAGTAATATGATTGTACTACAGAATGTATTTCAAAAGTATTCCACACCAATCGCTAAGCTTAAAATAACCAATCTGGACCAAATTGCCATAGGACATCTAATAGGAGATAATCGAGATGGACGATGAATTGAATTTGTTTGTAGAGCCACGGGAAAGCCCTGCAAAGGACGCACCGGTTGAGGATGTCCAAGAAGGCAAGCGCGGGAAGCACTTAAGCCAATCGCAACGGGATGCATTATGGAAAGCGTTAGGAGAGTATCCGCGGAAATCACTAAGACAAATTGCCCGCGAACAGCATCTTAATTATAGGACGGTCCTACATGCATCGAGGCGGTTCGAGGCTGAGAACATATATCCACCGCCGCCACCGGAAACATCCATAACTGATGAAGCATATGCTAAGTACGGCCTACATCGGAATGATCCGGAAAAACCCGAACTAACTTTTACGCCAGCATCCGAATTACTTAGTGGTGCATCATCATCGGATTGTGTATCAGCTAACGGGCAAGTACCCCCATTACTAGATGGTCACTTAACCGCGAGCCCGCCAAAACAGGGACGGGATGGGGATGGTCCATCACGTAAGCGGGCACAGGTTGCGCCGCGTTCGGATTTGTTCATGGTTGTGTTAAGGCACTTTGAAACCGCGGCGGACCTTGGGCACCCCGACCAAAGCACTAAGTGGTTAAGCGTTCTAAAACAAGGATGGGGATTTACTGAGGGTGAAACATTATGGGACATTCCAAGATCCATCATGCAACCTTTTGTAAGTGTGGTCATCGAGATACTAAAGAAGCACGTTCCACCGGATAAGGTAGACGAATGTTTGACTGACCTTGATAATGCGATGGAATTGTATATGCGGGGTGGTTAGGGTGGGTGAAATGTACAACTATACAAGATGCATATTACCGGACCGGCTTAGTGCCATTTGCGGCGTCTATCGGCCTCTTTCGCATGTGGCACCCCGGTCCCTATCGGTAAATCAACCAAAACAAAGTTTTGTTACTATCGGCGGGCAATATAATGATAGTTGTATTGCGGGGTGGGTGTGATGACGTGCAAGGACCATCGAGAGGGCGAATGCTATCTGACTTGTGAAGTATATTCCAAGGCAATCAGGGAGGGCGCAATGCCCTCATACTGTCACTATCTCAGTGAATGCAAGCAGGCGCGCATCCGCAACAATGAACGGGCTATAGCGATAGCACAGGAGCGCATGCGCAAGGCGCAGGCGGCATGTGATGCAATAACGGATAGTACAGCTTGCTATAGATCCAAGTCATTGAGTGATGACAGTAAAGATAACAAACTAAAAGGTAAGGTGCGTAACTATGGCTAAGAAAACATTGAAGGAAATTGATGAGCAGGACAATAAGGACAAGCATGCAATCATGACAGCATTTCGCGGGTTCATGGGCATCCGGACCGTTGAAAAGCCGGTCCAGGTTGAGAAGGTCGATGCCGATGCTCGCGCCGGGTTCACCGGTATGCGGGACTGGTTGCGTGAGAAAGAGCGCGAACCACTAACGACCAGTGACGGCAAGGTGCTTAAGGGCATCATGGTCAAGCGCGTCATCGATGATGATGGCAAGACTGTCGGGTACAAGCCAATCCCGCCCGAGAAGCATCCGGACCCGCCGGTACCAGGCGGGGCGGTCCCGCCGATGCCGCCAAATCCACTTGAGGTGGAAAAGGCGCAAGAGGATGCGCGTAAGAAGGCGGCAGAACCTGCCGAGCCGAAATCGACACGGCAACCGGTCTACAATGCATCCGACACCAACGCCCGCGCTAATGCGGCAAAGCACATCAGTTACAGCTTACGGAAAGACGGGCGATTCCACCGGGACTATATTGAGTATGAAATACGCGACAGTCTCAAGGTCAGCAAGGACACCGCTAAGGCGGTCACGGACAAGCTTGAGAAACAATATGCGCAATTGTCTAAGGATAGTGAACAATCGGCATATGAAAAGACATATCGCATACTGGAGGCTGAGGTTAGATGAGCGAATTTACCGAGAGGATGAGGCGGATAATCAGGTTGCCGTTCAGACCGATGGAACCCCGCAAGCCGGATGAGGCGGCACGGATACAGATCCAGCGGGCGCAGAACCAGCTAACGAACACATCGAGGGACAGGGTGAAAGAAATCGGTGACCAGATTGCGGCGGTCGAGCTGGACCTAGCGAAGACCGAGGGGAAGGATGACCTACGGTTTCAGGCGCTAATGTCGCAATTAGTACAGCTAAGATATGAGAGGCACAAGCTCAAGGCAACATTGCGCAAGCCGATAGTATCGGACCGTTTTCAGCATCGGACTATCATCCGAGAGCGGGGACCGATGACCAGCGATGAAAAAATAAAGTTTGACCGCCGACAAAAGATGATAGCGCAATCGCTCAAGATGCGCCGTGAGAACAAGCATATTCAGATTAAGAAACTGAAAAAGAAAAAGGAACAGCAAGCCGCGCAACAGGCGGTCAAGGCGAACCAGCCGAAGGGCGGTCATCCGGATTCACTATTAGCGAACGCCAAGGACGTCGGCGGTGGATGTTTCGAGTTTCCGAACCCGCCGGGGTCCGACGATGTGCCGGCGATAAAGGCATCGGAGTGAACATGGCGGAGGATATCGGCATAGTGCATTTCAAGGTCATTCGCAACATTCAAGAAGCAATCGAATCGTTGAATGATTGGATTCAAATGACCAAGCCGGATATACGGTCTATATCATTTTATAATAATTGTTTGTATGTGAAATATATATTAAAATCGAGGTGAAGGAATTGAACGAAAACAACGACAGAGATATTGAGGTTATGCTCAAGACTGAGCTAAACCATGTCAAGGGCACGGCGAGGAGCTCGCCGGAGGATGTATTGATTAATCTGTTGAACGACATTGACCGACATGCAAAAAAAGTCTATGCAGTCAATCAGGGCAAGCAAGCCGCGATAGCGGCGCGCCGTGCAAAGGTCAAGGCTGAACAGGCGGCACGTGCCGAGAGGGATAAGGCGGCTATCGCCAAATTCCATGCTGAGCGGGATGCGCCGAAAGACCCAAACATATCGCGGGGACGGACATCGACAGAGAAAATCATAGATGCAATTCTAAAGAGGGGGCAATAAAATGGACAAGGACCAAGCGGTTTTACGACAGAGAATCATACTGTTAGATGGCAAGATAGATGGATTATGCCGAATGATCCATGCGATATGCAAGCGGGGCGATGGTGACTTAGATGGTATGCTTAAGCAACTTAAGGAATATGCAATAGAGTTTAGCAGACTCAATCATTCACTTAAACTATCTGATAAACTATGGGCTAAGAAATGCAGTAAGAAGACCGAGAGTAGAATCATGTCGGCGCGGGCAGGGCGACCGGCGAGGGACATCGAGACAATACCGGGACCGCGCTATCAGGATGTGGTTTAGATGGCGACCACATGGCATACGACCATTGTTCAGGTTATTAGTGCAAGTGATGTAACGGCATTGACAGCAACGCTCCAGGCGCTTGAAGATGCATCACATACAATCAAGTTTGTTCTGCCTCATGGCGAACACGATAGGATGATCCTATCCACAACAGCATAACGCTCAGGAGTTATCGGACCCTAGCAACTGAGGTGCTGGTTTCACCTACCGGCGAGGGCGGCGCTTACCAACCCGCCGCCCGCGGCGCGGGGCTTGTACTTTCCCCCGCGCCGTCACATTTATTTTTCTATCGGAATAAAAGACCATGTCATTCCGTAACGTACATTAGTTCCCCATTAGTAACATATATTATTACCATCAAACAATAATAGGAAGCGAGGTCTAATCATGGGGATGAACAAGCAGGGCAAGCAGATACCGAGAAACGGTTGCGAACGGTGCGGGGGAACGGTCCGGACGTATAAGACATGGTACGGATGGACATGTACCCGGTGCATCCGAGAGATACGGCAGGGTGGACGGTGGTGATACCATCATGAAGGTCAAGATACGAAGACAATGGAATGACTGGCGGGTGGCAAGCGTTGATATTGGCAAAATAACGTCATTACATTGGGATGTTATCTCAGGTGGTATTGGTGGGAAAGCTATCAGACCATTCATCATGGGATATGTATGGTGTGATGATGTCGAGGGGGAACTGGCACATTCTTGTATGCATGGTTCCGGTCCACACCACATCAAGGTCACGGTAGTCAAGAAAGATAATGACCGGGTTGTTTGGGATGCGGTCTTAAAGGCAACATTGATATGAACAAACAGCCCCCAGAAACCCAAGATGAACGGGGTAGGGATACCCCTATACGCGTTCAAGGGAAACCCTTATATGTAGGTAAAATAATGTACCTAACACCGGAAGTGGTAGGGACAACACATCCGGGGAAGGATGGAAATGACCCCAAGAGCGGCGAAAGCCGCGACAACACCGTTGGGGCCGGTGAGGGACAAGAGCCTATCGTATATCAGCCTCTACCGGGGGATGAAACCCTGGTAGATGTTGAGGCAATCAAGGAACAAGCCCACCAAACCTATCGACGGCTGGCACCAAGTTCGTGGAACGAATACGACCGGACCTTTGACCAGTTCGCAGAACATTCGGGCTTGAAAAACTATACCCGCAAGCAACTTGCGACCGGCAACCTGCTCAAGAGATTGATCCTGAACTTCATGGACACAGTGCCGGAATACAGCAAGAAAACAAAGAACGCGCACCTACCAATACACATCAGGTACGGTCTAAAGCTTGCGTACCCCATAGACACAAAGGTCGATTTCCCGAAATTCCCAAGGGTTCGACGCGGCCAAACCCCGGATAATGATATTGTTCGGGAATGGAAAACCGCCATGGACACCATGAAGGATCCGTACGATTGCCTTGTTTGGGATGGTCCGGCGATGTATGGTCTACGTCCAAGCCACTTCAATAACCTTACATGGGGTGATATCCAGACCGATACACAAGGCAAGCCAAAGACCATAATCGCCTATGGGTGCGACGATACCGGGAAACGATTCAAGTCCACAAGCCCAATCGGGTTGGTACTTAATCCAACAATCATCGCACATCTTGAAGCATGGCGCAAACTCCACCCCGCACCACACCCTGAAAACCCGATACTGCCATACCGGACCGTGACCGGCAAGATACCCGATGTAAAGCGCCGGATGACCCATGAAGAACACTGGCGGTTATGGAACCGGTTCAAGGACACCTACAAACTCCCACCCTTGCGGGCAAAGGACTTGCGCCATTTCGCAAGCTCGACCGGGCGGATTGCGGGCATGAGCAAACCGGCTATGTGCCTCATGATGGGGCACGATCCTACCGCAAACCGGGCGGACATGCAAGCCCACTACGACAATGTTCCCATGGACCAACTCTTAGCCGAACAACAGGAGAAGCTACCCAATGGTGTTATAGGGGTTCTGGATGCCCCTAAAATCACCATAATAGATGGGTTGCCCTCCGATGCCATAGACATTGTTCGTGCTTACCTGGACGGCAGGATTGGCGTTATGGACGTTATAACCAAGCTGGACGGCATCCGGCTTAAGTCCGCCAAGACCCACGAACTATTAGCCCAATAGTTGTTTTTTGTTGCTTTTTTCTCACAGCGAAACCGATTTATATGGTGACAGTCGATACTCCCGGCGGAGCAATCGGATGGGAGCGGAGGACGACCTTCGGAAGCAGCTGGCCGGCTTCGGCGAGCGCTCCGCGGTGTCCATCGTGACCGACATCGGCAACTACATCCAGGTCCTCAAGGGGGTCATCGGCTTCGCCCGTGAAGGGGACCTGCGGTGCGTGTACATCACCTGCACCCTGCCGGCGAAGGTCGTGACCGAGCAGCTGGGCGCCGAGAACATCAAGACCGACGGCATCCATTTCATAGACGCGATATCGTTCATGGTGGGCACGGCCCACGACGAGCGCGGGCAGACGATGTACGTCGAGAGCCCCACCATGCTCGAGGGCATCATGCTCAAGGTGGACACCTGGCTCAAGCGGCTCAAGGACACGAAGAAGCTCGTCTTCCTGGACTCGGTGAGCACCCTTTCGATGCACAACGACACCGCTCTCATATCCGAGTTCCTGCACTACTTCGTCAACAACCTGCGGGGCCGGGGGATCCGGACCGTGATACTTTCGGTCTCGGGCCAGACCCCCGAGGACGTCGAGAACATCCTGCGGCTCGTGTGCGACGAGACCGTGGTCCTCAAGGGAGAGGAGGGCCCGGCGGACGGGAAGTAGGCGCGATTTTTGAAGGGCCCCGGATAAAAGTGGAGCAGCGGGCAGCAGTGGGGCAGCGGGCCACGGAAAACGCAGGTCGCAGGGGGCAGGGCGCGGGGCCGGCCCGGCCGTCGGGCCAACCCCAATGTATATATATGGCTGCATCGGAAGCCCGGGGAGCCCCGGCGCGCTCCAGAATGTCATGCAGGGGCCCACGGCCGGGCACTTTCACTATCGGGGGATAGGTGAACGGATGTCGCCGCGCCTGTCGGCATCCGAGAGAAAATACTTATATATGGTAGAGAAATCTCAAGGTATTAGCGCGAAGAGCGCAGGAGACACAACGACATGAATCGGATACGGAAGGACAGCAAAGGGGTATCCCCGGTCATTGCGACCATCCTGATGGTCGCGATAACGGTGGTACTCGCGGGAGTGCTGGTGGTCTACCTGCAGACCCTGCCCACCGGTGCTGGAAAAGTCGAGACCCAGGTCGGCCTGACCCAGAGCGCGATCGTCAACGCGTCGGCAACCGCGGGCAAGGATTGGTCAATAGGCCTGGCGCAGGGCGACACCTCGACCGTCGACCTGTACGCCGTCGTGACCAACGCCGCCGGCGGACAGATCGCGAAGAGGCTCGTGCCCGCGACCACGGGCTGGAGCGGCAACGCCGACTTCGACTTCTACATAAACGGTGCGGCCGGTCGGCTCAGGGCAGGGGACGCCATACTCATCCACGGCACCCAGGACATGACCGGGATGGCCTTCTCCCTGCTGCGGGGCTCGAACACCATAGCCAAGATCGAGATCAAGTGAGGAGAAATTTTTTCTCCTCCCTTTTTTCTTTTCCCGTATTTCTTTGCATTCTTTTTCGTTGAATCCACCCGGCCCGAGCCCGGGGGCTTTGCATTCGGATGAATGCGACCGTCAACGGCCCCAAGGCAACGAATCGGGCCGCCCTCAGGATTCGCAACATAAAAAATATTACCCCCGTCCTGCATTCCATATACCACGTGAGTCATGTCGAAGCCCAGGATTGACAGGCGCGCCGTGTCCTCGGTCATCGCCACGATACTGATGGTCAGCGTCACCATCGTGCTGTCGGGCATACTGGTCTATTACATGACCTCCGTGCCGGATCTCCCGGGGGAGATCAAGTACCCTCTCGGCGTCGAGATCAAGAAGAACCAGGATGCCAACTGGGTCCTTTTCATAGTCAACGGGCAAACGCTCAACCTGGATATCGTCCTCAATGTCAAGAACTCTGCGACCTCCGCCACCACGCTCAACAGTCCCCTGAACCAGTCCAGTCCCTATTTTTACTATAACAAGTTGAATCCCGGAGGCCCCTACCTAGACACCGGCGACACCATCCTCCTGAACCGGACCGCAGGCATAATCGAGGTCGGTTTCCAGGTCCAGCTGCTGAAGAGGGCGACGACCCTCACCGGCCCTTTCGAGCTCCCGTGACCTTCATTTTACGCCGACATCGAGCACGATGTGCCACACCCTCGGCTTGAAGGACTTGACCCTCTCGCAGTGGACGAGCTCGCCCCGTCTTCCACCCTCCTCCATCCCCCTGCGGACCCGGTCCCAGGCCTCCTGGGGTATCCGGTCCTTCCGGGACAGGCAATGGACGTGGAGGACGCCCCCCTCCGGCCTCAGCACGCGCAGGGCCTTGGGCAGGAAATCCAACGAGTCGAAGTGCCCCATCACCACCCGGTCGGCCACGCCTTCCGGGGCCACCTCCCGACAATCCCCTTCCAGCGGGATAACGATGCGACCCACCTTGTTCAGACTGATGTTTTGGACCAGATACCGGAAGCTGACCGGGTTCAGCTCGCAGGCGAAGACCGCCTTCGGTCGGCCGTGCACGGCCATCTGCAGGCTGAAGTACCCTATCCCGGCGAACATGTCGACGACGGTCTCCCCCGGCCGGACCGCCTTCCCCATCCGGATGCGCTCGGCCATGTTCCCGCTCGAGAACATGATGCTCGCGGCGTCGAAGCAGTAGCGCACGTAATTCTCTTTATGGACCGTTTCCGTCCGCTCCCCGAGCAGGAGCTCGGTCGTCGGCTCCCTGAGAACCCCCCGGCTTCCCGAAAGGTCCCTGATTACCGTCTGCACACCAAGCGCCCCGGCATAGGCCCGGGCAATCTCGACCTTGTGCCCCTCGAGCCTCCCGGGCAGCCGGAGCAGGAGCACCCTCCCGAGCCGCTCCCACTTGTCCGGCAGGAGCCGCCTGAGCCCGGCCGGGATGCGCGCCGAGGAGACGGCCCTCTCGTAGGGCGGGACCTGCCGCCCGACAGGCGCGGTCTCCCCCTCGACGATCTGACCCAGCCCGGGTGGAGGCGGCGCGAGAAGGGGGATCTCCACCCATTCCTTCGAGCGGCGGATCAGTCGCCCGCGCTCGAGAGTTCCCATCGCCCTGAGCCTGGCTATGGCCGGTCCGGCGTTCCTCCTGTCCACCCGCAGCAGCATCGCCGGTGAATAACCCCCGGCGTTATTAAATTGCACAGAAAGGATTTATACGCCCCACGGCCCTTTCACCACCGACATGGACCCCAGGGCTCTTCCGGCCGCGCTCTTCCTCCTTTTGATGATGGCCATGCCCGTCTGGGCCCAGGAGGACCCAAGCGCCCCCAACAGGATACCCGACCTTTCCGACTTCAAGACACCCCAGATCGTCCCGGGGGAATCCGGAAAATACAGCTTCTCGGTGCGCAACCGCTACGAGGGCCCCATCGAGCGGGCCACCCTGACAATCGAGATATACAAGTGGGCGACCCTCGAGGAGGCGCGGGACATCGGCAGGATATCCGACCCGCCGCAGGTGAGCGAGGGGGCCGGCCAGGGCTACACCGCCACCCTCCCCTCTCTCGGGCCCAACCAGACGACCGCCGTGAGCATCACCATCGGCACGTCGAAATCCACCCCCCAGGGCACCTACTTCGTCCGCCAGATGATGCAGTTCGACTACAACGGCACCCACCTCCTGATGAAGTCCCGCGGCCACTTCACCGGCCAGGAGTGGGACAGCGCCACCACCGGGGCCAACGGCTCCCGCGCCGTCGGGGGGATAAACCTCACCCTTCTCGGCGTCGACGGGATACTGCCCGACTCCTCGTTCAGCGTCAAGGAGCCCATCCCCATGTGGCCGCTGGCCCTCCTCGTCGGCCTCACCGGCTTTTTCGGGGCGCTGGCGCTGGTGCTCTACCTGATGGAGGAGAAGGGCCACCCGAGGCTAAAAGAGCGATTTTATAAAAGCTCCGGAAAACTTAAGCAGGCCCGGCGCCTGACGGAACAGGAGCTTCGCAAGCTTAGACGGGAAGTCAAGGTCCCCCCGGGCCGAGATGAGCGCAAGTAGCGCCGGCCGGTCCAGCATCCTCACGAGCTCGTCCATCTGCCGGTCCGTCACGTTGACGAAGGCGCGCCGGAGCCGCCGCCCGAACCTAAGCTCGCGGCCGAGCTCGGCCCTCCAGCCCCTCTCGTACGCGTCCAGGGAGAGCCGGCGCCCGCCCGCCCCGATGGCGGCGGACGCCGCGCCGGCGCAGGCCAGGGCGCACCTCGTCGCGGTGAACACCCCCCCTCCCGAGATCGGCTTGACCTGCCCGGCGGCGTCCCCGAGCAGGGCCACCCGGCCGGAGACGCTCCGGCGTACGGGGGATACAGGCACGCTCCCGCAGCAGTATCCGGTCACCCGGGCCCTGCGGATATAGGGCGAGAGCAACGGGTTGCCCAGGAGCCGCCCGAGGTATTCCCTCGCCGGCACCGGGCCGGGCTCGCAGCAAAGGCCCAGGACGGCCCTTCCCTCCCCGGATGGGATGAGCCAGGCGAAGAACCCCGGGGCGACCTCCCGGCCGACCAGTATCCTCACGGTGTCGCCGGGGCCCTCGACGCCGCAGAGCCCCGCCTCGAAGCCGGGGAGCAGCTCGCCCGGCGGCTGGAGGCCTGCGGAGCGGCCGACCGAGGACTGCACGCCGTCGGCGCCGACGACCACCCGGGCCCGGAGGCTCCGCCTCCCGCCCCGGGAGCTCACCTCGACGACGGCCGGCTCCCCGCCCTCGTGCCCGGAGACGCCGATGACCCGTGTCCCGAGCTCCAGCCGGGCGCCGGCGTCTATGGCCATCTCGGCGGCCCTCCGGTCGAACCGGGCCCGGTCGATGACCACGGCCTTCTCCACGGGGGCGCGCAGGGTGATGCTCCGGCCGGTCGGTGCCAGGAGCTCCCCCCCGGTGAGCGAGTTTTGGACGCACTCGGGCGCCGGCACCGCGTCGAACACCCGGCGCGTGACGAGCCCGGCGCACTGCACCGGCCGGCCGACCTCGTGGTGCTCCTCGAGCACGAGCACCGAGTGGCCGCGCCGCGCGAGCTCCCGCGCCGCCACCGAGCCCGCCGGGCCCGCGCCGGCCACCACCGCGTCCCAGACGCCCCCCCCGGTCATCGCCCCCCGGTCATGCCAGAGCCGCCAGAATAACCTTTTGCTCCAAACGCTAAATAGCCCTCAGCGCGATGAGGGTCCCATGGACCGCCGCCCCCTCGCAGGCCTCGGGCCGCTCGCCAGGCGACTGGACGCCGAGCTCGCCTCCAAGGACGCCGTCCGGGAAAGGACCATCGCGCTCTCCCGCGAGCTCGTCCGGACCTGCTCCGAGGCCATCCGCGCCCTGCGGGAGAGCGGCCGCGCCGCGAAGGCCCTCGGGCGCGCCGACCGGCTCTCGGCCGAGCTGCGGAAGGTCACGGACGGACACCCGGAGCTCCACTCCTCGGGCACGGTCCAGAACGCACTGCAGGAGCTTGCCGAGGCCCACATCCTCGAATCACTCTTGTCGGGCCGGGCCATTGCGGCGCCGTCGGCGTACGGCTGCACCCCGGCGGCCTTCCTGCTGGGCATGGGCGACGCCATCGGCGAGCTGCGCCGGATCTCCCAGGACGCCCTCCGGAGGGGCGACATCCGGGAGGCCGGCGACGCCCTGCACGTCATGGAGGGACTGTTCGCCACGCTCTCGGCTTTCGACTACCCGGACGCGATAGTCCCGCTCAGGCACAAGCAGGACGTCGCCCGGGGCCTCATAGAGAAGACCCGCGGCGAGGTGGCGGTGGCGGCGCGCGGCCGCGACCTCGAGCGCAAGATCGCCGCGCTCGAAAAGGTGCTGGCGCGGCACGCCCCCCGGGGACGCTGAATCACTTCGGGGCGTCGGCCTTCACCGCCAGCGTCCCGTCGGGCTGGAAGGCCAGCCCCGAGGCGGGCAGGAGCTTTTTCAAAAACCCCATCGACTTGACCTCCACCATCTCCACGAAGCCGAGGCCCTCGTGGAACTGCAGGTCGCATACCCTGCCCCCGCCCACCTTCCGCCGGCAAAGGTCCGTCGCGACGAGCGAGTTGCGCGTCGCGTCCGGCAGGCCGCCTGCGAACCTGAAGATGTCATGGGGGTCGGCGTGGAAGGTCTGGAGCAGGACCGCGGGGTTCACGGTGCCGAGGTTGGAGGCCGCCGAGGCGAGGTCGACGGTGATGTCCTCGCCCATCTTGTGCAGCTGGTGCATGTCCATGAGGGCCATCTTCCCCTCGCCCAGGTCGACGATGAAGTAGCGGGTGTTGAAGCCCCGGTCGAAGAGGGGGACGAGGTGCTCCGCCGTGGCGTACTCCCTTCCGAGCGTTATCCTCAGGTCCGCAAGCTCCGTCTGGCGCGGCATGGTCGGTGTATATCGCCCGGGGCCGTTATTACCTTTTCGTTGAAAAGATTTATAAAAGCCCACCGCGTTGGGGCAATTCCGCGACCCGGGGGAAGAACAGATGTTCAAGGCCCGAATCAAAGCCGACGTACTCAGGGAGGTCATAACCGTTGTGGGCACGCTGGTCGAGGAGGTCAAGCTCAACATCTCCTCGGACGGGCTTTCCCTCCGGGCGGTCGACCCGGCCCACGTCGCGATGGTGGAGCTGGTGCTCAAGGCCGGCGCGTTCGAGGAGCTCAAGGCCACCGCCTGCGAGATAGGCGTGGACATCGACAAGTTCCGGGAGATGCTCAAGCTCGCCCGGGCCGGCTCGGTCCTCCGGCTCAGCCACGACGAGGACAAGAACAAGCTCGTGGTGACCATCGACAACCTCACCCGGCGGATGTCGCTCGTGGACACCGCCGGGATGTCGGACCCGAAGGTGCCCAACGTCAACCTGCCCGCCAAGGTCCGGGTGAAGACCGAGGAGCTCAACCAGGGCATCCGCGCCTCGGAGTCGATATCCGACCACATCGCCCTCATCGCCACCGCGGACATGTTCGAGCTGTCGGCCGAGGGCGAGACCGACTCCGTCTCGCTCAAGCTGCCCAAGGACCTGCTCGAGGCCCTGGAGTGCAAGGACACCGTCAAGAGCCTGTTCTCGCTGGACTACTTCTCCAACATGGTGAAGTCCGTCGGCAACGCCCCCTCGGTGACCCTCAACCTGGGCACGGACTACCCCGTGAGGATAGAGTTCGATCTTGCCGGCGGCGAGGGATACGTGAAGTACCTGCTCGCCCCGCGCATAGAGAACGACTGAGGCAGCCAACAGCGCTAGCAAGGCGCAAGGCGCATGGCACATGGCTTGAGGTGCAAGGGGGAAGGCGCAAGGAGCGAGGCGCCGATAGCATATCCTCTACCATCATCCCTTGCGCCCTGCGCCTTGATGAGATAGAAACGCACCGGGGATAATGGCTGGTGCGAATATGCCTCGGCAGAGCGAGACAGGGCAGATGGACCAGGATGATGAACCATCCAGTCAGGTGCCCAATCAGAACCGGATTT
>Ga0194125_10001140_pt1 | contig 45136 bp, 39 predicted proteins | sample TA2KigC250mmetaG_FD_148626 | JGI IMG/M metagenome (GOLD analysis project Ga0194125, IMG submission 148626) | Freshwater microbial communities from Lake Tanganyika, Tanzania - TA2015034 Kigoma Deep Cast 250m | ecosystem: Environmental > Aquatic > Freshwater > Lake | place: Tanzania: Lake...
TGTGGACGGGCCGAGGGCGGCCGACGCGCGCGCATGGTAATTCATCATCGGTATTCTCCCACAGGGTGGCGGATCGCCTGTTTCTACGGGTTAACGTCGCCGGACGCCGGATGGTTCACTTCACACGCGTTTCCGGCAAGTATCTCCGCGGCGAAGTGGCACGCGCTGCTTCTTGCCGTCACGACTTCGAGAAGGGGCGGCGTTTCGGAGGCGCACCGGGCTTCGGCGCGATGGCAGCGGTTCCGGGCCGGGCATCCGTCATCTGAAACCGAAGGCTCGACCGCTTCCCCTTTCCATGCGTGTCTGGCGGCTTTTGCGGCGTTTCCGCGGCTGCGCTCCGTGAGTCCGCGGTCAACATCGGGCACGGCCGACAGGAGCGCCTCGGTGTATGGATGGGCGGGCGAGGCAAGAACCCGGCGCGCCGGGCCGTGTTCGACAATGCGGCCCGCGTACATCACGTAGATGCGGTCGCACAGGTATTCCACGACCGCGAGATCGTGTGCAACAAGCAGGAATGCAACGCGGAACTCATCGCGCAGGGCGCCGACTAGGTTCAGTATCTGGGCCTGCACGGAGACGTCCAGCGCCGAGACCGGCTCGTCCGCGACGATGAGCTGCGGGCCGGCCGCAAGCGCCCTGGCCAGGCCGACCCTCTGGCGTTGTCCTCCGCTCAGCTCGTGGGGGTAACTTGATGAACAGGCGGCCGGCAGGCCCACCGCGTCGAGCAGAACTGCGGCGCCTGCTTCGGGCCGGGCGACTCCCCGCGAGATGAGCATCGGCGGCATGCCTCGGACGCGGAGGACTTCAGAGAGTATTCCGCCGACGGTGTGGCGCGGGTTCAGGGATGAGTTCGGATCCTGGAAGACCATCTGGACTTCCGAACGGCGCGAGCGCGGCATGCCCGGCGCGCGGAGCAGATTGCCGCGGAAACGGACTTCGCCGGCCGAAAGGGCGACAAGTCCCGCGAAGACGTTCCCGAGTGTTGTCTTCCCGCACCCGCTTTCGCCCACGAGTCCGACCATTTCGGCTTCGCCAACGCGCAGGTCCACATCGTGCAGCACCATGGCGGTGTGGCCCGACTGTGCACGGTAGCCTGCTCTTACGGCGCGCGCTTCAAGAAGGGCGGGGGGAGCAGCGGGCGTCATCGGCTGCCCCCTTCCGCGCCCAGCGCGTGCCAGCACCTTACCGTCCTGCCGTCGGCCGGCCTGGTTTCGGGAGGCGCGGCCTCCCTGCATCGCGCCGTTTCACCGTCGCACCGGCCGGCGAAGCGGCACCATTCCGGACGTTGAGAGGGGTCCGGCACCGAGCCGGGGATGCCCCGGAGCCGGGCGCCCGGGGAGTCATGCCTGCGGCTGAGGCGCGGAACGGCTCTCAGCAGGGCGGCAGTGTATGGGTGAGCCGGGCGGGCCAGGACAGATGGCGCGGGTCCCGACTCAACTATCATTCCCGCGTACATGACGTGCACCGAGTCCGCCATTTCCGCCACCAGGGCCAGATTGTGCGTTATCAGCAGAATCGCCATGCCCAGTTCCTTCCGGAGCCTGGCGAGAAGCTCCAGTATCTGCGCCTGGATCGTCACGTCCAGGGCGGTGGTGGGCTCATCCGCGACGAGTATGTCCGGGCCGCAGGCCAGGGCCATCGCTATCACAGCGCGCTGCTTCATGCCGCCGCTGAGTTCGTGCGGGTGGCAGCGCCATATCCTGTCCGGGTTGCCCAGGCCGGCCATCGAAAGGAACCGCAACCCTTCGCCGGCGGGGTCCATGCCGGGCCGGTGAAGGCGCACGCATTCCGCGACCTGCTTTCCGACGGTCACAACCGGATTCAGGGCGGTTCCCGGCTCCTGGAACACGTAGGCGATGCGTTTTCCGCGGATACGGCGCATGGTCTGCGGGCTCGCGTCGAGGACGCTGACGCCCCCGACCTTGACCGTGCCGTGCGGATACAGGGCCGGCGGTTCGGGGTGCAGGCGGGCAAGCGCCAGGGCCGTGGCCGTCTTCCCGCACCCGCTTTCGCCGACAAGCGCGCACACCTCTGCTCGAGCGACGCAGAAGCTGGCGCCGTCAACCGCCCGCACGATTCCTCCGTGTGTCCGGAACCAGACGTGGAGATCGCGCACATCGAGTACAACACTGCTGCCGGCCGTTCCAGGCTGCGGTTGCGTGTCTGACGGCGCCGTTGCTGCTGGAGAAGTCATAGGTCAGAACCGTTCCTGTATTACCCGAAGTGTCAGGCGGACGCGTTCCGGGAAGGGCATCGACCTGAGAACAGTCTGCTCGTAGGCGTGAAGTCGGTCCATTGCCCCGTCGGAAACCTGTTGCGGCGAACTTTCCGGCGAAGCTCCTGAACGGAAAGCTTCCCACAGGTCCGACTGGGCCGGGGACAACGCAATCGCGCGATCGGACGAGCCTGATCTATGGTGGATGAGCGACGGCTGAACGACCGACGTCTGCGGTGAAGCCGTTTCCCTGACCGATCCTCCGAGCGCACGAAGCCACGTGCCGATGCGCTCGGAAGTTTCGGCCTGTTTGCCGACGAGGTCATCGAACAGCAGTGTCATTCGCGGCATTGCTCTCGAACAATCCAGCGCGCGGATGTTGTACAGCTCCCACAGGGCCAGGCCTGCCTCAACCGGGATGCCGTTTCTGCGTTCCAGCGAACGCGCGACGTCCGCCGGGTGCCTGATCACGAACACGCAGGCCGGACGATAAAGAAGCGGCGTCCACAGCGGCAGGGCGACGCACATCCGCGGCTCCTTCACGCCCCATTGCCCGTGCCTGTTCAGTTTGCCGACGATTTCATTCGCCCTTTGCCTGAACATCGCCATCGTCCGCCGGCCGACGCGCGCGGGATCGAACCCGGACACCATGTCCCATCTGCAGCGGCACCGGCGCAGGACTTTGCGGTTCAGCCGGAGCACGTCCTGTCTTTCCCAGAATCCAGCAGGATTGTCCTCATCCGGGGGCAGCAGGTCAGCCTGTTCCCCGAAGAAGAGCCCCATTTGCGAGAGCGTCATCGCGGCGAGCGACGTGCCTGAGCGGTGCATTCCAAGTATGATGATCTGCATTACGCCGTCGTATGTCCGAGTCAGCGGACGGACCTCTTCTCCAGGCCTGCCCGGATAATCGGCAGGACCTGCCTGGCCATTTCCTCTCCGTAGTAGCGGTGGACGACTTCGTTCGGATGCTTCTCTCCGGGGTAAGGGAAGAGCTCCCGCGGATCGTACGCTCCGTAATCAAGGTCGTAGGTATCAACGATCCAGACCCCCTTCTTCTCCCCGAAATGGCGCAGGAACTGGCGGAACCTCCATGCCTGCGCGGCGTCGTAGGAGCCTTCCAGGGGTTTGAGCAGATAGAAGACAGTCTCGGCTTCGCCGGCGATTTCCTTGAGGAGGTCCATTGCCTCCAGCACATTCTTCTGGCCTGCGGCCATTTCGTCGAACTGTTCGGCGGTGAGGGAGCCGCGCGTTTTCTTCGCGAAGCCGACGGCGGCAGCGGCGGCGAGCTGCCTCGGGCTCATGTGCTGATAGACCAGGTCGCCGCGGCGCGCCAGGTTCATCAACTGCAGGAAGAAGAATCTCGACGAGAGAAAATTGAACTTGGGATCCAGGACCGTGCGCCATGCCGGCCCTTCGTAGGCGCGCACCTTGCGCGGGATTATCTTCATTTCGCCGCCGGAAATGCTCTCGTTCGCCAGGAACATGATCATGTCCGGATCGTATTCCGGGCATATGGTCCGCAGCGCGTGGATCTGGTGTCCGTAGATGCTTCCGCCGACCGCGACGTTTGCCACCTCCACGCGTGCCGGGAGCCCGGTCGAATTGAGCATCCGCTCCATTACGACCGTCATGACCTCGTCGTCGCCCACGCCTGATCCCATGCAGGTCGAGGCTCCGGCAAGGACTATGCGGTACACGCCCGGCGGTTTGGGCCTGACGATTTCAGGCCCGCGGAAGCCGTCTGAGTTGGTTGTGAACGGCCGGCCCCGAAAGCTCATACGGGTTGAAGGTTTCAGGCCCGTGTACGTAGAAGAGTCGAACTCGAAGTTGCCGTGTGGATGTCCGTAACCGGCGGGACGATAATTGTTGAACGAAAGGCCGGCTGGGCCGAAGTAGTACAGCCTGAACCCGATCTCGCCGCAGGACAGGAAGAGGATCATGCCCGCGGCGAACATGAGGATATGGCGTCTGAACTCGCGCAACCTGGCGAGGCCGGCGGCCAGCAGCGCGATTTCCCCGAGAAGCAGCCAGTGCAGGCCGATGCGGTCAAACTGCGAGTAGAATCCCCACGCCATGGCGGCGCAGAGCGCCCCGAAAGCCGCCTGTCGCAAGGTGACTGTTCCGCGCAGTGCGCGGATATGTTCAGAACTGAAAATAGATGAAGTCCTCCCCGCCCTTGACGTTCGCGCCAAGGAAGTAAGCATACAGCACGTAGGCCAGTGTCAGGAGCGCGATGAGATAGCGGCTCCGGCCGCGCTGCTTCATGTACCACAGTTCGTCGCGCGTTGTCCCGACGCAGGCATTCTCCACGATGATCGGCGCCGCGTAGATAGACAGCGCGATCAAGTTGCGGAAGGTGGCCGCGCCGGCGATATCCGGCCGGACGAGATGCTTCAGCATTCCCCACGTGTGCGACAGGCTTGTCGCCCTGAACAGAATGCCGCCCATTATGAACGCCTCGACCGCGAACACGCGGCTGGCGACGGCCCAGAACCGCTCCATCGGAGGATTCCACATGCCGGGCCGCGGCCTTACGATCTTGCGGAACAGGTTGTATCCGACCTGCAGCATTCCGAAATAGAAGCCCCAGAGCACGAACGTCCAGTTTGCTCCGTGCCAAAGCCCCATCACGGTCATCGCTATGACGGTGTTGACCTGGACCCGCCATCTGCCGCCCGACCTTCCCAGCGACTTGAAGACGTAGTCGCGCACCCATGTCGAGAGCGAGATATGCCAGCGGGCGAAGAACTCCGGAATCCGCGCCACCGCGAACGGCGCGTTGAAGTTGACCATCAGGTCGAACCCCATCAGCCTCGACAGCCCGCGGGCGATGTTGGAATACCCGGAGAAGTCGCCGTATATCTGGAGCGCGAAAGCATGGACATAGATGAGTATGTCCAGCCATCCGCCCGACGCGTAGTTGGCGTAGCCGCGGTTGACGATCCGCGCGAGGCTGTCGGCGATGATGATCTTCTTAAGGAGCCCGACTGCGATCAGGTAAAGGCCGCTGAGCACCTTGTCGCGACTGATCGTGCGCGGGTTGATCATCTGGCCGAGCAGGTTGCTCGCGCGCTCGATCGGGCCCGCGACGAGCTGCGGGAAGAACGAGACGAACAGGGCGAAATCGAGGAATTTGCGGGTCGGTTTCAGCGTGCCCCTGTAGACGTCGAGCGTGTAGCTGAGAGTCTGGAAAGTGTAGAACGAGATGCCGACGGGAAGGATCACCTTCAGCGACCAGGGATTCACCTGCAGGCCCAGGCTGGAGAGCATGGAGGCGAACGAGGCGCTGAAGAAGTTCATGTACTTGAAAAAGCCCAGCATGCTGAGGTTGCCTGCGAGCGAGACGGCAAGCCAGCCGCGCCTGGCCGCGCTGGTGCGCGCCGACGCGATCCGCAAGCCGCACGCGAAATCGAGCACTGTCGAGACCAAGAGCAGCGACAGGAACCGCCAGTCCCACCAGCCGTAGAAGAAGTAGCTGGCGAGGAGCAGCATCCGGTTCTGCCACTTGTGGTCGAGCGCCAGGTAGAGGGCGTAGACCAGGAGGAAGAAGTAGAGAAACTCTATGGAGTTGAATACCACGTCGGCAGTTCTCCTGCCGCCCTTCGGGCGGAAGCGCTCCGCGGATTGTGCCGGACGCCCGCGTTGAGGGTCAAACTGAAAGCGGCCCTTCTTGACCGGCATGCCGCCCGCGGCCTAGACTGCCGACACCTGTCTGTGTCGAACTCGGGGAGGAAGAGTCATGAAGCATGCATGTCTGACGTCTGCAATTGCACTGTCCCTCGTGTTCTGCGCCGCCTCGTGCAGGAACCTGGCGCCGCCCCTGTCGCCGGATGAGTTGAAGAATGTCCTGATGTCCGACGTCGCCTCGGCACTGGAAGGAGGGCGAACGAACGACGCCATAGCTCTGCTGGCTGATGCCGCGGAGAAGCCTGAGTTCGCCGGGATGCGGGGCGAGATGCTTTCCATGGAGCTGCGTTACCGGGCGCTCTCGCAGCCGGTGCAGGAGGTGATTGCGCGATACGCGGCGGTTGCTTCCGGCAGTTTCGACCTTGCGGAGAGAGGCTATCAGGTTGTTGAAGCTGCGTTGGCGGACCGGGCGGACGGCCGGGAGGCGGCGGCAATATGGGCTGAGGCCCTGGTGTCCAGGCCTCTTCCTCCGTCGATTCGCGCCGCGGCGTATGGGCGCGTGTTGGAGACCGCGTATGCCGCGCGTTCGGCGGGGCTGCTTGCGGCGCATCTCGCCGGAGCCATCTCCTCGCTGCCTGAGCAATACTCGGCCAGGCTTGCGGAGCGCGAGGCGGGGCGGCTGGCCAGCGATCCGGCGCCCGGGCTTTTCGACGCCGTGGCTGGCCTGCTTGACGGCGTTGGAGCCGAGAAGCGGGTGTTCGGCGCCATTGCTTCGGCCGCGCGGGTGAGGAGGTCGCTTGCTCTTTCGGGCCCCGCGGCCGGTGCGGACGACTACAAAGCCCGGTTTGACGCGCTTGGCGAGCATACGTCCGGCGCATTCCAAGATGTGGTAGCGGCTGCTGGCACAAACACGGTGCTGTTCGCTGATGTCTGCCGTTTCACGATGAGAAAGACCGGAGCGGCGGACGGGTTGTTCAAGCAGGCAGCGCGTCGCTGGCTGGACCTTTCGCGAAATGCGAAGGATGCCGCCGGACTGCTAGCAACTCTCGCGGAAGCGAGGGCGCTGGGCATGTCGCCGGAGGATGCCGCCGTTCAGTTGGAGAGGGCTTTCTATGACATAATGCCTTCTGCCTCCGCGGCAGACAGGCAGGCCGTGCTGGATGCGGGCGAAGGGCTGTTTGCCGCCGTCTCGAATGAGGGCGCGAAGAAGTCGCTGGGGTTCATGCTCCTGGACGGGTGCGCTCTTTCCGAGGACTACACACGGGCGCTCGGAATCCTTGCACGCGGGGTCCCGATGATGGATGAGAGGCAGGCTCGGATGCTGCTTGCCAAGGCCAAGGCCCACGACGCCCTCAAGCGCGGGGAAAAGCGCGAAGCCATCGGCCATTTCAGGACATTCATGGCTGACATCGACCTTGATGAGTCGTTCGTTGATCCGCTGAGCATGGAGAGTGTCTCCTCCGTCTACCTGAAAGCGATGAATGCGGCGCGTGTCGCCGGGCTTTGGGACGAACTGGGAGACGCCGAAGAGGCCATTGCCGCGCGCAGGGAAGCGCTTGAGGGGTACATTGCCGCCATTGAGTCCACCGGCAAGGACTCCAGGCTGCGTGAGAAGATTTCAGCGGAGATCGCGCGGCTGCGCACCGAGCCGGGCCTGGACAATGCGGCTGTCCCGGAGTCCGATGTGGCGGAGTGACGGGGCCGTTCCGGCGTCACCGGGCGGCGTCATGCCCTGAAAGCGCGCGTCTGACCTGAACGGCGAGAGCTTCCAGAGAGAACGGTTTCTGAAGGAATTCGAAATCGTTGTCGGCGCCGTTCTCCCTGCTGAGCTCTTCCGCCGCATAGCCGGATATGAAGAGCAGGGCCGTGTCGGGCCTGTCCGCCCTGATTCGGTCCGCCATCTTCCTTCCGGACATGTGGGGAAGCACGACGTCGGAGATCAGCAGATCAATACGGCCTTGATGCCCTGCGGCGATCGTGATGGCCCTGGCCGGATCGTCCGCTTCGATAACCTTGTAGCCAAGCTTCTCCAGCATGCGTGTTTCCATTGCCAGAATCGACGGGTCGTCCTCCACGAGGAGGACGGTTTCCCCGCGTGCGCGCGGAATGTGATGCCTGTCCTCCTGCTCCTGGTTGGGCAGCGCTGGGTTCTCGCGGGCCGGAAGATAGACGCGGAACGAGGCGCCCTTCGCCGGTTCGCTCTCGACATCAACGAACCCGTTGTTCTGCTTTACGATACCGTAGACGGTCGCAAGGCCCATGCCGGTGCCTTTCCCGAGGACCTTGGTCGTGAAGAAAGGCTCGAAAAGATGAGAAAGCACCTCGGCAGACATGCCGCAGCCGGTATCGGCAACCTCCATAACAACGTAGTTGCCCGGGGTTATGTCGGCGTGCCATGCGCAGGAGTTCTCGTCCGCCACGAAGTTTGCGACCGAGATGCTGATCCGGCCCGCCCCTTCAATCGCGTCCCGCGCATTGACTGTCAGGTTGGCCAGAATCTGGTCAACCTGGCTCGGGTCAATGCAAACGGGCCAAAGGCCGTTCTGGGGAGTCCAGACCAGTTCTATATTCTCGCCGATCAGGCGGCGCAACATCTTGAGCATGCCTTCGACGACATCGTTCAGGTCGAGAACCCTTGGCGCGACTGTCTGTTTGCGGGCGAACGCCAGAAGCTGGCGTGTCAGATCTCCTGCGCGTTTGCCGGTTCGCAGTATTTCGGCAATGTCGTCCCGCCGCGGGTCGTCCGGCGCGGTTTGCATCTGCGCCATTTCCGCGTGACCCAGGATCGCCTGAAGCATGTTGTTGAAATCGTGCGCAACGCCGCCGGCGAGCTGCCCCACAGCTTCCATCTTGCGGGCCTGCTGCAGACTGGTCTCCAGGCGCCGGTTCTCGGTGATGTCCAGAACGAGAGAAGCGACGCCGACAACGTTGCCCGATTCGTCCACAAGCGGGGTGTTGAACCAGTCGCAGATAAGAGTGCAGCCGTCCTTTGTGACATTCTCGTTTGTGCTGCGTTCTCCGCCGTACTGCCCGAGGAGGTCGGCCCATACCTTGTCCACATGTTCCCTGGCCTCTTCAGGGATGACGAGTTCCGACGCGTGGCGGCCGAGCGCCTCGTCTTTCGAGTATCCGAATATTCGCTCCGCCGCCGGGTTCCACGCCGTGACGCGGAAGTCCGTGTCCCACTCGATGACTCCCAGCGGCGTTTGCTGGCGGTGCAGGAGTATCCGTTGCTGGGATTCGCGGAGCTGCTCTTCGGTCTGTCTGCGCGATATGGCCATGGCTATGCTCGCGGCCATGTCTTCCAGGCGGTGTACGAGGTCCGGGGTAAGCATTCCCTTCCGCCGGTCGTTGAGCTGGAGCAGGCCCATTATGCCATTGGGCGTCCTGAGAGGTATCAGCGCGACGGACTGGTATCCGGCGCGGATGCAGTTGTTGCGCGGATTGGCGCGCGGGTCGCTGGATGCCGGCATCGAGAGAATGTCGTCGGCCTTCGACGTCCAGAAGCTGCCCGCTTCGGTGAAGAAGGGCAATGACGGGTCCGTGCGCCCGTTCAGGACCAGCCCGCAGGTGCATTCAAGAACCGGTCTGCCCCTTTCGTCCCGGGAAATATTGCCGTGTCCATCGCGCGCGCACAGGAGTCTTTCCTCTTTCACGAATGCGTCCGGGAAGCCGGATTGCTCGAAGTAGGGGAAGTCGTCGCCGCTGCGGAGCCGCAGTCCCACGGCGTCGAAACCGGTGTGGCTCCTCACAAGCGTCAGCATTTCACGGATGAGAGAATTGAGGTTGGCGGCAAGGTTGAGCGCCTGTAGAACTTCCGTCGTCAGCCGCTGCATCCGCTCGCGCGTCTTCCGGCCGGTAATGTCTCTCATCAGCGTTGCGCGGAAAGACCGACCCATGAGAGAGATGTTCCTTGCCGTGCATTCGGCGTTGAAAGTTGAGCCGTCTTTTCGAAGGGCGATGTATTCGTACGGGCCGCAGGAACCTGAAGCCACCATGGCCTTCACCAGCTCTCGTGATTCAGGGGCGATGAATTCCATTACCTCCCGCCCCAGCATTTCCCCGGGAGCGTAGCCCAGCATGTCGGCGATCTGGGGGTTGACGTCGGTCACCACGCCGTTCTCCGCGAAGCCGATTCCGTCAGTGATCGTCTCCGAGATATGCCGCAGACGCGCCTCGCTCTCGCGAAGGGCCGCCTCGGTTTTCACTCGCTCCGACAACTCGGCCGTGATCCGGTCCTGGCTGCGGCGCATGGAGCGGGAGTAGAGAATCACTATTGCGGTCACGAGCAGGGCGGAGGCGGTTACGTCGCCCGCGAAGCTCAGCGGGTTTTCGGAGGACGGCCGGAAAAACTCCATCCTTTCTGCGATGGCCAGGAACCAGACCGAAAAAAGACACAATCCCGAAGTGATCGTGGTGAAAAGACGTTTGCGCACGAGGCCGGCCATGAGTATCACAGCCGCGAAGGCCGCGACTGAGCCGTCGTTCACGCCGCCGCCCACCCATGCCATCCACGTGAGCGCCGCCCATCCGGTCAGAACCCCCGCGGCGCCGACGGTGTCCGGCGAGACCCATCGCGTCGAAACCAGCAAACCGGCAAAGAAGACAAGGAGCACGGCCAGGACGGAGTTGGAGCGCGGGCCGCCGCCGCCGAGAGTCAGGCGGGCCGCGAGCAGGCAGCCGATGACTAGCACGATGGAAACGATGACGCCCCGCAGGAAGCGGGTCGTCGTGTCGTGTGCTTCATCGCCGGCGGCAGGCGGGACAAGCCATGTAAGGAATCGGCGCATGAATGTGTTCGCGCTCTCCGGTTGTTCCAGCAGGACCGTGCATTTGACGTGAGGCTGGCAGTTTAGGAGCAGAAACCTGCGCGGGCAATAGTCATGTGCCTCGGGTTGCGGCGACAAGTCCGTGCAGCGCCAGCGGCCGCGGCAGCGGCAGTCCGCGGGAAGCGAGGACTGCGAGTCCGTCTGCTTCGAGCAGGCGGCGGATTGACCTGAACCCGTGCCGGCGGACGTGGCCGGGATCAAAGGCGGCTTCGCGGAAACGGAGGCACAGAACTCTGGCGGCGAACATGGCCCGGTCGAACGGAAACACGACAATCAGACGGCCGCCCGGCTTCAGCACGCGCGCGAGTTCGGCCACGGCCGCTTCCGGCCTGTCAAGGTGCTCGATCACCTCCATGAAAAGCACGGCGTCGAAAGACGCGTCCGGGAAATCCAGTTGATAGACGCTGCCGTGGCGGGCGGGCAGGCCGAGTCCTCTGCAGATGGCGACGTTGGCCGGGTCGGCGTCAACTCCTTCGACGCGGGCCGAGGGGAAGCGGGAAACCAGTTTTCCGAGTGTTATACCCTCGCCGCAACCGGCATCGAGGATACGCGAGCCGGCGACAAACCCGAGGGTAACGTCATCCCGGTAATCCCAGTAGCGCCTTCCGAGGCCGCCCTTGGCGTACTGCTCGCGCTGGCTGATCTCCTCTTCGCATTTTCCCGCTGTTACCGGCATGGCCGTGTCGCCTCCTGAACAGGGCGGATAATAGCCGCAGGCGCGGAACACGGCCAGCGATAAGGGCAGGGCGGAATCGTATTGCGCGTGCGGGTGGAGAGGGGGAGAATGGGCAGCGAAAACGAGGGGGGCCGATGAAGACAGGTTTACTTGCCGTGGTGGCGCTTCTGCTTCCTGCGTTCTGCGCGTGCGGGCAGGACGACGGGGTCTTCAGAGTCTATCCTCTGAACGGCGGCGATGAGATAGTGCAGATTCTGCGCGACGTTGCCGGGCCCGAAGCGCGGATTGTTCCCGACCCGCAGAGCCGCAGGCTGATGGTCTATGCCGGAACGAACGCCCACGCCCGGATAGCCTCCGTTCTGCTGGAGGCGGATCAGCCCCGGAAGAACATCAGGATAGACGTGGTTTTCGTGGAGACCGCCCAGGACACCGCCGCCGGAGCAGGGGTTGGCGGGTCAGGCCACGTCGTCATAACGCCGTCGGGAGCGGGGGGCACGGTCAAGATCACACCGCGCTTCTACAACAGGGCGACAGGCGTCGATTCGACATCCGTGCAGACTCTCATGGTCCAGAGCGGCGGCGAAGGCCGGCTCGAGGTCGGCAGTGAAATCCCCCATGTGGAGTGGCTGACCGATTACGGCGCGCGGCACGGGCTGCTGAGCGCTGAGACGAGCTGGCGGCGGGTCGGCGCGTTTCTTCGCGTCAGGGCGACAGTTGTGGGCGACGGTTCGGCGGTCAGGCTGGAGTTGACGCCGGAGATGTCGGGGCTCACGGATGCGGGAGACCAGTCCGTGCGATTCTCCGGCGTCTCCACGGAGATGACCGTAAGGAACGGCAGCACCGTGGACATCGGAGGCTTCGAGCAGAACAGGGACTTCTACAGCCGCTTCCTCGTGGGGTTCGACCGCGGCGGCACGGCGCGCAAGCTGTCAATCCGGGTAACGCCGCGGATACTGGACAACTGATTCCTGCGGTATTTCCGCCGTACGGCCTTGCGTCGAGCGAATGGCGAAAGCGCGCCGCCCTTCGTGCGGCGGCTACAGGAAGGTTTTCGCCGGCAGGCCGTGGCAGCCCATCATGTCGCCGTGGTCGCTTGTGAAGAAGATAATCGTGCCATCCCACTGGCCCGACGCGCGTACGGCGTCGAGGATGGCGCCGGCATGCGTATCCGCGAGGCTGCACAATCCCCAGTACCGCGCGACCAGCTCGCGCCGGCCGCGTTTGGTGTGGAGAAAGAGCGGGTTCATGGGCTTTTTCATGCCGGGATGCTGTGTTCCGGCGTCACCGGCGAGTCAAGCCGGTTCTCCCGTTTTCCCTGCCGCCGCGGAGCATTGAAAACGGCGCGCGGATGTGCGATACATCCCCGCGCATGAGCGGCTCCCGTCATTTCGCAGGATTCGGGTTCGGCCCGATCCAGTCCGGGTTGATGCTCCTGGAAGCGCAGGCGTCCGGGAATTTCTCCCGCTTCACCATTGCCGAGGTGGACCATGGTCTTGTCGGCGAGGTGAGGGCCAACAGTGGCCGGGTAACGGTGAACGTCGCCCGGGCCGACGGCGTTGAACACCGGCTGCTCGAAGGGATAGAGATACTGAACCCGGCCGTTCCCGCCGACCGCGAGGCGCTCGTGGAAGCGGTGCGCGCCGCCGACGAACTTGCCACCGCCCTGCCCAGCGTTGATTTCTATGCCCGGGGCGGCGCAGCTTCGGTTGCCGCGGTGCTGGCCGACGGCCTCGACGGCTCGAAGCAGAGGCTGCTTTACGCTTCCGAGAACCACAACCACGCCGCAAGCCTGCTGATCAGGGCGGTGTCTGCGGCGCGCGGGGGTGCGGAGTCTGTCGGTCTGCAGGCGGTTGACACTGTTATCGGGAAGATGAGCGGTGTTATCAGGGATCCGGCAGTTGCGGCTCGCCTCGGGCTTGCCGCCATGACGCCCGGCGGCGCGCGGGCCGTGCTGGTGGAGGCGTTCAACAGGATTCTCATATCCCGCGTGAGCCTGCCCGGCTTCGCGCGCGGGATCGGCGTGTTCGAGGAAAAGGACGACCTGCTGCCGTTCGAGGAAGCAAAGCTGTATGGCCACAATGCGATCCATGCCGTGCTTGGGTACCTCGCCCGCGGCCGGGGCCTGAAAGTGATGAGCGAGATAGCGCGTCACCGCGACCTGCTGGAACTCGGCAGGCGTGCTTTCATCGAGGAATCCGGAGCGGCCCTTATCCGGCGGCACGGCGGGTCGGGCGAGGCGCTCTTCACCCCGGGCGGGTATGCCGGATACGCCGACGATCTCCTGCGCCGCATGGTGAACCCCTGCCTGAACGACGAGATAGAGCGTGTTTGCCGTGATCCGCGGCGCAAGCTCGGCTACGATGACCGCCTCGCCGGCACGATAAGGCTGGCGGTTCAGTACGGGCTGGAGACGCCTGTGATGGCTTCCGGGGCGGCAGCAGCGCTGGAGCAGGCGCGAGTGGGCGGGGAGATCGCCGTGCCGGCCGGCGCGAGGGATGAAGCCGCGCGCCAGGCGCTGGCCGCTCTCTGGGGCCCGGCGCGGCCCGGCGACGGGGAAGTGCGCGAAGAATGCCTGCGGCGGATAGCGCGGGCCTATGCGGGAATGGGGAAATGACGTACAGCGGACCTGAAGTCATTGCGGCCGGACACATCTGCCTGGACCTTTTCCCCAGGTTCACGAACGAGCCGGGACGGAAACTCGGAGACCTGCTGCGTCCCGGCACACTCGTTAAGATGGGGGACATGACCTTTTCCACGGGCGGGTCGGTTTTCAACACGGGCATGGCGCTTCGCATTTTCGGGTGCAGAGTCGGGTTCGCCGCCAAGGTCGGCGATGACGCCATAGGCCGCATCATCACCGACGTACTGCGCCGCAACGGCAATGCGGATGGGGTGAAGGTTTCGGCGGGCGAACCCAGCTCCTACACGGTGGTGCTGGCACCGCAGGGCGTGGACCGCGTGTTCCTGCACTGTCCAGGAACGAACGACACCTTCGTGAGCGGCGACATTGATTTCAACCTTGTCCGGGGGGCGCGCCTGTTTCACTTCGGCTACCCCACTCTCATGGATGCCCTGCACGCCGAGGACGGCAGGGAACTGGAGGCGATATTCAGCGGGGCGAAGCGCGCCGGCGCGGCCACCTCGATGGACATATCGCTCCCGGATCCGTGTTCGCCTGCCGGCCGGGCGGACTGGCGGGCGATCTACGGGCGCGTGCTGCCGAAAGTTGACGTCTTCACGCCAAGCATTGAGGAGGCGTTTTTCACGCTCGATCCCGCCGCGTACCTCGAGCGCAAGGCGTCCGCCGCGGGTGAGGAGCTGATCGAGCATATCACCCCCGGCGAGTTCCGGCGGATAGCGGGCGAGTTCGTGAAGATGGGTTGCGCCGTTGTCGCTCTGAAGGCCGGCCACAACGGCTGGTATCTGCGCGCCGGCGACTCGAAACGGCTTGCGGCGGCCGGATCCATCTTCAGCGGCAGGGAGAAAGAGTGGGCCGGCCGCGAGCTGTGGTGCCCGGCCTTTGCGGTGGACAGGATTGTGAGCGCCACGGGGGCCGGCGACGTTTCGATAGCCGCGTTTCTCGCGGCGCTTCTGCGCGGAGCGGGTCCGGAGCGTTGCCTGAAGATGGCGAACTGCGCTGGCTACATGAACCTGCGCGCCATGGACGCGACAGGCGGCCTTGTTTCGTGGGATGAGATGGAGCGTGTTCTGCCGTCCCTGCTCGAGCGCGGCGTATCCGCGCTGGACGGAGCGGGCGGCTGGGAATGGGAAAAAGAGGAAAGGCTCTGGGAGCGCATCGGCGCCGCCGGGGCGAGAGGGAGAGATGAAAACACTGGCGGTAAGACTCTATGGCAGGAACGATCTCAGGCTTGACAGCTTCGAACTGCCCCGGATCAAGGATGACGAGATACTGGCGGATATCGTATCCGACAGCATCTGCATGTCGTCGCACAAGGCGGCCATCCAGGGCGAAGACCACAAGCGCGTTCCGAGCGACGTGGCGAAGAACCCGATCATAATAGGCCACGAGTTCTGCGGCACCATTCTCGAGGTCGGCGCCCGGTGGAAAGAGAAGTTCCAGCCCGGCCGACGCTACAGCATACAGCCTGCGATGAACGTGCCGGGGCGCGAGCTGGAGGCGCCCGGCTACTCGTTCAGGACGATCGGCGGCGCGGCCACCCGGATCATCATCCCGCGCGAGGTGATGGAGATGGACTGCCTGCTGCCGTACGACGGCGACGCGTTCTTCAAGGCATCCCTGTCCGAACCGGTCTCCTGCATAATCGGCGGGTGCAACACCCAGTACCACTACAAGTTGGGCGAGTACACCCACACGTCGGGCATCGTTGCCGGCGGCCGGATGGCGATCCTCGCCGGCGCCGGCCCGATGGGGCTGGGCGCGATTGACTACGCTCTGAACGGGCCCCGGCAGCCTTCCGTCCTGGTGGTGACCGACATAGACAACGCGCGCCTGAGCCGCGCCGAATCCGTCTTCAGCGTGGGGGAAGCCCGGCGCCGCGGTGTGGAGCTGAAGTATCTCAATACAGCGTCCGGCGACGCGGTGGCCGCGATGATGGGCTGTGTCGGCGGCGCCGGATACGACGACGTGTTCGTATATGCGCCCGTGCCGGCGCTGATTGAGCAGGCGTCGCGCATTCTCGGGTTCAACGGGTGTCTCAACTTCTTCGCAGGCCCGTCGAAGAAGGAGTTCTTCGCCTCGATCAACTTCTACGACGTGCACTACATGGGGCATCACGTCGTCGGCTCGTCCGGCGGCAACACGGCGGACATGCGCGAAGCGCTCGACCTCATGGGGCGGAACAAGCTCAATCCTGCCGTCATGATCACGCACGTCGGCGGGCTGGATTGCGTTGTGGAGACAACGTTGAACCTGCCGAAAATACCGGGCGGGAAGAAGCTCGTCTACACGAACATCTCGATGCCGCTCACGGCACTGGACGACCTGCCGAAGCTGGGCGAGACCGATCCGGTCATGGCCGAGCTGGCGGCGATCACGAAGGCAAACAACGGGCTGTGGTCGGCGGAGGCGGAGAAATACCTGCTTGCGCATGCGAAGCCGATCGCCGGCGCCGCGGCGTAACAGAAAGAAAAGGGGGTGCCCGTGCTAAGCCTCAAGAACACGGTGTTTGTCCTCGTTGACGCGCAGACGAGCCTGTTTTCGGCGATGCCGGACAAAGAGGCCTTGCTCCGCAATCTGGAGCGGCTTGTGCAGGGCATGCAGACCCTTGAGGTGCCGCTCATATTGCTCGAGCAGACGCCGGACAAGATAGGGCGCACGCTGCCCGAGCTCCGCAGGTTTCTCGGGGCGCTGGAGCCGGTGCAGAAGGAATGCTTCAGCTGCTGCGGCAGCGAGGAGTTCATGTCCGCGCTGAAGGCGACAGGCCGCCGGCAGGTTGTCATCGCGGGCATCGAGACGCACGTATGCGTGTACCAGACGGCGACCGATCTTGCGCACGGCGGCTACGATGTGGAAGTCGTCGCAGATGCTGTTTCATCGCGCAGCCCGCAGAACAGGGAACTTGCGCTGGCAAGGATGCGCCAGTCCGGTTGCGGGCTGACGAGCGTGGAAATGGTGCTGTTCGAACTGATGCGCACCTCGGCGCATCCTGCATTCCGCGATGTTCTGCGGATCGTGAAATAGCGGCCGGATGCGGGCGCACGGAAGGAAGGCCCCAATGAAGGCCATAATGGTGATGTTTGACTCCCTGAACCGGCACATGCTTCCGCCCTGCGGGTGGAACCGGGTGCATGCGCCGAATTTCACGCGGCTGGCGTCGAGGTCGGTCACGTTCGACAACTCGTATGCCGGCAGCATGCCGTGCATGCCGGCGTGCCGCGAGATGCACACAGGGCGCTACAACTTCCTGCACAGGAGCTGGGGGCCGCTCGAGCCGTTCGAGCGGCTCGGGCTTGCCGGGAACGAATGAAGGATGGCCGACAGGGCGGGGCGGCAGTCCCGCAGCGGGTTGTGATAGTCGGCCCCGGCGCCATCGGGTGCCGGCTTGCCGCGCACCTCTCGGCGGCGGGGCGCGATGTCTGTCTTCTTGACCGCGACGAGGGCCGTGCTGCCGTCTTGAGGCGGGATGGTGTGGTTTCGGGCGAAGGCGCCGGGCAGGCGCGCGGGTTTCCCCGTATCGAGGTGGACCCGCGTGCTGCCGGTCCGGCCGGCTGCGTGGTTGTGTGCGTCAAGGCGTACGACACGCCGGCTGCCGCGCCGGGCGCCGTTGCCGCATGTGCGCCCGGCGGGGTGATTGTCTCGCTCCAGAACGGGGCAGGCAATGCGGAGGCGCTTGCCGGGGCCGCGGGCGCGGCGGACAGGATCGTCTGCGCAGTGACCGGCGCGGGCGCGTTGCTCACGGCGCCGGGACGGGTGACGCCGTTCGCCCCGTTCAGGATCGAGGCGGCTCCGCTTGTGCCGGGCTCGGACGCGGCAGTCAGGGCTTCGGTGATGCTCGAGTGCGCCGGCGTGGACTTCGCGGTGAGCCCGGACGCTGCGACTCTACTGTGGGGCAAACTCGTCGTCAGCGCCGCCATAAACGCCTTGACAGCAATCGAGCGAATCCGCAACGGTGAACTCCTTTCGCGTCCTGAAGCGAGGGCCGCCGCGTTCGCCGCGGCGTGGGAAGCCGGGGCGGTTGCGCGTGCCGCCGGAGTCCGGCTCCCCTATGGAGACGAAGCCGCTGAGGTCGAGCGTGTTTGCGCGGCTACTGTCGGGAACAGGTCTTCGATGCTTTGCGATGTCGAGGCGGGGCGCAGGACCGAGATCGGCGAAATAAACGGCTTCGTGGTCCGCGAGGGACGCAGGCTTGGTGTTGCCGTTCCGGCGAACGAAATGCTGCTTCGGGAAATCGGAAGGCTTGTGGAGGCAAGGCCGTGAAGCTTGATCCGCGCGTGCTGAAGGGCTGGCAGATAGCCGAGGCGCTTGAAGCGCGAATGAAGCCTTTGTCCGTTCTTGCCGGGGAAACGGGGCTGAGCGGGGATGAGCTGATCCCGATGGGCCGGCGTGTGGGGAAGGTTGACTACGCGCGCGCGATGGCGCGTCTGCCGGACAAGCCCGACACCCGCTACGTGGATGTCACGGCGATTACTCCGACGCCGCTGGGCGAGGGCAAGACCACGACGACGCTGGGGCTGGTTCAGGGCCTCGGCAGGCTTGGGCGCCGGGTCATCGGGACGATCCGCCAGCCGAGCGGCGGGCCCACGTTCAACATCAAGGGGTCGGCGGCCGGCGGCGGGCTCTCGCAGTGTCTGCCGATGACGGAGTTCTCGATCCGGCTGACCGGCGACATAGACTCGATCACGAACGCCCACAACCTTGCGATGGTGGCGCTCACCGCCCGCATGCAGCATGAGTTCAACTACGACGACGAGCGGCTGGCGCGCAGCGGGTTGAGACGGCTCGACATAGATCCGGGGCGCGTGCAGATGAAGTGGGCGGTGGATTTCTCGGCACAGGCGTTGCGGAACATCACGATCGGCAAGGGCGGGAAGATGGACGGATTCCGGATGGATTCCGGGTTCCAGATAAGCGTTTCAAGCGAGCTGATGGCGATTCTCGCCGTTGCCCGCGACCTGCGCGACCTGCGCGAGCGGATCGGGCGCATAGTCGTGGCGTACAGCAAGTCCGGGGCGGAAGTGACTGCCGGCGATCTCGAAGTCGCCGGCGCGATGACCGCGTGGCTGGTCGAGGCGATAAACCCGAATCTGCTGCAGACTTCGGAAGGGCAGCCTGTTCTCGTACACGCCGGCCCGTTCGCCAACATGGCGATAGGGCAGAGCTCCGTGATCGCGGACCGCCTCGCATGCAGGCTTGCGGACTACGTGGTCACTGAAAGCGGGTTTGGCGCGGACATAGGTTTCGAGAAATTCTGGAACCTCAAGTGCAGGTATTCGGGGCTGAAGCCTGACGCAGCGGTGGTGGTTGCCACCGTGCGCGCGCTCAAGATGCACGGAGGCGGGCCCGCGGTGCACCCGGGCGCGCAGCTTGACAAGGCGTACACGAGCGGCAACCCTTCGCTGGTCGAAGCCGGCTGCGCCAACTTGCTGGCGCACATCGCGATCGTGAAACGCAGCGGACTCAAGCCGGTTGTGTGCCTGAACCAATTCCATACGGACACGGATGACGAAGTCGCTGTGGTGCGGAAGGCGGCAGAGGGGGCAGGCGCCGACTTCGCCTGTTCAGATCACTGGCTGAAGGGCGGCGAAGGCGCGGTCGAGCTGGCCGAGTGTGTCGAGGGCGCATGCAGGGCGGGGGGCGACTTCAAGCCGCTGTTTGCGGACGGAACCCCGCTGAGAAAGCGGATAGAAACGATTGCGCGCGAGTTATACGGGGCTGACGGCGTGACCTATTCCGATGAGGCAGCGGCGAAGGCGGCGCAGATAGAGGCCGACCCGGCCGCGCGTGACATGGGAACCTGCATGGTCAAGACGCACCTCAGCCTGTCACACGATCCGGACAGGAAGGGGAGGCCGACCGGGTGGGAACTGCCGGTGAGCGACATACTGGTCTATAAGGGCGCCGGTTTTGTCGTTCCGGTTGCCGGCGCGATCAAGCTGATGCCGGGCACGTCGTCGGATCCGGCGTTCAGGCGGATTGACGTGGATACCGGGACCGGCAAGGTGACGGGGCTGTTCTAAGCGGGGAGAACGGGAAATGAGCGCGAAGCTGATGGACGGGAAGGCGCTGGCGGCGGAGATGCGCGCCGAGCTGCGTGCGGAAGTGGAGCGGTTGGCCGCGACCGGCGTCGCGCCAGGGCTTGCCGTGGTGCTTGTCGGGAAGGACCCGGCTTCGCAGTCCTATGTTTCGGCGAAGGAACGCGCCTGCGCCGAGATCGGGGTCAGATCATTCGATCACAGGCTTCCGGCGGAGACGACGCAGGACCGGCTCATGGGGCTGGTGCGCGAGTTGAACGCCGACCCGAAGGTGCACGGGATACTCGTCCAGCTCCCGTTGCCGAAGCACATCAACGAAGACGATGTTCTGCTTGCGATCGATCCGGCGAAGGACGTGGACGGGTTCCACCCGGTGAATGTCGGGCGCATGCTGATCGGCCACAAGGCCTACCTGCCCTGCACTCCGCACGGCGTGGTGCAGATGCTGGTGCGGCACGGCGTAAGGACCGACGGCGCGCACGTTGTGATCGTGGGCCGGAGCAACATCGTGGGCAAGCCGCTTGCCGTGCTGATGATGCAGAAGCGGGAAGGCGGCAACGCGACCGTGACCGTGTGCCATACCAGGACGCGCGACCTCGCCTCCCACACTCGCCGCGCGGACATCATCGTTGCGGCCGCGGGCAGGCCGAACACCATCACCGCCGAGATGGTCAAGGACGGCGCGGTGGTTGTGGATGTCGGCGTGAACCGAGTTGAGGATGCTTCGAAGAAGAGCGGGTTCCGGCTGGTCGGCGACGTCGACTTCGAAGCCGTGAAGCACAAGGCCTCTCTCATTACGCCCGTGCCGGGCGGGGTGGGGCCCATGACGATTACCATGCTGCTGGCCAGCACCGTCGAAGCCGCGAAGTTGTCTTCGGGCACCTGAGAGAGGAGGAAGAGAGATGGCGCGAGACCTCAAGAGCGACTACAAGACGATCATGGACGACCATTTTCCGCCGCGGATGGAGATCCACTTCGTGGACGGCGGCGACCGGCGGGTACTCTGCTACGAGAAGGCGACGTGGCGGATTGACGGGGTCGAAAAGGGTCTGCGGTACGGGGAGAATCCCGGCCAGGAAGCCGCGATGTACAGGCTCATGAACGGCAACCTCGTCCTGGGTGACGTGGAATGCATACAGCCGGGCCGCGCGCTGGCTTCTGATGTTGAGCTCCTGCAGTCGGGCAAGCATCCGGGCAAGACAAACATCACGGACGTGGACAATGCCCTGAACATACTGCGCTACCTGATGGATTCCCCGTGCGCGATCATCGTGAAGCACAACAACCCGTGCGGTGTGGCGAAGGGCCGCACGCTGGCCGAGGCCTACACGCGCGCGAACATGGCCGATCGCGTTGCGGCGTTCGGGGGCGCGATCGCGTTGAACGGTGAAGTGGATGTTGAGACCGCCGAACTGATCAACGAGAACTACGCCGAGGTGGTTGCCGCGCCGGAATTCGCGCCGGGCGTCATGGATATCTTCGCGCGCAAGAAGAACCTGCGGGTCGTTCGCGTACGGAACATGGCCAGGCTGAAGGAGTACGACGGTGCGAAGTTCGTGGACCTCAAGTCGCTCATGGACGGCGGCGTCATCGCCCAGACATCGTTTGTCCCCCTGGCGCGGCGCAAGGAGGATCTCCTTCCCGCGGCGGTCACTTACAAGGACAGGGAATACAGGGTCAGTCGCGCGCCGACTGAAGCAGAGTACGCCGACATGCTGTTCGGCTGGCTCGTGGAGGCGGGCGTAACGAGCAATTCTGTTCTGTACGTCAAGGACGGGGCGACGGTCGGGATCGGGACAGGGGAACAGGACCGTGTCGGCGTCGCGGAGATCGCGCGCGACAAGGCGTATCGCAAGCTTGCCGACCGCCTGTGCTGGGAGACGCACGGGATTCCCTACAATGATCTCAAGGACACGGATGCGCGCGCGGAGATAGACCGGGATGTCGCGGCCCGGAACGGCGGGATCAGGGGGAGCTGCATGGTGTCCGACGCGTTCTTTCCCTTCCGCGACGGCGTTGACGTGGGCATTCGCGAAGGCGTCACCGCGGTTATCCAGCCCGGCGGATCGCTGCGCGATCACGAAGTCATCGAGGCCTGCAATGAGTCGAACGTGGCGATGGTGTTCACCGGCCAGCGCAGCTTCAGGCACTGACGTCGCGGCGGTGTTGGCGTGACGGCTGCCGGCTCGAGATCGTCGGAGCTCCGCAAAGCGCTTCGGATCGTGACCGCCGGGGGTTGCCTTGCCATGGCGTATGCCACCGGCGTCTCTTCCGCGCCGACGACCGAGTTCTTCAGGCACATAGGCGCGGGCGAGTTCGAATTCGGTCTCCTTGGCGGGCTTCCGCTCGTGATGATCTCCCTTCAGTTCGCGGGCGCCATCGCGGCGGGGAGGCTCAGGCGGCGCAAAAAGCTCTTCATGGTATCGCATATCGCCAGCAGGCTGGCGTACCTGCCGATCGCGTTTATTCCGCTTCTTTTTCCCGGCGCGCGCCTGGCATTCACGCTGCCGTTGATGATCGGGCTGGTGGCGTTGAGTTCGGCAATGACCAACCTTGGCTCGCCGAGCTGGTTCTCGTGGATGGCGGACCTCATTCCGCGCAGGGTGCTGAATCACTACTGGGGTGTCAGGCAGCGCTGGATGTTCGCCGTCTGGACGGCCGCCAGCCTGATCATCACCTTCCTCACGCTTGCCTGGGGGCCGCCTGTGACGGTTCTGTTCCCGGTGCTCGTCACAGTGGCGGTTGCCCTGGGCGTGATGGACATACTCCTGTTCGCGAAGGTGAAGGAGCCGGAGAACCTGACGACCGGATCGCGGGAGAGCCTTGATGTTCTGATCGAGCCTTTCAGGCACCGGGAGTACAGGAGCTTCCTCATTGCCTCCGCGGCGGAGACCGCGGCGATCATGATGGCCGCGTCATTCATGCAGATCTACGTGCTGAAGGAACTCGGGCTGCCCCTGTGGCAGGTGACGCTTATCTGGTGCATGTACGGCGTAGGCAACGCCATTGCCTCGCCGATGTGGGGCAGGCTGGCGGACAGGCACGGGCACAAGCCCATAATGGTCGTATGCATGGCCTTCAAGCCGATTGCCGCGGCGGTGTTTGCGGTGATCACAAAGGAATCCGCGCTGTGGGTGCTGCCCGTGTTCTTTCTGCTCGATTCCTCCTGGAACGCGGGGATCTCCGTGGCCAGGAACGGATACATGCTGAAGATCGCCCCGCGCGAGAACAGGTCCATGTTCGTTGCCGCGATAACCGGCATCACGGGAATAACGGCCGGGCTGGCCACGATAGCGGGAGGCTGGTTCCTCAAGACCGCGCACGGCTTGACCTTCGCGCTGGTCGGGCATGACTGGAGCGGGTACCAGATACTGTTTCTCTCAAGCGCCTTGCTCCGCGTGCTGTGCCTGTTTCTTACGGTATCCGTCCGTGAGCCGAAAAGCTCTCCGCCGGTCCATCTTGTGCAGGACATGGCGGACATGCTCACTTCCCGGTTGGCGAAGTTCCCGGTGGGTTTCTATCGGCGCTGGCGGTGACCGCCGCGTTCCGTTCGCGGTTCCGTGGTCCATCCGGTCGCCACGGCCGGGACGGCCGTCTCCAGGGGGCCGCGCGAGGGCGTCATGCCCGACATCCCGTTCTTCCTCCCACCGGGCTTATTCCGCAAGAGCCGAAGGCCGGCAAGGCTCCTGTGGCGCCGATCCCACCCGCGGGCTTGTACGGGGGGCGCAGATTCCGATCGGGTTCGACATGGGGGAGGGGGCACGAGTAGACTCGCCGGCCATGACTGCGCCGTCGAGCGAGTATGCGAAGGTGTGGGGAAGCCCGGGTGAGCGGGCCCGTTTTACGGGCCTGACGCGCGCCGCGGCTCCGCTGTTTCTCGTGGTCGGGGTTGCCGGCTATCTTCTGCGCGCGGCGCTGCCGTGGCCGGGGCTTACGCCCGCGGCGACGGGGTTCCTTTTCCTGGCTCTCTCGGCGGCGGTCGTCTGGAGTCTGCCCTTTGCGCGCCGCCGGGTTGCATCCTATTTCAAGGGCGCGCGCGGTGAGGAATGGGTGGCGCACGAGCTGGCATTTCTGCCCGCCGACTGTTCCGTGTACCACGGCGTTCGGCTCTCGTCGGGCGGCAGGACTGCCGGCGATGCCGACCACGTGGCGGTAACGCCTTTCGCGGTGATCCTTGTGGAGACGAAGAACTGGAGCGGCCGGCTGGCGATAGACGGCGAGCGGGTTCTCTGTAACGGCGCCGAACCATCGAGACAGCCGGTTGCCCAGGCGCTGGAAGCGGCCCGGGAGCTGGAGCGGACCCTTGCGGGCAGGGGTTGCCGCGTGCAGGTGCGCCCCGTTGTCTGTTTCGCTTCCGGCAGGCTTCCTCAAGGGCCCGTCGAGGCCGGCGGGGCGACGCTCTGCGACGTGCGCGCGCTTGCTTCGGTGGTGAAGGGGTTCGGCGGGGTGTCGTTGCCGGAACTGGACCGCGGCGTTATCGAGTCGTGCCTGCAAAGTCTGGTTGAATGAGTCATTGCCCGCTGGTATCGTCGCCGCATGCATGAAGTGGGTAGACGCGTACTCTTTCACCTGCCTCCCGTCCTCGGCATAGACCTGAGCATAACGAACGAGGTCCTTCTTCTCTGGGCCGCCGCCGCAGTCACGTTCGCGGTTCTATTTGCAGCCGCTCCGCGCGGGGGCGGCGCCGTGCCGCGCGGCGCTTTCAGGAACATGGTCGAAGGGCTGATCGAGTACCTTGACAGGGAGGTAGTGAAGTCGGGGCTGGGCCACGAGGCCGCCGGATGGGCATGGTTCGTGATGACGCTCTTCTTCTTCATCCTGTTCGGCAACCTGCTCGGGATGCTGCCGGCCCCGTCGGTCATCAAGTCGGCCACGGCCAGCATATCGGTTACATCCGCCCTGGCCTTTCTTGTCCTGTCGGCGACGGTCTGCGTGAGTGTGGGGAGGCACGGGCCCGGCGGCTTCTTCATGAAGTTCATACCTGCCGGTCTTCCGAAATGGGTTGCTGCGCTGGCGACGCCGATAGAGGTGCTGAGCTGGCTGGCACGCCCGCTTTCGCTGGCGATCCGTCTCTTTGCCAACATGGCCGCCGGGCATGCGCTGATACTTGTCTTTGTGCTGCTGGCTTCGCAGGCGCGGTGGTTCGAGTCGGCTTTTCCGCTCAGCAGCGCCGTGCTCATGAGCGGATTCGAACTTTTTGTGTGTTTCATTCAGGCTTTCATCTTTGCGCTTCTTGCGGGTATCTACATCAGGGAGGCGGCTGAAGCGCGCGGTTGAGCCGGCAGCCCGGCGCCATGAAGGCGGGCCGGGCGCAAACGGAGGAGAGAAGCAGATGACATCTGAAGGCATGGCCTGGCTGGGCGCGGGCCTGGCTGTTGGCATAGCGGCGCTGGGGACCGGCATAGGGATCGGCATACTGGCCGCGAAGAGCGTCGAGGCGGTTGCGCGGCAGCCGGAGGAGGCGGGGACCATACAGCGGCTGATGATTCTCGGCATCGCGTTCATAGAAGCGCTTTGTCTCTATGCGCTGCTGATAGCCATCATGCTCGTGGGCAAGGGCAAGGAAGAGAAGACGGCGGAGGAAGCCGCGCCGGACGTTGCGCCGCCCGCCGCCGTTGTCAGGTAACCTGTATCGCAACGGAGTCGAGCCAACATGGATGGCATGCATTTCGACGCCGGACTGTTCGTCTGGACTCTCATCACCTTCGGCATCCTTTTCGGGCTCCTGGCGCGTTTTGCCCTTCGCCCGATCCGCAGGCTGATGCAGGAACGGGAGGATTCCATACGCTCCGCGCTTGACGGCGCCGCGAAGGCGCGTGACGAGGCGGAGAAGATGCGCGCCGAAAGCGAGGAGAGAATCGCCGCGGCGCGGGAGGACGTGAGGAAGATAATCGAGGACGGCGAGCGCATTGCCGCGAACATGAGGAAGGAAGCCGCCAGAGCCGCCGCCGGGGATGCCGCGCGTCTCGTCGAGGAGGCCAGGGCCGACATCGAGAAGGAAACCAGGCGCGGGCTTGACGAGCTGAAGGGGGTTGTCGCCAACCTGTCGCTGCGCGTGTCGCGGCAGATACTGCGCGACGAGCTGAGCCCTGAACGCCACGCGGAGCTGGCGGACCAGTTCATAGAACGGCTGAAGAAGACTCATGGAAACTAGCTGCGCCGATGCCGATGCCTTCGCGGACCTGCTGCTTGCGATGGGCGCCGTGACCGATTCCCCGCAGGAGCTGCTGGAGGAATACCGGGCCTTTCTCGAATGGTATTCGGCCAACGGCGAACTCAGGAGCTTTCTAGGCGCAGGCGAAGTGACCGGGGAAGGCAAGCGCGCCGCGCTCGAGGGGATACTGAGGGGCAGGGTTGCTTCGCCGATCGTGTACTTCGTCCTTCTTCTTCAGGAGCGCGGCGGCATGCACCTTGCCGCCCGGATAGAGGCGCTTGTACGGCGGAGGATCGAAGTGCGTGGCGGCGGGTCGGCGGGCGAACTGCTGTGTGCCGCGCCGCTGACCGATGAACAGGTATCGCTGATAGAGGCGGAAGTGGGCCGGATTCTGGGCCGTGAGGCAAAACTTCGGGTAAGGCACGACCCGTCGCTGATCGGCGGGTGTGTCGTGCGGGCCGGGCATTTCGTGTTTGACTGGTCGGTCCAGTCCCGTCTCGCAAGGATCGGCGAGAGTCTGGCGGCGGGTTGAGCGCCGACGCGTGGGTTTCCCCGCGCCGGCCGCGTGCCGTTGCACTGCCCGGTACGGAAAGGCTATCATGCCGGCGATTCGGGGGGTGACGGCGTGGGACATCACATAGTCTATCTCTCCATTGTTGCGGTTCTGACGGCGGGCGCGGCCGTCGCGGTATTTCTGCTTTTCAGCTTGCGCAAGAAGGCCGGGGTCGAAGTGGCTGAGGCCTGCAGGAAGGCGCACGAAGCGGCCGCGCGCGAAGCGTTTGCCACCGGGCAGGCTGAAGCCGCTTCCTTTGGCCGTTCGTGGCTTGAGCATGCCCTTGCAAAGACCCGCGAGATAGTGCTGGCTTACGAAATTGCGCCCGACAACGTGCCGGGGCCTTACGTATTCGCCAGCGACATGGCATGCGAAGCGCTGGGCTTCGCCAGGGACGAACTCCTGAAGCTCTCGCCGCGCGACATAGAGGTCTTTCGTTCGGTGGGCGTCGGATCGGCCTCCGCCGACGTCAAGTACATGTCCCTGAACAACACCTCCGCCCTTGCAACAGGCGGCGCGTACGCGATGAGGGGCATGGAAGTCCTGGTGAACACCATTCTCCGCGACCGGCAGACCGACTACGAGGGCGGCTTCCTGTGCAAGAACGGGCGTTTGCTGTCCGCCTCCATCATGGCTGTCCGCGTTGATTTTGCCGGCAGACCGCGCGTCCTCTGTTTCGCCAGGGATCTCAGCGAGCAATCGAGGCGCGAGGCGGAGGCGCACGAGCGCGAACGACTGCTTAAGGATCTCGTTACGAACTCAGCCACGGGCGTGGTCCTGCTGGACGCCGGTCACGCGGTGCGTCAGGTGAATGCGGCATGTCTCCGGATGTTCGGATGCCCGGACGATAGGGAGTTCCGGAAAGTGAAACTGCTGGAGAGCAGGTTCTTCCCGGAATCCGCGAAGGAGAAGCTGGCGCGCGGTGAGACATTTGTCTGCGAAGTGGCGTTTGATTTTGACGCCGCGCGCAGGGAAGCCTTGTTTGCGACAACGCGCCAGGGGCTGTGTCACTTCGAGATCCACGTGACGAATCTGGGCGTGGAGCGCGGGCTCAGCTCGCGGGGCGTGCTTCTCCAGGTTCTGGACATCACGGCCCAGCGGAACGCGGAAAGGGAGGCCGAGCAGATGGAGGAGTCGCTTCGGCAGGCGCGCAAGCTGGAAGCGATCGGCACGCTTGCCGGAGGCATAGCGCATGACTTCAACAACATCCTCACCCCGATTCTCGGCTACGCGGAGCTCGGCCAGGACCTGTGCGAGGAGGGCTCGCCGCTGCGCGGGTTCCTGAACGAGATCATGCAGGCCAGCCTGCGGGCCAAGGAGCTGGTGGAACAGATACTCGTTTTCAGCCGGCGCGGGGAGCGGACGACGAAGCCGATGCGGATAGGACCGATCATCAAGGAGGTGTCGAAGCAGATAGCCGCGTCCGCGCCTGAGAGCGTGAGGGTCAACTGCTCCATCCGCACGACGGCGGACAGGGTTCTGGCGATGCCGACGCATATCCACCAGATTCTCATGAACCTGTGCTCGAACGCCGTCTACGTGATGAAGAAGAACGGCGGAGGAACGCTCGACATCAGCATGACCGGATTCGTCCTGAGCCATATCCACAAGAAGGAGTTTCCGACACTGACAACCAGGGCTTACCTGCGGGGCGGGGAGCAGAAGCGGTTTCTGCGCCTGACGGTCACGGATACTGGGCCTGGCATGGACGAAGCCACTCTGGCGCGGATATTCGAGCCTTTCTTCACCACGAAACCCAGCGGCGAGGGGACGGGAATGGGGCTGGCTCTCGTGCAGGGGATCGTCACAACGCTTGGCGGGGCCATACGTGTCGAGACCGCGCCGGGGGCCGGTACTTCGTTTCACGTTGCCATCCCGATTGCGGAAGAGAAGAAGGAAGACCAGACCCAGCAGACCGGGCCGGTTGTGTCCGGCAGTGCGCGCGTGCTGTTCGTTGATGACGAGACCGCCATCGTGCAGATGGCGGAGAAGATGCTCCAGTCGCTCGGCTACGAGCCCGTTGTCACGAACAGGAGCGTGGATGCGCTGAACATATTCCGGCGCGACCCGGACATGTTCGATATCGTTGTCACCGACCAGGTGATGCCGGAGATGACAGGCGCGGAGCTTACGAGGGAACTGCTGGGGGTGAGGCCTGACCTGCCGATCGTGCTTTGCACGGGTTTCAGCGAGAGGTTCCCGCGAGAGAAGGCGGAAGAAGCCGGCATCCGTGAGTTCGTCATGAAGCCGATAGTCCGCCGGGACCTTGCCCTGGCCATCGAGCGGGCGCTGGGACGGACCACCGACCACGTGTGAGCCGCCGCCGCGGGTTCAAGTATTTCCGGCGGCTGCATGAAGCCGACGGGCCATGCAATCTCAGGAGCAAAAGGAGAAAGCCGCCATGAAAGCCGGATCGGTGAAGTTTGTGTTGGCCGGGTTGTGTTTCGCCGCCGCGGTGTCGTCCGCTGATCTGGAAAAGGCGGCCTATCTCGGGGTGGGCGCTGCGCCGGCGGATGCCGCCATGGCCAGCCAGATCGGACTGCCGCCGGGCTTCGGCCTGGTTGTGAACCGTGTTGATGCCGAAGGCGGGGCATCGGACGCCGTCCGCATGCACGACATCCTCATGATGCTGGACGACCAGCACCTCGTGAACCAGGAACAGTTAACTGCGCTTGTGCGAAGCAGGAAACCGGGCGACGAAGTGAAGCTGTCGCTTCGCCGGGAAGGGAAGCCGCTTACAGTTACGGCGACACTTGTCGAAAAGGAACTCCCCCCGTTCTCGAGGGAGTCGGGACGAACACCTTCCTGGAGCAGCTGGACGTTAAGCGACTGGATGACCAATCTCAATGCACGGGCCTCCCAGCCCGGTGTGCCGGACGGCAGACCGCGCCGGGGCGCCTTCTCCCGAAGAACGTCTTCTGTCTCTTCAAGCGTCGCCAATGGAAGGATGACCGGCAGAGTGACCACGACCGACGCGGAAGGGAGAACAGTAACGCTGAACGAGACCGACGGCGACAGGCGTCTGTCGGTTACCGACAGCTCGGGCGCGGTTTTATTCGAAGGCCCGGTGAATACCGACGACGAACGCAACGCCGTTCCGGCTGAATACAGGGACGGTTTGCGCGAGATGGAGGGCAGGAGCGCCGTGTTCCTGCTGAATGACGGGGGACGCAGTGCGGAGTAGACTCTTTGCCGTTGCATCGCTGGCAGCGGTTGTCGTGCTGGCGGCGGGAGTTGCGGCTGCCGAAGTCCGGGACTGGACGAGCGGCTCCGGCGACAGTGTTCGCGCGGAGTTTGTGGAGATGCGGGGCGGAATGGTCGTTCTCCGGACGGCCGCCGGCTCTCGCGTCAGCATAGGACTGAACGAACTCAGCCTTGCCGACCGGGAATACCTTGCCGGCCTTTCAGTCGCCGCCCCGGCGGGTCAGGCAGGCGGGACGGTCGTGTTTTCATTCGATACGAAGAGCACGGGCTCCGACTTCGCTCCCCGGCATGTGCTTGCAGTTTGGGTGACCGATTCGAAGGGCCGGTTCATCAAGACGCTGGAGTGCAGGGAGAAGAACTACGGGCGCTACCTCGTCCAGTGGGCCAGGGCCGCCGGCGGCAACAAGACCGACGCCGTGACCGGCGCCAGCCTCAAGACACACGGGGCTCACAGGGTGACATGGGACTGCAGGAATGCCGCGGGCGAGACGGTTCCCGACGGGGAGTACCGTATCCGCGTCGAGTTCAGCGAACGCAACGGGCCGGGGCCGTTGCTGCCGGACGACCACGTGCGATTCATCAAGGGGCCCGAGGCCAAGACCGCAAGACCGGCCGACACTGCATACTTCAAGAACATGGCGCTTTCCTTCACCCCGGCCGGCGCCCCGGTCGGGGATTGATGATCCGCGGGCCCGCCCGGGCCGCGTCCATCAAACACCCGGGAAGTCGGTCCTTGACGCAGGATTGGGCCAACGTTCGAGGACAAGAGCCTGTCGGTTGTCGAGGAGGCCAACGCCGGGCTGGCGTTGTTGAAAAGATCCGCTCATTGACAGTCCGCCTGGAGGCGATGACGGCTACTTCATGATCGTGCGCGTCGCGGGTGGTGAATAGACTGCGCAGCGCGCCCGGTGTGCTATGCCGGGTGAATGGCGGATGTGGGGAGTCAAGCATGAATGACCCGGCCGGGTTTGTCGTGGGATGGGGGACTCTTTCGCTGATCAACGCGGGGCTTGCGCAGAGCAAGAACCGCAGCGGACTTCTCTGGTGGGCGCTCTCGCTCCTGCTGGGGCCGGCGGCAACTTTCCTGATCGTCGTGATGGGCCGCGGCGAAGAGCGGCGGTGAAGGCGGTTCATTTGCGGGGGCATCCGATGCACGTGGGCATGGTCGAACGCTGGGCGCACGAGCACAGGTTCCACGCAGGTGATTCCGGCGCTGAGCGGAGAACCCTGTGGGTTGCCGGTATCACCGCGGCAACCATGTGTGTCGAAGTGGTTGCGGGCTGGCTGTCTGGTTCCATGGCACTGCTTGCCGACGGCTGGCACATGGGCACGCACATGTTCGCACTGGGGATTTCCGTGTATGCCTACAGGTTCGCGCGCAGGCATCGCGACAATCCTGCGTTCTCCTTCGGAACTGGGAAGGTCGGCTCGCTCGGCGGCTTTGCCAGCGCGGTTGTACTCGGCATGGTGGCGCTGGCGATGGTCGGAGAGGCCGTGTTGCGGCTCTTTACGCCGCAGGAGATACTATTCTCACAGGCCATGACCGTCGCAGTTATCGGGTTTGCGGTTAATGCGGTCTGCGCATGGCTCCTGCACGGCGCGCACGGCGATCACAACCTGCGCGCGGCGCTCGTGCACGTTGTTGCAGACGCCGTCACGTCAGTTCTCGCGATGGGCGCGCTCGTCTGTGTGCGTTTCTTCGGGTTGCGTTGGATGGATCCCGCGGTAGCGCTGCTGGGGGCGGGGTTGATACTCCGGTGGGCGGTCGGGCTCCTGCGTGAAACGAGCGGCATCCTGCTCGATGCCGGGGTGAGCGGCGCGGTCGTCGCGAAGATCAGGACCTGCATCGAATCCGACTCCGACAACATGGTGTCGGATCTCCACGTATGGAGGGTGGGCGGCGAGGCCCTGAGCGTGGCCGTCTCCGTTGTGACGCACAATCCGCGTCCGGCGGAGCACTACAAGGCGCTCCTTGGAGCGATTCCGGAAGTGCGGCACTCGACGGTCGAGGTGCTTGCGTGCGACGGTGAATCATGTTTGCGTGGGTGAAGTCATCGGAAATGAAGGTGGCATGCGAACCCATAGCGGTTTGTCAGGTTCTAATTCTTGAGTCCCAAAGGCCATGTCCCGTGCCGGCGTCAGGCAAGGCATCGGGCGTTTATGTGTAGGACTTTTCCGACATGATAATGAATGGCGAAAACCCAAAGTGCGGGTATATGCAGTGTTTTGAGGGTTCGGGCGGGCGTGGCCCGCTTGACCTCTGTTCGGGAGCGGTATCCGGCCGGATCCAGTGGCAAGATAGATGCTGTAGTAACCGTGAACGGATGATGCACTTGAGGGCATGGGAAGAAGCCCTTTGAGGCTGTGCCCGTCCTGGCCGGGAGGCGGGAGTGCAGTGAGCCAAGGTGATACCATGTTCGCGCCTGCGGACAGGTCCGAGCCCGGAGAACTCAAGCAGGATTCAGAGAGAGTGGCGCGCGCGGGGCTGGTAGACCACGTCACGCACGTGATCCCGTCGCCGGTTCTCATTCTCAACGGCTGGCGCCAGGTTGTCTATGCGAACGACAGTGTAAAGCGGATGCTGGGTGCGGCATCAGATGATGAAGTCCTCGGCAGGCGTCCGGGCGAGCTGCTCAACTGCATACATGCTTGCGAGCGTGCGGCGGGTTGCGGCACAAGCGAGTTCTGCAGCCAGTGCGGTGCGGTAAGGGCCATTCTCAACGCCCAGTCACGCCAGGTCGGGACGGCGCAGGAATGCCGGATTACCACGACAAGCGGCGCTGCCTACGAGTTCATGGCTTGGGCTTCTCCCTTCGGGTTCGACGGGCACAGGTACGTGATATTCACGCTCGCCGATATCCGCCACCAGAAGCGGCGGGAGGTGCTTGAGGAGACTTTCTTCCATGATGTGAACAACATGTTGACCTCGATCGTTGGCCACGCCGAAATGCTCGGCGAGGCGTCCAATCCTGAAGAGACGTCCCGGTTGGCGAGTTCCATCGAGGTCGCCGGAAGGGAGCTTGCCGCGCAGGTGGGCGCTCAGCGGAATCTGCTGGCCGCGGAAGACGGGAGACTGGGCCTTGAGCTTGAAAGCGGCGTGAGCGGGCTGGACATGCTTGCGGAGCTGACAGACGCGGCGCGGAGGTGGTGGCCCGACACTGCCGTAGTGCAGCGCCAGTCTTGCGGGGATTTCTCGTTCACGACCGACCGTTCGCTGCTTCACCGGGTGCTCTTCAACATGGTGAAGAATGCCGTCGAGGCTTCCCAGCCCGGGGACGTCGTCCTGGTTGGATGTTCTCCGAGGACCGGTCTCGGAATATTCACGGTCCATAACCGCGGCTTCATGCCGAGGTGTGTTCAGTTGCAGGTGTTTCAGCGATCCTTCTCAACAAAAGGGAGGGGAAGGGGGGTTGGCACTTACAGCATGAAGCTCTTTGGCGAGAAGTATCTGAAGGGCCGGGTGTGGTTCACTACGTCCGAGGAACACGGAACGACCTTCTTTCTTTCCGTCCCGCTTCGTGCCAGCGAAACGTTCTCCGCCTCCACATGCCGACCTGCCGGGCAGTAAGCCGGGCTGTTGCTGGCTGGTCTGCCGGGTGCTATTCTCCGCCGCATGGAAGAGGGCCAGTCATCCTGTTCGTCGCCGGAAACCCAGGCTTCCGCCCGCAGGCTGTTCTGGGCGGTGCTGGTTGGAGCGACGCTCCTGCGTCTGCTCATTGCCGGGACGTTCGGACTCAGCGCCGACGAGAGCCACTACGTAATGTATGCGCGGCGCCTGGCATGGGGATACTTCGATCATCCGCCGATGGTCGGTTTTCTCGGAGCGCTCGGAGAGCTGCTGGGTGGAGGCGTATGGGCGGCCAGGCTGGGCCCGGTTCTCTGCTGGGCCGGGGCGCTGTACCTGCTTCGCAGACTCGCCCTTGCGCTCTACGGGGATGAGCGTGTTGCGGCCGGAGCGGTGGTTGTTCTTGCGCTGATGCCGATGCAGCAGATGATAGGCATGGCCCTGCTGCCGGACGCCACGCTGAACCTCTTCTGGTGCGGGGCCCTGCTTGCCGGCTGGCACGCGCTGCGCACGGAGCGCTGGAGCCGGTGGCTTCTTGCCGGCGCGTGCATCGGCGGCGCGCTCTTGAGCAAGTACCACGCCGTGCTGCTCGGAGCGGGGCTTGGGATATACATTGTTTTCAGCGGGGAGGGCAGGCGGGCGTTGAAGACACCGAAACCCTATGCCGCCGCCCTGGTCGCATTTCTCGTTTTTGCGCCCAACGTCTTCTGGAATGCCACGCACGGGTGGGTTTCCTACAAGTTCCAGCTTGCTCACGGCGGAGGCAGCGGCCGGTTCGAGCTGCAGAAGCTCGCGAACGTGATCGGCGGCCAGATGGCGGCGGCTTCTCCGGTTCTGGCCGTTCTTCTCGTCATCGCGCTTGTCCGGCTGCTGCGCGGGCGCGGAACGGGAAAGACGGCGGACCGGTATGTTGCGCTGTCGTGCCTTGTAGTGGCGCTTTTCTTTGCGTTCTTCGGGGCTGTAGGCAAGATTCTTCCTCACTGGCCGGCAGTCGGATGGTGGCCGGGCGCACTGGCTGTCGCAGTGGTAACTGTCAGGGCGCTTGATGCCGGTTCCGTGCGCTGGCGACGCTGGGCGTGGACGGCGGGCATCCTCGCCGCATTGATGTCGGCCGTTGTCTATCTTGCGGCCGCGGTGCCGGTCACAGGCCGCCTGTATGACGCAGCCCGAACTGCTGCGGAGAAGATCAACGGCCGCTTTCCGTCCATCCCCGTGCCTGGTCCGTTCAAGCCGGAGTATGACCTTTCGAACGACGTGCACGGCTGGCCTGAATCCGCGCGCCAGGTTGAGAACATCATGGCGGCCATGCCGATGCCCGGCCGCACGTTTGTATTCTGTCACCGCTTCTACGCCACCAGTCAGTTAGGCGTTCACCTGTCGCCGGGTGTTGTGGCGACGACCCTGCGGCGCAGGCCGAGCCAGTACATGCTCTGGTTCGAGCCGGCGGAGTACAGGGGGTGGGACGCGCTGTTCGTTGACGAGAACCACGATTTCAGGGGGCCGGACCAGTATGCTTCGCTGTTTGAGAAAGTTGACTCTGAGCCGGTGCGTTTCGAGACGCTGCGCGGCGGCAAGCCGTCGCATATCTTCCATGTCTATCGCTGCTACGGATTTGCCGGGCGCGTGGAAGGCGGACGGGAACCGTCAGCCCGTCTGAAGGAACAGCGGTAGACCTTCTTTCCCTTGCCGGTGAACAGCAGTTCGAAGTCGGTCCGTTCCTCGTCGGTCGGCAGGAAAGGCTCCGTTCCGGCGTAGCGCGCGTCCGCGGCGAACAGCTTGCCTATCGCCTCGAAGTAGTCGGCGTCATCCGTCGCGGCGTGCATGACGCCGTCGGGCGCGAGTGTCCGGTCCATGTCGTCGAGGAAGTCGGGTGAAAAGAGGCGACGGCGGTGATGGCGTCTTTTAGGCCACGGGTCGGGGAAGAGGATGTAGTAGGCGCGCACGGATCCGCCTGGGATGAGCCAGTGCAGCGCGTAGGATGCCTCGACGCGGAGCAGGCGCGCGTTGTTCAGCCCGGCGCGCACAAGTTTGCGGTCTGTCCTTCTTATGCGGGAGAGCTGGTGGTCCATGCCGATAAAATTGGCGTCCCGTTGCGAAGCCGCCCGCGCTGCCAGGAACCGACCCTTTCCGCAGCCGACATCCACTTCGAGTGGGCGGGCGGAATCGAACATCTCGGAGAGGTCGAGCGTGGCCGTGAGCGACGGGGGCGTGAAGACGCACGTACTGGATGGCGCTGTGCCGGAGGGATGGCTCATGCCCGGCCGAACAGCCTGCTCAACCATCCGCCGGGCCCGGCGTCCATACGCTTTTCGATATACTTGAGCGCAAAGACCTCGAAATGATCCGGGGCGCTGTCCTTCGGGAATCTCCTGGCTGCTCTTACGACCCCTTCCTCCCCTGCCTTTACAAGGCGGGCGGCTTCGGCCGGATCGGAAGTCCTTTTTTCCGCAAGCGTTCCGAGCAGCGGGTGGAACATGCGGAGCAGTTCCCGCTTCGAGTTCCAGTCGCCCCGGCGGGCGCCGGCGATCGCCGTGGTCAGGGCGGCGAGACGGTGCAAGCGGTCGGGTCCGGCGACGGGCTCCCCGTTCATGTTGAGCGGTATCTTCATACGCATCTCCGGACGAGCGCACCAACGCGCACGGAAGGTAGCCTGTTACCAGACGGCGGCGCGGACGATCAAGGAATAAGATCTATTGCGGGAGCTTTCCTCTTTGCGCGGCGCGCGCCTGCCGGAGCGTGACCTCCGACGGTCTTATCCGGTCAGACACGGCGGGCGGAGGGCGGCGCGGGGCTCGCCGGGGCCGGTGGTAGTCGGGCGCGGCGCTTGACAAGTTGTCCGCCTGGGTCTGACACTCACGCCTTTCGCGGCAACCGTTTCGACCGGAGAGATGCCTTGACTGAAGTAAGTGTAATTGTCGCCACGCGAAACAGGGCGGCCATACTGAAGAGGTTCATGGAGGCGCTTGCGGCGCAGGAGCCGGTGCCGGGCGGGTTTGAGCTGGTTGTGGTTGATGACTTTTCGCGGGACGATACGCCGTCGGTGTGCGGGGAAGCGGCACGGTCATCGGCATGGATAACCTATCTCAGGGCGCCGGGTCACGTGGGCATTCCGGCGGCCCAGAACATCGGGATTCGCGCTTCTTCCGGGCGCAAGCTGTTGTTCACGGATGACGATTGCGTGCCGGGGCCCGACTGGGTCCGCCGGATGTCGGAGGCGCTCGATTCGCATCCCGTGGTCGGGTGCGCCATTGCCGAAGCGCCCGGCAGGGGGTACGTGATGCTGAGCCACCACGTGGCGCTGGTCGGGGGGTTTCTTCCATCCGACAAGGCCGGTCCTGCCAACATGCTTGCCGGCGGGGGCATGGGCCTCACCCGCGCGGCGTTTGACCGGATAGGCGCGCTGGCGGAAGACCAGACCAGGGCATTCGACACGGAATGCTCGCTGCGTGCCCGGAGCATGGGATTGGACGTGTGGCTCGACCGCCGCATTGTGACGGTCCACGATCCGCCATGCCGGCCCGTTTCCGCGGTCATGCGCTACGCCTGGTTGCATGCAGGCGACACCATTCTGTTGCGCCGGCGTTACGCCGCCGTCCTGCGCACGCCGTTCATTTTAAGAAATGGTCTTTTTCTGACCGCGCTTTCGCCGGTAATCGCGCTCGGCGTCGTTGTGAGGCTCTGTCTTGACGGATTGCCGCTCCGGATGTGGCATACTCTTCCGCTTGTCTGGGCGCTCAAGGTTGCGTGGTGCCTGGGCGCGGCAAAGGGCATTATGCCTGCCGCCCGGAAGGCGGGGAGGCCGCGGTGACCGCGACCAGGCCGGAGGTCGCTCTTGCGGGTTCGCTTCCGCCGCTTGCGGGGATCAGCGGCTACTGCGGCGGGCTTGTCGCGGCGCTTGGCAGGCGCATTCCGGTTGAGGCCGTCTCGTTCCGCGCGATGTATCCGGCGTTTCTTCATCCGGGCGGAGGCCGCGCCGACCCGACTGTTCGCATGCCGCCGGGCGGGGAACTTGAGATCAGGCGCGATCTCGCGTGGTACAACCCGGTCGGATGGGTTCTTTCCGCGCTGCGGATTCGCGCCGGCGTGGTACACATCCAGCATTGGTCTTTGCCGCTCGTTCCCGTATGGCTGGTGTTTGCCGCCGTGAGCCGGTTGCGCCGCAAGCGTGTAATCGTCACCATTCACAATGTTCTGCCGCATGAGCCATCCCTGCTTTGGGGTCCGGCCAGCCGGCTGCTCTGCCGCATGGCGGATCTGTGCATAGTGCACAGCGAGACGAACTTTGAGGCGGCGTCGGAGCATCTGCGGCTGCCGCGCCGGAAGCTGCGGCGCATAAGAATGGGCGTTGATCCGGCGCGCCATGCCGGTTCGCAGGAGAGAAAGCGCGCCCGTGACCGTCTGGGAGTGCCGGAATCGGCGCGCGTGGCGCTGTTCTTCGGAGCCGTGCGGCGGTACAAGGGGCTGGACGTTCTCCTGAAGGCTTTCGCCAGGGTGTCCGCCCCGGATGCGATGTTGCTGGTTGCCGGTCGGCCCTGGGTGGATTGGGAGCCCTACGATAAGTTGATCCGTTCTTCTCCTCTTGCCGGGCGGGTGCGGGCATGGCCGGAATTCGTGTCGAGGGAGATGGCGGACGATCTCTTTGCGGCGTCGGACCTGGCGGTTCTTCCCTATGTCAGGTTCGAAGCCCAGAGCGCGGTTGGCGCGGAGGCGCTTTCGTGGGGGCTGCCGATGGTGGTGACCGATGTCGGCGGGTTGCCCGAATACGTGCCGGATCGGAGCCTGGCGACGCCGCCTGGCGACGAAGATGCGCTGGCGCGCGCGATTTCCGGCTGCCTTGGCGATCCGGGCCGGCTGGCGCGGTTGAAGGAATTGAGCGCCGCGCACGCGGCTTTGTTTTCGTGGGACAAGGTTGCGGAGGAGACGATCGGCGTTTACCGGGAAGCGGCCGCTGGCGCCGGCCGGGGGCCGATGCAGTAGAGCGCCTTGTCCGTGCGGACATACATCCGGTTTCCGTCGAAGCACGGCCGGCTTGGCACCCATGCCGACGTCTTTTTCGCCAGGACCCCTTCTCCCAGCTTGGCGAACACGCGGCCGGGTTTGAGAGTTGCGAACACGCCAAAGTCGCAGTTGACCACCAGCATTCCGCCGGCGGCCGAGATGGACGGGTACCGCCAGTGCCCGCCTTTCGCCCGGTCCTGCCGTCCGATCGGTATTCTGGCCCTGTAGCACGGTTCGCCGGTGGAAACGTCCGATACGGACAGGTTAAGGTCGCGGTCCAGCAGGTACAGCAAGCCGTCGAAGACAAGCGGGCTTGGGTGGTGGCGGCCGGTTGTGAGGTCATCCCTTTCCCACGCGCGTTCCAGCCGCAGGCGGTTCCGGCGTCCGAGTTCGATCCTCACCGGGTACACGTAATCGCCTTCGCGGCGCGGAAGGTTCTTCAGCTTCTTGCCCTGCATGTGAGACGGTTGTTCCACGAATAGAACCGTGTCGCCGTCGCCGATGACGACGGGCGACGCGGCCTCGCCGCAGATCCCGATGCCGCGATGCAGCAGGCGGCCATTGTCCAGCCGCGCCACGGCGCCGCCGGCCGAAACGACGAGGTCCGTGTCCGATGCGCGGGCGATGACGGGCGAGCCGCATCCCCAGCCCGGCGCGCGGAAAACGCGGCTTTTCCAAAGCCTCTTACCCGTCTCCGCATCCAGCGCGATAAGTCCCTGATACTCCCATGCCGTTCCGTCCGTCTGCCAAGTCTCCGGCGCCCACGTGAAGACGAGCTTCCCATCCCTGAGCAGCGGCGAAGCGTAGGTCAGTTCGAGATCGTGCCCGCGGCCGGCCGGGTAAAGCGCCGACCACAGCAAGTTGCCTTCCAGGTCGAAACATGCGGCGACGCCGGTCCCGATGCGGACCCAGACCCGCCGTCCGTCAGTGACAGGGGTTGACGAGGTGTAGCCCGCCTCGTACCAGCGCGGTTCCGGAACGCCCAGCGCGTTCAGGCGCGGGGCGATGTGCCTCTTCCACTCGTCGCGGATCGGCGTGCCGCGCCTGGCGAAGTACCACTCATGGAAACGGGAATGATGAGACTCGAACTCCGCGCGCCGTTCCGGGCGTCGCATCGCGGAAAAGACATCAACCTTGCGCGCCCACAGGATCGCCCCGGAACCGGCGTCAAGGCACAGGAGCGTATCCGGCTCCGCGAGCGTGAAGACGCGTCCGTCCGCGACAACAGGGGATGCCGAGGATTCAGCGGGCATACCCGCGACCCACAGAATGTTGACGCCGGCTTCCTCGTCGAACACCGCGGGCGGCGAAGCGCCGGGCCAGACATCGGAGCCGTCATTGCGCCATCCGTTGGCCCGCGCGTCCGCCGCCGTGAAGTGGGTCAGCGCGAGCAACGCGAGGCGCAGCGCCATGACGGCGCCGCCGCGCGGCCGGGTGCAGCCTGCGTTTCGTGGCAATGATCCGTGCATGTCCGATCTCGAAACCTACTCAATCGGGATTCCAGATTTCGGAGAACACGGATACGCCACCCCGCCTGCTCTGTCAATCTGCGGCAGCGCGTGGTTCCAGGTCCTTCGCAATGGGTTGCGCGGACGGCTGGCAGGCCGTATGCTCGTGCGGCAAACGTGCTTCACAGGGGAGGTCATGGTCATGGGGGGCGCGCGGCGGACCGGGCCGTCTTTCTTCATCAGTCACTCATCGAAGGACCGCGAGGCGGCCGACGAACTGTGCGGTCAGCTTGAGTCGCGTGGCGCGGTGTGCTGGATAGCGCCCAGGGATGTGACTCCCGGCGAGCCGTACGGCGCGCAGATCGTGGCCGGGCTTGAGCGGTCTTCCGCGCTGGTCTTCCTTCTTTCATCGAGCTCGAACGCGTCGCGCCATGTCGAGAGCGAAGTCGCCCGCGCGTTCGAGAAAGGAAAGGACATCTTTCCCGTGCGGCTCGAGGAGATCAAGCCGTCGCCCGAACTGGAGCTTTTCGTAACATCCCCGCACTGGATAGATGCCTGGCGGACCGGCATGGCGAAGGCGGCTGAAGCGTTGATTGCGGCGTCCCGGGCCGGCGGGAGCCCGAGGCCGGGCGCGGGGGCGGGGAGACGGGGCGGGCGGAGAGTGGGGATCCTTGTTCCGTCCGTCCTGTTGCTTGCTATGATCTGCGTCTTCGGGTGGGCGGCGGTTTATCTTGCCTCCAATCCGCGGGAGCGCGAGCGTCTGCGTGGATTCCTGACCGGGCAGAAGGACGAGCCGTCCGCCTCCGTTCCGGCGGCGCCGGTTCCTTCGCCTGCGCCTACCGCTTCCGTTGTGCAGGCGGCGATGCCTGTTCCTGAAGTTGCCGCGGCGACCGGGCAGGAGAACGTTCTTCCGACTGAGCTGCCCAGGCCTGTTTCCGCGCCGTTTGTGCCGCACTACCTGGAGACAGGCGACCCGGTGATGGAGTTTGTGTGGATCCCCGCGGCGGGCATCTGGGCCGGGCGCTACGAGGTCACCAACCTGCAGTACCGGCGTTTCAGGCCGGATCACTGGGCCGGAAGATTCCGGGGCGAGGAGATGGACGGCGACTCTAATCCGGTGGTGCGGGTCACGGCGGGGGACGCGGCGGCGTTTGCCGAGTGGCTGACGCGGCGGGAAGCGGAGGCGGGCCGTCTGCCTGCCGGCGCGAGACTCAGGCTGCCAACTGGAGAAGAGTGGATGCTCATGGCCGAGTGCGGCGACGGGCGTCCGTTCCCGTGGGGCGGCGAGTGGCCTCCGCGTTTCGGCAACGTGGCGGACCGCGCGCTGGCCAGACTTTCCTGGGGTTGGGCGTACATTGACGGATACCAGGACGGGTACGCGTTGACGGCGCCGGTGAAGGAAAGCGGGGCGAACCCGTGGGAGATACACGGCCTTGCGGGGAACGTGTGGGAATGGACTTCGGACATTTCCGGCGGCGAAACCGCGGCGCGCGGCGGAGCATGGGATTCCTGCGGCGAGGAATCGCTGCGTTGCCGGACGCAGGTTCTTCTTCCTTCCGGCGAGTCCCAACCGACTGTCGGGTTCAGGCTCGTGCTCGAACCCGGTCCCGACGGGCCAGCGGGTACTTCGCCGTCCAGCTGAGGGTCGGAGGAAGCGCAAACGTTAGTGGATGGAACTGCGGTTGCGTGATAGGATTCCGCCGACAGTGCGGAAGGAGGCGGCGATGCCCGGCAATCCGAATGTGCTCTTCAGATTGCAGAGTGCGCGCAGCAGGGCGCATCTCTGGTTCGGCGTCTGGATACTGATAGTCCTGTCCGCGTACCGCCTGACCACCGAACTGGCCGATCCTTTCCGCCGTTTCCTTGAGCAGCAGTTCTACATTCCGCTTGCGGACTTGATCGTGAACGTCCTTTTCTTCTGGCTGCTCATCCTGCTCTGGCTTGCCTACAGGCAGTGGTCTGCGGCGGTGTTCCGTGAGCGCGAGCTCGAAGCCGTGATAGGCAGCATCAGCCCGGACGTGCTTCTCGTTGTGTCGCCCGACCGCACTATGCAGATGTGCAACGCGACCGTTGAGGCGATGTTCGGGTACAAGCCCGATGAAGTGGTTGGGCGCAAGACGGACCTGCTCTATTTCGACCGCCGTTTGACGGGAAGAAAACACGAGCTCTTCACGTATCTTGAAAGGGTGGGGTTTCATCTCGGCACCGCGACGGGCCGCCGCCGCGACGGGCGCACTTTCCCGGTGGAGATAATAACCGGTGCGATCCGAGACCAGGGCGGCGCCGTCGTCCTGATCCGCGACATCACCGAGCGCATGGAAGCCGAGCACGCCCTGCGCGGCAGCGAGCGGCGGTTCCGCCTCTTTATGCAGCACCTTCCCGCCTGCGTGTTCATACGCGACAAGGCTGGCAGGTTCGTCTACGTGAACCAGCATTTCGCCAGTACGCTCGGCGTTGACGAGCTGTCGGTCGTCGGCAGGGCCGACTCCGAGATACTTCCCCCTGAGATGACCTCCAGCCTCAGGGAGGATGACAAGAATCTTGAAGTGGGCGCGGGGATTCTCCGCCGCGTGGAAGAGGTGACGATCCGTGGGTCGAAGCGATTTTTCGACACGTACCGTTTCGCGCTCCCGGACGAGAAAGACGAGTTCCTCCTCGCCGGGATATGCATGGACGTGACAGAGCAGCGGCAGGCTGAGGAGGACAGGACGCGCATGCAGGAGCAGATGCTGCAGACGCAGAAGCTGGAAAGCCTTGGGCTTCTCGGCGGAGGGATCGCGCATGATTTCAACAACCTGCTTGCGGGGATACTTGGCTACGCCGACCTTGCGATGGCGGAAATGCCCGCTTCGTCGCCAGCCTACGCCAGTATTCGTGAGGTGGTGTCCAGTTCCAAGCGAGCGGCGGAACTGTGCGGGCAGTTGCTGGCATATTCCGGGCAGGGCAACCTGACCCTGGAGGTTCTGAGCCTTTCGCGGCTCGTGGATGACATGCGGCAACTTCTGGAGATATCGGTAACGAAGAAGGCCTCGCTCGTTCTGGACCTTGCAGAGCCGCTGGTTTCGACGGAGTGCGATGCCACCCAGATGCGGCAGGTGCTGATGAACCTGGTCGTGAACGCGTCCGAGGCCCTGGATGAGAAACCGGGGATTGTGCGTGTTGTCACTTCCGAGGCGTATTGCACGCGCGAAACGCTCGGGCTCACAGTGCTCGGCGAGGACCTGCCGGAAGGGCGTTATGTCTCCATGTCAGTGCGCGACACGGGGTGCGGCATGGCGGAGGAGACAAAGGCGCGGATGTTCGATCCGTTTTTCAGCACGAAGTTCGCCGGGCGCGGACTCGGGATGGCCGCCGTGCTGGGCATAGTGCGCGGGCATGGCGGGGCGATCAAGGTGGATACGGAACTCGGCAAGGGCACGACGGTGACGGTCTTCCTCCCGGTCTCCGCCAAGCCGCTGGCCGAAAAGGCGAACCACGACGCTGTTTCGCGCGAGGAATGGAAGGGGGAAGGAACCGCGCTCGTTGTCGATGACGAGCCGGTTGTCAGGTCGCTTGCGGTGAACATGTTCAAGAAGATGGGATTCGCGACCAAGAGCGCGGTCAACGGCGCGGAAGCGCTGAAGATGCTGAAAGACGACAGGGACGTCTCCGTCGTGCTGCTGGACATGACGATGCCTGTGTACGGCGGAGCCGAGACTTACGAATCGATCCGGAGTTCGGGGAGCAAGGTGCCGATCATCTTTTCGAGCGGCTACAACAAGGCCGAAGAGGTGGATGCCCTGAAAGACCCTCTGGCGGCTTTTATCAGGAAGCCGTACAGCTACTCGTCGTTCCGGGCGGCGGTGCAGGAGATGCTTGCCTCGTGTGAAGGCTGAAGCGGTCCGGCCTGCTGAGTGAGCTCAGCCCGATACGCCGCGAGGCGGCGTGATGGGGAACTGTCCGTCGGCGGGCGGCCGGGCGTCTCCGCGCAGGGCGTCGCGGGCCAGTACCAGCGCCAGCCCGCCTGCCGTCACCACCCCCGCGGTTAGCCAGTAGATGTTCTGAATGCCCACGCCGGACCTGTACAGCCACAGTCCGACCAGGGGCCCGGCAAGTCCACGCACTCCCATGAAGAGGTAGTGCAATCCAACGTAGACCGGAACACGCCCGGACGGCGCCATCTGCAGCACCATCAGCGAAGCCGACATTTCCATGCCAGCGATTATGAAGCGGAATGCGCCTTCCCCGGCCACGACGCACAGCACCGGGTCCGGATGGCGGAACGCGAGCGCCCAGATGGCCGGCTTGACCGCTTTCAGGAACATGCAGAGAATGACGATGTTCAGGGTCGGAACCTTCGTCATGCGCCATCCCCAGAAGAGAAATCCGGCTATGCCGCACACGGGCCCGACAAGGCCGGTTGCCATTCCCACCTGGGTGTAGCGCAGGTTCAGGATATCCGAGAAGTATATCGGAGTTACCGGCATCAGCAGTTTTTCGCCGAAAGTGCCGATGAAGAAGATCAGCATGAATAGCCGGAATCGCCGGTCCACGGCGAGAACCCGCAGTTCGGTGAGCACGTTGATCCGGGTATGCCTGACGAATCCCTCAAGAAACCTGCGCGGCAGGTTCGAGAGCGGGAGGACCAACAGGATCGCGAGCAGGCCGGCGGCCGGGAAGGCCCAGCGGTATGAGTCCGGCGACCGGTCGAGCAGTTTGCCGGTGAACCATGCGACGGGCAGTGAGACGGCGATGTTGATGATGCGGACCCACTTGAACAGCGCCGGGCGCACCGAGACGCGGATGTGTGCGCGGGTCAGCGACTCGTAGAGCGGCTTGGTGGCGCCGTCAACCGCGCTGGACCATACAAGGAACCCTACGAAAAGCGCCGGCTGCGAGATCCAGAAGAAGAACAGGAAAGGTATCCGGATGAGCATCCGGGCGACGGCAAGCAGTGTTCCCCAGCGGTACAGGTAGACGAGGCGCGAGGCCGGCACGGCGAACAGGAACCCGATGAACGGGGCCATGGAGAGAACCGTGAGCAGTTCCGCGTTCGCGCCGAGCCGCCGGGCGAGGACGCCGGCAAACGGTTGGACCGCGCCCGCCAGCAGGCCTGTTCCCAGCGCGTCGGCGAGCGACGCAACGAAGGAATCGCGGCTCAGCGAAGGGACTCTCCAGAGTACCCTCATCTTGGGAGGAACGGAAGCTGTCTGCT
>Ga0194125_10001141_pt1 | contig 45136 bp, 44 predicted proteins | sample TA2KigC250mmetaG_FD_148626 | JGI IMG/M metagenome (GOLD analysis project Ga0194125, IMG submission 148626) | Freshwater microbial communities from Lake Tanganyika, Tanzania - TA2015034 Kigoma Deep Cast 250m | ecosystem: Environmental > Aquatic > Freshwater > Lake | place: Tanzania: Lake...
CGCGCGGTTTGCAGCGCCCTTTCCGCCGGGCTCGCAAGCACCGCAAAGTTCTCGGGGAGCCGCGCCTCGAGCCAGCGACTCATCCGCGTGGCCTGCTTCTTGCCACGCTCCGAGAGCGTGCGCTCCAGATCGCGCTCGGGATCGTCGAGACCGTCGCCAGCGTCGGCGTGTCGCCAGATGATGAGGTTCATACGCGCCTCGGGTGAATCGCTTGCGCTGCTTCGGTGGGGATCGACGGTTGCCGGCCCCTGCGTTGCCTGCTGTGGTCTGGAATCCCTGCTGCTGCGTCAGGATGCTTCCCCGCGCACCGAAAGCGGCACCTTCCCGTGCGCCGGCACTGGCGGCCGTGTGTGGGTTGCGCCGGGGGCCGGCAGCGCTGGGAGCCCGCGTCCAAGGCTCGACAACCCCAGCGCTTCCAGGCGTTCGCGTTCGAAGTCGACCCAGCGCAGGATTTCGAGGCGTCCGTCAAAGTGTTCGACCAGAGCGCTCATGCTCTCCACCCAATCGCCGTCGTTGCAGTAGAGCACATCATCGATCATGCGGATTTCGGCACGGTGGATGTGGCCGCACACAACACCGTCGTAGCCCCGTTTTCGCGCGGCGTTCGCAAGCGCCTCCTCGAAAGCGGTCACAAAGCTGACCGCGCGCTTGACCTGATCCTTGAGCCACTGGCTGATCGACCAGTAGGGCAGGCCGAGCCGGGCACGCGCGAAGTTGAGCGCACGGTTGCCGCGAAGCGCCCACTCGTAGGCAACGTCGCCCACAATTGCAAGCCATCTTGCGCACTGCACCACCCCGTCGAAGAGGTCACCGTGCGTCACCCAGAGCCTGCGACCGTCGGCAGTGACGTGCACCGCCTCGTGTTCGAGTTCAATGTCGCCGAATTGAAGGCCGCAGAACTGCCGGATCGACTCGTCGTGATTGCCGGGAATGAAAACCACGCGGGTTCCCTTGCGCGCCTTGCGCAAGACCTTCTGCACAATGTTGTTGTGCGCTTGCGGCCAGTGCCAGCGACGCTTCAGTTGCCAGCCGTCGACGATATCGCCAACCAGGTAGAGCGTATCGCTTTCCACGCAGCGCAGAAATTCGAGCAACTCCTCGGCGCGACAGCCGCTGGTCCCCAGGTGGATGTCGGAGATGAAAACGGTACGGAAGCGCTTTTCTCGCCCGGCCTCGGCGTTCAGGTGCTGAGGCAGGGAAGCGTTCATGCGGCGAGTGATGCGAAGCGCTGTCGAAAGCGCACATCGAGACGATCGAGCGGCAGGATCACCGGGAAGTCCACGCAGTGCATGTCGTGGTCCACGCAGGGTTCGCCCATGATCCGCGCCCCGGCACGCAGATAGGCGCGCAGCAGCGGCGGCATTTCAGGCGGCCCGGATTCCACTGCCTGGCCTGGTGCGGGGTTGTGTCGGGTGCTCTGGTGGGTGCTCTGGTGGGTGCTCTGTCCGGTGTTCTGTCCGGTGTTCGGCGCAGCCACCATGGAAGCCCCCACCGAACCTTCCCGCCCAGCGCTCGAAGGCACTGCCGGGGAAGCTTCCGGCGGGTCTGCGGCCGCCCTCACCAAACCCGGATCCAACCTCAGACGGTGTATCGGCCAGACGCGAAAACACTCCCCGGCGTCATGCGCAGGCATCAGTTGACGGTAGAGCGCGCCCGCCTGTTTCCCGCCGTCGGCGAGGGTGAGGCTCACACATCCCATCAGGTGCGTGTAGGGTTGCCCCACGAGCCAGCGCGCAAGCCCCGACCACATCAGCATCAGGGCGGCACCGCCGCGGAAGTCCGGGTCCACGCAGGCGCGGCCCAGTTCCACGATCTGGTCGCGGATCGGATCAAGCCGTGTCAGCCAGAATTCCTGTTCGGCATAACGGCAACCCAATTGGCGCGAGGCCTCCGGGGTGAGGATCCGGTAGGTGCCAACCACCCTGTCGGAGCGGTTGTCGATGGCGACCAGATGTGCGCACCAGGGGTCGAAGAGGTCCTCGTCGCGGACCGGAGCCAGGGCAACCGGTTGCGCGAGGGAACCCGCAGCGCAGTGACAGTGCGAGGCTGGATCGGACCGGTCCGCAGCCGTGGATCCAGGATCGGCAGCGGCGCCTGCCTGCTCCGCAAACCCTGGTGCGAACTCTTCGCGGAATACCCGCGCGCGCAAGGAGAGTGCCTGTGCAATACGCGGCTTCGAACGCGCGATCGCAACGGTCATGCGTACGGTCTGGCAAAGGATCTCGTCAGCGGAAAACAAGGCGGGGTCGCCCACGATGTTCATGACGCTCTGTCTCCCAGGAAATCGTTTGGAGTGTGCTCAATCGCCTTGAAGCATTGATGACGGTTCGGTGTCAAATGGATGACAAAAAAGCGCTTCGCCCATGTGCAGCCGCATCCCCTCGCGCAGGTCGGCCCGCAAGGTGCAAGGACGGGGCGCGAAGACGAGGATTGTCGAGCCATGTTCGAACCACCCCAGTTCCTCGCCTTGCAGGCAGGGCACATTACAGACCAGACGATCAGGACCAGGGTAGCCGCTGTGCAACTGGGTGTCGATGGCATGAATCCGCATGCTCGCCACCAGGATGGCAGCCACCGGTACCATCACCAAAGGAGTCTCCGCGCCGCGCGCCTCAAAGCGCAGCACTGCGCGTTCGTTGCGGCAAAACAACTTCTCGACTCTGCGCAGCGCGATCGGGTTCACGTTCCAGGTGTCGCCGGAGTGGTAGAGCACCTCGCGCAGGCGCAGGTCGGCTGGGCTGTGGAAGCGGTGATACATGCTCGAAAGCAGCCGCAGGGTCACGTAACGACTGCCCTCGAGCGACCTGGCAAGCGCCACATCGCCGAGCAGTTCCTCGAGCAGGTAGGGGAAACCCTTGGCCTGGAACAGCGCCCCTTCACGAACCTCCCCGTGCATCCCCACGATCGCATCGCAGGGGCTGCTCCACACGCCCGGCCGTCGGTCGATCGGGCGCAAACCCGGCCGCAATTCGCGGATGAAGCAATCGCGCAACGATGCGAACGTCGGCTCGCGCGCTTCGCTCAGGTCCAGATCGCTGAAGAGTTTCCAGACTGCGATCGAAAATCGGGTGAGCAGCGGGCTGCGGATCGATGCGTACCAACCCATGAAGCGGGTGAGTGCAAGGCGCGGCACCCGGTTGGTGAGCAGAAAATTGAGGTCTTCCTGCAACAGCAGACTGCGCAGGCTCATGGCATGCATCCTTCGGCGGTTTTCACAAGCCTGTCAAGAAGCCGCATTACAACCCGCTCACACCCCGTTCGCACGCCGCTCATACCCCCCTCATACCCCCCAATCCCCCCCCAATCCGAGGAGCCCTTGATGAGCGTTTCCGCAACCGCATTGGCCGCCTTCGCGCTCATGGCCCCAGCCATGCTCTGGGGCGCGCCTGCAGGCTACCGCAGGCTGCTTCTTTCGAGGGCAAAGCATCGCTCGCTTGCCGGCCACTCGCGCATGGCCTCGCGGGTGGCACGTCTTTTGCCCGGCTACCGCTTCGAGGAGGCCGACTATTTCCGCGCCGATGGTTGCGATGCCGCAACGGAGGAGCGTCGCCGGATGGCCTTTGACGCGATGGGCGCGCGCTTTGCCGAGCGCTATGCGCGTTCGATCGAATTCACCGCGAGGGCGCGCCAGTCGCTGTCCGACCTCCAGTTCATCTCCGCCTATCGGGTCCCGTTTCCCTTCAGCGACAAGGTGCAGCGAAACCTGCGTATGGGCAGTTTCCTGCGTGCCTCCTGCAACGTGCTTGTGGAAGACCTCGACGGCAATCGCTTCTACGACCTCACCGGCTCCTACGGCGTGAACCTTCTTGGCTACGATTTCTACAAGAGGACCATGGCCGATGCGGCCCAGCAGGCCTGCGAACTCGGGCCGGTGCTCGGGATGTACCACCCGTCGGTGATCGAGGTGGCCGAGCGCTTGCGGGTGATCGCGATGCAGGACGAGGTGTCGTTTCACATGTCGGGCACCGAAGCAGTGATGCAGGCGGTACGCCTTGCCCGCTACAACACCGGCAGGACACATCTGGTGCGCTTTTGCGGCGCTTACCATGGCTGGTGGGAAGACGTCCAACCGGGGCCGGGCAATCCGATGCCGCCGCGCGAAACCTACACGCTCGAAGACATGAGCGAGCGCTCGCTCCAGGCCCTGCGCGCGCGCCGCGATGTGGCGTGTGTGCTGGTGAACCCGTTGCAGGCGCTGCATCCGAACCGACCCGCGCCCGCTGACTCCTCGCTGGTTGACAGCAGCCGCAGCGCCGGGTTCGATCGCAAGGCCTACACCGGGTGGCTTGTGAAGCTGCGCAAGCTTTGCACCGAAAAGAACATCGTGCTCATCTTCGACGAGGTATTCCTCGGCTTTCGTCTCGCCCCCGGGGGTGCCCAGGAGTACTTCGGCGTTCGCGCCGACATGGTGACCTACGGAAAGACCCTCGGGGGAGGTTACCCCTGCGGCGTTCTCTGCGGACAGGCACGCTTCATGCGACGCTTCCGCAAGGAGCATCCGGCCGACATCTGCTTTGCCCGCGGCACCTTCAATGCGCATCCCTATGTGATCAACGGCATGCTGCAGTTCCTGCGCGCCCTCGACAGCCCGGAGGTGCGCTCGCTCTACGCGGGGCTCGACCAGCGCTTCGATCAGGCGGCGGCGCGCCTCAATGCGCTGCTGCACTCCGAGCAACTCCCGGTGGGAGTGGTCAACATGTCGAGCGTGTGGACCATCCTCTTTCGCACCCCCGCCCGCTACAACTGGATGCTCCAGTTCTATCTGCGCGAGGCCGGGCTCGCGCTGAGCTGGGTGGGTTCGGGCCGTTTGATTTTTTCGCTCAATTACACCGCAGAGCATCTCGAGGCTGTCTTTGAGCGCTTCGTTGAAGCCTGCCGGAACATGCGTGCAGACGGCTGGTGGAATGCCCCGGAAGGACTGAGCAACACCGCGATACGTCGCTCGGTGCTGAAGGAAATGTTTCGCAGGTCTTCGCGAGGCAGTAACGCCAACCCTTCCAACGGGTCCTTCAGCGGGACGCGGTAGTCGGGCGTCCCGCTGCAGCACCGCTCAGGAGCGATCGTTGTAGCGCGCGAGCGAACGGCGCAACAGTTCCACCGGAGCGCGGTGATAGAGCTTGATGTCATGGAAAGGGTCGGTGAGGATCTTGGTGGCCCACACCACGCCCGTCATCCAGCCGTCGCGCACTCCAAGCTGCACCACGCGGAAGATCACGCCGCCCAGTCCCAGCATGAGCCAGAAATGCCCGACGTCACGGAGCCACTCGCGCACCATCGTGGCAGGCTCGATCGTGCCGTAGAGGCTTGGTTCGAACCACAGGATCGCCGGTGCGACGGCCCAGATGGTGAGGAGCACCACCTTGCGGCGCAGGTTGTAGCCCACCTTGATCTGTTCCTTGTAGTCATGGGTGGCCTGGTTGATATGGTCGTAGCCCTTGGGTTCGAAGAAGAAGTGGCCGGCCTGACGGGTGGTCATCGCAATCAGCCAGGCGATCATCGCCGAAATCACCGGGTCGATGAAGAGGTAGGCGTAGGCAATCAGAAAGCTGCTGGCGCTGATGAGGTGCAGGGTCTGATTGACGAGGCTGTGGTGGTAGTAGCGGTGGTCGTCCCAGCGCTGTTCGCTCAGCATCTCGGCAAAGCTCTGACTCGACATCGTGAATCCTCCTGGTGGTCAAAGTGGTGGGCAGCCGCGGCGACGAAACGGCCACTGGACTTTGCGCCGTGATCATGAAGATATGTTGACAAGAACGTGACGGTTTCGTGGCGATGTGGGCTTTTGTCCGCAGTGTCATCAAGTTGTGATCTCCGGGTGACAACATTCCTTGATCCGTAATAGGGGTTGTCATGAAAAAACGCTTACGGGTGTCGGTGGTGACGGAGACATATCCACCAGAGATCAATGGCGTGGCGCTCAGTCTTGCGAGGCTGCTCGAAGGAGTTCGCGGCCATTGTGACCTGGAACTGCTGCGGGTTGATCGTCGCGATCTCGAAGCCTGTCCGCCGGACGAGCTACGCCTGGCGGGCTTTCCCCTGCCGGGGTATGCGCGCTTGCGGGGCGGGTTTCCGGCGTGGCTTCGGCTGTGGCGCCGATGGTCGCTGCAGCGCCCCGACGTGGTTCACCTGGCCACGGAAGGGCCGCTTGGGTTCAGCGCGTTGCAGGTCGCGCGCCGTTTGCGCATTGCGGTGTCGTCGGACTTCCGCACCCACTTCGAGCAATATGTTGAGCACTACCGCGCGGGGTGGCTTGAACCGTTTGCCGCCGCGTATCTGCGCGCATTCCACAACCGTTGCCATCTCACCTGTGTACCCACGCAGGCTCTGCGGCTGAGCCTCGAGGCCAAAGGCTTTCGGCGGCTCTCGGTGGTGCCGAGGGGCGTGGACCTGAGCCGCTTCGCACCTTCGCGCCGTCAGGAGTCGCTGCGTGCTGCCTGGAGCACCGACAAGCGGCACACACCGATCCTGATGTGCGTTTCGCGCATGGCCGCCGAGAAGAATCTCGAGGTGCTGCTGGAGGCATTCCGTAGCGCACGTGCGCGGGGAAGGAGGGCGGAACTGCTGATGGTGGGGGACGGGCCGGTCCGCGCCACGCTCGAGAGGCGCTACCCGGAAGCGCGCTTTGTGGGGATGAAAACCGGGCAGGATCTGGCCGAACACTATGCCAGTGCAGATCTCTTCTGTTTTCCGAGTCAGAGCGAAACCTTTGGCAACGTTACGCTCGAGGCAATGGCAAGCGGACTTCCGGTGATCGCCTACCGCCACGGAGCGGCCGCCGCACTGCTTCAGGATCAGGTGCAGGGGTGGGTGCTCGAGGACTTCAGCACGCAGGCTTTCGAGGGCGCGCTCGAAAACGCCATGAGCCGCTGGGAGCGCGAGGGCCCGCTTGCCTGGCAGGCGATGGGCCTCGCAGCGCGGGCTTGCGCGCAGGCGCAGTCGTGGGACGCGGTGGTGGGGCAGATGCTGGGGCACTGGTACGCCTTGGCGCGCCATCCCGCAACCAACCCTGAAACTGATGCGCAAGCGCTGCGCTCGAGGCTCCTCTAGCAGAGGTACCCGCTACGTATCCCGGGATCGCCTGGGGCAGTCTGAAATGCCAGCAACGCCCAGCCCCTCGCGCAGACCCAGGCCGCAGCCTAATGCTGGAGGAGGCTGAACGCGAGCGCCCGATCGTCGATGGGAAGCGTGCCGCCTGCCACTTGCACGCGCAAGGCATCGAGGTTGAGCAGGCCTGAGAAACTCCCGGCACTGCGCTCTGGAGGGGTGGCACGATACCCGTCGATGGAAGCGCCGCCCCTCGAGGCGCCACCGGCTGGCCTCGACCTGGTCGAAGCGCTCGCACCAGCCGCCGGACTTGTGCCGGACCCGAGGACATCAGCCACGCGCGTGATCGCATCACCGGCACCAAGATCCCCTTCCACGGCGCGCGCGGCGCGGGCAGCAAGACCGGGGTCGATTTCGATCACGGCCGCCCGATCCGAAGTGCCGGGCATGTTGACATGCGTCTTCTCAAGGGCGGTCTGGATCGCCCGCACTGTGATCTGCGCCACGAGCGGGGATGCGCTCGGCCTGCTGGCGGCGCGGCTTGCCTCGATCGCAGCTGCGTCGGGGGCGAGTCGTCGCGTTGGGTCCGCAACGGGTTTAAACTGGGATGACGTCGTGCTCATGTCAGCCGCCTGTTTTCCATGGGCCCCACGAAGGGGTCGGGGTGATGCTGCCGGGAGGGCCACTATCTACAAACTCTACCCTGGGAAAACGGTCTTTTGGAGGGTGTGATTTAGGGTTCGGCGTTGCTTGCGGCCTCACAACCGCCAGGATGGCGGCACAACCATCGAGTGTCGCAGGGTGCAGCGCAGGCGTTGCGGGATGGCTGCGATCACCCGAAGCGGCCTGTGATGTAGTCTTCCGTCTGCTTTTTCGCCGGCTTGATGAACATCTGCTTCGTGACGCTGAACTCGACCAGCTCGCCCACGTACATGAAGGCGGTGAAATCCGACACGCGCGCGGCCTGTTGCATGTTGTGGGTCACGATGGCCACGGTGTAGTCCGACTTGAGTTCATGCACCAGCTCCTCCACCTTGGCGGTGGAGATCGGGTCGAGCGCCGAGGTGGGCTCATCCAGCAGGATCACCTTGGGTCGCACCGACACGGTTCGCGCGATGCAAAGCCTCTGCTGCTGCCCGCCAGAGAGCGAAAGGCCGCTCTGCCCAAGCTTGGACTTCACCTCCTCCCAGAGGGCAGCCTTGCGCAGGGACCACTCCACCCTGTCGTCCATGTCGCTGCGCGAAAGGTTCTCGTAGAGCCTCACGCCGAAGGCGATGTTGTCGTAGATCGACATCGGGAAGGGCGTGGGCTTCTGGAACACCATGCCGACCTGCGCGCGCAGCAGATTCAGATCCTGCTTGGAATCCAGGATGTTCTGCCCATAGAGGTTGATTTCGCCCTCAGCGCGCTGGCCCGGGTAGAGACTGTACATGCGGTTGAGGGTGCGCAGGAGGGTGGACTTGCCGCAACCCGAGGGGCCGATGAAGGCGGTGACCTTGCGCTCGGCGATGTCGAGGCTCACGCTGCGCAAGCCCTGGAATCCACCGTAGTAGAAGTTGAGATTGCGAACCTCGATGGCATTCGTCTGCTTTGCGGCGCTCTGGGCGGTCTGGGCGGTCTGGCTCATGGTGCTCTCGCTATCCTTCGTCCGTGGTTGATCGTCAGGTGCTGAGACAGGGTTCAGGCGCTCACTTTTTCGCGGAAGAAAATGCGCGCCACGATGTTGAGCACCAGCACCGTGAGCGTGATCAGCAGTGCGCCGCCCCAGGCAAGCCGCACCCAGTTGTCGTAGGGACTCATCGCGAACTGGAAAATCACCACAGGCAGGTTCGACATCGGCTTGTTCATGTCGGCGCTGAAAAACTGGTTGTTGAGTGCGGTGAAGAGCAAGGGTGCCGTCTCGCCACTGATGCGCGCCAACGCGAGCAACACACCCGTCACGACTCCAGCCTGCGCTGCTCGCAAGGTGACCATCGTGGCCACTTTCCAGCGTGGGGCGCCGAGCGCAAAGGCGGCCTCGCGCAAGCTGCCGGGCACCAGCCGAAGCATGTTCTCGGTGGTGCGCACAACCACGGGAATGGCGATCAGCGACAGCGCGAGGCTTCCGGCCCAGCCGGAGAAGTGCCTCACTTGCGCCACATAAATGGCGTAGATGAAGAGCCCGAGCACGATCGAAGGGGCCGACAGCATGATGTCGGTCATGAAGCGGGTAACAGCGGCCGTCCTGCTCTCGTCGCCGTACTCGGCCAGATACACACCGGCGAGGATTCCCACCGGGGTGCTGATGAGTACCGAGAAACCCACGATCATCAGACTGCCTACGATCGCGTTGGCGAGACCTCCGCCCTCGGAGCCGGGCGCCGGGGTTGACTGGGTGAAGAGCGCGAGATCGAGTGCAGCAAAGCCGTTGCGAAAGAGGATGAAGAGGATCCAGAGCAACACGAACAGTCCGAGAACCATCGCAAACATCGACAAACCCACGCCGATCGTGTTGGCGAGCTTTCGGCGTTGGTAGAGCGCGGTATTCATGTCTTGGCACCTTTTGCTTTCTCGTTGCGCAGGATCATCCATTTGGCGAGTGCGAGCACCACGAAAGTGATCACGAAGAGCAGGAACCCGAGCGCGAAGAGCGCAGACAAGTGAAAGTCACCGGCTTCGGCAAACTCGTTGGCAAGGGTGGAGGCGATCGAAGAGCCCGGCGCGAAGAGCGAGGGCACCAGCCGTTGGGAATTGCCGATCACGAAAGTGACCGCCATGGTTTCGCCGAGAGCCCGACCGAGTCCGAGCATGATGCCTCCGATCACTCCGCTCTGGGTGTAGGGGAGCACGACGTGGCGCACAACCTCCCAGGTGGTGCAGCCGACACCGTAGGCCGACTCACGCAGGATCGGCGGGACAATCTCGAACACGTCGCGCATCACTGCGGCGATGAAGGGCAGAATCATGAAGGCAAGGATCAGACCGGCCGCAAGGATGCCGATACCGTTCATTGCGCCCCCAAAGAGCGGGCCGATCAGCGGCATCTGTCCAAGCGTGGACTGAAGTGCCGGTTGGCCGTATTCGGCAAAGAGCGGCGCAAAGATGAAAAGGCCAAACATGCCGTAAATGATGGACGGTACTGCGGCCAGCAGTTCCACCGCAGTGCCGAGCGGCCTGCGCAGCCACACTGGACAATTCTCGGTGAGAAAGAGTGCGATGCCGAAGGAGAGAGGCACCGCAATCAGCAGCGCGATCGCCGCGCTGGCCAGCGTGCCAAAAATCGAGATCAGCGCGCCAAACTCCTCATTCACAATGTCCCATTCGATCCGCCAGATGAACTCGAGCCCGAACTTCTGGAGCGCAGGTGTGGCGTTGATCACGAGCGACACGAGGATCCCCACGAGTGACACCAGAACGATCAGCGAGAAGGTCATCGTGAGCAGGTGAAACCAGAAATCCTGCGACTGCTGGCGCGCTGCGATCGCTTGCATGTGCCCAGGTTGCTCGCGCCGACTCGGTCCGGCGGAAGCCGTCTGGGATGCGGCTTGGATGTTGCTCATGTCAGGACCTCATGGCGGATCGACGGGTCGGAGGCGTGCGGCATCGGGTAAAGGAAGGAGGGGCGCGCGTTGGTGCCGTGCGCCCCGCTTCCATTGCCCTTTCAAACCTCGAAGCAACTATTTGTTCACGATCTGCGACCAGACCTTCTGGCGGATCTGATCCGTGAGCGCATCCGGAAGCGCCACATAGTCGAGTTCGGCAGCCTGCTTCTTGCCGTTCTTGAACGACCAGTCGAAGAACTTGACCACCTCGGTCGATGCAGCCTTGTCGGCAGGCTGCTTGTACATCAGCGCAAACGACGCGCCGGTGATCGGCCACGAATTGCCGCCCTTCTGGTTCACAAGCGAGATCCCCATCCCGGGCGTGCCAAACCAGTCAGCACCTGCCGCAGCCGCAGCGAAAGTGAGATCGTCGGGCTCCACATACTTGCCGTCGCGGTTCATCATCGTGAGATGCGGAATCTTGTTTTTCTTGGCGTAGGCATACTCCACGTAGCCCACAGAACCCTTTACCCGGCTCACGTTGGCTGCAACGCCTTCGTTGCCCTTGCCGCCCACCGAGGAATTGGCGGGCCACTTCACCGACGCTCCCTTGCCAACCTTGTCCTTCCACATCGCGCTCACTTCGGTGAGGTAGTCGGTGAAGATGAAGGTTGTGCCAGAACCGTCGGCGCGATGCACCACCGTGATCGTCTGGTCGGGAAGGCTCTTGCCGGGGTTGAGTGCCACAAGCTTGGGGTCATTCCACTTGCCGATGCTGCCCGCAAATATCTCGGCAAGCACCTCACCGGTGACGCGCAACTCGCCCGGCTTGAAAGGATCGAGATTGATCACCGGGACCACACCGCCAAGAATCACCGGGAACTGGACCATGCCGTCCTTCTCGAGTTCGTCGCCCTTGAGCGGCGCATCAGTTGCCCCGAAAACCACGGTCTTGGCGCGGATCTGGCGGATTCCACCCGAGGAACCGATCGACTGGTAGTTCAGGCCAACGCCGGTGACTTTCTTGTAATCCTCGGCCCACTTGGCGAAGATCGGGTAGGGGAAGGTTGCGCCGGCGCCAGTGATGTCTGCGGCGGTCGCAACTGGGGAGACGGAAGCAAGCGAGGTGGCAAGCAATGCCACACCGAATGCGGTTGTACGCACAAAGGCTCTTTTTGATTGAAGACTCATGGACGGACCTCCTGGAAGAAAGGTGTCGACTGTAGCCAGGTGCAGTTACAGTCCGATGACAGTGGGCAAAGGCCCTTGGGGTGCAGTGCCTGATGGGCAGTATCCGGGCAGTATCCGTGCAGGATCCGGGCAGTATCCGGGGACCGGTCCGGCGTTCATCAAATTGCAACATCCGCCGCCTAAGGTCGCGCACTCTGCCAGCGCGGGTCAAGCGCGCACTACGCTCAGGAGCAAGGGATGGACCACACCGCCAAGAGTTTCGATGAAGAGCTTCAGGCCATGCAGCGTGCGGTAACCCGCCTCGCGGGTCGCGTCGAGCAGCAGTTTCGCCGTGCGGTCCGTGCGCTCACCGAATCCGACCTGAGCCTAGCGGCGGAGATCCTGCGTCAGGAGCGGATGATCGACGCAGAGCACCTTGCCGCCGGCAACCTGTGCAGCGAGTTGCTCGCCACGCGGCAGCCGCTCGCCCTCGACCTGCGCATCATCATGGCCGCCATCCACAGCATCAACGATCTGGAGCGGATCGGCGACGAGTCGCGCAAGATTGCCCTGAGGGCAAGTTCGCTCACCCACTCGACGCTCCGGGAACAACTGCCGATTGAAGAGATCAAGGCGCTGAGCGAGTCGGCGGGCAACATGCTTCGCTCGGCGATTGATGCGATGGTGCGAGAGGACAACCACACCTTTGCGCGTCTTTCGGTACAGGATAACCAGATCGATCAGGAACGTGACGAGTTGCAAAGGCTCCTGATCAAGCTTGCATCGTCGCACCCCGAGGATACAAACGCCTGCGTCGATGCAATCTTCGTGGTGCAGTCGGTGGAGCGGGTAGCCGACCATGCGCGCAACATCGCGGGCTACGTGGTGAGCGTGGTGGAGGGGGTGGATGTGCGGCACCAGGAGCACACGCCGCCGGTGTGAGGCCCAGCACGTCGGTCCGGGGGCGTGCGCGGTGGAGTGCAACCTTGAAGGCCGGCGCGCGAGCACGCGAGGTTGGCTTGGGTCGTGAAGACCGCTCCGAGGGCGTGCGAGTTGGTGCAAGGGCGTTAACACCTGTTGGCAGGCCTGATCGCCGCATCGAGCCTGAAGGTTTTCCGATCTCCTGCTGCGCGCTCAGCTTCCCGCAAGGCTTGGCGAAAGCCGATACCCGCCTCCTCGCACCGTCTCGATCAAGCGGTCGTAGCCGAAGGGTCGCAGTGCGAGACGCAGCCGGCGTACGTGCACGTCCACTGTGCGCTCGTCGATGTAGGGCTGGTGTTCCCAGACCTCGGCGATCAACTGGCTGCGCATGATCATTCGATCAACCCGCCGCATGAAGCAGTGCAGCAGTCGGAATTCGGTGGGGCTCAGAGGCAGTGTGGTGCCCGACACCGAAACCCGCAAGGCTTCCGGCTCGAGGCACAAGCCTGCGATTTCGAGGCGTTCGCGGCTCACATCCGGTTGCGCACGGCGGATCACCGCTTTGACCCGGGCGAGCAACTCCGCCATCGAGAAGGGTTTCGAAAGGTAGTCGTCGGCACCGGCTTCGAGGCCGGCGATTCGGTCGGACTCCTGGTTGCGCGCGGTGAGCATGATGATCGGCAAGCGCAAGGTGTCGGGTTGTCTGCGAATACTCTGGACGAGTTCGATGCCACTCTCGTCCGGGAGCATCCAGTCGAGCATCGCCAGATGGAAGGCCCCAGCCTGCAGGTTGTGCCTTGCCTCCTCCACCCGCTCGCAGAGCGTGACCTGGTAGCCGGCATGCGTAAGGTTGATCCGCAGAAGCTCACGGATCGCAGCATCGTCTTCCACGACGAGTACCCGTTCACTCGCTGCAGCATGCATACTCTTCGTCTCTCATCCCCGCTCTGCGCTGCGCGCACCCGCAGCTTCCACACAAACTCCGAAAAGTACCCGGAGTTTGTGGCAGAGCGATGACGAAGCGGCAAGGCGAGGCTCCAAACGCCGAAGCCAGCCCGGGAAGCGGCTCAGGCCTCGACCATTTCGCGGACCCGGCTGAAGGGCCTGACGCGCGTGGCCGGAAACACGAGCGAAAACTGGCTCCCTTTGCCTGGCTGCGACTGCACGTCGATGCGCCCCTGGTGGCGATGCATCACATGCTTCACGATCGCCAGGCCGAGACCGGTTCCACCCGCTGCGCGCGAGCGCCCACGGTCGACGCGGTAAAAGCGCTCGGTGAGGCGCGGAAGGTGCTCCGGCGAGATACCGATCCCGTTATCGGCAACGCTGATCCAGCCTTCGAGGTCGCGCACCCGCCAGCTGATGCGCAGGTGGCCGCCCTCGGGTGTGTAGCGAATCGCATTCGTGATCAGATTGCGGATGGCGCTCTCGATTTCGCCGCTCGCCGCTTCGAGGGCGGCTGGACCCTGCAGGTCGATCGACACCTCATGGCGACCCCCCGAGATCACCCGCGCCTCGTCGCACATGGCGTGCAGGAGCGCATGGATGGCGATGGATTCACCCTTTGGGGGCGCCATGGCGTTTTCCAGGCTTGACAGCGTGAGCAGATCCTCCACCAGACGTCGCATCGTGGCGCTCTGGCGCAGGATCTCCTGCAGATAGCTTTGCGTCTGATCCGGACTGCACGGAATGCTCAACATGGTTTCGGCAAAACCGCCGATCACCGTGATCGGCGTACGGATCTCGTGAGAGACATTGGCCACAAAGTCGCGCCGCATTGCATCGAGCCGCGAGGCGTCGGTGGTGTCACGGAACACGAGCAGTTGCTCTCCGGTTTCGGACTGATGCAAGCGAAACTCGTAGATCCGCCCCCCAGCGTCCGGCAATCCACTGATGCTCGCAATATGGGTGGTGGTGGACTCCTCCTGGCCTTCTGCCCGGGATGGCAGCCGGGCCCTCTCGCTGGAGTTCGCGCCCGGGACATCCGAAAGCGGACGGTCCGATCCCGGGGCATCCGCGCCCCGGTCGAGCATGTCGAGCAGCGAAGGATCGCGAAGGAAGTGATGAATCGGTTTGCGATCGCCGAAGATACCCAGCACGGCCTGAGCGGTGCGATTCGACCACAGGACGTGCTGGAAGCGGTCGAGCACGATCACCCCCTCGGGCAACTCATCGACCGCCTTGTACACATGGTTCATCTCGCGGCGGATGTCGCGCAGTTCGCTTTCGCTGCGTTGCGCAAGAAGGTTCATTCGGGTGAAGAGCCTGCCCCAGCTCCCCGGGGCAATCGGCAGGTCGCGTCGCTCGGGCAGTGCGAGCCACCATTCAAGCTGGCGCATGCGCCAGAGGTCGTAGAGCACCCAGGGAATCAGCAGGAAGGCGAGCAAAGCTAGCGCCGCAAGCGTGTTGCCGCGCCACAGCAGCCAGGCCGATACGCCGATCGCCGAGAGCAGGATCAGCAGAAGTTTCGGTGCGGGCATGCTTCGAGCATAGCGCGGAGGAACCTGCGCCGTGCGCGGCGCTCAGCCCGGGATGAAGCGGTACCCTCCACCACGGACCGTCTCGACCATGTGGTCACAGCCGCAGGGCTGCAGCGCAAGGCGCAGCCGGCGGATATGCACATCCACTGTTCGCTCCTCGATGAAGACATGGTCGCCCCAGACCTCGTCGAGCAACTTGCCGCGGCTGAGGACCTTGTCGGCATGCGACATCATGTAATGCAGCAGGCGAAACTCGGTTGGGCTGAGTGCCAGCAACTCGGCACCTGCACTCACACGAAACGACTGGGGATCGAGCGTGAGTTTTCCGATCGTGATCGGGACTCCGCTGGCCTCGGGCGCGGTTCGCCGAAGGAGAGCCTTCACCCGGGCGAGCAGTTCGCGCGGCGAGAAGGGTTTGGTGATGTAATCGTCGGCACCGGCGTCAAAGCCCGCGAGTTTGTCGAACTCCTCCGCGCGCGCGGTGAGCATGATGATCGGCAACTTGCGGGTGCGGATATCCTGCCGCAGTTGCTTGGCCAGATCCACCCCCGAGTAGTCCGGAAGCATCCAGTCAAGCAGCAGCATGTCAGGCAGACGGTAGTCGATCTCGCGCTTGCCTTCGGAAGCGAGTTCGGCGCTCACCACCTCGAAGCCGGCATGATGGAGATTCACCTGGATCAACTCGCGGATCGCAGGCTCGTCTTCGATGATCAGGATGCGTGCGCCCATGGCTTGACTTCGGAAGGAGCTTAAGCCGTGCCGATGACAGTCATGTGACGCGGCTCGTCTCGAGGCTTCGTTGCAATCGTTCGAGCCAGAGCCCCGCCTCGCTTGCCGGGTTACGGCGCAAGGTGTCCTGATGCTTGAGCAAAGCGCCCAGCGTGCTCTGGATCGCCTGGGGGTCGAGCGAGATGGCGTCGAGTTGGCGCAGCGTGCGGGTCCACTCGAGCAGTTGCTCCGCGTTGGGTCTGTGCGCCAGGTCGGACACCCGCAGGCTTCCCACGAAGGCTGTGATCGCGGCGCTCAGATCGCGCGCAGCATCGGGCAGCGTGGCGTGGAGGATGTGTCGTTCACGCAGAGCATCCGGGTAGTCGCAGTGGTGATGAATGCAGTGCCGGCGGATACGGTCGGAGACGTGTCGGGCGTCGTGCGTGGTGATGATCGTGAGTGGCGCACACGCTGCCTGCACCCGCCCGAGCTTTTCCACCCGCAGAGCATGGTGCTCGAGGACCTCGTCGAGAACCGCCTCGAGCGAGGGACTCGCCGCCTCGAGTCCTTCGACCAGCAGCACGCACGCCATGTTGCCCCGGGAGGCGCGCAAGGCGCGCAGCAGCGGCCGCTCGACGAGGTGGTCGGCACTGTGGAGATCCTGCTCGCGCTGAAGCCGCAGGCTGAGCAACTGACGGGCGTGATTCCATCCGAAGGCTGCATCCTCAGCCTCCATCTCGGGATACACCGCGAGTTTGACCAGTTGCGCCCCGAGGAAGTTTGCCAGGCACGCGGCAAGGTGCGTCTTTCCAGTGCCGCTCGGGCCTTCGAGCAACAGCGCTCGCGGAAGCCGGATCGCCAGGGTGAGGGCCTGGAGGGCACCTTCGCTGGCGATGTGGCCGGCCTGAGCCAGACCGGCGCGGATCGCCTCAAGCTGCAAGCGCGCGGCTTGCGAGAATCGGAATCAGGTGGGCGCGGTACTCGGCAGTAGCATGCAGATCACTGTTGAGATTGGCGGCGTCGATCTTCACCGCCTTGGCCGCCGCCGCCGACCACTCGGCGCTCAGCGCTTCCTCGATGGCGGTTGCGCGAAAGACGCACGCACCGGCCCCGGTTACCGCCACACGAACGCCCGCCTGGCCGCGCGACACGAAAACCCCAACCAGCGAAAAGCGCGACGCAGGTTGCTTGAACTTTTGCCAGCCTGCGGTGTCCGGAATGGGGAAACTCACCGAAGTGATCACCTCTCCCTCTTCCAGCGCGGTGGAGTAGACGTCGGTGAAGAAATGGTCTGCCTCGATCGAACGCTGGTTGGTGTGCACGGTTGCGCCCAGGCCAACCACGCCTGCCGGGTAGCAGGCTGCCGGATCATTGTTGGCGAGGCTGCCGCCCAGCGTGCCGCGGTTGCGTACTGCGCGGTCGCCGATATGACCGGCCAGGTCTGCAAGCGCCGCAATTTCGGTGCGCACCAGCGCAGAGGCCGCCACCTCGGCGTGGGTGCTCATCGCGCCGATGCGGATGCTCCGGCCCTCCTGGTGGATACCCCGAAGTTCTGCGATGCGGCCCAGGTCGATCAGATCACTGGGATCCGAAAGCCCCAGACGGATGGCAGGCAGCAGCGACTGGCCGCCCGCGAGCAGACGGCCGTCGGCATGCTGCGCGGCGAGGATCGAAGCGTCCGCAACGGTGCCCGGACGATGGTAGGCGATGCTCATGATGTGATTCTCCCTCGTTGACGCCGCTCAGGCTCTGGATGCCTGCTGGATGGTGTTCCATACGCGCAAAGGACTCGCGGGCATTGGCACGTCCTTCACGCCGAGATGCCAGAGCGCATCGGTGAGCGCGTTGATGAGTGCCACCGGCGCGCCGATCGCACCGGCTTCGCCGCAACCCTTCACGCCGAGCGGGTTGTGGGTGCACGGCGTGCCTGCAACCGTCTCAACTGCAAAATGCGGTAGGTCATCGGCTCTGGGCATCGCGTAGTCCATGTACGAGCCAGCGAGAAACTGCCCGGTCTCCGGGTCGTAGGCAGCGTGCTCGAGCAGCGCCTGTCCGATGCCCTGCGCCAGACCGCCATGGACCTGTCCCTCGACAATCATCGGGTTGATAACATTGCCGAAGTCGTCGACTGCGGTGAAGCGGTCAACCAGCACCACCCCGGTCTCGGGGTCGACTTCGACTTCGCAGATGTAGGAGCCGGACGGGAAGGTGAAGTTGGTGGGATCGTAGAAGGCATTCTCGTTGAGTCCGGGTTCGAGTTTGTCGAGCGGATAGTTGTGCGGTACGTAGGCCGTGAGCGCCACCGAGGCAAAGGGCACGCTCTTGTCAGTGCCCGCCACCTTGAAGCTTCCCCCCTCGAAGGCGATGTCGGCGTCGGAGGCCTCCAGCAGGTGCGCTGCGATCTTCTTGCCCTTGGCGATCACCTTGTCGACCGCCTTCACGATGGCAGTACCCCCCACGGCGATCGAGCGTGACCCGTAGGTCCCCATGCCAAAGAGGATCTTGGAGGTGTCGCCGTGCACGATGTCGATGTCTTCCATGGGAATGCCGAGCCGGTCGGCCACCACCTGCGCAAAGGTGGTCTCGTGACCCTGGCCGTGGCTGTGCGAACCGGTGTAGACGGTGACCTTGCCTGTGGGATGGACCCGCACTTCGCCCGCCTCGAAGAGACCGGCTCTCGCCCCCAGTGCGCCCGCGATGTTCGAGGGTGCGATTCCGCAGGCCTCGATGTAGCAGGAGTAGCCCATGCCGCGCAGCAGACCCTTGGCTGCGGAGGCCGCCTTGCGCGCCGCAAAGCCGGCCACGTCAGCCTTCTCGATCGCCCGGGTGAGGTGCGCATCGTAGTCGCCAGTGTCGTAGGTGAGGCCGACCGGGGTGGCGTAGGGAAAGCTCTGGATGAAGTTGCGGCGGCGGATTTCGGCCGGATCGATACCGAGTTCGCGCGCAGCGGTCTCCACGAGGCGCTCGACAACATAGGTGGCCTCGGGGCGGCCGGCTCCTCGGTAGGCGTCGACAGGGGTGGTGTTGGTGAAGATTCCCTTGACCTCGCAGAAGATCTGCGGGGTGGCGTATTGGCCGGCGAGCAGGGTTGCGTAGAGGATCGTGGGGACGCAGGACGCAAAGGTTGAGAGGTAGGCTCCCAGGTTGGCGCTGGTGTGCACCCGCATGGCCAGAAACTTGCCGTGGCTGTCGGTGGCGAGTTCGGCGAGGGTGCTGTGGTCGCGTCCGTGGGCGTCGGTGAGAAAGGACTCACTACGCTCGGCTGTCCACTTGATCGGACGGTTGAGCTTCTTCGATGCCCACACCAGCACGGTCTCTTCGGCGTAGAGGTAGATTTTCGAACCGAAACCGCCCCCCACGTCGGGCGCAACCACACGCAGCTTGTGCTCAGGTATCCCGAGGACGAAGGCCGCCATCAGCAGACGCTCCACATGCGGATTCTGGTTGGCAACGTAGAGCGTGTAGCTGTCGTCCGAGCGGTTGTAGACCGCGTTGGCCGCGCGCGGTTCGATGGCGTTGGGTACCAGACGGTTGTTGCGGAACTCGAGCCGGGTGACATGCGCGGCCGCCGCAAAGGTGGCGTCGATGGCCGCCTTGTCGCCAAGCGCCCAGGTAAACGACACATTGTCGGGAGCCTCGTCGTGCACCGGGACGCTACCCGGTTTGGTGGATGCGTCGACGTAGGCGGGAAGCACCTCGTAGTCCACCTCGATCAGCGCCGCCGCGGCCTTGGCCTGTGCAAGCGATTCGGCAATCACCACCGCAACCGGATCGCCCACATGCCGCACCTTGCCGTGGGCGAGGAGCGGATGCTTGGGTTCCTTCATGGGGGTGCCATCGACGCTGGTGATCAGCCAGCCGCAGGGCAGTCCACCCACGGCGGCGAATTCCTCGCCTGTGAAAATGCCCACCACCCCTGGAGCGCTGCGGGCCGCTGCCGGGTCGATCCGCTGGATGCGGGCGTGTGCATGTTGCGAGCGGACAAACACCGCATAGGTCTGTCCGGAGTGGATGATGTCGTCGGTGTACTGGCCGTTGCCTGTGAGAAAGCGATGGTCTTCACGGCGCAGGACCGACCGACCGATGAAACCTGCAACTGGAGCGTTCATGGATTCTTCCTCCGGGCCTCTCAGAGGCCCATGGCCTGCGCGCCCTGCTGCACGGCGCGCACGATGTTCTGGTAGCCGGTGCAGCGGCAGAAATTCCCTTCGAGATGCTCGCGGATGCGATGCTCGCTGGCATGGTCGTGGTGCGTCACGAGGTCGATCGCCGACATCACCATCCCTGGCGTGCAGAACCCGCATTGCAGACCGTGACAATCGCGGAACGCAGCCTGCATCGGATGAAGCGTGCCATCTTCGGCCGCAAGACCCTCGATCGTGGTGATCGAGCAACCGTCGGCCTGTGCAGCCAGCATGTTGCACGCCTTCACCGCGCGGCCATCGAGCAGCACGGTGCAGGCGCCGCATTGCGCTGTGTCGCACCCAACATGGGTGCCCGTGAGGCGCTGGCTTTCCCGCAGAAAATCCACGAGGTTGGTGGCCGCGTTGACATGCGCGGAAACGGACCTGCCGTTCACTTGAACGGAAATCGAAATGCTCATTGCTCCTCCTGAAAATGGATGGCTACGCTGGCCGCTCCCGAACCAGCATGCAGCGCTCCGTCGGCCGTGGGACCTTGGCGCAACCACGTGCATGATACGGCTTGCCGGATACGCCTTGAAGAACCGCACTCCGCATCCGGATCGCGCCCGCATGGGGAAACCTTGCAAGCAGGATGAACCGCAGAGCCCCGGAACCGGGGAAGCGAAGCACCAGGACTATCTTTCCGACATTGCAGACTATACGTGTACGAAGGCAAGACCACCAGCGGTAATCAGGTAAGGCACGGAAGGACCAGATGAGGTGAGGACACCACCGCCAGCAGCTTCGGCCGGGCCGAAGTTTGAAGACTCTGCGGAACCGCCGCTCCCGGAGATCGACTTCAGCCGCTTTTACCGCCACGAGGAACTTGGAGACCTTCTGCACGCCTTCGTGCAGGCTCGGCCGAAGCTGCTGAGGCTTGCGTCGATGGGGCGCAGCCATGAGGGGCGCGCGCTTTGGATCCTCACGCTCACGCGCTTTGCGCACGGTGACCCGCGCGACAAGCCGGCGTTCTGGGTGGACGGCAATATCCACGCGGGCGAGTTGCTGGCGAGTACTGCGGTACTCCACTTCATGGACTATCTCTTGCGTGGCGACGGGAACGACCCGCTCGTGACCCACCTCATCGATACCCGCTGCTTTTACCTTGCGCCACGGTTGTGCCCGGACGGCGCTGAACTTGCGCTTGCCGAGCGTCCGCGTCACATCCGTTCGTCGACCCGAAGGTATCCCCTCGAAGACGAGGCGCTCGAGGGGCTGAGCGTTGAGGATGTTGACGGCGATGGCCGTATCCTTTCGATGCGGATTGCGGATCCCCATGGCGGCTGGAAGCCGCACCCGGAGGATCCCAGGGTGATGATCCCGAGGGCGCCCGGCGAAATCGGAGGCTCCTACTACCGTATCCTTCCCGAGGGACGGCTCCGTCACCACCGTGGCCAGGGGTTTGCGATGATTCCCGACGCGGAGGGGCTCGACCTCAACCGCAACTTCCCCCCGGGCTGGCGGCAGGAGTACCAGCAGCTCGGTGCGGGTCCCTACCCGGCGAGCGAGCCCGAGGTGCGCGCGGTGCTCGACTTCGTGGTGCAGCATCCGAACATCGGGGCAGCCGTGAGTTTCCACACCCACAGCGGCGTGATCCTGCGGCCGATGGGGACCGAAGCCGACGAGAAAATGATTCCCGAAGACCTGTGGATGATCAAGCGGCTGTCCGACGAGGGTGCACGCCAGACCGGATATCCAGCGATCAGTATCTGGCATGAGTTCCGCTATCACCCGCAGCAGGTAATCAGCGGCACGCAGGATTGGTTCTACGAGCACCTGGGGGCGCTCTTCTGGGTTGTGGAACTCTGGTCGCCCAACCGGGCTGCGGGCATCGACGCCTATCCCTTCATTGACTGGTACCGCGAGCACCCCGCTTCCGACGACCTCAAGCTCCTGCGCTGGAGCGATGCGCAGTGCGCCGGCCAGGCGCATGTGGACTGGCGTCCTTTCGCCCATCCCGAACTTGGCCCGGTGGAGATCGGCGGCTGGGACCGTCTCAATTTCTGGCGTAACCCACCGCCGGCACTGCGCGAAGCCGAAGTGGCGCGGTTTTCCACCTGGCTCAGGCAACTCGCAGCAGTGCTGCCGCGCCTCGAGCTGGTGGAGGCAACCCAGGAGTGCCTCGGGGAGGCGGCCGCCGGAGACGGCACCGGGGCGAATCCCGCTGGCTTTCGTTATTACCGAGTGCGGATGACGGTGCGCAACACCGGCTACCTGCCCACCTACGTCACGCGCAGGGCGCTCGAGCGCAAGACGGTTCGCGGCGTGGTCTTTGAAATCGCCCCGCTCGAACCGGGAACCGACGGCACCCTCGAGGCGCGGCTCCAGGCAGGAAGCCTTGCAGGTCCACGCGATGCGATCGAGCCAGACAGGATCCGGCCCCGCCTGCTCGGCGGAAGGCAGCGCTCCGAGTCGCCGGGTCTCGAAGGCCATGCGCCGCGCAGTTCCCTGCAGGCCTTCCTCCCCGACGCTGGGGTGGGGGCAGACCGTTGCGGTACTTCCTGGGATCTGGCGGCCCTTCCGGGTACGCGGTTGCGCCTGATCGCGCGCAGTGACCGCGCGGGCCGGGTTGTGAAGGACCTTGAACTATGCTGAGCCTGCGCTGTACTTCCGGGTCAGCCATCGCAGGCTGGCCGGGGCCGGTGCGGCGGAACCCGTCCGGCATCGCCCGGTCAACGGCACAACGAGGAGAAAAACGATGAAGATCGCGGTGGTGGGGGCGGGTTCCATCGGCGGGTTTGTGGCAGCGCGCCTTGCCGAAGCGGGCGAGGAACTCACGGTGATTGCACGTCGTGCCAATCTCGAGGCGATTCGCAGAAACGGTCTTCGCCTTCGCAACGCCGACGGGTCTGAGCAGGTGATCCGCGGGCTGCGGGCCACCGACAGCTTCGCCGAGGCGGGTGGGCAGGACCTTGTCATTCTCGCCATGAAGGCCAACCAGGTGGAGGCGGTGGTTGACGACCTGCATCACCTGCTGCACGCCCACACGGTGATCGTACCGATGCAAAACGGTATTCCGTGGTGGTATTTCCAGCGACTGCCGAAGCCGCAAACCGGTCAGCACCCGGTCGAAGCCGAGGATGTACCGCTTCCGGCGGATTCGCTCGAAGGGCGGGTTGTGCGCAGTGTGGATCCCGAGGGGCGGATCATGCGCGCGATCGATCCGCAGCGGATTCTCGGCTGTGTGGTCTACCCGGCCTGCGACATGGTGGCTCCGGGCTGGGTGCGGCACATCGAGGGCGAACGCTTCCCGCTTGGCGAACTCGACGGATCCGAGACCGAGCGGGTCAAGCGGGTGTCCGAGGCCTTTGTGCGGGGCGGTCTGAAGGCGCCCGTGCTTTCCGATGTGCGCGCGGAGATCTGGCTCAAGCTCTGGGGCAATCTCACCTTCAACCCGATCAGCGCGCTTACCCACTCCACCTTGGTGGACATCTGCCAGTATCCACTTTCGCGCGAACTTGCAGCATCGATGATGCGCGAGGCCGAGGCGGTGGCGGGAAGGCTCGGCATCCTTTTTCGGGTATCGCTCGAGAGGCGTATCGCAGGGGCGGAAAAGGTGGGCAAGCACAAGACCTCGATGCTCCAGGACGTGGAATCGGGACGCGACCCGGAGATCGATGCGCTGGTCGGTGCCGTCATCGAATTGGGGCAGGCAACCGGGGTATCCACCCCGCATATCAACGCGGTGTATGCACTGGTGAAGTTGCTTTCGCAGCGCATCCGCAACGATGGCCTCGCAGTCTGCGCGCAGCGCACGGGATGAGGGGGCGTTCGATGGAGCCTTCGATGGAGCCTTCGACGGAGCCTTCGATCGAGCCCTCGATGGAGCCCTCGACGGAGCCATTTGTCAAGGTCGAGCGCAAGGGTGCGGTGGCACTGCTCACCCTCAACGCGCCCGCCGAGCGCAATGCGCTTTCCACGCCGCGGCAGTGGGCCGAGCTGGTTGAGGCGATTGATGCAGTGCAGGAGGATGCCTCGATTCGGTGCATGGTCCTCAGTGGTGCCGGTTCGGCGTTCTGCGCAGGCGGCAATCTCAAGGACATGCAGCAGCGTCAGGGTATTGCGGCGGGCACGCCGTATGCGATCCGCGAGACCTACCGGCGGGGTATCCAGCAGATCCCGCTTGCGATGGCGCGCCTCGAAGTTCCCGCGATCGCAGCAGTGAACGGCCCCGCCATCGGCGCGGGACTCGACCTTGCCTGCATGTGCGACATCCGGATCGCCTCGGTGCGTGCGCGCTTTGCCGAAAGCTTCGTGAAGCTGGGGATCATCCCGGGCGACGGCGGAGCCTGGCTGCTGCAGCGGATCGTGGGCTATGCACGTGCAGCCGAACTCACCTTCACAGGCGATACGCTCGATGCCGGCGAGGCGCTGGCCTGCGGCCTTGTGTCGCAGGTGGTGGAGCACGAGGCGCTGGCTTCGACAGCGCTGGCGCTCGCCGAACGCATCGCTGCAAACCCGGCGACCGCCCTGCGCATGAGCAAGCGGCTGTTGCGCGAGGCGCAGCACCAGCGGCTCGACACCCTGCTTGAACTCTCGGCTGGCATGCAGGCGCTTGCCCACCACAGCGAAGAGCATGCGCTGGCACTTGTTGCCTTCACCGAGGCGCTCGGAAAAAGGAAAGGCCGCACAGACGCGCCAGCCGTGCAGCATGCCGCGGCCGCCCCCGGGGGCCCTTTGGCAAGTCACGATGACCGCGCCAGCTGAAATGCCTGCGGCCCCGGGGGAGGGCATTTCTCCGCTCCTCGCAGGGCTGGTCGACGGTACGCTCACGCTGGTACTCAACAGGCCTGAGGCGCGCAATGCGCTCGATGCGCGCATGGGCGAGCTGCTCCTGGAAGCGCTCGAGGCAGCGCAACACGACCCGGCGGTGCGGGTGGTTGTGCTCACCGGCGCCCCGGGGGCCTTCTGCGCAGGTGGCGATGTGAAGGCGATGGCCAACGCTGCGCACGAGGCGGTGCAGCCTGCGCAGCGCAATCGGGCGTTGCGCCGCCGCAGCGAAGCCGCGCGCCTGCTCCATGAGATGCCCAAACCCACCGTGGCGATGATCGGCGGTGCAGCCGCCGGCGCAGGACTCGCGCTCGCGCTCGCCTGTGACCTCCGGCTGATGGCGCGCAGTGCGCGTCTCAGTACCGCGTTTGCCAGGGTGGGACTCTCCGGCGACTACGGCATCACCTACTTTCTTCCGCGCATCGTTGGAGAGGCGCGTGCCCGCGAGTTGCTTTTCCTGTCAACCTCGCTGAGCGCCGACGAGGCGCTTGCCGCAGGTCTGGTGCATCAGGTCCACGACGGGGATGCGCTCGAGGCCGCCTCCTCTCGGCTGATCGCGCAATTGGCACAGGGGCCCACCCTCGCGTACGCGCACATCAAGCGCGCCTTGCTTGCCTCGGGGCAAGCGAGCCTGGGAAGCCAACTCGACCTCGAAACTGCGCTGCAGGTTCTCTCGCAGTCCACGCTCGACCACCACGAGGCAGCGCGCGCCTTCGTGGAAAAGAGGCCGGCGCGCTTTCTGGGAGCCTGAAACAATGTCCGCCTACTTTCTTGTCGAGATCGAAACGGTCGATGCGCAGGCGATGGCCGAGTATCGCGCGCTGATCCCTCCGGTGGTGCAGGCCTTCGGGGGCCGATTCCTGGTGCGTGGCGGCGCATGCGAAACCCTCGAAGGCGACTGGGTGCCGCCGCGGCTCGTGGTGCTGGAATTTCCCGACCTCGCGACGGCCCGGGCGTTCTACGACTCGGAACTCTACGCGCCGCTCAAGCAGTTGCGTCTGCGGGCGGGGCGTTCGCGACTTGTGCTGGTGGAAGGCGTGCCCTAGCGCGGGGCCTGGTCGGGCTGGGGAAGTTCCCGCTTCAGTCGCGGAGCACCCGGTGGGGCAGGTGATGATGCAGCACCCAGGTGATCCAGCCAACCGCAAGGCAACCGGCGCTCACGATGGCCATCGCAAGCAGCGAGTGCATCACCGCCGGCACAACCAGACCTGCCACAACGCTGTTGAGCACGCCGCCGATGAAGCTTTGCATCGAAGAGGCCATGCCCCGGCGTGAAGGGTAGAGATCGATTGCGCGGAGGGTAACCGCCGGAACCACCAAGGCCCAGCCCAGGGTGTAAAGCGCAACCGGCGCAATCGCCGCAATCGGCTTGCCAGGCTGCCACAGGGTGAGGAGCAGATTGAGCGCGCATGCGAGCGCGCCGATCCACAGTCCGATGCGCACCTGTCGCGCATCGGTGATCCGTCCGGCGAGCCTTCCGCTCAGCGCCGAGCCGAGCATGATCCCGGCCACGGTGGCGAAGAAGAGCCCGTAATACTCGTCCGGGGCCAGTTGCAGGTGCACCCCGAGAAACTGCGGAGCCCCGAGGACGTAGAGGAAGAAGCCGTTGAACGGCACAGCGCTGCTCAGGCAAAGGAGAATGAACCGCGGACTACCCGCCATGGTCCGGTATCCGCGCAGCATGGGGCCAGGCGCAAGCGGTCTGCGCGCTGCGGGTGCGAGCGATTCGGGAAGCAAACGGCCGTGGAGTGCACAAAGGAGGAAACCCAGCGCGCTCAGGAACCAGAAGACCGCTTCCCAGCCAAGACGGACGTAGACCCAGCCACCGATCCACGGTGCGATGGCGGGCGCCACGCCGAAAAAGACGGTCATCAGCGACAGCATCCGCTGGGCTTCGTCGGGCGGGAACAGATCACGGATCATGGCGCGCGACACCACCATTCCTGCCCCCGCACAAAGCCCCTGCATGAAGCGGAAAAAGAGAAAGACTTCGATGCTCTGCGCAAGCGCGCAGCCGGCCGAACCGAGGCCAAAGACCAGCAACCCTGTCAGCACCACCGGTTTTCGGCCGATCGCGTCTGAAATCGATCCGTGAAAGAGGTTCATCACTGCAAAGGCGATCAGATAGATCGACAGGCTCTGCTGCATTTGCACCGGCGTGCTCTGAAGACTGCGACCGATACCGTCGAAGGCAGGCAGGTAGGTGTCGATCGCAAAGGGGCCGATCGAGGCAAGCGCGGCGAGCAGGAGTGCCCAGACGATCCTTTGCCGCGTGCTGAAGCGCGTGAAGGTCTCAACCGGAGCAGGAGCCTTGTGCGGTTCCCCCGCGCGCGGGCGCGCGCCCGGAGGCTCAGGGTGCGGTTCGCTCAAGGCTCATGGCGCCGCCGGTCTTGCGCGGCATAACCCGGTTGTCGCGCAGACTTTGCGCGACTTGGCTACCATTGATCACCGAAGTCACCCGTGCGAACCCCCCATGCAAACCCCATCATCCGAACGCAGTCCGCGCGAAGCGCCGGCGTCTCCGCCCTTGCGGGGTTTGCCGGCGCTGATCTTCGCCAGCCGCTGGTTGCAACTGCCGCTCTACCTCGGACTGATTGTCGCTCAGGCTGTGTACGTTGTGCTGTTCATTCAGGAACTGAGCCACCTGGTGCCGGTGCTCTGGGATCCCAACGCCCTCGACAACACCGCGACTTCCCTGGGTGTCGTTGCGCGCAGCAAGGAAATCGTCGTCATGCTGATGGTGCTTTCGCTCATCGATGTGGTGATGATCTCCAACCTGCTGATCATGGTGATCATTGGCGGCTACGAAACCTTCGTCTCGCGTCTCGATCTCGACGGCCATCCCGATCAACCCGAGTGGCTTTCGCACGTCAACGCCAACATTCTCAAGGTGAAACTTGCCACCGCGATCATCGGAATCTCCTCGATCCATCTGCTCAAGAGCTTCATTTCGGCCGAAGCCCTGAGTGACAAGACGCTGCTTTGGCAAACCCTGATCCACCTTGCCTTCATCATCTCCGCACTCTCCATCGCGTGGATCGACCGCATGCTTTCGAAAGCCTCCGAAAGCGGGCACTGAGCGCCGCTGTCATCAAAGCTTCATCTGCTTCGCCTAAATACGCCCGGTGGTAAGGGGCCAACAGGGTCCCTCGATGCCCGGCGCAGGCCCTGACTCCTCGCCGGATCCGACTGCAGTTCTGCGGAGGTGGTCGAAATGAAGGCATTTGCTCCGGTTGCACGCAAGGTGGCGCTCGTTCTCGGTCTTTGCTTTACAGCCGGAGGTCTGGGTTCGTGTTCCGACGATGACCCCTACCCTGAGCTCAGTCTTACCGTCGCGCATATCAATGATCATCACTCGAACCTGGAACCGCTTGCCGATTTCGAGATAACGGTCGATGGGCAAAAGACCCGTGTCGATCTCGGAGGAATGGCGCGCGTTGCGCAAGCATTTTCAGCCTACGACAACCGACCCAATGTACTCCGGCTTCACGCGGGCGATGCGATCACGGGTACCAGTTACTTCACCTTCTTCAAGGGCGAGGCCGATGCCGCGCTGATGAACACGATCTGCTTCGACGCGATGGCCCTTGGAAACCATGAGTTTGACGAGGGCGACGCAGGGCTCAAGATCTTCCTGGATGCTCTCGCCAAGGGCGGTTGCAGGACTCCCACCGCAGTGCTCTCCTCCAACGTGGTGCCGCGGGTTGGTACTCCGCTTGCAAGCCGGTCTGCGCAGGACTACATCAGACCCTACGCCATCAAGGAGTTTTCCGGGGTCAAAGTCGGGATCGTTGGTGTGACCGTCAAGCAAAAGACGCAACAGTCGTCGCGTCCGCTTGCCACAACCGAGTTTCTCGACGAAGTCATCGGCGCACAAAGCGCCATCGATGCGCTCAAGGCGCAAGGGATTCGGCACATTATTGTGCTCAGCCATCAGGGCTACAGTGCCGACAAGGCCATGGCGGCCAAGTTGACGGACGTCGATGCAATCGTTGGCGGCGACTCGCATTCACTGCTTGGCGACTTTACCGCGCTCGGGTTGACGAGTGCGGAAGGACCTTACCCCACCGAGGCGCGCAACAAGGACGGGAATCTCGTCTGTATTGGTCAGGCCTGGGAATATGCAAAAGCGATCGGTGAGATGCAACTTTCCTTCGATACCCAGGGGCGGCTCGCCAGGTGCTCGGGACAGGCGTCGCTGCTGATCGGGAATGCCTCGTTCAAGCGGGCGAACGCAACGGGTAGCTTTGTGGCAGTAGACGACGCAACCCGTGCAACGATTCTTGCGCGAATCGCGACAGTCCCCGCAGTAAAGGCACTTGCCCCGAGCAGCACCGCGAGCACTGCGCTCACAGGTTTTTCCTCGCAAGTTGCTGCCAAGCGTGCAGAAGTCATCGGGTCGGTCAACGAGGCGCTTTGCCTTGTGCGCGACCCGGGCGAGTCAACCAATCGGAGTACTGGCGTAGCGGGATGCGAGGGTGCAAACCTTCGCGCGCGCGGAAGCGACATCTCGCAGGTGGTGGCGGAAGCGTTTCTGGCCGGCAGTCTCAGGGCCGATGTGAGTATCCAGAACGGTGGCGGGGTGAGGATAGCCCTTCCTGTAAAGAGCATCTCCTTCGACGATGCGCTCCGGGTCTTGCCGTTCAGCAATGTGCTGGTGGAACTCACGCTGACCGGAGCCCAGATCAGGACGGTGCTGGAAGATGCGCTCGCCAACCATCTCGACGCTGGCGGATCGACCGGATCGCATCCCTACGCCGCTGGCCTGCGGTGGGATCTGGATATGTCGAAGGCAAGAGGTTCGCGGATTGCCCAGCTGGAAGTGAAAAACCGGACCACCGGCCAGTGGTCGGCAATCGATCCTGCGCGCAACTATGTGGTGGTGACCAACGACTTCATCGCGAGCGGGCAGGATGGCTACACCACGTTTGGAACGATCTACAAGGAGGGTCGTTTCGTGAACACCTATCTCCTCTATTCGCAAACCTTCATCGATTACCTCAAGGTTCGCCCTGCCGTTGTCCGTCCCCCGCGCGCGGACTATGCGCACAAGTCGGTGGTGACCAAGGCTGGATTGACCCTCCAGGAGTGATCGCGTAGCGACGCTTCGGTGCGGCGGTTCGCGACGCGCGATGGCGAGGATCGGGCGCGCGAGCAAGCCGCCCAGGCCCATCACGATCGAGCGGGTACCCGCCCGGATCTGGGACGGTTGGAAGGCGGAAAGCGAGGCAAATGAGGATTTCACGGGTACTCGCCGTGGAGTCTTCTGTCGCTTGAATGGCCTTGCCTGGAGGGCGCCCTTGTTGATCATCCGATCAACGGGTGGTGTAACCTCCATAAACGTAAGGTGTTGGGACCGCAGGGAAAGACTACCGGGCCGATTCTGCCGCAGGATCCCGGAGCGGATGAGGGACAGACATGGCAATCGTGGAACTGAACCACTATTTCGTGCGCGCAAACGACCTCGAGGCCACGCGCAGGTTCTACATGGAAGTGCTCGGCTTTGAACAGATGCCAAGACCCGATTTCCCCTTCCCCGGGTATTGGCTCGGGACCGGGGGGCGTATCCAGGTTCACATGGGGCCCCACAACATTGCGCAGCGTGAGACCCATTACCTGGGTACTCCTGCCCACGCTGCGACCGACCAGAGCGGTGTGGTGGACCATATTGCGTTTCTCGCCGAGCACCCTGAGGACTTCATCACGAGGTTCCGCAGGCTTGGCCTGGAGTACCGGCCGCGATTCCTTCCGGCGTCGAAGCTCTACCAACTCTTCATCCAGGATCCCAACGGACTGATGATCGAACTGAATTTTTTTGGCGTGACCGATGTGGCGGACTGGGGCGGCGAAGACTACTCCAGAATGCCGAGGGTGCAGGAATGAAGGCGCCCTTTGCTCCCGGACTGGCCGCTGTGCGGCCGGCTCAATGACTTCTACGCGAGGTACGCGGCCACGGTGCGAGTCCCCGGCCCCCTGCAGCCGGTGGGCCGCAGACCCGGTGAATCTCGTCGCGGCTGGTCCCGGGGGCTCTTAACCGGGCTTGCTTGCGTCGCAGTCCAGACCCGCGAAACGCCCGCGAACGAAGACGAGCGGTGCAGCCGATCCCACCTCATGGCTATCCACCCGTGCCACGATGATGCAATGGTCCCCCCCGGGATAGACGGTCTCGGTCACGCAGGAGAAACGTGCCGTCCAGCCGAGGAGTGACGGCAGCGCGCGCGCGCCGCTCTCGAGTTCGAGTTGCTTGTGCTCGAAGTCGATGCCGCAGAACTTGTCGGTTTCGCTGGATGCAAAGCGCCGCGCAAGTTCCTCCTGGCTTCGGGCCAGAACATGGATCACATGCGGGCACCCCACAGTGAAGGAGCCCAGGTGCCGCGAGGACCGGGCAAGTGACCACAGCACCAGCGGCGGGTGGAGTGACACCGAGTTGAAGCTGCTCACGGTGATTCCAACGGGCTTTTGATCTTGGGCGGAAAGTCCGGTGATGACCGCGACGCCTGTGGGAAACTGCGCGAGCGCGCGTCGGAACGCTACCTCGTCTGCGGCCCTCACGCCCGTCGGTCCCGGCGCGATCCGCTTCCCGGCATCGTGTGCAGCATCGCCATAACCAAGGCAGTGTCGAGCTGAACCCGGCCGAGCGCCAGCGCCGCAATAGGGATCGGAACCGTGGCTGCAAGGATCGGCGCGGCTGCGCCCGCCTCGCGCCAGGCCTCGCCAATCAGCTCCGGATCGTTTTGCCCGATATCCGCTTTTAGCGCGACCTGCCGGGGCGTTCGGAAATCAGCGGCCCGCGACCCGCAGCAGGCCCCGGCTCTCCGCCCCGTCCCCCACCACCCGTACAACCTCGACCGGGGCTCCGCATGGTTGTCCGAGGACCAGCGTCTCGGCGAAGGCCACATCGGGAACCGCACCGCGCAGGTTGGCCACCACTCCAGCTTCCTCTTTGACCCGTTAGCGAAAGCGCCCAACTGAAACTGCACCGGTGAAGAGCCAACGAAAATCGGCATTGGGCGCGCCCACGAGGCGTTGATGGCATGACCGTGCAATGTTGGGGCAGCGGGGCTGCCGGCCGCCCAGGCTTTGCGTTCAGACATAGGGATCAAGCCGGATCCAGCGCGTTGCGATCCACTTGGTGCCGGCGGTGACCGGGGTGCCGCCGTGGAGCGAGAGCGGCTGCAGCCGACCCTCACGGGTGAGCGACGCAAACATCAGCGCTGCGCCTTTTTCCGGGAGGAATTCGAGACCGAGTTCAGGAAAAACCGTAGCTCCGCCCCCCTCGACCTCGTTGAGGTAGACGATGATCGTTACGATCCGCTGTCCACCGCGTTCGAGTTGCCGGGTGCTCCCCGACACCGTGGGATCGAAGTAATCGAAGTGCGGCTGGTACTCCCCATCCAGAGTGTAGTGCAGGATCTGCAAGCCCTCGCCATGGGCCCGGGGAAGGCCTGAGAGTCGGGCCAGACGCGCCTCCACCGCGCCGATCAGCGGGTTTGCGCCGGCCTCGAAGAAGGTTCCGTGGCTGGTCCGCCTTGGGTCGGGAACCGACGCCCCGCTCACCGGGTCCACAACGGTCGAGCGCTCGATCCGCGGCGCGGACTGTTCCACGATGGCATCGCACTCGTCCTGCGCGAGCACCTCGCGCACAAAGACGATGCCGTGATCCATCTGCCGGGCTGCCACCCGCGCCACCCGGTCTCCAAGGTCAAGTCGTCGGGTGCCGGCGAGTGCATCGATGCGACTCCACCAGGCTTGCAGCGAAGGATGGCCTGCATGCCCGGCGTGCGGATCGTTGGGGTTATGCAGACCCTCGGGGGCGTGCGGATCCTCGGGCTTGAGCCGATTCTGATGGGTGTGCGGATCGTGAGGGAAGACTTCAGGTCCGGGACCGGTCCGGTGCACCAGCGCTCTTGCAAACTCCGGCGCGTAGCCTGCGTCAAGCAGCGACTGGAGCAGTTGCCCGGGCGAGCACCCGCGGTTCAGGTTCTCGCGAAGCCAGAGATCGAGCGCAGCAGACGGAGACGACCGGGTCACTTCAGGACGCATCCGGGTCAGGTTGGCGGGGAGTCATGGGCAATGGATTTTGCCGCATACTTCCTCGCGCAGTATCCGTCTCTTCCCCGCCTGGAGCGTTCCCGAATGAATCAAGTGCCTGCAATTGTTAACCGGCCCGACGGAAGCCGGATCGCCTGGCGCAGTACAGGCCAAGCCGAAGGACCAACGATTGCCTTTTCGAACTCGCTCGGCGCGAACTGGTCGATGTGGGACGCGGTGGTCGAAGCCTTGGCCGAGGATTATCGGATCCTCAACTACGACACCCGGGGCCATGGTCGCAGTGAGGCGGGCAGCGCAACTGCAACCCTTGCGGACCTTGCTGCGGACCTCTTCGCCGTCATGGATGCAGCCGAGGTTGAGCGGTGTGATCTGGTGGGGCTGTCGCTCGGCGGCATGACGGGACTGCATGCAGCGCTCCGGCATCCGGAAAGGATCCGCAGGCTCGTGGCGTGCAATTGCCGTGCGCAGGTGGATGAGTCGGGGTTCAAGGCCTGGGAAGACCGAATCGCTGCGCTGCGCGCGGGTGGCGTGAAGTTGCTGGTCAGACCCACGATCGAGCGTTGGTTCAGTGGCGCTTTCCAGGCGGCTCAACCGCAGATGATGGAGCAGGTGCGAGCGATGATCGCGGGCAACTCCGAGCGCGGCTACGAGGCCTGCGTCCGCGCGATCCAGGGGCTCAACCTCCAGGCCGAACTGCCCCACATTGCGCTTCCGGTGCTCTACGTGGCCGGCGCGCAGGACCTCGGTGCGCCAGCGGCCGAGATGCAGCGGATGGCCGAACTCACCCCTGGTTCCCGATGCGAAGTGCTCGATCCCTGTGGGCATATCGCATCGATGGAGCGCAGCGCCGATCTGATCGGTCTGTTGCGCGGATTTCTTCGCGGGGACTGAGGGTTGCTCCGGAGCAGCCCCCGGGCGGCGCCCTGCGCCATGGGAGGCGAAACCAGGCTGCGCGGCATAACGCGGTCGATGCTCCGGTGCCCGAGGTTCACTACGGTCCACAGCAGCATGCGCGCACCGTCGGGCCGACGCATCACCCCCTGGCCGCTCAGGGCGGCATCAGGCGACGCCCCCGGGCGTCCGGATCCTGACGGGCAAAGTCTGCCGGAACGCGCATCAGTTCCGGGTCGGGCTCCTGCCGGCGGATGTTGAATACCTGCAGGTAGCGCTCACCGAAGCGCGGGTCGCGGTCCTGGATCGAGATCGGGATCGACAACTCCGGGCTGCGCCACACTTCACGGGTGATCACCATCGGCTTCTCGTTTCCCATACGCCCTGGCTCAATCGTCCAGGTGGTGAGTTCACCAACAAGAAGCAGACCCTCGTGAAGCCGGGATCCCAGGTCGCCACGGTCGCCGGCTCCGCGCTGCTCGATGCCATGGCGCAGCATCGCCTCTGCGGTATCGCGTTGATCACGGTCAAGCGCGAAGGGATGCGGCCGCTGAGGATTGAGGCGACGCGCGACCCTGCGTTCGGGATCGAGCAGCCACACCTCGCGCAGTGTGGGGTCACGCAGGAACACCCAGGCACGTGGACCCCGCTCGAACTCCTGACGAACTCGACCTTCCGCGTCGCGGCAGGTGCGCGAGCGGTTTTGGGTACTGACCCGGTTGCCGTCGGCGAGCCACTGCTGGCTGCCGTGCACAGCTTCGGCGCAAAACGGCGCACCGCGCACGACGGACTGCGCTGTGCACACCGAAAACGGAGCCATCACCGCACTGATCAGCACCGCGCTGATCAGTGCCGCTCTGATCGGTAGCGCACTGATCAGTACCGCACTTCGCTCCTGCAACCAAGAGGGGGGTCTGCCCTGGGTGAAGGCCCGGGTCGACTTTTGCGTGGACCCTGCAGCGCACACGACAGGCTGGGCCTCGGGGTCTGGATCCGATCGGCAGCCACCGGCCCGCCGACGAACCAGGGCCACCGGATCCGCTTCGCAGCCGTTCACCGCTCGGCTCCGTGGTGTGAACGTGGACAACAACATTCCTCAGTCGAAAAGCCGAAGTGCGAGGACCTCGCCTCCGGCAAGCGTAATCCACTCGCCACTGCGGGTTGCAGCGCTCGAGACCAGATCGCCGGATCCGACGAGGTAGGGCAGCCCGAGCATCGCAAGCGATTCCATACCCACCAGCGAAACGAGGTTTGGCGAACCGTCGCGGCGGTATCCCCCCGACAACAGCGCGCCCGCGCCGCGCTGCGACCCCTGTACCTCCTGTATCCCCGGCACCGTCTGCAGCCCGTGTGCCCCCTGAGCCAAGGATTGTGTTCCGGGCTGTGGGGTTTCCACGAGCGGATTTCCCAGGCCTGGCTGCAGCGGCCGCGCCTGCACGCGCGCGAAAACCCCCCCGGGGGCGAGCGCTTCCACCCGTGTTGCTGGAACCTGCCTTTGATCGATCATCGACCCGCTCAGACCAACCCACGCAAACACAAGGAGGCACGCCGCGCTGGCGAGGCCGAAGCGATGCAGCCTTGAGACAGTGCCGCCACGGTGCAGCCTTGAGACAGTGCCGCCACGGTGCAGCCTCGGCGCAATGCCGAAGCGATGCTCCCCGGGCCCGGGGTTGAGGTGGGGCAAAGTTTCCTTGGCCGTACCGGGCTGGCGCAGCGCAGAAAGGAAGAGCCGTAGACGGATCGTCCACCAGAGCCTGCGGGGCACATGAACACCTTCGAGATCATCGCGGAGGGCTTCGATCTCCTCGAGGGGCCCGGGTAGGAGCGGATCCCGCGCTGCTTCGTGGTCCGGCAGGGTCCTCATGATCCTCTGGCTCTGGATACGGGAGGTGCGCCGGGCACGGTGCGGTCAGAGGGGCGGTCAGAGGTGCGAGGGCTGGCCTGGTTCAGGGCTTCGCGCAGACGGGTGCGGGCACGGTGAACCCGGGTCCGCAAGGTGTTGAGTTCGATGCCTGCGATCTGCGCGGCCTCGAGGTAGCTTCGTTCCTGGATGTCCACCAGCAGCAGCGCCTCACGAAACACGAAGGGCAGCTGACCGATCGCATTCCACAACGCTTCGCTGGCGTGGCGGGCAAAGTGCTGCTCTTCTGCGGATGGGGCGTGCATGCGTTCCTCGTTCCACTGCTCAAGTTCCTCATCGCGAGTATCCACCTCCCGCCCCTGCCGCCGCCATTGGGCGAGCAAGGCATGGCGTGCGATGCAGGCAAGGTATGCGCCGAGTTGGCCGCGCGCCGGATCGTAGGCCTGCGGTTGCTGTGCAAGGCTCAGAAACGCCTCCTGCATGGCGTCGTCGGCCGCCTCCCGGCTTGCGCCGAGCACGACAAGGTATCGGTACACCGCTGCACTGTGCCGTCGGTAGATCGGTTCAAGCCCCTGCACGCGGCCCTCACGCAGCAGGGCAAGGCCGCGGTGATCGTCGTGAGGGTCGCTGACTTTCACTGAGTCATGGCCTTGGACTCCGCGAAAAGTTCCCGGGTAGGCCGCGCGCCTGGCGCAGGCTCAATAGACCCCGAGCGCAAGGCCGGATGCAAGCGCGTGGCCGAGCTCGAAACAGCGAACACGGTCGGCGGCCCCGATCACTTTGGGCGCCTCGATCGCCTCGGGCGTCTGGGCACCGGTACGCACGATCAGCGGTGGGGCCATCGGCACCATGCGCCAGCCGCCAAGGATGCGCGCGAGTTGCCGCGCTGCACCCTCCCCGTCGCTTCCAGCGCACACAAGGTGCGCATAGCGTCTGCCCTGCATGCGATCGAGAAGCGGGTAGTAGCAGCGGTCCAGAAGGTCCTTCATCGGACCCGACAGCGTGCCGAGATTCTCGGGGCCGGCAAACACAAGGGCTGCAGCCCTGCCCAGGTCCTGCGGCCCGCAGGCTGCAGCCTGACGTGTCTCGACCTGGATCACGGTCTCGCAGCGTGCCCCCTCGTGAAAGGAGTCGGCCATCGCCTGGCTGCCACCGGTGCGACTGTGTACGATAAGGAGCAGGAACGGACGATGGAGCATGGAAGATGTATTTTCCCCTGATCGACGCATCCGGCGATGCACAGGCGCAGGCGTCAATCGGCCTGTGCCCGGAGACCCTCGAGCGGCTTGATCGAGTCATTGCAAGGCACCTCGAGGACGGCCGATACCCGGGTTGCCAGGTGGCCATCGCCTGCAGGGGAACCCTGCTGCTCGATCGAAGCTACGGTCTTGCAAGAACGGGAGAGGGTCTCAGCGCTTCTGAGGACCCCTGGGGCACTGGCGATGTCCAGGGTCTGGACGACCGGGTACTGCCTGCCTCATCGCGTACGCTCTGGGTCCTGTACTCCAACACCAAGATGCTGATCGCCGCGTGCCTGTGGCGGCTTGCCGAGGCGGGCGAGATCCGTTTTGCCGATCCGGTCGCAAGGTATCTGCCGGGCTTTGCCCAGAATGGCAAGGAGGGCATCACGCTGTGTCACCTGATCACCCACCAGGCGGGATTCCCGCAGGCCGAGGTGCCAGCGGCGATGTGGTCGGACATGCGCAAGGTGCTCGCCTTCTACAACGCGGTGGTGCCTGCATGGGAGGCGGCGTCGCAGGTGCATTACCACCCGCTGAGTGCGCATTGGGTGCTTGCCCTCGTCATCGAGGCGGTCACGGGGGATTGCTACCGCGCTGCGGTGCGCGAGCAGGTGATCAGGCCGCTCAAGCTCGAGGACGAACTGGTGATGGGACTTGAGGAGCCGCATCTGCAGCGCATGGCCTTTCTCTACGAGCCCGATCCGCTGCGTGACGGCACGCTGCGCCTGCGTGCGGAAAGCCTGAGCGCTCTGTGGCAGCGCAGCGCAGTGCCTGGCGGCGGTGCGTACGGGACCGCGCGCGGGATGGCAGCGCTTTACCAGGCCCTGCTTCTCGGCGGCCGGCTTGGCGGTGCGCGATGGTTGTCGCCGCGCACCCTCGACTATGCAATCCGTAACTACACCGGCGATCGACCCGACGCCTTCATGGGCATGCCCATGCATCGCGGACTTGGTCCCCATTTGCGTGGCGAATCTGTGGCGATCCGCGGTCTTGGCGACATTGCACCGGCGCAGACCTTCGGGCACGGCGGCGTGGGTAGTTCGTATTGCTGGGGCGATCCCACGAGTGGAGTGTCGTTTGCCTACCTCAGCAATGCGCGAAGTCCCGAGCCCTGGCATTCGCAACGCATGAACCAGCTCTCCAATCTGGTGCACGCTGCGATCGACCCGATCAGGGCGCGGGCCTGAGGGGCGATGGCGCGTCCCCTGGCGCTCGAGGAGACCTGGCTCGATCCCGGGTTCAAGGGCTTTCCGATCGAACGTGCGCCCTTCCGGGTGGGTGACGCAGCGGGCCAGCATCTGCACCTGCTGCGCGGCGACCTTCCCTTCCCCTGCGCGGTCCTGCGCGCCAGGGCACTGGACCACAACGGTCGCTGGTACGCGGCCTTCGCCCGCGAACTGGGCATCGACTTTGCACCCCATGGCAAGACCACGATGGCCCCGCAACTCTTTGCACGGCAACTGCGCGATGGCGCCTGGGGCATTACCGTTGGCACGGTGCAACAGGCGTGGGTGGCGGCGAGCGCGGGGGTGCGGTGCATCCTGCTTGCCAATCAGATCGCCACTCCGGGCGAGGCGCGGCGCTGGCTAGGGATGCTCGCAGAGGATCCGGGGCTGCGCATGATCAGCTTGCTCGATTCGCAGCCGCAACTTGCCCTGCTGGCGCAAGCCGTAGTGCACAGCGACTCCGCAGGTACTTCGCAGGGGCGCCTCAACCGCGCCCGCGAAACCGCACCGCCCCGCAGCCAGCCTCGCTTCGAGGTCCTCATCGAGCTCGGGCGCAGCGGCGGACGCACCGGCTGCCGCAGCGTCGAGGCTGCGCAGGCGCTTGCGCATCTGGCAGCGGCCACGCCCGGGGTTCGTGTGGTGGGGGTGGAAGCCTACGAAGGATTGGCTGCGAGTGGTGATTCCGCGCGCGACGCTGCCTGCGTTGCCGCATGGATGGGCGATCTCGAGGCATTGATCCAGCGGCTCGAACGCGACGGTTTCTGGAGCAACGACGAGGAGATCCTGGTTTCGGCCGGCGGATCGTCGGTCTTTGATCTGGTGGCCGATGCGCTGGTGAAGGCGCGCGAGCGTTCGGCGCGGGCACTCGATCCAGCGCGGGACATCGGGCAGGGGCATCGTATGCCAAGGGTTCAGGGCAAGAGGAGAGATCCTGGGAACGATCCAGGGCCGGGAACGGCTCAGCGGACGGAGCAGGTTGCGGTGCAGTCGCGACGCCCCTGGCGGATCGTCCTGCGGTCCGGGTGCTACATCACACACGACGACGGCACCTACATGCGCATGCAGCAGGCCATGGAACAAAGAGGGCTCGGTCGAACCATCCGTGAGGGCCTGAGCTTTTCCTGTTGCCCGGAGCATTGGCGTGGATCGAGGCAGGGCGGACTTCAGCCCGCGCTCGAGGTCTGGGCTGCGGTGCAGTCGCGACCTGAGCCTGGCCTTGCGCTCGTTACGATGGGCCGACGTGATGCCGGCTCTGATGCCGGGCTGCCGATGCCCGTGCTGCATGCACGCGAAGGCAGCGTCAGGCGTGCGCCCGCACACTGGGAGGTGAGGGCCATGAACGACCAGCATGCTTATCTGGTGGTGGACCCTGCGGATGTGCTCGAGGTGGGCGATCTGCTCGGTTTCGGCATCTCTCATCCCTGCACAACCCTCGACAAGTGGCGACTTATCTGGGTCATCGACGATGCCTACAATGTTGTCGAGGCAATTCGTACCTGTTTCTGAACTCCCCTGGATACAGCAGTGCGGATGGCTCTCGGATCCTCAACCCCTTCAGCCAGGAGCCTTTCATGGGTCTATTCGACATGTTCAAGAGCGAGCCCCCGAAACTTAGTCCCCGGATGGCGCTCGCCGCGGGTTTGCTGTACATGATCGCGTCTGACGGCCAGATCGAAGAGGAGGAAATCGGCCAGCTGCAAAGCGTCGTGGGCGGTGACCGGGCGCTCCTCGAGGGCGCACTCAAGTATCTGCGCGGAGTGCCCTTCGAGCAATTCCTGCAGGCAGCGCCCGCAGTGCTCAACGATGCCCAGCGCCTTTGCCTGCTTGTCAACGCCTGCGACTCGCTTCTCGCCGACGGCGTGGCAGCACCTCAGGAGCAGGCAATGTTTGGACGCCTGCTATCGGCGCTGGGAATGAGCGAAGAGCAGTTCAGCCCCTACTTCCAGACGATCGCCGTCAAGAACAATCGCTCGGTCTTCGCGAGCTGATCGCTTTTGCGTCCGGACGCGCCACGAGTCGGCTTGCCCGGACGCCCAGAAGGCGTATCCGCCTGCCCATCGGCAGCCGCCTGAGGCAGTGTCCGGCGAGTCTGCGGATACTCTGCGCATCGTCGGTAGGTTCCGCAAAGCTCAGATCGCGGGTGGTGGTCATGAACTGGTCGTTGCGTAACTTCACGCTGAGAGCACGGCACATGCGGTTTTTTGCGCGAAGATCTTCTGCAAGCCGTTTGCAGAGTGCGGTGAAGATCGCTCCCAGCGCCTCGCGGTCGAGCACCGGGTGCATATCCCGATCGAGGGTTGTTTCGCGGCTCATCGACACCGGCTCGGTGTGTTCCACGATCGGGCGATCGTCGAGTCCCATCGCAGCGGCCTGCAGCCAAGCGGCAAGACGAGCGCCAAAGACCCCCGCAAGCAGGGTTTGGTCGCTGCGCGCGAGCTCCCCAATGCGGTGAATGCCAAGAGCCTCGAGGCGTTCGGCCGAGCGCGGACCGATACCGTGCAGCCGGATCACCGGGAGCGGCCAGATCCGTTCTGCCACCGCCTCATGCGGGAGCACCGTAAGTCCGCAGGGTTTGTCGAGGTCGCTTGCGAGCTTGGCCAGCAGCTTGTTGGGCGCGAGCCCGATCGAACAACTCAGACCGAGTTCCTTGCGGATCTCGACCTGCAGCTTCCGGGCGAGGATCTGCGCTTCGAACAGGTTCTGGCAGGAACGCAGTTCGATGTACACCTCATCGATTCCGCGGTCCTCAACCGGCAGACCAAGCCGGGCGATGATCGCCTTGAAGCGGTGCGCGTAGGCGCGGTACTGCTCGAAGTCGGCGGGCAGAAGGATCGCCTGTGGGCAGAGCCGGGCCGCACGCATGAGTCCCATCCCTGAACCAACGCCGAAGGCTCGGGCCGGATAGGTTGCAGTGGTGATCACGCCGCGGCCCCTGTAGCTCGAGAGTTGCGTAAAGGCCTGCACTGGAATGCTTTCGGCGGCCTTGTGTTCACGCAACAACCCGGAGAGGTTTTCGATCGATGCGGCGGAGCGACCGCCGATCACCACCGGTTCAGAGCGAAGCTGCGGGTAGCGCAGCAACTCGACCGACGCGAAGAAGGCATCCATGTCGAGGTGGGCAACGATACGTGCCATGGCGGACCATCCAGACCCTGCTTCTGCGCTATGCGTCAAGCGCCTTTAGTGCACCGCATGGCGTACACCGTATCGCGCGCACCGGATTGCGTGCACCGCATGGCGCGCACCGTATCGCGCACATCGCATTGCGTGCACTGCATGGCGCGCACCGCATTGCGCTTGGCGCCTCGCGTTGAAGGCCTCGGCCTGAAGCCCTAACGATTCGTTGGGAGGCTGACCGGAATGAGGATTTCGTTTCGCCGGTTGAAGGGCAGCGTGAAGGGGTCGTTGTAGCGCGCGATCTGCGCTGCGCCCGAGACTTGCCAGCCCTTGGATTCGATCCACTGCCGCAACTGGGCTGTGCGCTCGGTGATCGCCGACTCGGTTGTGAAACCGGCAAAACGGATGGCCGCAACGGTGTTGGCATCCACGTTGCGCAACTGGACAGCCGCGTTGTTGGGCTGCGGAAGCGTCTGCAACGAATGCGCTGAGGGCATCACAAAATGCATCCGCCACCGTCCTCCCTCAGGCTCGACAGTCACCGGCGCGGTCATGGCGATCTTTTCCGAGCGGTCCGACTGGGTGGTGGAACGGTTGTTGCCGAAGATGTAGTCGGCGATCAGTCGAAATCCGCGGCGCGATGCCTCGTCAAAACCTCCATCCACCCGCACCTCGGCCACGGTGAAAGGCGCATACACCCGCAACTCCTTGCGGTCCTCCTGCAACAGAAGTTCAAAGCGGGGCTCTTCGATCGCCATCGCAGCGGGCGCGCTCAACAGCGCAAGCCACGCGCAAAGCGCGATGAGCACAGCGTGCATCGGTCCGGTTTCGCGGCAGCTCTTTGCAGTAAACCAACGCAGGCGCGGCCTGCAAGGCAGCCGATCATGGGAAGCGGGCACCGTTGAACACCTCGCGGCAGAGTCCGATCCACATGCGGATCGAGGCGGGAAGAAGTTCGTCATTGAAGTCGTAGCCCGGGTGATGAACCATGCAGGAACCGGGGGCGTTGCCATTGCCCATGAGGAAGTAGCATCCCGGGCGCACCTCGAGCATGCTGGCGAAGTCCTCACTTCCGGTGATGGCCGAAGTTTGCCCGTCAACCATGGTGCTGCCGAAGCATTCCCGTGCGACCTTCTCGACCAATGCGCTGCACGATGCATCGTTGACCAGCACCGGATAGCCGTGCATGTAGTTCACTTGGGCGCTGCAATTGAAGCTCTCGCTTTGCAGCCGCGCAAGTTCCCCGATCCTGCGCTCAAGCAGCACGCGCACCTGCGCATCGAGCGCGCGCACGCTCAGTTCGAGGCGCGCCAGCGCCGGAATCACGTTGTAAGTCCCGCGCTCGCCTGCAAGCATCCTGCCCACCGAGATCACGGCGGTGTCTTGAGGATCCACGTTGCGCGACACGATGCTCTGCAGGCTCATCACCAGCGCTGCCACTGCAAGCACAGGATCCGCGCTACGGTGAGGAAAGGCTGCATGCCCTCCTTCTCCGCGAATCGTCACGTCCACCCGGTCGCTCGATGCCATCATCGGCCCGGCCCGGGTGAGTACCTTGCCGACGGGCTGCGAGGGAGCATTGTGCATTGCAAAGATTCGTTCGCAAGGGAAGCGCTCGAAGAGCCCGTCACGCATCATCGCGAGCGCACCGCCGCCATCGAGTCCGCATTCTTCGGCGGGCTGGAAGATGAGGTGCAGCGTGCCATTCCACTGGCTGCAAGCGCCTTGTGCCTTGAGCCCAGACAAGTGTCGTGCCGCGCCCAGCAGGGCTGCGGTATGTCCATCGTGTCCACAGGCGTGCATCAACCCGCGCCGTACGCTCGAGTAGGGTTTGCCGGTCTGCTCCTCGATTGGCAGAGCATCCATGTCGGCGCGCAGTCCGAGTCCTGGGCCTTCTTCAGGGTGATTGCCGAAACGCATTACGCCAACCACCCCGGTCCGCCCGATTCCTTCGTGGACTTCAATGCCCCACATACGCAGCAGCGCTGCCACCATTGCAGAGGTTCGGGTCTCGGCGAATGCGAGCTCAGGGTGCCGGTGGATATCCTGTCGGATGAGGGTGGCGAGATGCGCGCTGCGCTTCAGGTTGTCGTCCACTGCCGCCCGGGTACTCCCGATGGTCTGTCCTGCGCGCGTTTCAAGGGCGCCGAGAAACGCGAGCGTTTGGTGATCAAGCATGGTGATCCACTCCAGAGCGGGGCTCGGCAGGATGCATGTGCGCCTCGGCTTGCGTGCGTGGGAACTTTCCACGGCAGCGGGTGCCATGCAGACGGTGTCTGTTGTTGAAGACGCTCTTCACGACCCCTCCCACCAACGAAAGGATAAATCATGAACAACCCATGTCTGCCCCCGCTGTTCGGCTGCAACCTCGCTGACCAGGATCAACCCTCTGGCCGGGCTGCACAAGGCGGCGGCGCTTTCGCCGGATGCGGCATGCCGAAACAAGGCTTGCCAAGCCGCATTTCGCCGATCTGGCGCCCGTCGAACCAGGCGGCGCTGAATCACAATGCGTTGAACCTTCCTGTGTGGAGCCAAAGCCGGTTGCGCAAGGGTGCGCGAACTGGCTTGCGGGTTCGGTGCCTCGCGGTGATGCTCGCCTTGGCCAGCGCAGGCTTTGGCGGCGTCTTCGCGAACGCTCAGGAGGCGGGCAGCCCCGCGGCTTTGCTGCAGCCGGCCATGGCACAGGCTCAGCGGCAGCCGGCCAGCAGTGGCGAATCCATGCGCTATCGTGCAATGCATGATCCGATGCAACGGGTCGCCCGGAGGCTTGACCGGGTGCAGGCAGATCTCCACCTCAAGCCAGAGCAACTACCCGCGTGGGAAGCGCTGCGCGATCGGATCACGGTGCAGGCCCAGTCACGCGTTGACCACATGCGAAGTCGTTCGCGCGTTGAGCATAGTCCCGATGAAGCCATGCGCGAACGTGCGGATCGCCTTCGCCAGCAGGCGCAGGTGCTGGATGAGACAGCGAAACTGCTGAAGACCCTCGTCGATCAACTTTCGCCGGAGCAACGCACGATCCTGCGCCTGCATCAGCAGCACCAGCATCGCGCCATGCAGATGCTGCGGATGCAGCACCGAAGGTACTCGATGGGGCCGGAGGTATCGACGGGGCTGGAAGCATTGACGGGACTCGAATTGTTGGCGGGAGTGGAGTGGGCACCCTCTCCGGCGGCCGACCTGAATCCGACGGAAGGCGCATCGGGGTTGCTGGGCGAAAAACCGGTGCAGGCCTCGCTCTGAGTGCCTTCGGCTCGCTGCGTGCAGGGGCCAACGATCGGGTCAGGGCGCGAACATGGCCTGCAAAGTCTGCAGCGCTGAAGCCAGCGTTGCCGGGCGCAGGGCACCCAGCCGCTTGACCAGGCGCACACGGTCGAGTGTTCGGATCTGATCCAGCACGATCAGGCCCTGCTTGCCCTGGAAAGTAAGCGCAACGCGGAACCGCGCGGGCTGCGACCCAGTGGTCATGAGTGCCACGATAACCGTGCGCAAGTGCGCGTTCATGTCGTCGGGCGAGATCACGACGCAGGGTCGGGTCTTCTGGATCTCACTGCCCACTGCCGGGTCGAGCTGAGCCAGCCAGATGTCGCCGGTCTTCATCACCAGACCAGTTTGTCGTCGCCCTCGTTGGAGACCTCCGGCCAGACCAGCGCGTCGCCGCCCTGCGCGGCCAGCCGCCGCGCGTCGTCAGCCCATCCTTCACGCGGGTTGCGGCGGCGGATGGCGCGGATCTCGATCACACCATCGCTCACCTGCAGGTCGGCCTTGCCTTCCAGGCCCACCTGGGCCAGGATGGGCTTGGGGATCAACACACCTTGCGAGTTGCCCATCTTGCGGATCGCGACTTCCATGGTCTGCTCCGAAAATTGTTGGTAAGCACAATGGTAGCACGACCGAGGGGGGGCCAGTGAGGATTACCGTACCCCGCCCAATCGACTCTTGAAAGTACGGAA
>Ga0194125_10001146_pt1 | contig 44998 bp, 35 predicted proteins | sample TA2KigC250mmetaG_FD_148626 | JGI IMG/M metagenome (GOLD analysis project Ga0194125, IMG submission 148626) | Freshwater microbial communities from Lake Tanganyika, Tanzania - TA2015034 Kigoma Deep Cast 250m | ecosystem: Environmental > Aquatic > Freshwater > Lake | place: Tanzania: Lake...
ACGCCTCCCATAGGCCGCGTGGGCAGGCCAGACGAGATCGCAGAAGTTGTCTTGTGGCTGTGCTCAGAGGCAGCGTCATTTGTCACTGGCCAAGCCATTATTATCGACGGTGGCGCAACATTACCTATGTTCAGGATGTGATGTGCAAGTGGGCAGCGGAGAAACAGCCAGACACTTAGTTGCAGACAGAGACCGTAGCGGCTGGTGCTAGACCTGGACACAGAGTGGGTGCTGGTTTCAAGGGCGCACTGGGGCACAAGAGGAGAGGAGATCGCAGAATGGACCTGAAACTAAGGGACAAAGTAGCCATAGTGACTGGTTCAGGCAGGGGTATCGGCAGAGCGGAGGCCATTGCCCTGGCAGCCGAAGGAGCCAAAGTAGTAGTCAATGGGGTAACACGGACACCGGAGCTAGGGCATGAACTTGCACCTGTAGATGAAACAGTCGCTGAGATTAAGAAAAAGGGAGGCATTGCAATTGCTAACTATGACTCGGTGGCTACTGCCGTGGGTGGTGAAGCCATTGTCAAGGCCGCAGTCGACAACTTCGGTAGGCTCGACATACTGGTGAATAATGCCGCCATTGTTCGCGATCGGATGGTGTTCAACATGACCGAGGAGGATTGGGACTCAGTCATGAAAGTGAATCTGTACGGACACTTCTTCACTACCAAGAATGCCTGTGTGCTCTTCAAGCAGCAGCGCAGCGGGCGTATCATCAACACTTCCTCACAGGCGGGATTACGGGAAGGAACCGTTCTCGGTCAGGCAAACTACAGTGCTGCCAAAGAAGGAATCATCGGTTTCACCAGGCAGGTGGCGCGAGAGATGGGCCCGTACGGAGTGACATGTAATGCCATCCGTCCCAGTGCCGGTACCAGGCTCAACCTGAACGATGAAATGAGAAGGGCATGGGAAAAAGCAGGCAAGCTAGACCTCATCAAAACGGTGGAAGCCATGAAGACGGAGGATGTTGCGGCTTTCGTAGTGTGGCTAGCCTCGGACAACGCTGCTAACGTTAACGGCCGCACCTTCTACGTACAGACTGGGAGGATAGCCCTGTATTCAGAGCCAATAGAAGAGAAGACACTGGTTGGCTGGAGTACGATCGATGACCTGTTCAAATTCATGCCTGTGACCCTGGCTGCAGGGCTTGTCAATCCCGTGCCGCCTCAAAATCATTGACAGCAAATAGTACCTCGATCTTTTGCTGCAGAAAATGTACCAAGGCAAGAAGCCAGGAGGTAACAAAATGGCTATCAGAATACTGTTCCAGGATCTTTATACCAGGGTGCATCCCGGATTCGATAATGTAGGAGGTGGTTATGCCGCTGTCGATGCAGGGATGATGCAGGTAGCCAAGAAGGTAATCCGGCCAGATACCGTCGTTGTTCACAGGTGGATACCCAGGTCTACCTATAACACGGATATGTTCTGGCCAGAGATGCTAAACAATACTGAGACAGTGCACGAAATAATCAAAGCCGACAAGGAAGGTGGCTTTGATGCCGCCATTATAGGCTGCGGTAATGATCCCGGATTGGAGGCTGCCCGGGAAATGGTCCAGATGCCTGTAGTAGGAGTGCTGGAGACAGGAATGCTTATCGCTTGTATCCTGGGGGCCAAGTTTGCCTGCATACTCACAGACCCAAGATGTATCCCACTGGTGGAGCGCAAGATCAAGCTTTATGGGATGGAGGACAGGGCGATATCGTATAAGCCGGCGCGAGCAGCGGATTGCCATCCCGAGAATGTACCCCTATGGTTTGAACCAACTGGAAACGCCAAGGATGTAATGATCTCCTCTTTCGACAAGGCCGCCAAGGAGTGCATTGCGGACGGAGCAGAGGTGCTGGTCACCGCTTGTGCTTACTGGTCTGCCTTGACATTGCACGGGCATCTGAAAGTGGAAGGCACGGAGGCTCCTATATGCGAAGGTTTTGCCCTCGGCATCAAAATGGCTGAGTACCTGGCTGACATAAGGAATATATTGGGCATCTCCACGAGCAGGGTACTGACCTATGCGCCTTGTCCTTGGGTCCCCAAGGAGGTTATTGAGGGATTGACGGAGGCTTTCTTCCAGAAGTAAGTCGTAGCTTGGACCCAGGTGCTGTTTGCACTCAAGGTTGTTGGGCTGCAAGGGACCCTTACATTATGTCTTTACGCTAGCGAGATTGATATCTCTATCACCTGTAGGAATTACAGCCGGGAGGTGATCTTGTGACCGACAAGAGAGTTAGTGGGGAAATCATACTTCCCACCACATGTGCCAGCCACTGTGGGGGGGCGTGCCTGCTGAAAGTTCACGTTAAGGATGGACGCATTACACGACTTGAGCCTGACGACGGCGAGGAGCCCCAGCTCCGGGGGTGTCTTAGGGGGTGGGCTTACAGGCAAAGAGTGTATGCACCGGACCGAGTGCTGTACCCAATGAAACGGGTGGGAGAGAGAGGAAAGGGGAACTTTCAGCGCATATCCTGGGAAGAGGCCCTGGATAAGGTGGCGTCGGAGATAAAGCGGGTCAGGGACACATACGGGCCGAAGTCTATCTTGTATCTCTATCTGGGCGGAGACCTTGTGTGGCTGAACGCAAGCAGCATTCGAAGGGTATTAGCCATGGCGGGTGGCTTCAGCACTTGGTGGGCGATCACCTCCTTTCAGGGTGGGATGTTTGCAGCCTACTTTTCTTACGGGACCGTGTTCGCAGCCAATACGCGAGATGACCTGCTTAACTCCCGCCTCATAGTGATGTGGGGCTGGGACCCCGCCACCACGATCAGTGGCTGCAACAGTGCGTGGTTTCTGACACAAGCCAAAGAGCGGGGCGCGAAGATCATTGCCATTGACCCCTGGTATTCTGATTCAGCTGCCGCCCTTGCTCAAGAATGGATACCCATCAGGCCAGGCACCGATGCGGCTATGGCTATTGCCATGGCGTACGTCATGATTAAGGAGAACCTACAAGACCAGGGATTCCTGGACACGTATACCGTAGGTTTCGACAAGTTCAAGGACTATGTCATGGGCCTTGAGAACCAAGTGCCCAAGTCGCCGACCTGGGCTGCAGCCATAACCGGCGTTCCCGCCTCCGTCATTGAAAGGATCGCTCGGGAATATGCAGTCACAAAACCGGGAGCCCTTATGTCCGGAATCGGCCCTGGGCGTACCGCCTTTGGAGAGCAGTTCCACCGGGCCACCATCACCTTGGCCGCCATGTCCGGTAATGTCGGCGTGCATGGCGGCGATGCGGCCGCCAGAGCCTGGGAGTCTTTGGCGGGCGGGTATCCTTACCCGCTAACTATAGGTCAGGCTTTGCCCTGGATCCCTAATCCTGTGGAAGAACCTCCCAAGTCCGGGCTCCTTTGTGATTACACTTATCCCCAGGTGCACTACGCGAAGGTGGCTGATGCCATCCTCAAGGGCGGAGCCGGCGGCTACCCTTCGGACTACAAACTACTCTTCGTGGAAAATACCAACTATTTGAACTCCCTCCCCAACACAAACAAGATCGTCAAAGCTTTGAACAGCCTGGAATTCATTGTGGTACTGGAGCAGTGCATGACCGCTACCGCCAGGTATGCGGATGTTCTTCTCCCCACCACGACCTTCCTGGAAAGGAACGATATAGCCCCCGGAGTTGGCTTGGCCTTTATCGGCATGCAGAACAAGACCATCGAGCCTTTAGGGGAGTGCAAGAGCCAGATGGAGATAGCTAAGGCGTTGGCCGAACGCATGGGGATCGAGGGCTATGACGATAAGACCGACGAGGAGCATCTGAGAGACCTAGCGACGGCGGCTGGCATCCCAGACTATGAGGCCTTCAGGAAGAAGGGCATATACCGGCTGCCCTTATCCGAGCCATATGTTGCTTTTAAGAAAGAGATCGATGACCCTGAGAACCACCACTTCCCCACCCCTTCTGGCAAGATCGAGATATACTCTGGCCAGATAGCAAAAATGGGCAACCCTTTGATCCCACCTATTCCCAAGTACATCGAGCCCTGGGAAGGTCTTAATGACCCATTGGCGAAAGAGTATCCTCTCCAGCTCATTACCAACCATCAGAAGAGGAGGGCTAATGCTCAATTCGATAATATCCCCTGGCTAAGGGAGCTTATGCCTCAGGCAGTAGTAATGAATGCCGGGGATGCCGAGGCCAGAGGAATAAAGGATGACGATGTGGTGCGGGTGTTCAACGACAGGGGAGAGGTGAGGGTGCCAGTTCGGGTGACCCAGCGCCTGATGCCGGGCGTGGCCATCCTACCTGCAGGTGCCTGGTATGACCCAGATGAGAAAGGAATAGACCGCGCAGGTTGTGCCAACGTCCTGACCAAGGACGAGCACTCGCCTGGCGGGTCATTCCCCTACAACAGCGCTTTAGTCCAGATCCAAAAGGCCTAGGCGGCATCGCATGCAAGCAGGATTGTATTTGGATCAGATTGGCTGCAGGGGGCATTTCACGTGTACCATGGCCCGCAGATTAGAGGGTGGGGTGAACGCAGATCGAGGCAGATATTCTCGGTACCTTGTGGCTTCTCGGTCGATTATCTGTTATAGCTGCGTTCAGCCAGGCTGCATATCAGCTTGCCCAATAAGCAAAAGCAAACATGGTGGCGCCGTGACAGTAGCCTTAGTAGACAGGGAGACATGCCTGGTGAGAGGGCATAGCCAGATCCGTTTTGAGACCTGCCCTCACGATGTGCCACAGACTGTGGCCGAGCGGGACGCCAAGGTGCAGATGTTCAATTCATGCCTGGAAAGATGCCATGGAAGAAAGAAACTAATCTGCGTAGGCATCAGTCTTGCCAAGGCGTGTCGCCCCAATGGGATGATCCTGATGGCAGTTCTACAGCAGGTCGCGGCCTCGACACCAGATCATTCTCGTCAGTACTCCAGAGCATTGGCACAAGGCATCTATGATTTGTGCAATCAGAGTTGGGACGCTATACAATGAAGGTTGACGACCGTGCACGAAAATAGGTTTACCACTGAATAACAAGACCGAGGTAGCCATGTCCATAGCCAATGATTCGCTTTCTTTCATTTCAGCCTCAGAACTGGTGGATCTTGTTAGAAGAAAAGAGATTTCTCCGGTTGAGATCGTAGATCAGTTGCTACGAAGGATCAGCGATATCAATCCAAAAATCAACGCTTTCCTCACTGTGGCTGAAGCAGAAGCACGGCTTTTTGCCCAAGCAGCTGAGGTAGCTGTGATGCAAGGATCTGAGCTACCGCCATTACATGGCGTCCCTTTTTCCATTAAGGATCTTCACTTCACCAGGGGAACACGCACGACTGGGGGCTCTCTGGTCTACAAGGACTTCGTCCCTGATGAGGATGCTATAGTTGTTGAGCGACTGCGGCACGCCGGCGCCATCCTCATTGGCAAAACGAATACACCTGAATTCGGGTTGTCAGCAACCACCGAGAATCGTTTGGGTGATGACTGTCGGAATCCCTGGGATCCAAGGAGAACATCGGGAGGTTCGAGTGGCGGTGCTGCCGCAGCGGCGGCCGCTGGGATCAGCCCCATAGCCATTGGCAGCGATCGCGGCGGCTCTATCCGCATTCCGGCCGGGTTTTGCGGTGTGTATGGCTTTAAGCCTACTCATGGCCGTGTGCCGCTGTACGCGGCTTTTGCTGGGCCAGCGTTCACTCACATCGGCCCCATTGCTCGAACCGTCAAAGACGCAGCGCTTACCCTCAGCGCCATCGCTGGCTTTGATAGGCGTGACCCCACTTCGCTGCGAGAGCCTCCACCGGACTTCGTTGGTGCCTTGGAAGGCAACGTCCGGGGCTTACGCATGGCTTTCTGCCCCAACCTTGGTGGTGCCACAGTTGATGCTGAGGTTAAGGAGATAGTTGAGTCGGCAGCCATGGCATTTGAGACTTTTGGCTGTTCAGTCGATGAAGTGACCTCACCGATTGATGATCCTTTCATCGCCACTCCCATAGTGCTGGCTGATCAATATGCCTGGTCTGGGCACCTTCTTGACGAACACAGTGGAGAGCTAACCCCTGAGGTCAGGCAAATCTTAGAGAGCGCCCGCACGATCCCAGGATACGTTTGCTCTCGGGCACTGCGCAAGTTGGAGCGTTTCCGAATGGAAATGGCGGATTTCTTCGAGCGGTATGACCTCCTGCTCACGCCAACAAACCCCGTTCCCGCTTTCTTGCTCAGGCAAAGACCTGAGAAAATCAATGATCAGCCGGTGAACCCTGTATGGAACTCAGCTTGTCTGACTACGCCCTTCAACCTGACAGGCGCACCAGCTGCCACAGTGCCTTGCGGGTTCTCATCAGAAGGGTTGCCGATGGGGCTGCAGATCGCTGCTGGCTGGGGACAAGACGAGGTGGTAATAAAGGCTTCAGCAGCCTTCGAGAGAGTAAGGCCTTGGGCAAACAAGACGCCTCGCTGCTGAGTCCCAAGAGGTTTAGAAGTGAACTGCCGAATGTCGTGTTGTTTGAATTCCATAGCATAGAGACACGAGGGGAGTCTCCCAACAAACCAAGCTGCGTTTCCAAGGTGCCAGGGTCGGGAGAAGTGGAGTATGACAAATACTGAAGGCAGTTGCCAACGTAACCAAAGCATCAATACCCACCCAGTGTCAAATGCTGGGACGGTAGCACTTCGCAACCCGTCGAATCTGCAATACAGTCAACTGAACACTGTGCAGTTGGGGTCACCTTTGCTTGTATTGTTGACTGAACGGAAGCCTGTTCTGTTACCTTACAGTGTCCCGACAACGCTTTGTTCCGCTGCTTGAAGCCATATTATCCCAGCTTCGCCCGGAGCCTGGTCCGAGTAATAATATGTACCAGCCACTGTCATTAGAGCAGTTCGAAAAATACTTGTAGATTTTGCTGTGGAAAAGTTCTCTTTGGTGGGCCAAACAAGACTTTTGCAAAACCAGAAACCTTTTTTGAACTTTCTATAGAGCCTGCTTCCTCTTTACAGAGGGGGCAGGCTTATGGCCACTCCTGAGCACTACTCTCAAAGCCGAAAGACGAGTAAGGTTTACTTAGAACTTGACGAGGTAGCTCGTCTCGAGAAGACCCCCACCAATCTCAGGGATCAGTTGCTTATCAGGCTACTGTTTCGTCTGGGGTGCCGTGTCTCTGAAGCTCTGGCTATAACAGTGGACGATATTGACTTTGGCACGGCTGTCGTCACCATCCAGCACCTGAAGACAAGAATGAAGCTGTCATGCCCCCGGTGTAGCACAAGGCTTGGCAAGAGCCACACCTACTGTCCGAAGTGCGGGGCGAAAGTTGAGAGGTTGGTCGCCGAGGAGAAAGAGCATCGCCGGGTGAGGACGCTGCCCATCGACGATGACACCCGAGAGATGCTCAGAGAATACATCGAGCGTGGCGGCCCTGTGCTACGCCATGGGAAAAACTCAATCTTCGGCATCAATCGCCATCGGGCCTGGCAGATTGTTAGAGACTGCGCCGATAGGGCTGCTGTGGGCGAGTTGGTGAACCCGGAAACTGGAAGAAGGCGCGGGGTGAGTCCCCATAGGCTGCGAGATGCCTTTGCCGTGCACGCTGTAAAGCTCGATGATTCCGGTGATGGACTGAGGCTACTTCAGGAGCACCTTGGTCACCAGAACTTCAATACCACAGCGAAGTACAGGAAGGTGGCTGGAGAGGAACATCGGGAGTGGTACGACAAATTGTGGGGCGGGGGACACAAATGAGCGCTCTGTTGCTTGGTAAAGGAGACCCATGGCACCCCTCCGATTAAAGCCATCCAGGGGCGGTTTTCTCCGTCCCTTTGGCTGCGGCTGGTTCATCAGGGAGTTTCTTCTGGGCCACGGCCCCAATGGCTCACCCGAGATAAACCCCAGTGTGGGCGCCCCCCAGGCAGACATCTTTCGTCACTACAAGATGTCGCTCATCGAAGCTACAGCTCTGGATAGGGCTACCAGGCATGAGGAACGAGAGGCTCGGCGTGAGAAGAGGGCCATAAGCCCAGATAATATCGAGAGGCTGACCAGACGATATCTGGCCCGTATTCCATACAAAACCACGAGCTGCCGCTTTCACTCCTTTGTGGTCTACTTCTCCACGCTGGAAAGGTTAGGCTGGGTAGAGCCTACCGGGCGGGAAGAGCCCTCAGCCTTCCAGTACCATTACCCACCAGGCCCACCCAGAAGATACTACCGGCTCACTGATGCAGGGAGGTTGGCCTCCGACGCCGCCTGGTCAAATCCCCATGTTGCTCTGTATGGGAGTGGCTAAAATGTCACTTGAAGAACAGTATGCAGTTGGCCTGGATTTGGTGGCTATGGGCAGAGCTTCTAGGCTCGCCTTTCCCCTTACTGTTCAGTAATTAAAACCAGCGACTGCCTGGGGGTCAAGCAGTAGAAGATATGAGTCAAATCGTCAAAACATCAAGTCAAATGGTCAGATGGAAATAACTTTGCGCTTTACTATACCACTCAAGGAGGTTAAAGATGAAGGAAATATCAAGAGTGCAGAGACTTGAAGTAGCCCAGTACTATCTCTCTGGCTATTCCTACGGGGAGATAGAGGCAAAGACTGGAGTATCCCACGGCAGTATTGCTAACATTGTTAGGGAACTGGAGAGCGGCAGATTGACTATTCCTGGCACCCTAGTTGACCAGCTCAATGATGTTCGCCGGCTTTCTTCTGACCTCAGAAAGAAGGACTTACAGCCGTCTCAAGCCTTATTGGGTCTTGTGTTCTTTGAAAGGCTTCGGAGTTTGGAGATTACTCCAGAGCAACTGGACATCTGGGCTGAGATTATCGAAGGATTTGCCCATCCGAACTTCTCTCCGAAAGACTTTTTCGAGACAGCTTTCAGGCTTCGTGAGCTTGAAGAAAGCCAGGGCAAACCTTTTGAGACTCTGGCCGAGGAGTACACGAGGTCTAAAGAGGCTTTAGACAAACTCAAGGCAGAGGTTGACTCGTTAGGTAAGCATAAGGCAGAACTCACCAAAGAGGTAGAGCCGCTTCGCCTGCAACAGGAGTTGCTGGAAAGAACCAAGAAGAAGCTTGGAAGCGAGGTGGAGATACAGACAACTAAGCTGCGGGAACTCAAAGAAGAGGTGAAGGAAGCTGAAGAAGAGAAGAAGCGAATCGATAGGGATACCAAGGACCTTCAGAGAAGGAGAGCGAAACTCTCTTCAGAGGTAGATGGCAAAGAAGAGTCGCTAAGAAAGCTTGACGACCTGGGCTTATCTAACGAAGACCTTCTACGGCTTACCTCGTTCATGGAAAGGACAAGTAGAAACGAAGGCATCAGCGGGAACCAGGTGAGAGAAAGGTTCTTCTCGGTACTGAGCCTGGTTGAAGATGCTTCCGGGCTGGAGAAGCGGCTGAAGGCGGAAGAGGAGCAACTAAGTGAACTCGTTAAGAAGCACTCCACTGTGGCCGGTGAGATAGTCGAGCTTGAAAGGAAGAAAGGCTTCCTGGAAGGCGAGATCAGCGAAAGTGTTTCGTCAGTCTTGCAAGGGATAAGGAATAGCGGGGCACAGGCCGTCTCAGACATCCAGCAAAAGGTGACCGCTATCGAGAGTCAATTCAATGCCTTATTGGAATATACCCTGAAGGCAGGGGAAGCCGTGGGCGAGATGAGACAGCTGGTGAAAAAAGGCGAGGAGTCGGAAAAGATCTTGAGCAGTTTCCTCACAGATATGCGAGGCAGATTAGGGAGCAATTGATGTCACGCAGCAACTGGAACCAGATCCTGGTTAATCTGAAGAATGAACTGGCTTCCATGAAAGGTAGAGCTGAGGAGATATCAAATCGCTTTGAAACGTTAACCAGACAAGCGGAGCTATTGAAAATCGAATTGCTCGAGCATTCTCTGGAGGAGCAGAGGAGATCTGAGGCACGTCGCAGAGGAATGGTGTCACTTATCAGGGGCAAGAAAAATATAGGGACCACATTAGCGGTGGGATTGGGCGGGCTAATTCTAGGTGGCTTAGTAACCAGAGACAAATATGTGGCTTTGAACACAGGAATGTCAGCTCTTGATGGTATGCTTCAGGGGTATGGAGCGACACAATGGGCAGTGTCCTTGGGAAAAGAAATCGTCGTCACGTCAAAGGATGAACTCCCATCGAAAGGAACGTGGGTTACACTGGAGAGTCTCAAGAAGGCTATAGAAGACCTGAAGAGAGAAGCCTCTGAAGGGCAGCAACTGGGCAGCTTTGACAACGTCATTCACAGACTCAAACAGTCCAGAAAACTAATCTACTTTGGCACGCCAATTTACGTATTAGGTTACACACGGGAATAGGACTTAAGGGCAGGGTGGTGTTCCCGTGACCATCTCACTCGTTATTGCCCTCAACAGTCCTTTGGATCAAGACTGAGCCTCTTGCCTCCCGCCCATCACCTCCCTCCGCTGGCATCGCACTCAGTCTGTTTAGCCCTCATCGTGCTGGTTGCCCTCCCAAGAGGCAAGACCCTATTCCCACTGGCTGGCCTGTACCCCAGGAAGCCAGATGCCTGACCCGTAGAGGAACGATAGTCCGTCCTGCTTCTTGTGCTTGAGAAACAGCACTCTCCAAACCTATCACGAAAATATAGGTTCGTTTTGTTGATGAACTTAAGGACATTTTGTTCAATACTGGTAATAGATCGCTTCTGTTTCGCACCTTAACAATCGAATAGCGAAAGTCCAGAGCCTTGCCTTGCTGGTAAATAGAAACGCCCTGGCTAGTGGCAACCTAGACCAGGGCAAGTCTAACAAAGGGAGGGTATCCACAATGCTAGACCATGTTGACTATATCACACAGGTTGACCACCATCAAGGCAATGGCAACGGGGCTGATCCACTATCCTATGACCATCTGGAGGGCGATTGGGCGTTATTCTATAAGGTAGCCAGAGGCTTTAACCACAAGGTGAAGCCAGAGGATAGACAGGACGTCTTGCATGACCTCATGTTGACGATGGCCAAAGTAAAGGCAAAGTATGATCTGGCGGGTAAGCCTTTGACCGAAGCGGGGTTAAAGAGGGTTGCCAGCTACCAGGTAGCCGACTACTGGCGGAACCAGTATAGGCTTATCAACTGGATAGACTGCGGAAGCTGTAGCCAAAAACAAAGGCACGGGTGCAAAGACAACGGGCGATACTCCGAATGTCCGAAGGCTATCAGGCTGGAAAGCCTTGACAGGCTGATAGAGGACGGCAATGGTGGTAAGACCGAACTCTATCAGATGTTGGCTGACGATAAGGCTCCTGACATAGTGGCTATGCTGGATGCAAAGCACACCCTCAAGGGTTACCCTACACGGGCAATCCAGATTGCTTACAAAAGGTATAGCGGCTACCCGTTAGATAGCCATGAGCAAAGATACCTCAACCGCTATCGCAACAAAGTTCAGAAAACCTTAATTTGATGTCCGATTTGCAGACTTTTTCCCGATATATACAGTGAGAGGATAAAACCTCTTGCAGAAGACTTGAACGATGCCAGCGCATTGCGGGTCGGCAAGGCTCTGGACAATTGAATAGTGCGGGCTTTTGATTCGGGGTGAGGCTTGCTTTGGGCGATTAGCCTTGCTCTGGCTAATTCTATCTGTACCAAGCCGTCTTGAGGGTTAGTCCTCAAGCAATAGTGCCAGCGCACTGCGGGCTATTGATCAGAGGCTTGAGAGGATCAGAGAGCCAGACCAAAAAACAAGGCAGTAATCACTCGGATGATATAGGGTGAGTCTTACCTGTTCACGGTGCAGCGCCAACAAACCAAAAGCCCACAACAGAGACAATTACAGGCAAAGAAGCCTCTAACGCATGAGGGGTTTCTTTGCCTTTTTTTGTCCCTTCAACGGGGTTAGCCTGAGCAAATCGGGCTAACCCCTTTTTGTTTATCAAACAATGTCCTCAAGAGCTGGCCAGGGACTTGACCAGGCAGCAGAATCAGGGAAATTTCATCACCAAGTTTGAAGAACGGACTAGAGCGATCTTAGGGGCTCTACCAGTTAACCAACTGGGGAGCCCCTTTCTTGTATCCAGCATCACACAGAACAGGCTTCCGTGACTTTTGCTCAGTTTGGAAGCCGCTTTGGCAGGCTCTCTGGATCTGATTGTGGCTCATCCCTTTATCGAATCAAACGTTTGGGATTCACTGTCCAGATTCCCTATCCCTATTTTGGGAGATGATGTAGCACCCCTCTGGTGTCCACCACCAGTTTGGCCCCCTCAGCGACCTTGGCATAATCGACGCCGCCGTGGTCGGTGATGATGACCACGCAGTCGCTTTGCCCCAAGAGCTCATCGGATAAGAGCGCTCGGGTGTACACCTCCTCACCTACCCTGAACCTGGGGATAAAGGGGTCAGAATAGCAGATTTGGGCGCCCCTCTCCCTCAAGAGCTCTGCTATCCTCAGTGCCGGGGAGTTGCGCACATCAGCCACATCCCTCTTGTAGGCCACCCCCAGGAGCAGGATGCGGGAGCCATTGACGCTCTTCTGGTGGGTATTCAAAGCTTCAGCCACTTTGCCCACCACCCAGTAGGGCATGTTTTCATTGATATTGCCGGCAAGCTCAATGAACTGGGTGTGAAAATCATACTCCTTTGCTTTCCACGAGAGATAGAAGGGGTCAACCGGGATGCAATGTCCCCCCAGTCCCGGCCCGGGGTAAAAGGGCATGAAACCAAATGGCTTGGAGGAGGCCGCCTCGATAACCTCCCAGATATCTATCTTCATCCGGTCACAAAGCATGGCCAGCTCATTTATCAGGGCTATATTGACACAGCGAAAGATATTCTCCAGGAGCTTGGTCATCTCAGCCGCTCTGGGTGAAGAAACAGGCACCACCTGTTCCACAAACTGCCCATAGAAGAGATGGGCGAGCTCCGTGCATCTTGGCGTTACCCCTCCTACCACTTTAGGGACATTTCTTACCCCATACCTTCTATTTCCGGGGTCTATTCGCTCGGGAGAGAAAGCCAGGAAGAAATCCTTCCCTACCTTGAGCCCACCAGCCTCCAGAATGGGTAGAGTAACCTCCTCGGTGGTAGTGGGGAAGGTGGTGCTCTCCAGGATAACCAGCTTCTCTCCGCCCGCCAGATGTGGGGCAATGGTCTGGGAGGCTTCTACTATGGAAGAGATATCGGGTTCCTTCGTCTTGGACAAGGGCGTAGGCACGCAGATAATGACCACGTCCAGTTGGGCTATGATGCCGGGGTCGGCGGTGGCCTCCAGTCGCCCTTGCTTCACCAGGTCAGCCAGGAGGTGTTGGGGGACGTCTTCGATATAGCTCTGTCCCTCCCTTATTCGCTTAACCTTCTCGCCATCCTTTTCCATTCCCACCAGCGGGAAGCCCGCCTGAGCTATCTCCACTGCCAGAGGCAACCCCACGTACCCCAACCCCATAACCCCAACTCGAGCAGACCGAGAGAGAATCCTGTCAGCGAGAGTCATCCTTTTCCTCCCTTGGCAAAAGCCTGACCATGAATTCCTGCTGTGAGTAACTCAACCTACTCTCCACTCCTCCCAGCCTTTTGTAAGCCCCTCAAGCACAAAAACAATCCTGTAGGACCAGCACCATCAGCCATCCAGTCCCACAGGGAGAAATGACGGGTTTCCGTTAGATGTTTCTGGGCAAATTCCATGCCTAGCCCAAAGAGAAGGCAACAGCCCACAATAGCTCCAAAGGCAGTATAGAAACTGCACCGCACCGTGCGCCGCAAGGCGATGAAGAGGAGGAGGGCCAGAAGGAGATAGGCGAGGCCATGGTTTACGTAGTCGGGCATCAAGGTGCCTCCGCTCGGCACCTCTTGGTTTTCCAGAACACTGAGCTGAAAGATAGCCCACATCCAAGCTGCACTGAGAAGCCAGAAAGAGACGGTAATCCACTTCTTCATGGCAGGCCCTTCTGGATAAGAGGTGCGGCCAAGCTTCTTCAACTTTTCAATCAGACGCATCCCTCCCCCTCCTTAGCAAGGCAAAGGTTTCGCTTTTTGTCACTTCCTTCCAGAACGGAGTAGACTCGCTTCCCTTTGTTTCCAGCCTTTTGCAGGGCAAGCAAGATGAGAAAAAGCATCGCCACCCCGACGCCGTTAGCTAGCATGTCCCACCCGGAGAAATGTCTATTAGTATGCAGGTAATGCTGATTTATCTCGTTGCCCAACCCAAAGATAATGCACCAGCCAAAAACGGCGCCGCAGGTAATAGCAAAGCTGGAGCGAAAAGTACGCTGCCAGGCAATGAAGAGGAGGAAGGCCAGAAGGAAATAGGCTGCAGCGTGGTTTACGTAGTCAGGCAGCCAGTTGCCCGACTGTGGCAACTTCTCCAGGGGTAGGCCAGATATATAGCCAGGCAGGGGGGTGCCTGGCGGCACCGGCTCCCTGGGAAGGGCAGAAAAGTAGAAGATAACCCACATCCACGCTAAGGCAACTAACCATAAAAGGACAAATATCGCCTTCCTCATCTTTCCCCCTCCGGCCGGTAAGAAGGGACAAGCTCCTTGAGCTTGCTCCTTATTCCCTGGCTGTCTCTTGACCGTGCCAGCCTCTCCAGCTCCGCTATTCCCCCAGCGAGCTTTTCCATGTCCACCCCCTCCAGTTTGGCCAGGAAGATCTTCTCGTATCGGGTGACACTTATCCCTTCCATCTCGGTAAGTGTCTCCTCATACAGTTTCTCCCCTGGCCTCAAACCAATAAACTTGATTTCGATATCCTCCCCCTCCTTCAGCCCGGAGAGCCTGATCATATCTCTGGCTAAGTCAAGGATCTTCACTGGCTGGCCCATGTCAAGGACAAATATCTCTCCCCTGTTGCCCAGGGCAGCCGCCTGAATAATGAGCCGGACTGCTTCGTCCACTGTCATGAAATAGCGCACTATCTCCTGGTGAGTCACCGTGATGGGCCCACCTTGAGCAATCTGCTTTCTGAACAGGGGGACGACGCTTCCCTGGCTTCCCAGCACATTGCCAAACCGCACCGCCACAAACTTGGTCTGGCTTTGCCCACTTCGCCCTTGAATCATCATCTCGGCCACCCGCTTGGTAGCTCCCATGATGCTGGTGGGGTTGACGGCCTTATCCGTGGAAACGAAAACGAATCGGTCTACGCCATGCTGGGTGGCGGCCTCTATCCACACCTTGGTGCCCAGGATATTGTTCAGCACCGCCTCATCAGGGTTATGCTCCATCAGGGGGACGTGCTTATGGGCGGCGGCGTGAAAGACAACCTGGGGCTCATGAAGCTGCATCACTGTCTCAGTCTTACCCTTGCTCCTGATGTCGCCGATGACAAACTCCATACTTAGCTCCGGGAACTGGCGGCGCATCTCCAGCTCTACTTCATAGAGGCCATTCTCATTCCAATCCAGAAGGACGAGACAGGCTGGCTCGAAGCCGGCTATCTGGCGGCACAGCTCGGAGCCGATGGAGCCGGCGGCGCCGGTGACCAGAACACGGCTTCCTTTCAGATACAAGGCTCTCTCCCTCAAATCGGGCTGATAGGGCTCTCTTCTCAGAAGGTCTTCTATCTCGACCTCCCTTATTCGATTCACCGTTACCTTTCCATTAACAAGCTGATATACCCCCGGGAGAGTCTTGAACTTGGCATGGCTTTCCTGGCATTGGGCCACAATGCGGCGCATGGTCTCGCCACTGGCGGAAGGAATAGCGATAAGTATTTCATCCACCTTATTCTGGCTTACTATGCTAGGGATATCCTGCACTGTCCCCAGCACAGGCACCCCGTGCACCCTCTGCCCCACTTTCCTCAGGTCGTCATCCAGGTATCCTACCAGGCGATAGCCCAGTGAAGGGCGCTTGTCTATCTCCCGGCTGACCACCTCGGCCGCATCCCCGGCGCCTACTATGACGAGCCTCTTCTGGTCTTCGCTACCGGTCGACAATGCCTGCCTGGCGCTATACTCCCGCCACAACCTGATAAAGAGACGTTCCCCGCCTACCAGAGCCATGACCACTAGCCAGTCCACCACCAGCAAAGTCTCGGGGAAAGCAGAGCCTTCCACCCCGGCTACTATGCCACCCAGCACCAGCGAGCTAACGGCGATAGCCAGGGCGAGGTAGAAGACCTCTCTCACCCCCATGTAGTACCACACCCAGCTATAGAGCCCCAGTAGCCAGAACACAGTTATCCGCACGCCTACACCCAAGGGAATCACCCACCAGAAATCAGACAGGTTCTGCGCTGCCTCTTCACCGGAGAAGCGCACGAAGAAGGCAGCGCTGGCCGCAGCAGCCACTGTCATGGCCTCTATGCCGCACAGGGCGTACATGCGACCGTCGTTTACCCTCGGCCACAAACGAATACGGGCCAGTTTCTGCAGAGACTTCTCCACCAAAGCCATCTCCCTCAAGTTGGCTCCAGATCCGCGTTCACAGAAGCTGCCTCAGGTTTTCTGTCACCTGTCTTACCTCGTCCTGGGTAAGGTTGTTGTAGAAGGGAAGGGCGATAGTCCTTGAGGCCACCGCCTCGGTGACCGGGAAATCCCCTTCTTTATAGCCAAACATCTCCCGGTAGAATTTCTGGAGGTGAATAGGCGAGAAGTAATTGCGGCAGCCTATCCCTCTTTGAGTCAGCCCCTCGAGGATTCTATCTCTGTCCTCTCTCTTGTATCGCTCCCCCAGCAGCGCAACGTAGACGAACCAGCTTCTCTTAATCTCCGGTGCGGAGCACGGCACCCTTACCCCTTCAATCCCCCGTAGCCGCTCGTTGTACCACAGCGCCACCCTTCGCCGCTTTGCCAGGATCTCCTCCAGCCTCTCCAGTTGCGCCAGCCCCAGGGCGCAGTTTATATCACTCAGGCGATAGTTGTACCCCAACCTCTGGTGCTCCAGCCATCCGTCGCCCTCCCCCCTCCCCTGATTCCTCATGTTCTTACACAGCCCGGCGATTTCCTCACTATCAGTTACGATAATCCCTCCCTCCCCGGTGGTCATCTGCTTATTGGGATAGAAACTGAAAATGGCCGCCTCGCCAAAAGTCCCTGCCTTTCTGCCTTTATACTCCGCCCCCAGCGCCTCGCAGCTATCCTCTATGAGCTTAAGGTTGTGTCTTTGGGCTATCCTCTCCAATTCATCCCAGTCCGCCGGGTAGCCGAAGACGTCCACCGCCAGGATGGCTTTTGTCCGTGCCGTTATTCGCTGCTCAATCTTGTTAACGTCTATATTGAAGGTCAGCGGGTCAATATCCACAAAGGCCGGTCTTGCCCGTTCAAACAGAAGGCAGTTAGCCGAGGCGACGAAGCTGAAGGGGGTGGTGATGACCTCGTCCCCTTCCGCAATCCCCATGGCGCGGATGATGAGGTGCAGGCCCGCAGTACCGCTATTCACTGCGATGGCATATTTTCTGCCCACATACGCTGCCATCTTCTGCTCGAACTCCGCCAGCTTCGGCCCCAGGCTCAGGTTGGGGGTCCTGAGCACCTCGGTGACATACTCTATCTCCAGGTCCGTGATATCCGGGCGGGAAAGTGGGATTAGCATGTCAATGCTCACTCATTTCTACTCTATCCCTCGGGACGCGAAGCGGCGGTGGTAATAACTGACGGTCTGTAATAATCCTTGCCTAAGGCTTAGCTGAGGCTGCCAGCCCAGCTCCATCCCTGCTAAGGAAGAATTCAGGCAAATGCGGTAAATCTCTCCTTTCCTCACCGGCTCGTACCGTGGGACATCCTTGTAGCCCAGGAGCTCCGCCAGAGTATCGAACATCTCCTGGTCTGTCGTTTCCACGCCGGTACCGATGTTATAGATGCCCTTTCCCCTTTCCATAGCCAGAAGATTGGCTCTCACCACATCTGACACGTGGGTATAATCTCGCGTCTTGTTGCCCTGGCCAAATATGGTAGGTGTCTCGCCTCTCAGCATCTGACGGGCGAAGATAGCCACCACCCCTGCCTCCCCCTCGGGATTCTGCCGTGCCCCATAGACGTTAGCATATCTCAGCACCGTGTAGCCTAACCCGTATTGTGTCTCGTAAACATGCAGATAGTGCTCAACAGTGTGTTTCGAGACCCCATATTGGGAAACGGGGTTTACCGGGTAGTCTTCCTTCACTGGGAGCCGCACCGGATCGCCATAGACGGCTCCCCCCGAGGAGGCATAGATTATCTTTTTCACCCCGAAGCGAACACAGTTGAGGATGACATTCAAGCTTCCCAGAATATTCTCCTCAGCATCGAAGATTGGGTTCTCTACTGACTTCTGTATCACCATCTGCGCCGCCTGATGGTTCACCACCTCTGGCCTTTCCTGGGCAAATAATTCCTCCAGATTAGCATCACAAATACTCATCGTGTACAATCCAGCCTGGCGGTTGACATTCTGTGCAAAGCCTGTGGACATATTATCCACTACCACCACCTCATGTCCCTGTTCAAGGAGTGCATCAACTATGTGGGAGCCGATAAACCCCGCTCCCCCGGTAACCAGCACCTTCATGTTATCCTCTTCATACTTTGCTCCCCCGCCCCTCCCACCTCCCCCTGAAGCTTACCCAGAATGACAGCAGTATCAGCTTCAGGTCGAGCCAGAAGCTCATCTTCTCTACATACACGTTGTCATAGTGGAACTTACTCTGGTGCTCTATATCCTTGGGGGCACAAACCTGGGCTAGACCGGTCAGCCCGGGGCGCGCCTGGCTCCTCATCTCGTAGCCGGGAACCTCTGCGATACTCCCATAATGAGAAGCCACTTCTATCCGGAACGGCAGTGGCCTTGGGCCCACGAAGCTCATTTCCCCTTTGAGGATATTTATCAGTTCGGGCAGCTCGTCCAGAGCCATTGCCCGGAGCAGCCTGCCGACCCTGGTGACCCGCGGGTCTTCCTCCAAATCTACATCCAACCGTGCTTCGCCTTCCTTAGGCACCTTCATCGTCCGGAACTTTATAGTCCGAAAGGCTTTTCCCTCCTTGCCGCACCGCTCTTGGAGAAAGAAGACCGGCCCCCTGTCCTCTGCGTATATCGCCAGAGAAAAGGCAAGCCACAGGGGCGAGGACAAGACCAGGCCTAGAAGCGCCAGAGAGAAGTCGAAAGGCCGCTTGAGGAAAGGTTCTTTTGTTTGTATAAACAGGCTCACCACCCCCTCGGTTGCCAGGTGACCACCTTCTCCCCCCGGCAGACTTTCCAGATAGCCATCAGGCAGGCCAGATTTACCAGACAGAAGTAGAAGGGGACTCGAAGCAGTTTGACTCCCTTTCCCCTTTGGGATAACAGGAAAGCCAACAGAGCGCTCAGATAAAACAATATCTGAAGTGACATGGTAACTTGGTACAGGAGTTGGTCTAGAAGAAATGCATTCATAATCAGGGCAGCAATCAAGAACACCGGAACCAGCCATCTCAGAATCTTGTGTGACACGATATTGAAGGTTAGCCAAAGCCTGGGGAACATAAGCTTCAGCCCCAGCAGTGTCCAGGCATCCCTAACTATGATCCGAACCTTGCGTCTGAATTCATTCTCAGCTTCAGTGGAAGCCTGCTCGTAAGCGACTGCTTTAGGTTGATAGATAACCTTATGCCCAGAGGCGGCACATCTCAGTGGTACTACAGTGTCATGGTCATACCTAGGGTCTACAGGGGTATAAAGGGAACTACGAACTGCATAGATAGCCCCAGTGGCAAAAAGGAGAGCCCTAGCTGTGCTTTGCTTTTGTTTCAGGAAATTATCATATCTTTTGTAAAGCGTCTCCCCATAACTTGTAGCTGAATCTCCGGGGTTGATATACCCATGGTTCCCCACTACACAGCCCACATCACGGTCAGCAAATGGCTCAACCAGCTTGCCAATGGCATCCCTTGCGTACATGGTTTCCGCATCGGAAAAGACGATTATATCTCCCTTCGCCTGGGGGGCAGCGTAGTTCTGAGCCCCGGTCTGTGAGCCCCTGGTGGGGCGACGGATCAGCCGTACTCCTTTATCCTGATACTCAATGGCGATCTTGTCAGTGCTATCTGTGGAAGCATCAGAGGCGATGATTATCTCCAGCTTATCTTTCGGGTAGTCCAGAGCCAGGCTATTCTCGATCTTTTGCCTGATAACCTTCTCCTCATTGTAAGCAACAATAAGAAGGCTGACCGTCGTCAACTCCTGCAATTCAGGATACTCTCTTTTCCCTCTCAGACTGCCCAGGGCAACCAGCAAAGCAGGGTAGCCAAAGTAAGCATAAGCCACCAGACCGACAAAGACCCAAAAGAGCACTTCTACTACCACAGAGACCCCTCACCAATGACCTTGCCTTGTGAAGCAAAGAGATCGTCTTTGCCCCTATTCATATTCTTCACCCTTTTCGCCATGACAGATTCTCGTAGGCAGCCAATAGCTCCTTCACTGAGATATCCCAGTTGTATTTCTCCTTGATTGCTTTTCGCCCGTTCTCACCCATTTCCTTTCTCAATTCGGGGTTGTCTATGAGTTTACCCACGGCACTAGCGATACTCTCCGGGGTGACCTCGTCAAGCACCAGACCGCAATTCTCCTGTTGCGCAATCGTGCCCATGTATCCGGTGTTGCTGACAACCACTGGTTTGGCAAAGCAGAGGGCTTCAAAGAATTTGGTGGGGGTCAAGTAACCCGAAAACGACGATGGGTCAGTGGGCATCACCCAGATGTGGAGGTCGTCATAGAGTTTTCCCAGTTCCGAGTACTCGTAGCCCGGGATGAACTCTGCCGCGCTGCCAAGAGTGGCAAGCTTCTGAAGCAACAAACGCCTATCGGTACACGCAGTGCCCCCCACTATCTTCAGGGAAATATTGTCGTATTTTTCGCGCATCAACGTAAAAGCATCAATAAGGTGTTCTATTCCTGAACCCTCGTGGAGTGCGCCAATCCTGCCTATGACAATGCGGTTTCTCTCCACACTTAATGGTTTGGCTGCCATCAAACTCAAGTCAGGGTAATTAGGTACCAGCCGTACATTCTTGATTTTCATCTCATGGTATTTACCCATCTGATAATCATTCACTGCTAACACAGCTTCAGCCCGTCCGGCTAGCCGTCTTTCTAGCACCTTGCCTGCGCGTGTAGATAGCCAACGAAGTCGCTGGGCGTCGCTATAGTAATCTGCCTCATGAGCGTCGAAAATCACTCTAGCCTTCGTCAACTTCCCAGCCAGCAAGCCGAGGGGTAGAGTCTCCAGATCATGGCAGTGAATGACGTCAAATCTGCCGCGATTAAGGCGAGGTAAAACCTTGCTGTAGAAAAGAAGCAATGCAGGAGCCTGTAATAATCCTCGGCCATAAGTTGCCTTCGCCGCTATTCTTTCAATGTGCATTCCCTCTCGATGCTCTTTTTGGGGATGCGTGCATTCCCTGTCCCAGGCAAATACGGTCACCTGGTAGCCATTGTCTACCAGCGTCTTCGCCTCCTTATATACCCTGGGGTCATTGGCGAAAGGGTTGGAGAGGAGCATAGCTACTTTACGCGGCAACGCTTGCCCTCCTTGGAAAAAAGAGTTAACACTTCTTGGTAAATTCCATCCAGCCTCTTCCCTACGGCTTCATAGCTAAACTTTTCTCTAGCATAAGTAGCAATCTTTTCCGCAGAGTAGTCCTGGTAATGGTCGAGCATGAAATCAATAGCCTCAGCTAAAGCGTTTACATCCTTAGGCGGAACCAGAATCCCTACATCTGAGTTGATGAACTCATTGGGCCCGGGAATATCGGTAGCTATCACGGGTTTTCCACAAGCCATGGCTTCAATATAGACTACTCCAAAAGTCTCGAATAAACTGGACTGAACGAAGAAATGGCAGCTTTTCATGAACTCAGCCACCTCTTCTTTGGGTTTTGCTCCATGGAATCTCACTATCTGCGCCAGTCCCAAATTGCTGGCTGTCTGGTCATAATCCTCCCTCTTTGCCCTCTTTGCTCCCTCGCCAATCACGTCCAAAGAGAAGTCAGACCTCCTCTCTTTGATCTGGCTTAAGGCTTGCAGCAAATAGGGGATACCCTTTTCTGGAGAAAGATTGGCTACCAGCAGGAGCCTCTTTATGCCCTCCTCGCTGTCTTGATCAGGAGAGGGATGGAACAATTCAGTATTGACCACATTGGGCACAATTTGTAAGTCATTCTTTATACCATAAGCCTCTATCTGCCTTCTCAAGTGCTCACTCACTGGCAGAACTACCTTTGCTCTGTTCAGAACAAATCTGGCTGCCAGACGTCGCTCCCAAGTCAGCTTGTGCAGGATAAACCAACTCCAATGTTCGGTGATGACTACAGGAATACGGTAAAGCCTGCCCAGGATGAGCGCTGGCAGAGCCGCGGAGTAGACATGAGCATGAATGATATCTGGCCTCCAGCCCTGTCTCATGAAACGCCGGAGGTAGGACAATGTGCTCCATAAGCGAAGCAGGCGGGACACGGAAGAATCGCCTTTGGCAGAAGGAGAGCGATACCTCACCCTGACAGTCCTGATCCCATCCTCTATAGCTTCAGAGGCCTCATAGAGCCCTTTTATCTTACGACCAGGGCTATGGTAGGCGTACACCACCACAATATCATTGTATAAGGAAGCTGCCCTAGCATGCTCTCTGATAAATACCCCGCTCAGTGGGTTAACCTCTGAGGGGAACCAGGCGGGAAGAAAAAGAATCTTCACTCGTGTCCTTTCAGCATGTCGTCACACACAGAATGTACGCTCCACTCTTCGGCCAGTTCCACCGATGATTCGCAGGAAATGCTGAACAGGGCCGACCGTGTTCACAATGCTTGTCTTCGCCGCAGCCATAGCCACTGTCTATGCTTTTCTTTTCTTTGCCCTAGCGACAGAAATCTCGTCTAGAGTTTTGGCGAGTTCTCCGGTCAGTCTGGTTCTTTCAAATCGCTGGATTACTGCCCCATCAGGCTGAAAAGGAAGCCCTAGCTTATGACCAGAATATAGCTCCAGTATGGCTTTCTTGATTCCCTCTACATCATCCGGGGCTACGACGATGCCTGCCCTTGCCTCCCTGATCAAATCTGCAGCAACCCCTGTCGGGGCTAGAGCCAATATGGGCTTTCTTGCGCCAAGGTAATTGAATATTTTTCCGGTAAAAACGGCTTCACTTGTCTTTGAGACATTAATGATTAGCAGCAAGACATCGGAAGCTTTCATATATTCTAGGCTCTGTTTGTAGGGCACATGAGTCAAAAACTCCACTACTCCCTTTAGATCCGAATCATGCAAGTCATATGAGCTCAAATCAGATCCTGAACCAACCTTGCCAACAAAGGCAATACTGAGCTTAGCTTGTAATTCTTTATTCTCCTTGACCAATTCATTGACAGCATTCAAGAACCGCTTAGGATCGCTTGACGGAGTAACAGCCCCCGTATAGGTGACCTTAAACTTATCTCCTAGCGAGTGCTCCGAGCTGGCAAGGGTCACAAAATCCTCAGGATCGAATCCGTTGGGGATGACTACGAACTTGCTCCTCTCCTCTTCAGCAAGGTAATGGCGATTCTTGAAATCATTAATAATTGGTTCTGAGACCGAGATAACCCTATCCGCATGCTTTAATACTGCAGATTCCATCCACTGTTCAATCCTTAGCCTCCATTTTGGTCGCCACACAGCCAGTGCGGAGAAATGTCCCCAGGTCCAAGGATCCCTAAAATCTGCCACCCAGGGCTTCCCCGTCATCCTTTTCAGAAGGTAAGCAATTAAATGAGAGGTATGGGAGAAAGAAACAGAATAGATTACATCAACCTTGTCCTTCTTGATAACCCTCAAGCCCCTAACCAAGGCAAAGGGTAACCAACCGATACAGTGATCGGGGATAACGAACACGCCTGCTACAAAACTAGCAATCTTTCTAAGCAGACCTTTTCTGGGCACAGCAATCTCATCCACCCCATGTACACTTCTGGAGCTTTTGCCTACCAGCCCTAACAGGCTCCTGAATAGCCTCACCAATCTTACAGGCTCGATAGAGAACGTTCTGTAAATGTGCACTGCTGGAGGGACTTCGTCAAGGAGGGCATGATTCTCGCCTAGATGATGATATCCTTTGCTGACAGTGAGTATGACCGGTTCCCAGCCACATCCTGGCAGGTACTTTACAAACTTGAGAGTTCTAAGATTGACCAATGGAGGAAAGTAATAATCAACCACTAGTACCTTTTTCATTCCCACCGCCTTCTAATTCAGGTAGGCTTTTCCCCTTTCGCGACACGATGGCGACTTGTTATGCAGAGTGCGGTAGCAAACAAGAACCAGACAAATAACGCTCCGACCAGCCCACTGGAACTCAGGCAAGCTACAGAGAACATCGCCAGGGAGATGAATGTGGCCAGTGAAACTGACTTCAATAGCAGGCTTTCAGAACGGCGGTAAATCCGGTACAGATTCCAGAGGAGTCCGATGTAGAATGCCAGAAATAGAGCGAAAATCAATACCCCATAGTCTACCAGAATCTCCAGCCACCAGTTATGGGCATTGGTGATTCCCCAGGTGTAATAAACAGAACCTTCGGCCATGTGGCTCTCGAACCCCCCTGCTCCCACTCCCAAGAAGTGGCTGCCTTGCAGGAGGGCCAAACCGTTCCTCATCAAATTTGTCCTTGTCTCTGTAGAAACATCGTCAAGATTTAGAGATGAAACTTGCCGCGGTATATCCCGGAAGACGTCAAAGTAGGAAGACATGGCTGGCGAGGACAGAGCATACCCCAAAAACACTATCACTACCACCACCATCAATATTGTAGCTACCGGTTTAAGCCTATCTCTCACTCTGGGAAGGAGGAATATCAAGGATACACCGAGCATCAGGGCGATGATATTCGCCCGGGAAGAAGCGAGTCCGATGAAGTAAAGACTGGTCAACATGAGCAGTACCACCAGGACTTTGGGGAAAGCGCTCTTAAGAAAGCTCAGCCCTATGAACATGAAAGGGAAGGACAAGCATAGGAAGGTGGCAAAATCGTTGGGATTGACAAATACCGCCGAGGGATATGTTGATCTAATCCCAACATATTGCCCCTCTCGTGAAATACTCAAATGGCTTCCTGTTACTGCCTCCCATATGCCTATCCCGATGACGATGACGGCAAAGGTTACCCACAAACCATAAATGCTTCTGATGCCCTTCTCAGTGTTAAGAAACAACAGGCTGAAGAGTATCAACAGGATGCCGCTAGATAGCGCCACGAGATGCCTGGCTGTGCCGACAGAGGGAGAAGCCCAAAACAGGGACATAACAGCCCAAAGAAGCCACAGAGCCAGAAATAACAAGTATTTACCCACTTTAGGATCAAAACCTATTCTCCCTTGATGAACGCAAAAGGCGAGAAAAAACAGGTATACGTATAGTGGCATTAAGACTCTGAAGGGAGTGAGGTGAACATCGCCCACAGCTATGGCAAAAAGCGCGGGACCCAGGAGAAACAAGAATAGCATTACCACCCATAGCTTCCTCAGCCAAGCGATATGGTTTACCAAAGGTAATGCTCCTGATGCCTTTGCTGAATGTGCGGCTGTCATCGTCTGCGCTGGGTGATGCCACATATAGTACTACTCACTTCACTCGGGAATTGCCTGTAGCTAACTGAAAACGGCTGTTTATCTTTGCCAGTACACCGGTGTAGATCCTCAGGTCTTGAGGTTTCACAACAACGGTGTCAACCCAGCTATTCTTTGATATCCGCAGAAAGGCAGTCAGCACTATGACGGCGGTGACGGTATAGGAAACGCTGGAGGCAAAGGCGGCCCCGGAAATCCCCCACCTGGGGATGAGCAGGAGATTTAGCAGCACGTTTACCGCCAGTGAGACCCCAGCCGCATAGGCATTTATTATGGGCTTTCCCCTACCTGCCATTTCGTTGGCCAGCACCTTCCAGATGACCAAGGCCACAATGCCAGGGAGCAAAATCCATAAAGGCTTAAGGGCAGGAAGGAAGGCAGAGCCCCAGAAGATCGGGATGATGTACCTGCTCAGACCCAAAAGGGCAAGCGCAGCCAGAGCGGTGATAAAGAGGGTATTGCGGCAGATCCGTGGCGTTGTCCTGTTGGCTTCCTCGGCGCTCAGCCCGGGGGTGCGAGCAAAGATTATGGTGCCTACCGCTGCCGGGAAGTACCACAGCGTCTCCGCCATGGCAACGGAAATGGAATAATAGCCGACAGACGCCGTGGTCATGAAGTAAGCCACCATGAGCATATCCAGGCGGTAATTGAGAAACTGAATGACATTGCTGAGGTAGCCCTGGACGCCGAACCTGAGAGACTCCTTGAATACGCCAGGATGGAAGGCCCAGGTTATCCTGGTTGCTTTGCGCACCAGCAGAGCGGAGAGAAGAGCGGATACAAGGGCAGCGGTGACAGAGGCAATAATAACGCCGAGAATCCCTCCACGGAAGGCTAAGAGGAGAGTGAGTATAAGCACCAGACTGACGACACCCGGCGCCACCTGTAGCAGGTTGTACTGCCGTATTCTACCCTGTCCCAGCAAAATCATGCTGAAGTAACCCGTTAAGAGGCTGAAGGGGACTATGAGTAGAGCGATCACGATGTAGTGCGGCTCGATGTCCCTGAGGAACGAAGGGTGGAAAACGAGGAAGTAGGCCAGAAAAGCCAGGGCCAAGGGAATTCCCAGTGCGACTGCTGATACCAGGGAGTTGGAAGCCAGATCAGCCCAGTCATATTTCTTCTTGCCGCCGTAGTAGACACTGGCAATGCCTATGCCCAGGTTGCCCACCAGAGCCAGCAGGGTGGGAATCAGGATGATGAGGGCGTAAGCCCCCTTCCCCGAAGGGCCCAGCACCCTGGCGACCACGATGGTGACTACCAGCGCCAGGACAACGGCGATTATCTGCGCCGTGAAGGTGGTCAGAGTGTCCTTTATGAATTTCAAGAGCAACCTTCCCTATTTTTCGCTTCCGTCATTTCATCCCGTACTAGCTCTACACACCAGTGCCTCCACTATGCGCTCCGCTGCTCTACCGTCGCCGAAAACATTGCCTTGCTCCCCATTTGGCTCAAAGTGTTTTATCGCCTGACTGATTTTGTCTCTATTTGCCGATACCAGAGTGTTCCATCCATACTCCACCGTCTCTACCCAACCTGTTGTTTCATCGAGGGTAATACAGGGCACTTTGCTGAAGTACGCCTCCCTTTGAACACCACCTGAATCCGTCAGCACCTTCTTGGCATTCTTAGTCAACACGATGGAATCAAGATAGCCCACCGCCTCTACCACCCGAACGTTTGAGGCAGCCCTCAGCTTATCATACAGTCCGTATTGCCTGAGATACTTCTCCGTTCTGGGATGCACCGGAAAGACTATTGTCTCACCCGCCTCCGGGAAGGCAGCCACTATCTCCTTCAAGTTCTCTTCTTCATCCGTATTCCGCGCCCGGTGTACCGTGGCCAGTAGATACCCTTTTCTGCTCAGCCGCAGTTCCGAGAGTATTCTTGAGTCGCGGTCCGCAATGGGAGAGAAATGCAGGAAGCTATCCAACATTACGTCGCCGCTAAGGTATACCCCGTTTACTATGCCCTCCTTTTTGAGGTTGTCTACCGCAGTTTGCGTCGGGGCGAACAGCAGGCTGGACACGTGGTCGGTCAATACCCTGTTGACCTCCTCAGGAATACGCTTGTCATACATGCGCAGCCCCGCCTCCACGTGGGCTACCGGGATATGCAGCTTTACCGCCGTTAGGGCAGCGGCCAGGGTGGAGTTGACATCGCCCACCACCAGAGCAATGTCGGGTTTCTCCTGAGAGAGGACTTTCTCCAGCTCCATCATGATCCGGCCCGTCTGCTCCGCGTGGGTCCCGGAGCCGACACCGAGGTGGAAGTCCGGCTCAGGCAACTCCAGGTTTTCGAAGAAGACTTGGGACATCTGGTAGTCGTAGTGCTGGCCGGTGTGGACCAGAACAGGCTCAATGGGATCGGCGTTAGGAGAGAGGTTGTGCCTTTCTATCGCCCTCATTATGGGGGCGACCTTCATGAAATTGGGTCTAGCTCCACAAACCAAAATGGCTTTCATTTCCTAAACCTAGATTGAACTTCGAGATTGAAGCGTAGTCTGAGTTTGAACTTCAGGACTAGCCAGAAATTCCTTGATTGTCTCCACTATCCTCTCTATCTGTCCCTCTTCAAGCTCTGGGTACATGGGCAGGGAAAGAACCTCTGCCTGGGCACGCTCACTATCTGGGAAGTCGCCTGGATTGTAGTCCAGTGATCTATAGACTTCCTGGAGGTGGAGGGACAGGGGGTAATAGACCGCTGTGGCAATGCCCTGAGAGCTCAGAGATTGCCTCAGCCTGTCCCGGTTTAGCTCGGAGCCGCTTAGGCGGATGGTATAGTAGTTGAAAACGTGATAGACATGAGGCGCCACGTGAGGCGGCGCGATGTCAGGTACGGGTGCAAGACGCCGGGTGTAAAGCTGTGCCTTCTGCCGCCGCTGCTCGATCCACTCGTCAAGATGCTTCAGCTTCACCCGCAGAATGGCTGCCTGCAGGGCGTCGAGGCGGCTGTTGAATCCAGGGAGCAGATGATAGTATTTCTCGCGGCAGCCGTGATTCCTGAGCATCTTCACCTTTTCGGCAATGTCAGGACTATTGGTCACCACCATCCCCCCGTCCCCGTAAGCCCCCAGCACCTTCGAAGGAAAGAAGCTGAAACAGCCAGCATCACCCAGAGAGCCAACCTTGCCGTGATTGGTGATTGCTGATTGATGATTGGAGTAGGTGGCCCCCAGAGCCTGGGCACAGTCTTCGATGACCTTGAGGTTGTGCTCCCTGGCCAGATTCAGGATAGGCTGCATGTCGGCTGGCTGACCGTAGAGATGTACAGGGAGGACGGCTTTGGGAAGTGATTGGTGAGAAGATTTGTTCTGCAGAAGATCAGCCAGCTTCTGGGGGTCAAGGTTATAGGTTCTTGGGTCGATATCGACAAATACCGGCGTAGCACCACATTGAGTGATAGCTTCGGCCGTGGCAATGAAGGTGAAGGGGGTAGTGATGACCTCGTCCCCGGGCCGTATGCCGCAGGCCAGAAGGGCGAGCTGGAGGGCTTCTGTGCCCGAGGCTACGCCTACGGCATATTCCACGCCCAGGTAAGTGGCCATTTCCGTCTCGAAGGCTTCGACTTCGGAGCCAAGAATAAACTCGCCTCGCTCGATGACCCTGTGAATAGCCGCGTCGATCTCCGGCTTGATAGAGGTATACTGGGCTTTGAGGTCAACCAGGGGAATGTTCATACTCGCTGCGCCTGCCACCCCTCGCAGCACCGGATTTCCTCAGTGCCCTGGCGCTCATAGATTCTTCGGCAGCCAGCACATTGAGCCTGGGCTGTGGAACCAAAATCGAGCTTCACCCCGCACTGGCAGACCCAGCCCTGGCGACGGGCGGGATTGCCATAGGCCAGGGCATAGTCCAGGACATCACTGGTTACCACGGCACCCGCACCAATGAAAGCGTACTCGCCGATGGTATTACCACAGACAATCGTCGCATTGGCGCCAATTGTGGCCCCCTTTTTCACCAGCGTCTCCCTGAATTCACTCCGCCGTGATATGTGGCTGCGGGGATTGATAACATTGGTGAAGGTGCAGGATGGACCGCAGAAGACGCCGTCTTCCAGGGTTACCCCTTCATATATGGAGACATTGTTCTCGATCTTGACGTTGTTGCCTATTTTCACTCCCCTGCCGATAAAGGCATTCTGGCCGATGACGCAGTTCTTGCCGATGCTTACCTCGGGCATGATATGGCAGAAATGCCATACCCTGGTGCCCTCTCCTATCTGCCAGGGCTGTTCCACTATGCTTGTCGGGTGGACAAAGGGTTGGGTTTCCCTGGATAAGGACAGGGAGACGACCGTGCCCTTTTCCTGAAGTGACCTTTGGCAAGCATCTAGAATCTGTAATACCCTTAGTCCACTATGGCCGTCGGTTCTCGGCCGCTGGCGGGCCTCCATACACTCCAGGAAATGCTGGCATTCCAGTCGCAAGGGTTCAGCCATGGTGAACTCCATGGGCTGGGCGTCCTCCTGACGCGGGACCGGTAGCCTCTCGATCCAATCTACCCGGTGATTATAGACTACCAGCTTCTCTTTTGGAGCCACATCATCAAAGAGCACCATCTTTTTGTCACCCACGATGACCATCCTTTGTTCCTTGTAGGGATGCAGCCAGGAGACGAAGATATGGGCGCGTACGCCACTGGCGAAGCTCATGGTGGTCAGAGTCACATCGGCTATGTCATTATTTAAGTAATAGCCGCCGTGGGCGGAGACCTCCTGGGGCAACTCGTGCAGGAGCAGCAGGATGACTGAGATATCGTGAGGGGCGAAACTCCAGAGGATGTTCTCCTCGGTGCGGAACTTGCCTAAATTCAACCGGTTGGAGTAGATATACTGGACTTTCCCCAAGTCACCATGGTCTATTAGCTCTTTCAGTTTGATAACGGCCGGGTGATATTCCAGGACATGCCCCACCATCAGGATTCGCCCCTTCTCTTCGGCTAGGGCAACCAGCTCCCGGCCCTCTTCCACTTTCAAGGCAAGGGGCTTCTCTACCAGGATATCCTTGCCAGACAGAAGAGCTTCTTTCGCCATCGAATAGTGGAGAGCGGCTGGAGTGGCAATGACCACACCACGGATTTCGTCTCTGCTTAGCAGCTTAGTGAAGTCTGTTTCCAGGTTAAGCCCTGGATAGAGGGCCGCCTGTTGTTGCAGCCTTTCAGAATCGGTATCGCAGATAGTATGGAGCGCCCCGAGCTGGGCAAAATTGCGCACCAGGTTCTTCCCCCAGTAGCCACACCCCACAACGGCGATGTTTTTGTTCATCGACCCCATCACTCCTGACCAGATCGCCCGGAGTCCTGTTGAACCCCGGTTTCCTCTCGTGTTTCCTCTCTGGCTTCCTCTGTGCTGGCGGAGGGGTGGCGGCGCCTTCTCCTTCTCTTGTGCCCATCATCACTGTAGTAGTCATAGTGGTAGGGGTAGCGGTAATGGTAGTAGTAGCCACCTCTGCCGGTTACGTTCACGCGGTTAAGCACCGCACCCAGGATAAGAACATTCCCCTTAGATAGAGCCTCCTTGGTCTCTACCAGTGCCTCCGGTCTGGTACGCCCTGCCTCCACTACCAGTATTGTGGCGTCGAGCTTGGCTGCCAGAACAGGAGCGTCGGCTGCCACCAGGACAGGGGCGCAGTCGAAAAGGACGATATCTGCCTCCTTCCTTAGCTCCCCCACCAGGAAGGAGATACGCGGTGAGCTCACCAGCTCGGCGGGGTTATGGGGGCGCGGGCCGCCAGTGAGGACCCTCAGCCCCTCAACCTTGGTCGGCTGGAGAAAGCCAGCCACATCGGGCTGCTGAGCCAGCAGAAGGTTAGTGAACCCTATCTCATTGGAAATCCCAAAGAGCTCGTGTAGATGGGAGCGTCTTAGATCAGTATCCACGGCGATCACCTTCTTCCCCGTCTGGGCAAGGCTGACTGCCAGGTTAGCCAGGACAGAGGTCTTCCCCTCATCGGGACCAGCCGAGGTTACCAGCAGCGTCTGGGCTGGCCTATCCAGGGTGGCAAACTGAAGGTTGGTGCGCAGCATACGGAAAGCCTCGGCGATCGAGCTACGGGGATGGGCCTCAGCTATAAGGCCTCCCTTTTCTCCCGGGTTCGACTTGAACCTGGCTATCACCCCCAGGGTAGAGAGCCCGGTGAGCTGGCTGACATCCTCGGCAGTTTTCACCGACCGGTCCAGGTACTCCTTCAGGAAGGCAGCCCCGGTGGTTACCACCAGGCCCAAGACACACGCCAGCAGGACATCCTGGGTTGTCTTGGGGCTCACCGGCGAAGTGGGCAGAGAGGCTGATTCACCCAGGCTGATTCCCCCGGCAGCCAGGGCCTGGGCAAGCTGGAAGTTCCACAGCAGCCGCAGATTCTTGAGCTGTTCCAGGTCACCTTTGAGAGTGGCCAGTTCCTCCTCTTCCGCAGAAGTAAGCCCGGTGGTGGCCTTCTTGAGTTCCAACTCATTAATGCTGGCTGAGGCCGCGTTTATTTCGCTCTGGATTTGGCTCAGGGAAGCCTCCGCATCAGCCCGCAGTCTATCGCGGTGCTGCTGGATATATACCGCAATAGTGGTATTGGCTATCTGTTGAGCTACAGCTGGATTGTTGTCCCTGGCCTTTATCTTCACCAGCGGCGACTGGAGCTTGGTGCTGGTGCTGACCTTGCTGACCAATTCCCCGGCGGAGTAATATATGCCCAATTGCGCCAGCTCGCTGCTCACCCCTTCCATGACCGAGGGCGTCTCAATGAGTTCGGCATGAGTGGTAACCGCTGGTTGGCTGTACTGATAGCCCGGGATAGGGCTGGTAGTCTCGGTGACCACTAGGGTGGCGGTGGCCCGATAGGATGGCTCCATCCTGTCGCTGAGGACGTAGCTGATACAACCGGCTATCACGGTGCCGATGAGGATCAGCGGCAGCCATTTCCAGATTATTGCCCAGTAACGCTCTAGTTCCATTGATGAACCTCTCTTTCAAAAACGCCCAACCTAAAGAGTCATACCAGGTGCGCTCTCAAGGAATCGGCAAACGGAGACCGGCTTTGTCCCGCAATAAGTAATATGCTGGAAGGCCAACCCCATCGGCACCCAGTGTTCATCTCCTTTCAGACTCTGATCAAACCCAGACTGTTCCACCGAATATCTCGTACCTCACTTATTTCACAGTCACGGACTTGGCAAGATTGCGCGGCTTATCGGGGTCTTTACCCCGAGCCACGGCTAAATGATAGGCCAAAAGCTGAAGAGGTACAATAGACACCAGGGGATAGAAGATTTCCTCCGTTTGCGGAATCTCAATCCACTCATCGAAGAGGGGATTTCTCTCTTCAGAGACCCCAATGACAAAGGCTCCCCTGGCCTTGGTTTCCGCAGCGTTAGCCAAGGTTTCGTCACAAGTATAGTCCTTGGGGCAGATGACCACTACCGGGGTTCCTTCCTCAATCAAGGCTAGAGTGCCATGTTTCAACTCGCCTGCTGGCATACCTTCAGCATGAATATAGGATAGCTCTTTCAGCTTGAGAGCTCCCTCAGCGGCTATAGCGAAATTGATGCCCCTGGCTATGTAGTAAAAATCATTCCTGCCGTTGGTCCACTGCGCCACTCTCTCTATTTTATGACCGTTTGTACGCAGGTTTTCCTCAATCCCCGAACAGATAGCCCCTATCTTCTCCACTTCCTCTGGTCTATTAGCCATGGTGAAAGCTAAAAGGTAGAAGATGGCTAGCTGGCTGACAAAGGACTTGGTGGCTGCCACACTGATCTCCGGCCCACAATTAAGGTAGAGCACTCGGTCGCTCATCCTGGCCAGGGAAGAGCCCACCACATTGACCAAAGAGAAGATTCTAGCCCCGTTTTCCCTGGCCCTCTTCACCCCCTGAATCACGTCGGCTGTCTCCCCGCTTTGAGAGACAGCTATCACCAGGGTGTTCCTGTCAACAGAATCGGAGAAATATTGAAATTCGGAAGCCATGACCACCTCGCATAATTTGCCGGCGAGCTTGGAAAAGAGAAACCTGCCCACCAGAGAAGCATATCGCGAGGTGCCGCAAGCAGTAATTACCACCTGCCTTGCCCGTAGAATATCCATGGCCATCTCTAGGATTAGCTTCTTGTCCTGCATCAGGGCACAGCGTATCGCCTGAGGCTCTTCCATTATCTCCTTCATCATGAAGAAGTCATAGCCCGTTTTAGCGGCCTCAGCCCACTTGCAGTCGCAGGTGGTGAACTCTTTTTCGATCCGCTTTCCTTCTTTGTTGAGGAAGGTTATGCCCCTGTTTATCACCACTATCTCGCCGTCTTCCATGAAGGCAACCCGGTTGGTGTGCTCCAGAAAAGCCAGGGCATCACTGGCAATGAAGGCTCTTTTGCCGTCCGACCCCACCACCAGCGGGCTGTCCTTGCGGGCGGCGACCATCTTTTCCGGCTCCCTGGCTGAGATAGCAATCAAGGCATAGGAGCCCCGAAGCTGATAGGTGGTCTCAAGGACGGCCTGCTCCAGGGACATGCCGGCTTTGATGTAGTCCTCAATAAGGTGAGTGAGCACCTCGCTGTCAGTCTCGGAAACAAAACGATGCCCAGGCTCAAGTTGGCGGCGGAGCTCTTGATAGTTCTCTATGATTCCATTGTGGACCAGTGCAATTTCCCCTTTGCAGTCGAAGTGAGGGTGAGCATTTGTCGCGGTGACGGTGCCATGCGTTGCCCAGCGAACGTGCCCAATGCCTGTGTTTCCCGGAAGCTGATCGAGGTGGTGTTTCTGCTGCACCTCGGCTAGCTTGCCTTTATCCTTCCCAAACCAGATCCTGTCGTCGGCGACCGTGGCTATGCCAGCAGAGTCATATCCTCTGTACTCCAGGTTTCCCAGCGCCTTTAAGAGGAAGGGAGCTGCGGGTTCTTCACCGACAAATCCGACTATTCCGCACATTGGAGCCCATCCAGCTTCTTCATAAGTTCACTTTTCTTTCTCTCATCAAGCTCGTCTTCCTTGTTGAGAACCCTCGAGCGGAGCTCGGGCAGAACCATCTTGTTCGGTTGCAGGTCGCTGATCAGGCAAACGTGGGGGCCAACGAAGGAATTGGGCCCGACTCTCACCCCAGGCATAATGCCGGCATGGATACCGGTCTTAGAATTGCTTCCTATGATGGCGCCCAGTTTATCCAGCCCCGTATCAACCACCTCATCCCCCACTCTCACTGAGATATTCTTTTCATCAAGGCGGAAGTTGGCCAGAACGGTGCCGGCAGCAAAGGAGCAACCATCAGCTATTATAGAATCGCCAACGTAGCTGGAATGAAACCAGCACCCATCCCCGATGTAGGAGCCTTTTACCTCAGTGGAGTATCCCACCACACAATCGGCACCGATATGGCTGTAGTCACGCACCAGGGCATTGTTGCCAATGATGGAGCTTGAGCCAATGTATGCCGGCCCCCTTATCACCGCATTTTCCAATACCCTGACGTTATCGCTTATGATCACCTTTCCACTAATGGTGGCTCTTGGCGAGATTTGGGCCGATGGAGAGATCTGGGGCTCGCTTCGGTCGAGGAAGTATTTCGCCGCGGCCAGGATATGCCAGGGGTACTTGATAGCTGCCCAGAAATCGCGGTAGGGGACCACCTTAATCCTCTGCCCATTTCTGGCCATGGCATCCAGGGCGCACTCGTAGACGTCGTCCCTGAGGGTTTGGACGTTTTGGACCTCTTGGAGGAGCTTATTTATACTGGTGTGTAGATGAACCAGGATGTTGACCATGTTGCTCGGTTCTTCGCCTACTGCAGGCTTTTCCACAATTTGCCTTAGCCCATTTGTGCTGTCCACCACGAGGTATCCCCCCGGGAAGTATTCCTTTACCTCATAGCCCACTAGATAGGAAAGGGCGGAGTCCTTCTTATGCTCCTGGAGAAGGCCGGCATAGGCCGAGCTTTCGAAGATGTCATTGGGGTTCACCACGATGACCTCTTCTGTTAGAAGGTGCTCGGCGCTCTCCAATGCGTTGGCAATCCCCAGAGGTTTTTCCTGAACAGCAAGCTCAATCTCGGCCCCGGAGATGCTCCTGGTTATTTGTGCCACCTTTTCCGCATTTTGCGGATTGGCCACCACCACCTGCCGGCTCATTCCCGCCGTCACCGCCCCGGCTATCTGATGTTCCAGCAGGCTCTTGCCCAGGAATCTGAGCAGGAACTTGTCCTCTGTGAAAGGGAACATCCTTTTGCCCACCCCACCACAAAGGAACAGCGCCTTCATTTCCCAGCTACCTCGATGAGGGGTTGGACGCACTGGACGCCTCTCTGGAGCAGTTCCTGGGTTTCCGCCGTCGATGTTGACTCGGCTATTACCCGGATAGCCGGCTCAGTCCCGCTGGCTCTGATAAGCATCCAGGAGTTAGCGAACTCAAGCCTTACGCCATCCAGGGTATTGAGGGCCTCAGCCCCCAAAAAGCAAGCTTTCCCCTTCACCTGCTCCATGACAGTCTCTTTGAGCTGGTTCGGACAGGAGACCTTTCGTTTTTCAAAGAAAAGCCTGGGCATCTCGCTGAAGAAATCCCTGATCTCAGCCGCCTCCCTTATCTGGCTGAGGAGGGAGAGGGTAGCAAAGATGCTATCCGGATAGTAACCCGCTTGCGGGATGATGTATACACCTACCTGCTCGACGCCGATGGCAGCATCAAGCTCCTGCGTCAGGTAGGCCACATTGGCGTCGCCTACCCTCCCGCGCACCACTGTTGCACCCAGATCCTCTACCGCCAAATCCAAGAGCTTCCCGGTCTCCACTGTGGAGACCACCTTCTTACGCGGGCTGTGCTCAATAGCTTTTCTGGACATAAAGGCAATTGGCTCGTTAAATCCCAGGAAGCCTTCTCTATCGCAGAAGACAACCCGGTCAGCGTCGCCATCGAAGCAAACAGCCAGGTCTGCCTTGGCCTGTCGGAGGAATTCCACGGTGCCAAGAAGGGTGTCTTCCTTTGGCTCTGGATTCCTCCCCGGGAAATGGCCATTGGGGGAGTCATTAATGGCAAGAACGCGGAAACCCATTTCAGCAAAAAGCTCGCTGGCGAAGCCTGCAGCAGCGCCGTTGCCGGGGTCGACTACAATTCTCAGATGGCCACCAAGGCCCTTTCTGGGTAATCTGCTTTGAGCAAAGCGAAGATAGCTTTCCTTCATCCCCTCCCCTCGATAGCAGCTCCCCTGGCTGCCCACCCTGAATTTTCCTTCGCCGTATATCTTCTCTATCTGCTGCTCCTGGATCCGGCTATATCCCAGCGAGTCCCTGTTGAAGAGCTTAATGCCGTTGAACTCTGGGGGGTTGTGAGAGGCGGTAACCATTATCCCGGTGTGAAAGCCCCCTTCTCTGGTTATGAAAGCCAGCACCGGGGTGGGAATAATACCAAGATCGGTTACCTCGACTCCACAGGACACGAGGCCAGAGATGATGGCCTGCTTAAGCGTCTCCCGGCTGGCCCTGGTGTCAGTGGCCACACAGATCCTGGCCCCCACCGGCAGGATGGTGCCCAAGGCTTGCGCCACTTCGTGACAGAGTTTCGGGGTCAGGTCTTGGTTGACTACACCTCTGATACCGCTCGTGCCAAAAAGAGACATTTTGAGTCATCAATCTGCCAGGCACTGGGACAGGTCACGCTTGACCCGAGTCAGGGCGTTAGCTAGTGCGCTCCTTGTGTTTTTGAAGAGACCTTCTCCGGACCAGCCAGACTATCAAGGCTAACCAGAGCAGCCCCAGGGCTACACCACCCCATAGGGAGATGCCTGGAACTCCAACGGGATGGGTGACCGTGTAATACTTGGCCGGCTCGGATGTCTCGGTGTAGCCAGCATCATCGGTATATCTGGCAGTGACAGTATAGCGATGCTCAGGCTTGAACAACCCCAATGTGTTATAGCTAAAAGTGAAGTTGGGAGAAGAGCCGCCTACCGTGGCTGCCACCCAAGCCTCGGCGTCCTGCCAGCTGGTGCCATTCCAGTACTTAGTTTGGGAGTCTCTCTTGATCCTCACCTCCGCTGAGGCCACGGAGCCGGCCGTGATGACGCCTCGAATCTCGCTTGTGCTGGCGTCGACGATGGCCCCATCCGGGGGATCGGTTATGGCGATAGTGGGGATGTACCCGAAGATGCCTTTTTCGACCTCATTGCCCAGAAGCAAAGAGGGGCTGGCGCCGGAAGTCCCGGCAAGCCACAGCATGGCGCTCACGGCAATCGTCAGAGCCACCGCCACTGGCACCGCGTGGGAACCTCTGACGCATCTTATCACCGAGCCGATGATCCTCTTCATGAGTACACTCTCCTTTCCGCAAGGGGGACGTTCGACTTCTCAGATTAGCTTCGATTTTGAGTGTTTTTGGGTACCTTCACCCCCAATTCAAATCACACCTACTGGCTTCACTTTCACCCTTGAGCTACCAGAACCTCAAAGCTATCAATCAAACACCATCACATGGAGACAAAAACACAAGCCTAGCCTATAGCATAGAATACCATAAACACCAATATAATATCACGTGACCTGTTCAGGCGGTGATGGGCACTGTGCTGATTAGGTTGTAGGACTTTTGCTGATTAAGTTGTAGGACTTTTACTTACAAGGGCTGGCAACAACCCTGCTTGGTGGTCAGCGGAGCGGCCGCCGGCCATGGCTGAGACGGAGGACCACCCACTTCAATCGACGAGCCCACTGCGTATGGCATAACGAATCAGCTCCGCATCATTCTTCATACCCATTTTTCGCCGCAGGCGAGACCGATAGGTGTTAACGGTCTTTGTTGCCAGGCAGAGTTCCTCAGCGATCTCCCTTGCTATTTTCCCTGAAGCAATCATGCGCAGCACTTCATATTCGCGGTCGGATAGGGTCTGGTGAAGCGGTCCATCATTGCCGTGCGCCACTTGCCCGGCCATTTGTTCCGCCAGGGAGGAACTGACATACTTTGTTCCGAGGGATGCTTTCCTGATAGCGGTTATTAGCTCCGTTGGGGCGCTTTCCTTGGTCAAGTAGCCGGAGGCACCCAACCTCAAGGCTCTCAGCGCATACTGCTCTTCCGGATGGATGCTGAGTACCAGAATACGAAGTTCAGGTTTTCGCTCCTTGAGCTCAGCCAGTATGTCGAGCCCTCTGCTCCCGGGCATGGTGATGTCGAGTAAAACCAGATCGTAGTCGCGTTTCAGTGCTTTTTCCAGGACTTCAGGACCGGAGCTTGCCTCGTCAACCACTTCCATGTCAGGAGCATCGGCCACAATTTGCCTTATCCCCTGGCGCACTACCGCGTGGTCGTCAGCTACCAGTATTCTTATCATCCGATTTCATCCCTCGCACCATTGGGATAGCTACCGTCAACACTGTTCCTCTACCTCGGCGGCCGACGATCTGGGACGCACCTTCCAGTAGAGCGGCCCGCTCCCGGATTCCGACCAGCCCCAGGGATTCTGGAGAGGAAATCTGGTCCTTCTCGATACCCCTGCCGTTGTCGCTCACTTTCAGCAACAGCTCACCATCTCTTTGCAGTAGACTCACTTTGACCCTGGTTGCCCTGGCATGTCTGTTAACGTTGCTGAGCGCCTCCTGAAGAATGCGGAAGATTCCGGTGTCAAGCTCCGCGTCCTCCGGCAACTCTTCGCAGCCGTCCAGATGGAGCTGGCACTTGATTTTGGTCCTTTTTTGAAATTCTTCTGCCTGCCACTGGACTGCAGCGACGAGGCCGAGATCATCTAGCAGTGGCGGGCGCAGGGTTGTTGAAATCCTTTTCACTGCTTTGATGGTATTGTCAATCGCCTCTGACATTGCTCTTGCCTTATCAAGCAGGGTAACATCGGTGGGGTGCAATCTCGCCTCCAGCCAGGATATGTCCATTTTCAAACCTATCAGGGCCTGCCCCAATTCATCATGCACCTCGCGTGCTATGCTTATTCTCTCCTCCTCTCTCACGGACTGCAAACGGCGATAGAGGCTGCGCAACTGTTCGTAGGAGTTTCTTAACTCATCCAGCGCCTGCTTGCGCCCGGTGATGTCGATCAAGAAATTCAGGGTGGCGGGTTTACCTTTCCAGGAGATCAATACGGCACTAATCTCCAGCCATTTGGTGTTGCCAGCTTTATCAACGATTCTAAAGGGATAGACGCCAGGGAACTGTTCGCCCCTCAGTCTTCGCACATGACGTTCAGCTACCATCTCTCTGTCATCTGGGTGGATGAAGTTGACGAAGGGCGCGGATGTCAGTTCCTCTTTTGAGTATCCTGTCATCTCTGTGGCCTTGGAATTGACAAAGCAGAGAATGCCATCGCAGGCCACGGAGATGGCCTCGTTGGCATTCTCGATCAGTAGACGGTACTCTTCTTCCCTTTGCCGGAGCGCTTCTTCCGTCTGCTTGCGCTGGGTGATGTCCTTGACGGTTGCGAAGTAACTGATTGCATTACCCCGCTTGTCCTTTACCCAGGAGGGAGTGACGATCACCGGAAAACGCTCACCGTCCTTCCGCATGAAAGTCATCTCCAAGTCGCCGAATTCACCCTTCAAGACCTTTTGGAAAGCTGTCTCCATCTCTTCGAGTGACTCCGGTGGCCAATAGGGGTGCGGAGGCCCCGTCCCGATGAGCTCCTCCCTGGAAAAACCAGTCATGTCACAAAGGGCAGGATTGACCTCAGTATGAACACCGTTGCTGTCCAGGATGGAGAGCCCATCTTGCATGGAGGCGATGAGACTATCTGTGAACTCTTTTGCCTTCTGCAGCGCTTCTTCTACTTGCTTGCGCTCGGTGATGTCCCGTATCGCCCCAAGATGCCCGATCAGCTTGCCATGGCGATCGCGCAGGTAGGTCAAATTGGTATCAGTCCAGACTGTGGAGCCATCTTTACGTCTCAGCTCCATCTCGAATCGCCGTGTCCTGGGGCGGTTTTCGCTCCCCAGGCTTTCCAGGGCCTGATCTTCCCTGATTGCCTTGAGGGCGACATCAAGGGAGGCACTGGTGAGATATTCTTCCTTGGCGAGAGGCAGCATTTCCTCTACGGTGTAGCCCAGCAGACCGGTGATAGAGGGACTGACGTAGGTGAACCGGCCGTTCGTATCCGTCGTGTAGATGATATCTGAAGAGGCCTCTGCCAGCAGGCGGTAGCGCCCTTCATTCTCTTTCAAAGCTTCCTCTGCCCGCTTGCGCTCCGTAATGTCTGTCACAGAGATGGCCACCCTGGCTACCTTCTCCTCCGCGCCAAAGACAGGCTGAACACTGTAAGCACAGTATCTCCCTCGGCACATGCCTTTGAATCTAACCGGCTTGCCTGTACGAATGCTCTTGTCAACACGCCTTCTCAGACGTTCAACCACTTCAGGGGGAAAGAGGTCAGATAGCGAAGAACCGATGACTTCACTGAGGCTTTTACCCAGGCTTTGGGCCAGTGCTTCACTGGCCACAATTATGGTTCCCTGGGTATCCATCATGAAGGCTCGTTGGGACATGGCATGGAGAAGGGCACGCCACTCCTCTTCCCTCCCTTTTGGTGCCCCGGTGTCCTTTGGCACTATCCCGTCCCTGATCTTGTCTCGTGCCCCATTAGGGGCAAGGCAGTGTGAACGTCGACGCGAGGGTTGCTTCATCCCGACATCCCTATACTGATGACGTGATGACTCAATCTCTTCTCGAGACATCCTATCCACCCCCCTAAATACCAGGTATTCGTATAACGCCCGGGTTTGGTGCTAACAGGGCAACTAGCGGATTTGAACCTAGTTTAGTTACTGATCGCCTGGTTGTCAATATAGGACGCCAACGAGGTGGTGCATACTGGACATAAGTCCGATGGTGCCCGAGAACAAGCGGCACGTCCCCAGAGGTCCGTTTCACGGCTGCAGTTCCTTGGGCACTATGTAGATCCCCTGTCTTACTTCCTCCAGGTCAGGGTTGTCCACCGGGAGATCGGTATACACGATATCTATCCCCCGCTTAATGAGCCAGGATGTGTCCGAGGCATTCCCTTCGAAAAATGTCTGTACTTCTTTAATCCTCGAGGCTGAAAACAACTGGGCCGCATTGCTGGCATAGACTGACTTCCCCGTGAGAGGACTGAAAGCAATGGCTATGTGGGGGTTGACCACCGCCTTTTGGTAGCTACTATCCAGATTCTCCCTGATCCACAGGCAGTCATGGTACTGGCTTTCCGTGATCAGGCGGTAGTAAGGCACGTCAAACCGCGAACTAACGCTCAGTGATCCAGCGGCTATCACCAGGGCGAGGGCCAAAAGTAGAGACACCAGAAAAGCCTTTCTGGTGAACCGACCAAGAAAACCAGAAAGCCATAGCCTGAGGTTTTTGAGAGCAAACCCGGCGATTGTCCCGGCCAGAAGAAAAAGGTAGATGAAACTGCGGTCATAGAAACTGGGTACCCTCTTGACATTGAGCCAGTTGAACATAAACACGATAAGGAGGAAAGCCAGGGAGGAGAGAAGGAGCCCCCAGGACTTCTTGCCCCCCACAAGTGCCAGAAACCCCACCCCTGCCGCAAACAGGGCCAAAGGGATGAGGCCAAACTCGAGCAGGGCATCAGACAGTAGGGGTAAGCCCCTGCTCCCCGGCTCACCTAGTCCCGTGAGGGTTCCAGTTATCGCTTCCCAGTTCCTCGTCAAGCCGAGGGAAGCCGGAACCAAGACGGCCCCCCAGATTAGAAGAGGGCTCTGCCACCTTCTGATGCCTCTTTCCTCACTCTCCCAGAGAATCGTAAATCCATAGATGAAACAGACTATTGTAGCCGCGACAGCGGTAATGGGGTGACACAAGAAGAGAAAGCCAAGAAGAAGCAAAAGAATAAAGGCCTTGGTGGCGTTCATTTCGAAGTGATGAAGGAGGAATACGATCATGGCCAGGAACAGCAGCCCCACTGCTACGGGTACCAGAAAGGATGGCCCCAGGAAGCGGACGGTGGTAGGGATGAGGGCCACAAAGAAAGCGGCCTCAAGACCATAGTTGGCCCGCCGCCCGATGGCATAAGAGACGAGAACGGCGAGCATGAAGATGATGCCGGGAAAGACGAGAAAGATGTTGACCCATGATAGCCCGGTGAAAAGCTTCATCTCACTGAGAAAGAGACGGAATCCAATCTCGTAGTGGTCAGAGACCGTTGCCTCCCCATAGAACGGATCGGTGTAGGTTATGCTCTGGGCCTGGGTCAGCGCCTGGCTCTGCCCAAAGGCAGACCACTCGTCGACGTGGATGGGATATGAATAGCCGAGATGTGGTATGAAGGCCATGAAGAAGGCCCAGGCCAGGATGGCGGCCAGTCCAATGTACTCCATTAGCTGGCGGCGTGAAATTTCGATGTGGCCCGGAAAAGAGAGGCGGCCAAAGGCCCTGGCTCTCATGAGTGCCACCACTATGGCCAGGCTGATGATGATAGTAACAACTATGGAGGTGGCCAGGCTTATCTTGATGTCAAAGAGCTTGTTCAGGGCAAAAAGCGCCACGGTGATGATGCAAATGCTGAGGACAAAGCTTAGAGGTATCCTCTCCAGCAGGCTGACGTGTTTACCCCGGAAGAATAGCAGAGTCAGGAGAAGACCTGGGAGGAAGAAGAGAAGCATCCCGCCAAATGCCCTTAGAACCTGGGTCAAATCCATGGTTCGAAATCTCCTCCCATGAAAGGGATATCGAAAGGTAGGAGATTATAACAGAGGGGAGACTCGTGTCACAACCCGCCCTCGACTCTCGGCCACATCTCAAGTAAGTCAAAACGGGGCTATCCATTTCTGGGGTAATGTGCGGGCGTGGGGTTCTGTTCGGTTTGAGCCGGTGGAAGCTGAAGGGCATGAGGAAAACAGCATGACAACCGGCCCTCATCGAGCAGAACCTCCACCATGATCTTGGGGGCAGCTTTACCACTGAAAACACCGACCGGGTTGGTAGGCCAGCCAGGAAGAGACATGAGGTGGCCGGGGAACGCCTGGAAATAGCCAGGGAAGCGCTCAATTCCTTTTCCCGCGTCCTCTTTCAGAGGTTGGCGTCAATGACCGGGAAAAGCGTGAGGGCAGGCTTGAAGAAGAAGGAACCGGTCCAGGCCTTTGCTCCACCTGCTATCCCTATAGCTTGTTGGTCAGGCCACATTTCATCTTTCAGTGCAGCGAACTAAGTAAATCATCCTGCCTTCTCCAAATCTGTGACAACGGGCCAGCTACCTGACTGTCCCTCGGCATGATGATTTACTCTCCCCCTACCAAATGTATGCCCAGCCGATGAGGATAGTAGAAACCCAGTGTTCATACAGCGTTTTTGACCTGGTTTGGGAGGTGCCTGCCACGACCTCAATCTGGTCTGCGAATCGCTCGTACTCTGGGGACGTAGGATTGCCATCACTGCTGTTGTTTATCGGCGTTGCTGTTCGGCATTCATGTTCTCCCTGTGCAAATGTATCCATGGTTGGTCAAAGGGCGCCGAATTCCCTGTACTCCAGGGAGTGTTTCACCTACTTTGACGTCCTAGATCGGAGTGACGCCCGTCGTCCATTGGTTTCCTCGAGTGTGGTTACCCCCCTGTAAGTTGATCCGCCCGGTCATTGTGGAGATTCCCACGCAGCCTGTTGCGAACTTCCAAGCAGAACGAATGCCCTTAGCCAAAGGGGCTCCAGCGTTTGCCGCTGCATACTTCCTTTACTACCTGCTTCGCGTCCATGGCCTCGAATCTGGCATTGCCCTCATGATGGAGAGCGGCCAAGCTGTTTCGGATGCGGCGCCAACTCCTATCCCCGAGGATCTGCCAGTTCTCCTCAGAACTCAACCGTCTACCTGCAAGCAAGCTCAGGCCTACCTCCTCCTCTGGAATCTCCTGTCGTTCCCGTGGAATTCTCCCTGTCTTCAGCCACTTAAGCGCGTCTGTAATCTCGTCGCTGAAGATTTCGTCCGAGGTTGACATCTCGGTGCCCTTCTTTTTAACCAGGCTTCTGGCTTCCTCCAGCGCGCTCTCCATAGCCTCCTTCGAATCTCTGGCCGGTTTGCCGATGGTATGTCGTGAGGCTTGGTAGTAGATTGCTTCTTCTATTGAACTCAACTGATTCTGTAGCTTCGCGGGCAGTAGCCGCATGCCACGGTACATGAATTCGAAGCCGCCTTCGTAGGCATTATCCACTAGGTCTCTAATGCAGTTTTCAACCACCAGTTCTGGATGTCCGGCGATCTCTGCCCACTTTCTCAAGTACATGCTGTCGTAAGATTCCCCTATTCCCTCAACAGCCTCGGCCACACAGTTCTCTTCAAATGGCGTCCCTTTGTACCAATTCTCATCAGAAACCCCGGCCAATTGACTCAGAGCCTTGATCCCGGCTGACGTCCAGTGGGGCAACTCACGCGTGGAACTCCACGGCCTAACCATAGTGAGCAGGCCGCCCTTGATGCCCATTGCCAGAGCCTCCTTGACTTTGTACGGCGACCAGATCCAGGTCGACAGAAAGGAGTCAACTGTGCCAATACCGCCTAGCGTCCAGATGTGCGCTTTCACTGCTGATTCAATCACCTTTGGCATTTCAGCACCTCCTCTATGTGCCATGGTCAGCTGCTCCTATCCTATGCGGTTAAT
>Ga0194125_10001151_pt1 | contig 44939 bp, 43 predicted proteins | sample TA2KigC250mmetaG_FD_148626 | JGI IMG/M metagenome (GOLD analysis project Ga0194125, IMG submission 148626) | Freshwater microbial communities from Lake Tanganyika, Tanzania - TA2015034 Kigoma Deep Cast 250m | ecosystem: Environmental > Aquatic > Freshwater > Lake | place: Tanzania: Lake...
GCGTGGGATTGGTTTGGTGGCGGAAAGCCAACCATGAACGAATGGCATCATGTCGCCGTCACCTACGATGGCAAGAGAACGGAAAGCTGGGTTGACGGCAAGAACGCCGGAGGTACCGACAGAAACAGTCAAAATATAACGCCTACTGACCAGGTCCTCCAGGTTGGCAGGCGTATCTGCTGCGGTACCACCCCCATCAAGGGTATTATTGACGAAGTGCGGGTTTCGGATGTTGTGCGCTACACGAAGGATTTTGATCGCCCCCAAAAGGAATTTATACCCGATAAAAACACTCGTTTGCTTGTGCATTTCAATGAGGGCAGTGGGAAAGATGTCTCCGATGCCTCTGGGAACAAAAATAAAGGTAAATTTGAAGGCGGTCCAAAGTGGACAAAAGGCGCACCAATCGGCGCATCAGCAGTTCAACCAGATGATAAGCTGGCCATTATATGGTCACGCTTGAAGGCTTACCCGTTCTAATTTCGGTTTGCATATATTGCTGAGAAAATGGAGCGGGTTGTGTGGCGTCTATGTAGACTAAGATTCTATCTTGGCCTACTTAGACGTTTGTTAATACAATTGTATCAATTCTTTTGAAAGGAGTTTAACATGAAGAAAGTGGTTTTGTTTCTTTTGGCGATGGGTTTTGCTCTCTGTTTGAGCAAGGCAAACCCCGCGTTTGCGCAGAGTGCGGTTGAATTCTTCGGCAACGCCGCAGATAGCGTAATCGCGCAAGATAGTCCTAGCCTTGACATCAACGGCAAGACGTTCACGATGGAGGCATGGGTTTTCCCAACGGCGCCTCAAAACGGCGACGGCATCATCATCAACAAAGAGGACACCTACGAGATGGCGCTTCGTAATGGAGATATGTTCATGTTTGCGATTCAAGCAGGGGCGTGGGATTGGTTTGGTGGCGGAAAGCCAACCATGAACGAATGGCATCATGTCGCCGTCACCTACGATGGCAAGAGAACGGAAAGCTGGGTTGACGGCAAGAACGCCGGAGGTACCGACAGAAACAATCAAAATATAACGCCTACTGACCAACCGTTCCAAATCGGTCGGCGTGTCTGCTGCGGTACCACCCCCATCAAGGGTATTATTGACGAAGTGCGGATTTCAGATGTTGTGCGCTATACAAAGGATTTTGCTCTGCCCACAACTGAATTCGTAGCTGATAAAAACACCCGTTTGCTCTGGCATCTCAATGAGGGCAGCGGCACAGAAGTTTCCGATGCCTCGGGGAATAAAAATACGGGTAAACTTGAAGGCGGCCCAAAGTGGGTCAAAGGCGCTCCGATTACCTCCGCGGTTGCGGTTCAACCCAATGGTAAACTGGCAACGATGTGGGCAATCTTGAAATCAAATCGTTAAATTAATTGGCGATGTTAGATTTCACGTAACTTCAGACTTCCGAAGTCTTCGAGACTTCGGAAGTCTATATTGCCAATTCCTCACAGAAATAGCTTGACTTTGGTAGATTTCGCCGTAGCCTAAGATTCTATCGTAGCCGAATTCGAGTAGTTTACGAAGTACCCACCCCTGCCCCTGCGGAGGAGGGGACTACTGAGCGAAGCGAACAGGATCCGGGGAGCCCTAAGTCTTGGCGACTTCGGCTACCTTAGAAAGTTGGGCTACAATGGCATCTCATTTTAATTTACTAAAGTCAAGTTAATTTTTCTTTGCCGCAACAATCTCTACCAATACAGGTACACCCGCATCCAGAGCTTCCATCATCGCGGGTTTAAATTGTTCTATTCTCTCCACTCGTAATCCACGCGCACCGAAGGATTCAGCAAATTTGACAAAATCGGGATTTTGCAAATCGACGGCGATATGCCTGCCGTCATAGTGTTTATCCTGAAGCGATTTGATTGCGGTCAAGGCACGGTCATTTATCACGATTACCACGACATTGATGCCATGCTGCACAGCGGTCGCCATCTCCTGACACGTCATCATAAACCCACCGTCGCCGCAGACTGCTACAACCTGTCTTTCTGGATAAGCGACTTTTGCGCCCAACGCGGCTGGAAAGCCATGTCCTAATGCAATGAAGGTGACGGAATGCAAAAAAGTTCGGGGTTGATAAACGTCGAAGTTGGCGAGCATCATGTAGCCCGGTCGTGTGATGTCCGCGGCGACAATGGCATCGCGCTTGAGAGTTTCTCGCAATATTGGAATTATATCCCAGCCCTCCATTGCCCACCTTTTGGGTTTCGGCAAGGAGGCAAGGAGGCAAGATGGCAAGAGGGTTATTGCCCCCTTGCCCCCTTGCCCTCTTGCCTCCTCACGCCTCTTCAATTCTTCTATCAATTGTCGTAAAGCGATTTTCGCATCGGCGACAATACCAACTTTTACAGGATAATTCTTGCCGATTTCCGTTTCGTCAATATCTATTTGAATCAAGGTTTCAGGCGCTTTCAAGACCCAGTCGCCCGTTGCTAATTGCGTAAAACGACATCCAACTGCTATAACAGCATCAGCGAGCCCTGGCAAAGGGGAAACCATATCCTGCATACCACTCAAATCAGCCGTCAATTGATGCCATGTCAGTCCCGCGTGCAACGGATGGTCAGCAGGAATCGCGCCCTTGCCCATTGGCGTTGTAATCACCTGCGCGTTTAATAATTCGGCTAACTCAATCAACTCTTTGCTTGCACTTGCTGAGATAACCCCGCCGCCCGCGATAATCAACGGCAGTTCCGAGTTTGCTAAAATTTCAGACGCTTCAGCGATTGAATGCGTAGAAGGGGTTTGACGTTTCCCTTTATATTCTTGATAGACGATAGCTTGTGCTTCCAAATCCGACCTATCCGCGATGACATCAATTGGCACTTCTACATGCACCGGCCTTGGTCTGCCTGTCTTGAGCATTTCAAACGCTTTGTTCAGCACTTTTGGAATATCATTTACAGTTTTTGCGCGTGCATTCCATTTCGTAATAGGTTTGAAAAACGACAACTGGTCCATCTCATGGTAACAACCTTTTTGTTTATCCGCCGCATCCGATTTCACCTGACCGGCGATCAAAAGTATAGGAATACTATCGGCATACGCCGCCGCGACGCCAGTAGATGCGTTTGTAGCCCCCGGGCCCGCTGTTGTCAAACAGACTCCGACCTCACCCGTCGCCCGGGCATATCCATCCGCCATAAATGCACCAGCCTGTTCATTCCTGACCAAAATATGCCGGATTTGACTTTCACCGTAAAGCGCATCATAAATTCCCGTCGTATGCCCGCCGGGCATGCCAAAGATAACTTTTACACCGTGTGCTTTCAGACACTCAACGACTAACTTTCCGCCTGTCATAAATGACCCTCATCTCGTTTGCCAGAGTTTGTGTTATTCGCTATATCTGTGGGGGAGGTTAAGTTAGAAAATTTACTTTATTCCTCTTATTTATTCCTCTTATTTATTTTAACCAAACTTTTCTTTCTTAAAGAAAAGTTTGGTTACGATTTGAGAATAAATAAGCTCCCTTCTTTAATTTCTCTTGATGGTTGATAGGTTTCAGGATTAAAGCTCTCTTTCCTTGTGCGAACGCATCAGCCGGTATGAATGCAATACCAATCACTTGAAACAAATTGCCAGTTTCATTGGATTCAAGGAACATATTGGTTTTAATTTCACCATATATCAACCTGGCAACCAAAACAATTTTCGATTCAAGTGATTGAACTTCAATTACCTCCAAACCTGTGTCATGAACTGACATCATTTAAGTTCAGCCTCCCATATTTTTAGTGCTCTTCGAATCCTTTCAATTTCTTCAACTGTCCAACCCATTCGTTGACCGATTTGCAACAGCTTATGTTGCGCTTCAATTTCAAGACGTGGAATGAAATGACTTACATCTCCCCAATTGAAACGACGATGCTGCCCAAGATGTATAAGTTCCTCAATTACAGCCGAACGTGATGGAGCATTCCCTAAGACAATAATGCCAGGTCCGCCAATTTCTGGAATATAAATCGCTTCACCACCCAAAGCAAGTGCAAGTCTTTCACCCTCCTCACCCGTCACAAAAGTAACCCCTTCCTTTTCGAGATTTGCCCGAATCCTCGCAAGTTTTTGTGGTTCGAAAAGCTCCACTTTGCCTCCTTCACAGCGTTTACTAAGGCTCGTCTATCACCTGTTAAACATTCAACATCTTATGCACCGCATCGACGATGTTATCCACATCGGGGATAGCAAAATTTTCCATTACTGGCGCAAAAGGCACAGGCACATTGGCTGCCGCGACTCGTTCGATGGGCGCGTCGAGGTAATCGAAAGCTTCCTTTACGACGATAGCTGTTAGTTCCGCGCCGAAACCTCCGCGCTCGGCCGCTTCGTGGACGATAACCAATCTATTGGTCTTTCGCACAGAATCAAGTATTGTCTCTTTATCTAACGGCACAATGGTACGCGGGTCGATGACTTCGGCGCTGATAGCCTCCTTTTCAAGTCGTTCAGCCGCTTCAAGCGATTTTCCCACCATTCGCGACGTCGCAACAATGGTCAAATCTTTCCCCTGTTTTTTGATTTCCGCCTTGCCAAATGGGAGCAAATATTCTTCCTCGGGCACTTCGCCCTCTTCGTTGTATAAAAGTTTATGTTCGATGAACATCACCGGGTTTTCATCTCTGATAGCTGTTTTTAGCAGACCTTTCGCATCATAAGGGCAAGACGGCATCACGACGTACAATCCAGGTGCGTGCATAAACAGCGCTTCCAAACTTTGGGCATGTTGTGCGGCAGATGAACGCCCAGCACCGCCTTGAGTGCGAATGACCAATGGCACGTTCAGTTGTCCACCTACCATATAGCGAATCTTGGCGACCTGATTGATAATTTGGTCCATGGCGACTGTAGTAAAATCAATGTACATAATTTCGGCAACCGGGCGCATTCCCGTGATAGCCGCTCCCAGAGCCGCGCCGATAAATCCCGCTTCCGAAATAGGAGTATCGCGTACTCGTTCAGGACCAAATTGTTCCATCAGCCCTTCCGTAACTTTATAACAACCGCCATAAGTTCCAATATCTTCGCCCATCAAAAAGACAGTTTCATCGCGCATCATCTCTTCGCGCAACGCCTCTTTGAGCGCTTCTCTGTAAGTTATTGTTCGCATTTTTCAACTCCTTTTTAGAAACCCGTTTTCTTGGAGAAAACGGGTTTCTAACTTTTTAAAGCGGCAACTTCTTGCCAATTCCCTTCTCAGTAGCTCGTTGATATATTTTGATGCCGACAGCGACATCTTCCAATGCCAACCCTAAATTGATGGAGATAATCCTTTCAGAATCACTTTGCCTTGCTGGTTTGCGACCAGCCACAACTTCGCCTAAATCCCCTTTTGGTTCGGGAGTTTGTTGGAAATAGCCCGCCTGTTTGTAATATTGTTGTTGAGCAAGGTCATCGGTATAGAGCTTATCAGCGGTTAAAAAGGCTTCTGGTTTAAAATAGGAGTCAAAATCAAGAGGACATGCGAAACACCCAGGTTTGAGCCATTCGACTTCGATAACGGGATTGGGATTTTTCAGAATAGGGCCGGCGGTAACGATAATGTCGGAATCAACAACAGCCTCCTGCGGAGAATCTACACCCATGACTTTTATATCAAATTGCGCCTGCATTTCAGCAATGTAACGCGCCAAATTTTCGGGCGCGATGTCATACGCTTTAACCAAATCAATTTCAGGAAAAACTACTTTCAGCGCTTCCAAATTACTTCGTCCTTGCACGCCACAACCTAAAATTCCCAAAGATTTAGAATCCTTCCTCGCCAAATATTTCGCGGCGACAGCCGTCGCAGTGCCGGTGCGTTTTGCCGTAATCCACGTACAATCCATGACGCAGAGTGGAAATCCAGTTTCAGGGTCATTCATAATCAATAACCCACTGATATAGGGCAATCCGCGTTTGTAATTTTCGGGATACCCGGCGACCCATTTCATGCCAGCGGCACGCAGTTCTGGTATGTAAGCGGGCATGGCATGGATAAAGGCGTCGGGTTGTGTATGAATACCCGGCTTCGGAGGAACTTCAACTTTCCCCAATCCTTTCTGGAGGAAAGCATCCTCGACAGTGTCTATGATTTCAGACATTAGTAGGCCGACTGATGCAACATTTTCATAAGATAAATAAAGTAGACTTTTCATATAGTATTCCATAAAATAGTTGCGAGAGAGTGAACCGGGGGAAAATGGCAAAATGGCAAGACGGCAAGAGGGCAAGATGGCAATTACCAGCCTTCTTGCCGTTTATCCGTTTAGCCGTCTTGCCCCTTAACCTCGAAATGGTTAAATAAAAAACCATTAAGACCCTTAAGTTGATACGTATAGGGATTCTGAGATGTATCAACTCTTGAGTTTGTCAATTTCCTCTGGTTTAAGTCCCGTCACCTTCGAAATGAGTGTTACCTCTATTCCTTGTTCTAACATGGCAAGAGCAATCTTTTCTCCTGCCTCCTTGAGTCCTTCCTCACGTCCTTCTTCGCGTCCCTCCCGGATGAACCTTTTCTTAGCCAATTCCCAGGCTGCCTCATCCTTGATTTCGCTTGCTTCTTCTGGAGAAATGGCAGTTTTTTCAATCTCAGAAATAATCCTTTGAAACAAAGAAGTATCGTAGTTTGTCTCATCTATTTGGCTATCTAAAGAATCGGTGATGAGTTCCAGCCACTCCTTGACGCCTTGTGGAGTTTTATCGCTTACGAAACGAGGAGTCAAAAAGATTAACTGATGCGGATAGATTACGACCTTTTGCTTGAATTCATCGATAGGATTCATATCACTGACGGCAACGCTGAAATTGACGCTCCTGTCGCGAGGAACACTGGTTAGAACAACAATGGTGTAGACTGTTCGATCAAAACGGTATGCCTCATAACCCTTTACTTGCTCCGCTATACTAATAAGGTGGTAATAAAGAAAACGCTCAAAAAAATCTTCCTCTTTGACATTTTGAATTTCTACAATAATTCGCTGTTCCTTATCTTCAGCGAATAGGTCGTATTTCGTTTTGACAAATCCTATTGTCTTGGGATATTCATATTCCGTGTAGACCTTATCTATGTTGATAGTAATTCCCAAAATGTCATGAACGAATTGACAAAACACATCCGGTTGACTAAATATTCTCTTGAAAGTCGTGCCATATTTTAAGGGTATGACTTCAACCATATTCTTCCCTCCCCGACATATTTTGGGCGAATTCTATGCTTTGTTTTTTCAACTCCCACAGCGTGGAATAAGTTTACATAATATTTTCTGGACCCAGCAAAGATGATTTCGGGCTACGAGTTCGGGCTCGCCATCCCGAATTCTGGTGAATTCGGCTACATTCTTGCGAATTCGGCTACCAACTCAAATACACAACGCGGAAATTGAGGAAAATTCCGAGAATGCTGATAGTCGAAGTAACGACAACGTCACCCATAACTAAGCCTAAAAAGAATGGAATTGCGCGGCGATAGGCTAAGACGCCGCCGTAACTCAGAAGTAAGCGTTTAATGGTCCAACTGATGAGGATGGGAAACCAGAGTCCCGTAAATGTCCACCAACTGGAGACAACGTAACCCACAGGATGCAGTGGCCACCAGAGGAATCGCACGCGCATCAATAGCAAGATAATCGAAAACAAAAATCCGCCTACGGAGTAGAAAATCCCGCTGACATCTGCACCTGCGGGATTATATGCCCATGATGCCAGTCTGTCGAAGGCTGCCCACGCATACCATGAGTGTCCCTGTTCAAGTCCCATTTTGTAAGAAATATGCAGATGTCCCCATGAAGCGGAGAGCATTCCGATGGCAACAGCGAGCATGAGCGCGAATAACAGATGTTTTCGGTTGAAATTGGTCTGATGTGCGAGCTTGAGCGCTTCCAATTGATGTGGCATTGGATGAGCGCGGTAGGACAGGTGATTGAGCCAGAAGAACATCGTCATCACTGATAGATTCTGGGTTCCCACGCGGCGTGCGCCAAGAAAGTCCGTGAGAATCAGGTCGGGGCCGGCGTTGTACAAATCGTGAGCGGGTGGCCCGAGTTCAGCGCGAATGCGTGTGATTGTCGCGGACATGGCGAGATAAATCAAAAAGAACGTTGCGGCTACCCATAACGACATTCCCGCTTGCATACAAAAAATCAGAATGATAATAATGCCGATGATAATTCCCACTACCGCCGTGCGGTATTTTAACGCTTCAGCACTGTCATCAACGTCGCCCCGCAAAAAGAGCGCGTGCTTGATGACCCGCCAGAAATATTTTCGCCCCATCCAGATGGTGAAGACAAACATCCCAAACCACGTCCCGCGAATCTGCGCCATTTCGTTAGGAAAACCTGCCGCGCGCCAGCCCATGATGCTGCCGATTACGCGTTCAGCATGCCAGAAAAGATGAAAGAACCAGCACGAAAACGCTAAGTCAAGCGGAATTAGAAATCCGACGCCAATGGCAAAAGGGAAGAAACTGAATCGGAGGCCTGGATTATTCATCGCGTTCCACGGTTTCTCCATCAGTGTGATTTCAGTGTAGAGCTTTAGCGCTGGCACGGTTGGAAATATCTGATGCAAGCTGTATAGAAGATTGAGAACAGCCGCAATCCCCGCGCCGAGCCACATCAACCGATGTGCAAAGAAACCCACACCATGTCCCGCTCTCGTCATTTCATAAGGCAATTGCGCAATGGGATAGGTCAGCTTTTCATGTTCCTGCCACTGTTTCCGCAGGATGACGTTGATGCAAAACATTGTAAAAACAAGCGCGACTCCAAATCCCGCCCATAACAGCACAGGCGTCAACCAGGCGCGAATACGCGCTTCGGTATAGAGCGTCGCTTGTCCTTCGTAGAAACCGCGCAGGATGTCTCTATCTCCAACGACGAGCCATTTGGGCAAAAAACGATGGAACAGTTCCGCCCACTCATTTTCGGCTGTTGCATACCAGAAACCGTTTCCCATCAGCGGAACCAGCACTTGCACCATATCTCTGCCGGCGAAAACAGATGCCTGGCACAACATAGCATACACTGTAAGCAATTCCGTTTGCCTGAAAGCCCAGCGCGGAGTGAGTTTCCTCAGAAATATATTGAACGCCATCAGCACTAACAATGTGAAAATGACGTTGAACAGCAACGCCAAACTGGTCGGTCGGTTGGAATCCCACACATAGCTCAAATACAACACCCAGTAACTATTGAACGGAATTAGTAGTAGCGCAATAAGCACTGAACGTAGGGTTACCGATGTTGTTTGAGGGTGTCTTCGTTCATTTGTTTCACTCATTTTGATAGGTAGGGCAAAAGATATTTAACGGACTTAAGAATGTAAGTAATTTCATAAAGATTTCTTTCTTTCAAGCTATAGTTTAGCATAATTTAAACCTGGGATATATGCTTTCTGCGTTGACTGAATTGCCTTTCGATAGTATAAATACCTTGTGTGGAGAAATTTTCAAAAAATTTAAACCGAGGTATATTTAGCCATGGGACAAATCAAAATATATCCACCAGTCAAACTTATTATCGGCATGATTACAGCAGACATCAGCCTATTTACGTCAGTGGGACAAAAACTAAGGGAGCGATTTGGCGCGATCGATTTTCAAAGCGGGGTCATGCCATTTGATTACACGGATTATTATAATGACGAGATGGGGCAAAATCTACAAAGACAATTCATCAGTTTCAAAAGCTTGATTTCTGCTGACACACTCGTTGAAGCGAAGATTTTTACCAATGAACTGGAAGCGCAATTCCTCTTTAAAGATACCAAAAACCGTCGCATCAACTTCGACCCCGGGTATGTCTCTGCATCCAAAATGGTCCTGGCGTCTACCAAAGACCACGCTCATAGAATTTACCTTGGCAAGGGCATTTTTGCAGAAATCACCCTGCGATATTATCAAAAAACCTTTCAGCCATGGGAATGGACATACCCAGACTATCGCACGAAAGAATACATCGACTTATTCAACCAAATTCGCAAAATTTATATGCAGCAATTGCGCGAGTCTGGTATAAGCGCGCCTTCGATTGTGCTATCTTAACATTAGGACTCATGATTATTCAGAGGAATGGGTGGCTGAATTCATCATTAGGCGTTAATCAAAACGTTGTTTGTATTTGCCTTGATGGACATGCTAAATTCCAAGAGCGTAGTGCACCATAGCGATGCAATCACCCGCAGTAAATACAAGGTCAATGCCAATATCAGCTAATTCACCTCGAATTTCAACATTATCGAAGTGCTCCTTATCAAAGGTGAGGATGATTGTATGGTCATAGTTGTCCACTTCATCGCGCAGAAATTCCAGGATACATTCGTAAATTTCACAATCACTTTCTTTAAAAGGTGACTCGGAGGCGATATAACGCATCAAACCACGTACATGGGCAACGGGAGAATGAGGGATGACCACGCATCTATTTGCAATTAAATCAAGAGCTTGCCTTAATGAGTCTTGTTTCACTCCTAACAGTTGTACTAAATCCGACAGCACGGTTCGAGCATTATCTACCAAATCTTGAGCATATTCACTCCTCCCGATTTCGCGGAGCAGGACGCGGGTATGAGATAACTGCTCACACGAATCCCGAAATTTGCCCAATACCGTGGTTTTGGCTTCACGAAGGCTGTATTCAGGTATGGCTACAGTTAGAGGATATTTAGAAGTTAGACTGAGTAGATATCTAAAATCGCGTCCTTGCTCCATGCAGTATCCAACGGCAAAGTTTGTTTCAACGACAACCAGAATACTCAAGACACTGTCTCCTTTCATTACTTACCTACTTTTGAGATGTTCTTCACGATATTCCTTCCACCATCGTTTTCGCCACGCTTCCGGAATTCCTGCAAGTAGTTCGTCAATTTTTTTTATCGTTTCATCTGTTGGCTCCCAATCTTCAGGAACAACAAACGGTGGGATGTTTTCGTCTCGTAATAATTTTTTCCTTTTCTTTTTAGTACACATTTTATGAACCTCCAGTTGGTTTCTGCTTCTTTTTGCAATACCATTTAATCCTTAATTTGGAACCTGATGATATAGTATAGCGCCGCCACGCCGTCTTTCCAGTTAATTTTCTTTCCCTCTGAATAATCTCGCCCACTATATGAAATCGGCGTTTCGTAAATTCTATATTTCCGTTTAGCTATTTTGGCGGTAATTTCCGGTTCAAAGCCGAAGCGGTCGCATTTCAGGGGAATTTCTTTGAGAAGAGACGTTTTAAATACTTTGTAGCACGTTTCCATATCTGTAAGATTGAGGTTAGTAAACATATTCGACAAAAATGTGAGGAACCTATTTGCCATATAATGCCAGAAAAATAGTACACGGTGAGGGCCGCCCAAAAACCGTGAGCCGTAGACAACATCAGCTCTGCCTTCCAGAATTGGCTCAAGAAGTTTCGGATATTCCTTCGGGTTATATTCTAAATCCGCATCCTGAATTAGAGTGATATCGCCTGTAACATTTTGGAAGCCTGTTCTGAGAGCCGCGCCTTTGCCTTGATTTTTTTCATGATAGAAAACCTTGACATCATTTTCAGCTTCTTCTTGCTCAATTTCCCGCAACCGCTCGCGCGTACCGTCTGTGGAACAATCGTCAATTAAGACTATCTCTTTGTCCATACCAACATCAATTTCTTTGACCTGTTTTAGAATCTCATCAATAGTATCAATTTCATTATACACTGGAATTACTACAGATAATTTTTTAAAATTCACAATGAACGTCACCAATCCTTATGTTCGTAGAATATATTTTTAATCAAATCCCGAACTTTGTTCGGAAAAAAGTTTGGTTTAAAATTATATCACAGAAGACAATTTCTTTCCAAGCGAAAAAATATTTTAATCTTGCCAAAACAAAATTCCTATGCTATCATGTTTATAACTTTCGTTTCGAGTAAGGAGAGCTAACATGAAAGAAATCAAGGTTGGTATTGTTGGAGCAGGCGGCATCGCTGGCGGTAAACACCTTCCTGGGCATCGTAGCGTGAAAGGCGTTGAAGTCATTGCCGTGTGCGACATTGTTGAAGAACGTGCGAAGAGTTTTGCCAGGCAGCACAATATACCGGATGTTTTTACGGATTATAAAGATTTAGTTGCGATGGAGGAACTGGATGCTGTCAGCGTTTGCACCCCAAACAATTTCCATCCGGGGCCAACCATTGCCGCGCTGGAGGCGGGAAAACACGTCATCTGCGAAAAACCGCTGGCAGGAAACGCTAAAGATGGCCAGGCAATGGTCGATGCCGCGAAGAAATCAGGCAAGATTTTGCAAATCGGTTTGCAGTCGCGTTTTGATGCTGGCGCCCGAACCTTGCGAAAATTAGTTGAAGCGGGCGAGTTTGGCGACATTTACTATGCGCGCGCCATGGCGATGCGGCGGCGCGGTATGCCTGCCGCGCCAACATTTATCACCAGGAAGATAGCGGGCGGCGGACCACTTATCGACATCGGCGTGCATATTCTCGATGTGTTGTTGTGGGTTATCGGCAATCCAAAACCCGTCAAAGTCTTCGGTTCGATGGCCACCAAATTTGGCAACCGCGATGATGTGGTTAATCCATGGGGCAAATGGGACCCGAAACAGTTTGATGTGGAAGATTTCGCCATGGGGGTTATAAAATTTGCGGGCGGCTTAACTGTAACTCTGGAAACCGCCTGGGCATCGCACACCGGTAATAATATCGGAACGACATTCTTCATGGGTGATAAAGCAGGCGCCACTCTACATCCGCCGCGGATTTACACCGATAAAGGTGGCGAAATGGTCGATTACGAGCCAGAGATGATTAAAGGCGAACCTGGCGAGTTTCAAGCGTTCCACAACGCCATCCGAGAAGGACTGCCATCCCCTGTTCCCGCCGAACAAGTGTTAGAAGTACAAAAGATCTTTGATGCTATCTATACATCAGCGCGAAGAGGATATGCAGTGACCATTAAGTAGTGAGACTGGTAAGATAACTAAAGGTGAGGACTGGTTTACTACGTAAACACAGTGGCACCGGCAGCTTGTCCGCCAGTGTGAAAATCAGTATGAGCTTCAGGTTGCATCACACTTCTCCATGATTAAATCACGTGCTTCTCTCAGATTTTCAGAGAGCATTTTCGGTGCACTGGCAGCAAGCTGCCAGTGGCACACCTACTATCCATTCCTCAAAGAGTAAAATCAGATGATGTCCCTACACCAGCAAGTGCCAGGAAGATTTGCATCTGATGACCCACTTATGGCGGATTTCAGAAGGAGTTTCCCATGAATATTATCTTGACTTTGGTAAATTAAAATGAGCTCCAGTCGTAGCCCAACTTTCTAAGTTGGCTCCCCGAATTCTGGCGAATTCGGCTACGATAGAATCTTAGGCTATGAGCCAATTTACCAAAGTCATATTATTCCACAAGTTTTATGGGATTGTATTTTGATTTCCCCCCCGCCTACCTCACCTCCGGTCCCTCTCCAATTATGCGTTTCAAAATTTAATTCGTTAATCAACTACTATACCCAAGAAGGATGTTTACCGGCTGATAAATGTGAGTGGTGAGTGGTTATGTTTCCTTAGTACCACCATACGCATTAAGTTAAGACCATTTCGCGTATATACTACTACACGTCGGCAGAAATTCTTAACCCCCTTTCACGATTTTAGCTAACGGATTTTAGGCTAACGGATAAAAAAATAAAAAATCCGCTCTAGCTATAAATCCGTTAGCCCAATAATAGGGTCAAAGATTTGCGCCGACCTGTACTACTGTTCCTATCCCTTGATGGGGGAGGCGTAGGTGGGGGTGAATACAGGGAGAAAGGAGGGGAGCGGTGAATGTGGTTTTAACTTGACGCGCACGGGGCATTGCCCACCTAATAGTTTCTTGCCCTCTTGCCTCCTTGCCCCCTTGCCATTCTCAATCTATTATTCGTCAACGCCGCGTCCACCAGAATATCGTTCCCTATGTCGTGCTTCTCCGCGTGCGGTAATACGGACACCAGGCTCCTCTTTTAGCGGACACTTGTTTTCGCAGATTCCACAACCGATGCAGGTTTCCGTCACGACATACGGGCGCTTGACGATTACTGTTTTGTTCGTCTTTTGTTCTAAAACTTCAACTTCCCAGAACTTAATCGACTTTTCCGGCGTCGGACAATGTTCCTCGCAGACAAGACAGTTGATATTTTCATTCCACGGATAACATTTATTTTTATTAAAATATGCCGTTCCAATTTTTAATTTTTTCTTATCCGTTAACGTCAGCTTTTCAATAGCACCTGTTGGACAAACCTGGCCACAGGCGTTGCATTCGTAATCACAATAACCCATCTTGGGCACCAGCTTGGGCGTTCCGATGCCTTCGACTCCCGCTTCAAAAAGCGTTGGCTGTAAGGCATTGGTCGGACATACTTTCATGCACTCGGCGCAACGGATGCACTTATCGAGAAATTCCTCTTCGGGCAGTGAACCAGGTGGGCGGATGAGAAATGGCGGAAAATCTCTGTCCGAGGGTTTCAGTTTTAGCAATGGCACGGCGACAGCCCCTAATGCCGCCGCTTGAATGAACCGGCGTTTGGATAAATCTAACCCTTTCGGAGTATACTGTTTTTCTCGCTTTCCCCCCTCCCCTCCTTTGGAGGGGCAGGGGTGGGTAGAGGGGTCGGGGGTGGGTTGAAGACTTGTAGCTGGCGATTGGAAAGCGAACTTGATTGCACCCGTCGGACAAACATCCTGACAATTAAAACACTCCACGCATTCCTGAACCAAATATCCATCGCCTTTTTCCAGAATAGCGTTGGTTTTGCATTCGCGGTAACACCTATTACATTCCACGCATTTCTCTTTATCAACCACCCATCGTAATAAGCTAATCTTTGATAACAAACCGAAAAGCGCGCCCAGCGGACAAAGAGTACGACACCAAAATCGCGGATATAATAACGATAACACTAAAATTCCCATAAAGGCGATAAATGCGATATGGTGTAACATCGTAATTGACTGATATCCAAGCTCAGAATTAGGAAGGAATACATTATCTCTAAGGAATCCATAAATCGGTTCTGAAACTTTATTGACAATTGGCACTTTCCACAGCGGCCCCAACAGAACATTGGCTGCATAACTAAAATACGAATATACCGTGACCGCATAACTGCGGGTAACGATGGGGATTGGGTCCATCAACCAGGCGACTTGCAAACTCAATAACCCGGCAACTAAAAAGCCTCCGAGTATGTAATATTTCAAATTCCGTAACTGCGGCGTATGCATTAATTTCGGTTTCCCTTCGCTTCGCTCAAGGGCAGGCCTGACCCATTTACTTTTTCCACGAATAACACGGTCAGCGAAATCTATTGTCGTACCGAGGGGACAAATCCAGTTGCAAAAGAATCGCCCTAAAAAAATTGTGAGGACGACGATGATAACTGCCGGAAGAAACTTCGTCAACAGCGTCTCAGCGCTCCGCGCTGATAATATCGTGCCAATAGCCGCTAACGGGTCAAGCCGCAAGAAAAAATCGGCTGGAAGCCATGATTTTAATGGATAGACGGTTTGAACTAATAAGATGAGAAACATCAAAAAGACCAGCAATTGAACGATGCGTCTGATATTGCTGAGTCGAAAAAAATGCTGGAATCTACTCATAAGATAACTCCGATATAAAATAAAGAAAGCAAATTCTATACTAATTATTTATGATGCTTGCATGACAACGCCTTTGACTTTTGACAAGTTGACGTTGGAAGCGATAGCCAGGAATTACTTAACAGAAAGTTACCACTCAATATGATAATACCATAAAATCGGTCATTATGCTAATACTTATTTCAGAAATTCCTCAGTGTTTCTTTTGATTAAACTTTTCATTGACGGTGAGCGATTGTACCCGTGTCACCGCGCGAGATTTGAGCGACAGGACATCCGATTGCAATTCGCGGTCACCTACCACGATGTAGTACGGCGTCCATTCTCGTTCTGATTGCCATACTTTCTTGCCAACAGTTTCCTTGCGGTTATCAATATCGACTCGCATCGGAGTTTCTGACAGAGCATCAGCGAGGTTTTGAGCAAACGCGATATGTCGGTCTGCGACAGGGATTATGCACAGTTGAGTGGGACTGAGCCAGAGAGGAAATGCGGGAAGGTTGCTTTTCAACGCCTCTTCGAGAATGCAATAGAGCCAACGCTCAGAAATTAAAAAGTAATGTAGAAAGAGGAAGCTGTTTTGTTCGCTTCCTCTTTTTTATTGCATGGCGGCGGATTAAATTATCCCGCTTCAATCCTGCCTGCAATTTGACCACTGCTCTTAGGGAAAACAGGCCGACCTGGTGATAGTTCTTTTTCTAATTTCACCTTGACTTTCTTTGAAATTGTGATATAATAATAAAAAGCGAGAAGTTTGTAGGGCTCCATCACATAGATTACCCACTAAAACCCGAACACGAAATGGTGGATTGGCGGGCGATGCCTACGGAATCAATCACCAAACGGCATGCCGTTTTCCCCCAAATTTTCCTCGACATTTATCTTGACTTTATGATATAATCACATTAACTGATTTTGTGTTTGTGGATTGAAAGGGGTTTTAAGTATGTCTGCTTCAAACTGGACTAAAGAAGATACCGCTCGTGCCCTCAAAATCTGGGCTGAGTATCAACAGGAACATGACGTTTCCGACCGTATAGGACAAGCTGTCGGGATAGACCCTAAAAGCGGTCATGTCTGGTTTGGCGAATCGGCTTTAGATATTGTGCGGCAAATGGATGCTGAAGGCGCCTTCACGCCGCTTTATTTTGTGCGAGTCGGATACGACTACTACGGGCGCAAGGGAGGGCACAGATGATTGTAGGCACAGTGAATGACGATGGCGTGCCGGTCATCACGCTCACAGCGGCGGGGCAACCTTGGCCGGCAATCATTGATACCGGCTTCAACGGCGATGTGGAGTTGCCGGACACTTTGCGACCATTCGTAAATGCTCGTCTTGTCGGGAAAGTTTACTGGCTTCTGGGTGGTGGGCAGAACGTTGAGGAAGACAAATACCTCGTGGACTTTCCGTTCGATGGTCAAACTGTCGTTGCAGAAGCAACTTTTGCTCCGGGAGTGGAAATCCTAATCGGAACACATCTCCTGCGGCAGCACTGCCTGGAGATTAACTTTGTTGACAAGACCGTTTTGTTGGAGCGAGTGGTTTGACAGGCTGTTTCACGCGGTAAGCCACTCACCGCGGCAGTGAAACGCGGAACGTAAAGCACAGAGGCAAAAAATGCGAAACCCTATCGACAAAACAAAATTGCAAGAAGTCGTTGATTTGTATTATTTAGATTTGATTGTGCTTTTTGGGTCGTATGTGAAAGGAAAGACACGCCCTGATGATTTGGACATCGCGGTTCGGACGACACGGGAGGAATTTTTAAGGCTTTTATCCTCCAACAAAGCCCGATGGCAGTGGGAAATGAATCTTATAGCCTCTCTAGAGGAAATTATTAATCTACCGTATGACATTGATTTAGTGATTTTGAATGAGGTGTTTGATTCAACTTTCCTGTTTGAAGTGGCCAGATATGGTGAACTCATTTACCAGAGAGAACCCACAACATTTGACCTCTTCCGCGCTTATGCGGCGCGGCGTTTTGATGACGATGCCAAGTTTCGTCGGTGGGGGTGGGAGTACCTCAAAAGGAGATGTTTGGATGCAGAATGACCTGTTTGAGCCGGTTCGTAGGAAGCTGCGTTTCATGTTGGACTTTTTGGACGAGCTTTCTTTGGAGCTTCCGGAGGAAAAAGCGGATTATTTGAGCGCGCCAACTGGCAAACATCGGGCAGTTGAACGGCTCTGCCAGTTGGTCATCGAAGGCTCGATTGACGCCAACTGCCTGTTGGTCGTTCAAAGTGGAGGGAATCCACCGACATCAGCGCGGGATTCGTTCAAAGCTGTTCACTTCATGAAGCGATTTTTGGAGGATAATCTTTACAGGATAGGAAGAGTGACGATTTTGCAAAAGTTACAAAAATATTCACGAGCATTGCCTAACAAAGGAGGCACAATGAATATGGCCAGGGTCATCAATATTACCATGCCAGACGAACTTTTTGAGCAGGTGAACCAACACGCTCAACGTGAATCTCGCCCGCGTAGCGCTATTCTTCGGGAAGCCCTACAGCTTTACTTTGCGGTCAAAGCAGAGGAAGAATCCGCTCGCGAACGCGTCTATGAAACCTTGAAAGACATACATCGCACGGTAGCTCAGAGCCAATTCTCTGAAGAAGAGATAGACGCTCGTATTGCCCGGGGGGTAAAAGCTGTCCGTACCCAGCGTAAGCGCGCAACTGCTAAGGTGGTGAAATGTCAGTGATGCGGGCCACCTTCGATACCAATGTATTTGTCAAATATGCCATCAACCCGAAAGGCCCGTCGGGAGCGCTGCTGGAGCTCTGGCATGAGCAGCGGTTTGACCTGGTTCTATCCAGTGAGATACTCGAAGAAATAGAACAAGTTCTACATCGAAAGGAACTCCGTGCTCTTCACCGCAGGAGCGACCAAGAAATTGATACACTGATGAAAGACCTTAAGACTGCTATTCGTGTGGTACCAGTCTCCGACGTTGACGTTCCTGCCCTGGCGCGCCGTGACCCTGATGACCTTGTGTTGGTCGCCACCGGTAAAGCCGGGAAAGTGGATTATATTGTGACACGCGACGAGGACCTGCATTCACTGGGGGAGGTAGAAGGAATGAAAGTGGTCTACCCCGAAAAGTTCCTGGCAATTGTCCGGACAACCAAGACTGACGATTTGTGACGGATGCTGATATTCGTTCCCCGGACATTAGTCGGGCGCATCCGTTTTTAGGAGCTGTCTGAAAAGTTTGTTCCATAGAAAGAGAAAGTACGAAATCAAGATATGACTTAGGATAGGATAGAAACCAGAAGGAGATGACATATTGAGAAAAAACATGAGTTTTATATTAATCTTGCTATGTCTGTTAATAGCCTTAAACTACAAGGCGATAGGCGAGCTCCAATCCACTCCCGACACACAGTCCCATACCCCATCTTCTGAAGTAGTGAAGTTAAGGAAAAATCTATACAGAATAGGAGGAGTGACGGTAGACACCCAAAAGCATGAAGTTACCATTCGCGGTTGGGTCAATATGAACGCTGGATTGATTGAATATTTAGCATGTTCCGCTGGTGGGAAACTTCACGAGAGTATGCTTGTATTGGATACAAAACCCATCCATCTCCAGGTAGCGCTCATTCTGATTGGACTGGAAGCAAAAGGCGATTTTAAGTTTCAGGGTGACCCGCGCCCGCCGAAAGGCGACCCGGTGGAGATTTGGGTGCAGTGGAAGGAAGGTGAAGAAACAAAGCGCGTCAGGGCTGAACAGATGATTTTTGATTTCAAAAATGAAAAGCCAATGCCGGAAACTGACTGGATTTTCACCGGTTCCTTAATCTATGAAGGAAGATTTCTTGCAGAAATCGAGAAATCGTTGATTGCGACATATCATGACCCGGCAGCGATTCTCAACAATCCACTTCCAGAGGGCGTAGATGATACAGTTTACCATGTCAACTCCGCGGTTGTGCCCAAGCGTGGTACGTCTGTGGTAGTAACAATTAATGCTGTTGGGGACAACCCCCTGGCCCCCTTTAATAAGGGGGAAACAAAAGCGCATCGTGCTCCTCAACCTGACGCGGAAGCCATTGAGCAAACAGCCGAAAACCAAAGGGAAAAAGTGATTTTTTCGGAACATTTTGATCGCGGAAACCTGGATGCAAGCAGATGGAAGATTACCCAGGATGGAGAGTTTAATCAATTCGCTGTTGATGTAAAGGATATAGCTTCCAGCGCAGATGTTGATTACCGCCTGAGAATTATGGCAAATACGATTGGGACATCCGACCCGGTTAAGTATTTAGGGGCCAGGAGCCAGGTGAAAATAGATTTTAGCCAGCCTACGGAAATCGCCTTTGACCTGGATTGGAACGCTCAAGAAAATGGCTGTTATCTCACCGCTGGTTTGTATATCTGTCCAGTGGAGAGTGAAAATCCTAAAAAAGAGAAGGATTGGATAAAATTTGAGTGGGTAGGAGTTCCACCGGGCAAAAACATTCGTGCCAATGTCTGGGCGAGCGCTAACGGCGCAATGAAGGAGTTGTACACGGATTGGGGACCAGAGGGCGAAAATGGCAAACCGCAGGGCTGGCCGGTGAAACCAGGCAACCATCGGATTAAGCTCTTGCTGGACAGCAAAGGCATTGGAGTCTGGGCGGATAGCAAGCAACTTTGCTACGCCTTGCATTCACTCAATTTTACTTCTGGTTATTTCTATCTCCAAATGTCCAGCGGAACCAATTATCATGATAGAGAGATATATTTCGATAATATTATTGTTACTTTTATTCCATAGTGTTTCTTTTGATTAAACTTTTCTTTGTTTGGTCTTACAGCCAAACCGGCAATAAGGGTGAATCCCGCATAAGTAGATAGTGTCTGGGTTTACCCAAGCACTTAAAAATGATACAAAAAAGAGAATCGAACCCGACTACACCACAGCAGAAAAAACGAATAAGCATTACCGTATTAATTTGTGAAAAGCATAAAAAGAAAAGTTTGGTTACCACAATAGGAGTGGAGTGATGTTTTGACCATGAAAAACGTAAAACGAATTTTATCATATACTTTCATAACTTTGCTATTCATCGTGGGGATTTGTTCAGCTCAAAACAGGAATAGCGCTGACGAGCGGACGCTGTCTTTAAGTTGCAATAATGCAGATATTGTAGATGTACTGAGGGGAATTGCTATAGAATATCAAGCCAATATTGTGCCTGATAATAGTGTGAGTGGAAAGGTCACAATCTATCTTGACAATGCGCCGTTTGAAGCGGGATTGCGCACCTTACTGGAGACAAATGGATTTACCTACGAAAAACAAGGTGACATTTATCTGGTAAATAAAAAGGCGCCGACAATCGAGAATTTGCAAATCACTGTTTCTTCAGATGGCCTTTTGACTATAGACGCCAGAGGCGCTGATGTTAAAGAAGTCATCAGGCAACTTTCAACCAGGATGGGAATCAACATTGTGGCGGAGAGCAATCTCACCGGAACTATTACAGCGCATTTGTCTGACGTACCCATCGATGACGCCCTGGCCGCTCTTTTTTCTGAGAATAATTTCACTCTTTATGAGAATTCGGGAATTTACCATGTAGGCAGCCGGATGTCGCGCCAGAGCTCAAGCTTTGTTATCTTTAAAAACAAGGATTTATTGACCATTGATGTCAAAAATGCTCCTGTCGTAGACGTGCTGCAAGACCTGGCGACCCAAACCAAGATAAATTTGGTGACCGCAGGCAATCTTGCGGGAAATGTCACAGCACGTCTTGAAAACGTTACCTTAGAGCAGGCTCTGGAGATGATTACAACTTCAAGCGGGACGGCATATAAAAAGATAGATGATATATACATCGTTGGGGATGTGATGGTAAAACCAGGGCAGGAGAATCCGCTTTTAGAAAGAAAAGTTATCAGGCTGAAGTACATCGAAGTGGATGACATGATAAACATTCTGCCTCCTGACCTTCGCAATAACGTCACGTTTTCGCCAGTCCACAATGCTATCATTATTTTGGGAACGCCAAAAACGATAGAACACGTGGAAAAATTGATGGAAGAATTGGATGTAGCGGATGATGAGTTACGTTCGCGACAACAATTCGCTATCTGGGTTGAGGTGGATGAGGACGGCTTAATCAGTGTTGACGCCAAAGATGCGCCAATGGAGTTGGTCGTCCGCGAGATTTCTATTAAGACCGGAATCGATGTGACCATCATAGAATCTACTGGAGGAAGTACGGTTGCACGAAGGATTACTCAACAGAGACCAGAAGTCGAAGCGGAGACTGCGCGCGAAACTGCACGCTTAACAGCCCGCCGAGCAGCACAAGCAGCGGCGCGCCAACCACAAGCGGCAATTTCACGTAGCGGATTAAGCGGCAATGTCAACCTCAGGATAAAAAAAGCAACTTTAGATGAAGTCTTTGACGCCTTATTTTCTGGCACAGAATATACCTACAGACAAAAACAGTACGGAGATAAGGTATTTTATTTAGTCGGCACAGGTGACTTAGATATAGACAGGATTAACCCCTTAATAGTATCCCAAAAGATTCCGTTGAATTATCTTGATGCGACACAAATCATTGAATTATTACCGACGACAATCCCGGACGACAATATTATTGTAATTCCAGACCAAAACGCTATCGCGGTGATAGGCACGCCAGAGATGATAGATTTTCTCTCGGATTACCTTTCCAAAATAGATTCTCCCACTCCACAAGTGATGATAGAGGCGTTATTGTTAGAGTTGACGCGGGGAAGCACAAAGGATTTGGGGATTGAGTGGAGCGCGAGCAAAGATAAAAGTTTTCTTGAAGTGGCTGAAGGGGTAAGTTTAGTGTTTGATAGTTTGGAAAAAGTGCCTGACGCCTTCGATGTCTCTCTGAATGCCTTGTTAGCCGAAAATAAAGCCAGAATTTTGTCCAGTCCTCGTGTCGCTGTTCTAAGTGGACAACAAGCCTTAATAGATGTTGGAGTCAAGTATATGTTTCAATCCCCAATTACAATATATGGTGGCGGCTATGGATTGCCAGTGGAGGAAACGGTAACGGGTCGAACCAGAACAGAGATTAGCGCAACGCAACGGAGTCAAAGTACAACACTATATCAGCCCGGCGGCTATACGCGGAGCAATTTCAACACTATCGACACCGGTATCATTCTGGATATCACCCCGTGGGTGAATAATGTGGGGGAGATTACAATGACAATATCGCCCAAAATTCTGGATGCTGATATGGTTACGGTTGAGGAATCCCGTGTTGCCCAAAGGACTATAGATACTGTCATCCGCGTCAAAGATGGCGGGATGATAGTTATCGGCGGTTTGATTCAGAAAAAATCCCTGACCAGTGAAGATAAAGTGCCCATCCTTGGTAGTATTCCACTGATGGGACGGCTTTTTTCAACAAGCCACAAGGTGGAAAATGAGTCAGAATTGATTATCGTTATCAAACCGAGAATTATCCAGAGCGTCATGAAGGAGAGAGAAGAAGATGTCCAAAAATAAACCTGTCCATCTAAACTTTCGTGGCCCTTCATTTAGATTTGCTCCCTCAGTGGTCGGATTAGAAGTCTTACGTGATAGAATCTGCGCGGTTGCACTGCGATACAAAAAAAAGCGATGGAATGTTTTAAAGACGGTTAAAAAAAGCATTCCACCCTCTCTTGACGAATCGATACGGTCGAGTATGATTACTGAGGTTTTAAATGAATTGGGTGTCAAAACAACAAAAATCTTGACATCGCTGGTCAGCAGTGATATGATTGTGAAAATAGTGAACCTGCCTCCACTCCAGAACCCGGAACAAGAACTTCCGCAGTTGATGGAATATGAATTGGAACGACAATTACCCATTCCTCTTTCACAAGCCGCCTACGATTATCAGATTATAAGGAGGCAAGTTCCGATTCTCGGGATGCCGATTCGGGGGAAAGGCAAGTCCCGAAGACCCCGATTCTCGGGATTCGGGTTTCCTTCGGAAGAGGCAAGGGGGCAGGAAGAGGCCACAGAGCCTCAAGATGAAACCACCGTCTTGTTGGCGGCTGTCAGGCGTAGCAAGTTGAACGACCATCTGGCTTTGATGGAACACGCAGATATTTCTCCCACAGCGGTCATGCCTTCTTTTCTGATGTTTTTGAATGCTCTTTTCGCCCAGGGGCTTCTCTCACCTCGTGAAGTGGGGTTCATCGGTGTAGTCAGGCTCTCAGCATTGTTAGTTGATGTCGTGGTGGTGGAAAATGGAGTATTATCTTTTGCCAGAAGCTTTTCTCCTAAAGTGGGGGTGTACCCCCCACACCCCGAAGGACTTATGGAATCACCCTCCGATTTCTTGCGCGAACTGCACAACACGTTAAGAGATTTCTTACCATCAACGGATAAACACAAACTGGAGAAATTACTCATAGTCACAGAGGATGAAGCCCTTCCGTTTAATCTGACACTGGAAAACTTGACCGAAGCGTTAGCCTTCCCACGCTGTGAGCACAAGATTATGCTAAACGGCTTCGCTCTCGGATTAGCCGCAGGCTATCTTAACATGCCGAACGCGCTTTCGCTGAACCTTCTAAGACCGTTGCTGATTGAGCAACGCGCCACAGAGAAAATTCATAGGAAGGCACAAGCGCTACGCTTCGGCCCTGTAAGTGCGATACCTATTCTGGTTGCCGCTGCCATTTTTCTATTTTCTAAGGCAAATTTCGCGCAAAAAGAATTAACACAAGCAAAAGCAACACAACAACTTTTCGAGCAAAAAGTCAAGAAAAAGGGAGACTTAATAAAATTATCTGCCGAATTGTCGCGTCAAAGCGAAGCACTACGGTGGGTGGACGCGGGTTATCCTTCTTTGTCCTATCGTCTATATCAGGTAGCCATGTCAACTCCTCTAAATGTCTGGTTAAAACAGGTCAATACCCCACCACAGCCTAAGCGGCAAAAGAAAGAGATACCTGTGATGGACACATTGATTGTAGCGGGATATGCGTTCTCTCAGGCGGATATAGACGATTTTCTACAACAACTGAGAAAGCTTGCTTGCTTTTCAGAAGTTAAGCAAGACAAGACAGAGGAAAGGATTATGGATAAGCAAACAGTGCTTCTTTTCCAGTTGTCATTGATATCAAAACCGGTGAATAATGAGGAACCAAACTTTTCTTTTTAAAAGAAAAGTTTCATCATAAGAAACAAAGAGGAAGAATATGAATAATAAACCGATGGAAAATATATGGCTAAATATTAAAAAGAAGCCCTCACGTAAAGTGATGCGTTCTTTTCTAACGTGGAGAACTGTTGTCTGGGTCATATTACTCGGTTTAATCGGTTTTTGTATATGGCAAGGCATGCAATGGTGGCGTCTGAACACTGATAGAAGCAGCACTATGCACTACATCCAGCCAACCATTGACCATCAATTGGCATCATTACTTGAGGAAATCAACGTAAAAAAAAATCGGATTGCCTTTCTGGAAGAGCAAGCGCTTTCGTTTCAAAACGAAGACTTGATATCATGGATAACTGAGCAAGCGGAAACTGCCCAAACGCAGATGATAGGGGTAGAATACCTAAAAGAGCGCCAGGTAGAACAGTATATCTATACTCCCGTGGCGTTTACTTTACGCGGCGATTACCATTCCTTTGGCAGATTGATGAACCTTCTTGAAGGTTCACAATACCCACTGAAGCTTGATTATCTTTCCATAGCAACTCAACAAAGCAGCCCTGAAAGTCTCATTATGGAGCTCGTACTTGTGAGAACGGGTTTTCAGAGTTCGGAATTCGGAGTTCGGAGTTCGGAATTAAAAAACAAGTCCTCAATTCCGCCTTCCATCTTCAGCCCCCCTCCTGTCCCCCCTGCGGTGGGAAGCCACCTTCCGCCTTCCGTTTCTGCTCCTCAAAAGAGTAGCGAACAGCCATTTAACCATATTGGTGCTGATTTTGTCTATCCCAGCAGTGATGAATTGAGGAATATTTTTCAACTTTATCAGGAAGTGGTAACACCTCAAGCTAAGAATGTACAACCTCCTCGACCACTGATTTTAACAGGTGTCATCTACAACGAGCATAATCCTCTGGTCATTTTCATGGATGGGCAAAACAAGAGTTATTTAGCACGGGTGAATGATACTATATTGGATTATACTGTGCTAAAGATTGAGCCGAGAAGCGTTATCTTAAAACATGCGGATACACGAATAGAACTGAAAGTGTTCGCTTCGCTCACCGACGACTTCGTCTTACGGTTTAAAGATAAAGAGAGTTCAGCAAAATTTTAAAGCTATTCGATTCCAACATAAGCGGCCTTGAAATTCAAAAAAGCATGGAACATAACACAATAGCGTTATATTCGAGAAGGGATGAAATATGTCAGCAGAAACTAAAATTCTTTGTATCGAAGATTATTTAGCGATGCCGGAGACAAGGCAACATTACGAAATTATAGATGGAGAATTAATTATGCCGCCTGCACCTACACTATACCATCAATGGATAAACAAAAAGTTACTTTTCGCATTAGACCATCACGTTCAGATGCATCAGTTAGGTATTGTGCTTGGCGCACCTGTGGATGTACTGATTCATCAGCCGCCTATTCAAACTCGCCAGCCTGACGTGCTATACATCAGTTTCGAGCATAGTGGCTTTAAAGATAGTGACTCGCTCATCGGCATACAATTGTTGGAGATAGCCCCTGATTTAGTTGTCGAAATACTTTCTTCAAGCGATACACGGCGTAAAATAAAAGACAAATTGGCTGATTATCAAACCATCGGAGTGCGTGAATGCTGGTTGGTCAGCCCAGAAGGACAAACTGTTGAGGTGCTCAAAGTCACTTCTGAAAAGATAGAAAGAATAGGAATATTCGGGACAGGGCAAGAAATTTCTTCAGAGGTGTTTCCAGAACTATCTTTGTTAGTAAATGATATCTTTGAAAGCAATTAACTTGGGTTGAGCCCGTCAAAGTCATTTTTTAATTAAAACACTTTTTGGATAAACAAGCATCCATGGGTTGATGGACTTTAAGTTCATCACCTATCACGCGAAATCGAGCTATCACTCCCTTTCCGCACGCGAGTTTTTCAGAAAATCCTACCACTCCCACTCTCTCCACGCAAGAATGAGAAATGATATTATTATAGCATTTCATGGGCCACTCTGCAGATGAAAAATTCAAAGTCCAGAAATTCCCCATGCCTGCCTAAAATTCCCTAAGTCTGGCGACTTCGGCTACGAAAATTCTCAAATTGACTAACCCGAAAATTTTATTGACCTGTAGGAGAAAGTGTGTTAAGCTTTGGATTAAAGCACCTGAAAATAGCAGAAGAAATTATGGTATTTGTTTAGAGGAGGATATTATGCGTAAACGAATTGTTATTACTACTATTACTCTTGTAATTGCTCTAATTGCCGCTACCATTTCCTGTGCCGAACCTACACTGACGATTATGGTTCCCATGCGAGACGGAGTAAAACTAGCAACTGATGTCTATCTTCCCGAGGGCGAAGGAACCTGGCCCGCTATACTTATTCGGACACCTTATGGCAAAAGCGGGGTGGGAGGATTTGCGACCCAGGCAAATCAACGCGGCTATGTTTTTGTTTCGCAGGATTTCCGTGGTAGATTTGATTCGGAGGGAGTGGATTATCCTGTTTTCCTCCACGGCGGATGGGGTGAGCATCAGGACGGATACGATACTGTCGAATGGATTGCGGCGCAGAAATGGTGCGACGGCAAAGTTGGCGGAGTTGGTATAAGCGCCCCAGCCATCGATTTGAACATGATGGCTCCCAGCCGTCCGCCGCATTTAGTATGCCAGTATGTGGTAGTAGCATTTTCCAGTATGTATCATCAATGCGTCTATCAGGGAGGCGCTTTTCGTAAGAGTTTAATGGAGGGCTGGCTGAACGGAAACAAATTTGCCCCCGAGAACCTGTCATTGTGCCGCGCGCACCCGGATTACGATGATTTCTGGAAAGATTTCGATTGCGAACGCGTGGCAAATCGTGTGAATGTGCCGGTTATGTTCCTCGGCGGCTGGTATGACATTTTCTGCGCGGGAACTATCAACAGCTTCACGACCATCCAGAAGAACGGCGATGAAGGCGCGCGGGGCAAATGCCGACTGGCTATGGAAGCCTATGGACATGGGCGTTCTGATGATGTGGTTTTTCCTGATAATGCGCGTCCCAAATTTGCCAATCCCTCAAACTGGTTAGACTGGTTTGATATATGGATGAAAAACGATGGTGAGGGAATTGATGAAATTCCCGTCGTCCAGTATTTCGTCATGGGTGACCCAAATGACCCGGACATGCCGGGAAACGTGTGGAAGACCGCAGACGATTGGCCTGTTCCGGCGAATGTAACACCTTTTTATTTCATATCCGATGGAACATTGCGGTTGCAATCTCCCAAAGAATCGGACGTTTCGCTCTCCTATAAGTATGACCCCAAAGACCCGGTGCCTACTCTCGGTGGGGCTAATCTCATCATAACGAAAGGTCCTAAGGACCAACGACCAGTTGAAAATCGCCCGGACGTTTTGCTTTTTACATCTGATGAATTGAAAAATCCGATGGAAATAACGGGTTCTGTCAAAGTTAAACTCTGGGCTTCATCTGGAACTGCCACAGACACTGATTTTACGGCGAAGCTTTGCGATGTATATCCGGATGGTCGGAGTATTCTTGTGTTAGATGGTATCATTTGCGCGCGCCACCGAAATTCTATGGAAAAAAGTGAATTGATGGAACCGGGTAAAATTTACGAGTTTGAAATTGACCTGTGGTCTACGAGTCTGGTCTTCAGTTCTGGCCATCGAATACGAGTTGCTATATCCTCCAGCAATTCCCCACGCTTTGAGCCTAATCCCAACACCGGTAAGCCGTCAGGTAGGTACGATGAAACGGAAGTGGCAACTAACACCATTTACCTGGATGCGGAACATCCATCGCATATATTGCTGCCAGTCGTATCTCGGTAGCGTAGAGTTTACTACGACTGATTTTTAGTCGTCTTGAGACGACTTTAGCTTTCAGCCTGATAATTGATTATCAGGCATGAGGAGAGAAAAAATATGCCCAAATCTTATGAAGGTTCGTACCAACAATACGACGTTATTTGCCAATCCAATGTGATGCTTCCAATGCGCGATGGTGTGCGTTTGGCAACGGATATTTACTTTCCAGCGTTGCGTGGAAAGCAGGTATCGAAGAAATTTCCGGTGATTCTTGAGCGTACTCCCTACGACAAAGCGGCAGCCGGGAATGTGACTAATGGCAATTACTTCGCCCGGCGCGGTTATGTCTGCGCCATACAGGACGTGCGCGGTAGATTTGCCAGCGAAGGCGAGTGGTATCCGTTCGCCAAGGAAGCCCCCGACGGCTACGATACGGTGGAATGGCTTGCCGCGCAAAAGTGGTGCGATGGGAAGGTTGGCACAATGGGCGGGTCGTATTGCGGCAGTGACCAGTCCGCGTTAGCGACGCTCAACCCGCCGCACTTGACGACTATGATTGTCGCTGTCGGCGCATCGAATTACTACCATTGCTCCATGCGGCAGAACGGCGCGCTCGAACAGCGTTTCATGATTTACGCATTCCGCATGGCGACTACTAGTAAGGAAGCGCTTACCGACGCCAACCTCAAAGCCGCTGTTGACAGGGCGTGTGCGAATGTGGGCGAGTGGGTCAGGCGCGCGCCGCTCAAGAAAGGCACGTCACCATTGCGTATGCTGCCAAATTACGAACAATGGGTGCTCGACCTGTTCACACACGGAGAATATGACGAATACTGGAAGCAGCGCGGTTATGCAATCTCGCAATATTACGCGGAACACGCCGATGTACCAACACTCTATCTCGGCGGCTGGTATGACTCGTATGCGCGGGCAACTTGCGAAAACTTTATGGCGCTCAGCAAAATGAAAAAGTCGCGGCAAGTTTTGCTGATGGGACCATGGACGCACGGCGGCTGGGGCGTGTCGTACGCGGGCGACATTGATTTCGGCAATCATTCGTTCATCAACTACAATGACTTACGGTTAGCGTGGTTCGACCACTTTCTCAAAAGGCTGTACACCGAAGTTGCCGACTGGGCGCCGGCCAAGATTTTCGTGATGGGAACAAGCGGTGGACAAGCCAACTATGAAGGACGCCTTCATCACGGAGGTTACTGGCGCGACGAACAGAACTTCCCGCTGCCTGACACTAAGTTCACGCCTTATTACCTTCATGCCAATAGTTCTTTGTCTACCACTCCACCAAACTCTCACGCACCCTCTCGTTTCAGTTTTGACCCGCGAGACCCAGTCCCAACCATTGGCGGCGGCATATCCGCTGCCGAACCTATCATGCGAGCCGGAGCGTTTGACCAGCGTGGACACCCTAACTTCTTCGGTTGCAAAGACACCTTGCCACTCAACGCACGAAGCGATGTATTGACTTTCCAGACCGAACCACTGGAACGCGATGTAGAGGTAACTGGACCAATCACGGTCAAACTCTACGCCTCATCATCCGCCCGAGACACCGATTTCACGGCGAAGTTGATTGACGTTTGTCCACTGAACGAGGACTATCCCGATGGACTTGCCATCAACCTGACCGACTCCATCATCCGCGCTCGCTATCGCAACGGATGGGACAAGCCGGAGTTATTAGAGCCAGGTGTAGTTTACGAATTCACCTTCCAACTCTATCCAACCTCCAACGTCTTCAAAACGGGACATCGCATTCGGTTGGACATCTCCAGCAGCAACTTCCCGCGTTTCGACGTGAACCCGAACACCGGCGGCGATTTAGGCTTAGAACGACGGGTTGAAATCGCTGAACAGGCGATTTACCACGATTCCGAACATCCATCGCAGGTGATTTTACCTATTATCGAACGAAGTGTTTAATGAAAAGGCTCATATAGGAATTTAGGTAATTTCACCTATTTCCCTACATGAGCTATCTCAGTTTTGAGAAAATTTGACAAAAACGGATGGAAATGTTATCCTTAAAAGAAGAACAAACTTTAATCAAGTTAGTATATTTGTGATGCATAGACAAAACATAAACATTGACTACCAGGATAAATTCAATGTACCAAAAGATTGGCGAAATAAACCTCGAACGTCTAAGGAAAGATTTCCCTTGGGTAGAAAACAACGTAGTGTATGCTTCAGAATGGATAATTGAGAAAATACGAAATAACCATCCAGAAATGGGGAACTATTGGACAGAACTACCCAACTTGTTAAGCAACCCTGATAAGCTCTTTAGGGACAGAGATTATCCTAGCCGAGTAGTCTTTTATAAAGAAGAGGTTACCTGGGAAAGCAAAGTTTTTAAGGGCTGTCATAGAGATAGGAAAAGAGAGAAATGAACTTGTGAAATTTTACTTTTTCCTCAGTGTTTCTTTTGATCAAACTTTTCTTTTAAAAAGAAAAGTTTGGTTGACAAGAAGATTGAAACAAGGAGAGACTCCGTTATGAGAGCAAAGAATCGTAGACAAAAAGTTGTGAAGATAGAATATGATGTAAATACAGATATTCTTTACGTGCGGATGGAAGGTTATGAAAAAAGTATCTCTACGTGGGATGAGGAAAGGGTAAAAGGCTTAATCGTGGGCAGAGACACAAAGAATGATGGCATTGTAGGATTAGTTATTGAAGGATTTTCTTCATATAAGCTAACGATTCTGCAGGATTTATCAAGGGGGACATATCCTGAAAGGGTATACTATGATATCCCAGAAGCGCATCTCAGGGATTTGCTGCTAAAGGATGTGCTTGAACTTGCTTATCAAAAGTGGCTGGCCAAAAGTTCGCTATCTGACAATCGTTCTTGGGTAGAAAGAAGTGAAATGTGAGCGTTAGTCAAATTGGCTTGGGGTGACAGTTGAAGGAGGTCCAGAACTGGCACCCCGAATACAACTCACCGCCTCTGCGTATAGCTTGAATACACGGTCCGAAGGTGGGAATACCCTTGACCAGGAGTACGACCAGGGCGGTCCAGGCGCAGGCAGAACGATTATTGCCGATGCTGGCGCAGTGAATATTGCGGGTACAGATGGACTGACCGTAGAGGGCAGCGTTGGCATCGGGACGACGACACCAGCGAATAAATTGACTGTCAAAGATAGTAGTAACCCTACAATTCTTATTGCAAATACAGCAATAAATCAAGAACAAAGTAGTAGGTTGTCATTTGGAGAAGGAGATTATACTAACCGAATGTGGATCCAGTATCACGGAAACACAGATGAAAGGATTAGTATAAATAGTGATAGTTATACAAATATATTGACTATAACAAGAAATACCGGCAATGTCGGTATCGGGACGACGGGGCCTTTATCTAAATTACACATTGTTAACACACCTGTAACTGGTGCTGCTGCGCCTGCTTCTGTATATGACGCACTGACTATAGATAGTGATAGCGGAAATTATATTAATTTACGCTCCTCTTCATCAGGAACATACTCTGTTGGTGGTATATTTTTTAGCGATGACGTAAGAGGCCAAGGCGCGATAACGTACCAACACAGATACAATAATGTTGTTGTAGATAAGATGTTTTTTAATACAAACAACGCAGAAAGAATGACGATAGATGGAAGCGGCAACGTCGGCATCGGGACGGCGAATCCAGCATACACGCTTGATGTTGCCGGGAAAATTCGCTCCTCAAGTGGGGGTTTCGTTTTCCCGAATGGGACGGAACAGACCACAGCGGCAACCGGCGATATTACAGGAGTCTATCCAGAACCAGGGGAAGGTTTGGCGGGAGGTGGCGATGTAGGTGAAGTGACGTTGAGCGTGGCGGACGGCGGCATCACGACGGACAAAATCGCTGATGGAACGATTGTCGATGCTGATATTTCAAGTAGCGCCGCAATTTCGCCAGGTAAGATTAGCGGTACAGCTTGGACAAGCCTTAACGATGGCATTGGAAGTAATCTGGACGCGGACAAACTCGATGGACTGAACTCCACTGATTTCTTAAGCACCAATAATGATTATGGAAGACAAGGGGTCGCCACTGATCTTTACGAAGGTTCGACCAAGCTCACGGATAAATATGTGAATGTTACAGGAGATACAATTTATGGCAATGTCAGCATCGATGGCAATGTCGGTATTGGTACTCCGAATCCACAATCAACACTGGCTGTCAATGGCACTATAACAGCAAGAGAAGTTGTTGTTACTTTGGAGGGTTGGCCAGACTTTGTTTTAAAAGAAGGTTACCCTTTAATGCCACTTCGTGAAGTCGAACAATATATCAAACAAAATAAGCATTTACCCGCTATTCCTTCTGAAAAAGAGGTTTTAGAAAATGGCGTGAGTTTAGGAGAGATGCAGTCTAAGCTTTTACAGAAGGTCGAAGAGTTGACGCTGTATATGATTGAGCAGAATAAGAAGATTGAGAAACTTGAAAAAGAGAATGAAGAACTTAAAAATCGTGTTTCTTCGTTAGAGGGGAAAAATAAATAGATAGGCGGAAACAGCATTTAATATCGAGGTCAAAATTCATTCAAACGACAGAAAAATCTCTCATGGAGAAATTGGCAGATGGTTAAGCAAAGACGTACAGTTCCATATCATCGATATGCTGTGACAAGAAGGACCCATTTAGAAGCCGCCGCTCGAGAACGTCTCAAGGATGCACAGGTGCTTCAGAAAGCAGAACGATATATTGGCGCGCAATATATGGGCGGATATGTCATTGAATGTTTACTTAAATGTATTATCTGTGCCAAATATGGTGAGGTTAGATTAGAAGAAGCTGAAGTATCGATGAGTCGCCAAAGAGGGAGAACCATAAGTTTAAGGACGCACGAGCTTGAAGTGCTTCTTAGCTATGCCAACTTGAGAAATTCTCTCCGAGTTGAAGGACTATGGGAATCATTTATGATTGTCAATGAATGGAGCAGTGAACTACGCTACTATTCAGGCAAGGCAACTTTTGAACAATCAGAGCGATTTTTTGAAGCTGTCGGGGTTTTACTCCCATTTTTATACGCCAGACTTTGAGGAATATGAAATGAGAAAGTCAAACAAAAGTGCTATTAAAAAGATTCAAAATCATCTCCAAGAACATTTTTTGCCTCTGCACCCGGGCTCAAAGATCGAGGTTAAAAAAGGATACGGGAAAAATATTCATATTCTGATTATTTCAGAGGATTTTACGGGGGTGTCAGTTAAGCAACGGGACGAGATGGTTTGGCCGATTTTGGAAAAATTGCCCGAGGAAGAACTTTTCCGAATTTCGCTTTGTCTATTGTGGACAGAAGAAGAAATTCCCGATGGAGTTGCAGTTTATTGATTCGACCTTCTTGCTCCCAAAACAAAAATTTCGCTTCATTTAGTTTGTGATTATTCCGCCCCTGAGTGGCTTGATATTGTCACCGCGTACATTCCCCAATTGCCCCAGTGGGAAACCCCAACGCAACGCAGCAGAAGGAGGAGAAAATGAAAAGAACGAGGTTATGTTCAGATTGTGGAACGCTAACTGGATTTCGTGAAGTAACGGAAGAATATGAGCGCGGAGAAGTGCGAATTCGTATTTCTGGTATTCCTGCAATGGTTTGTCCGAAATGCGGCTCAATATCTTTTCCCGCAAAAATTACAGGGAAAATTGCTAAAATAGCAGAAGCAATGTTTTCTTTAGGAGAAGAACGGAATAAAGGTGTTATTACTGTATCTCAGGAATAATGATTGATATTCCATCTGAAAAAGAGGTTTTAGAAAACGGTGTAAGTTTAGGCGAGATGCAGGCTAAACTTTTACAGAAGGTCGAAGAGTTGACGCTGTATGTGATTGAGCAGAATAAGAGATTAGATTAACAGGCACGGGTTTTGGTGCGCTGTGCGCACCCTACTGGCTGGAAATCGTTTTCGGTTCAGTCCGTCCAGCTATCGCCGATGAGCTATTTCAAATCTGTTCGTGAGATATGCCCTTGCGACCTATGACGAAGAGAAAAATAAGGGAAGGGAAATTATCGGCTTTACAGTGGCAAATATCTCTCTTGGGAAAGATGAGGATTTTCGCAGATTGGACAAACTGTTCCCTCGTAGTATCCTCAAGGAAATCATTCAATAGGTTCAAGGAAATAAGGAAACACGGATTTGCGAAGCAAAGACGTGATTGGTTGGAAAGCCTCTCGAAATTATAGCAGCATGAAGCTTGCGATAATTACCTAAATTTCTAAAGGAGGATAAGGAAAATGTTTTCGAGGAGTATCAAGTTTCTAATTTTACGCTTTCTAATTTCTCCATTTGCCTTGGTGTTTTGCCTTGCGGCGAGCCAATTGGCTGTGGCAATGGGATCTGATGATGCTTTATCGACTCCTAGATTTCCTGTTGATGGAATGGGATGGTATCATGCCCCAGGCTCAGGGGCACCTAATTACTCTGGTCCAGGACATAATCCTTCGGGGGGACTGTATAGAGCCGACGACTCGTATGCGTTGGACTTAAACTTAGAGGGTAATGATGATGCGGAAAAACCTGTGTACGCAATTGAAAGCGGAAAAGTTATACAGGTTAATACAACATGGGGTTGGGTTTTATTGGAACATACAGGTAATCTAAGTTGGCAAGGCAGGCAATATACGAATTATTACAGTGGATACTTACATATGAAAAACATAATAGTCTCAGAAGGGCAGTCTATATCGAAATCTCATCAAATAGGACAAATTGGCAAACAACAAGCAGACAGCGAGCATCTTCATTTCGCAATTTACGTAGGGAGAGTGGTATCCCCATCTGAGCCTTTATACAAGCCAGACTATCAAAACGCATTTCTCGAATCAGTTGACCCGGGAGCTGTTGCTGGCCCAGAATATACTGGATTTACTTATGGTGAAAATATCTTCAACCATAATATCGACGACTATTATACAGATTCTCAACATATTTTTGAAAAAGGCGGAACATCTGCGAATTGGAATGAAAGCTTTTTATATGGCGTTTATGACCATATTTACTATACACTGAATGGTGTATCTTCTGATGACAATTGGGGAAGATGGAAATTAGAAATTCCAATATCTGTTACTGCAAGCGATTGGAAAATATATGTATTCATTCCAAGAAATTTTGCAACGACAAATAAAGCTGACTACGAAATTTATCGAAACAGCGCATTACTAACATCTAAGACTATAGACCAAAATTTACCTGCTGATAAATGGGTTGATATTGGACCATTTTTTAACTTTAGTCAGGGCGATAAAATTCAGGTCTATTTGGGAGATGCCACAGGCGAAACATTCTTAAGTAAATGTATTGCATGGGATGCCATTAAAATCTTCAGAAAAGTTGATAAAAAGTTGAAACAAGGTGGTCAAATGGGCAACCTGCAGGTTACGGTTCAGAACCAAAATGGAGTTGCCTGGGTAGGGGCAAAGGTCGTTCGTTATTGGGACAACGGCAATAGTCACGACGAAAAGACTACTGACTCATCCGGACAGGTAACTTGGATTGACATCCCGACAGGTAATTACTACTTCGAGGCCTACTATGAAGGTGCAAACCCGTTTGATACACTTGGCGAGCTTTGGACTACAGCCACAAAAACGGTGCAGCCTGGCGATAATACCCTCACAATGCGCCGTGACTGGCCCTTTGCGGAAACGTTTCAGATTTTTCGAGTTAGCGATAATCAAGAATTGACCGAAACAAGCGAAATCACCGCAGGAACTGAGGTGCGGTTAGAAGTGACTGTTCGCAACAAGACCGGAGAGAGCAAAAGTACACGGGTGCGAACACTGCTGGACAGAGACCGAACAGAAATTTGGGACTACGATTACACGACCGGTTACCTGTCTATTTCGGCTAACAGCACACATAAATACACCATGACGTTTACTCCAACACAACCCGGGACCTATTACAAAGCCGTGAAAACCGAGGTCAATCCCGGCGGCAAGACCGATGCCTGGAATTGGACGCAGACTTTTAGCGTCCAGCCAGTAGAGACACAACCTGACATTGCCGTGGAGCCATCTTCATGGAATTACGGCAACGTTACTGTCGGTAGTTCCTTAGACAAAACCTTCACTGTATCGAATCCTGGCACAGCGACCTTGAATGTCACAGGGACAAGCCTCACTGGGACAGACGCAAATCAGTTCTCCATTCAAAGCGGAGGAGGCAGCTTCAGTCTCAATCCAGGACAGACACGAGACATCGTGGTGCGCTTTGCCCCAACCTCGGCGGGAAGCAAGTCCGCAACCCTGAGCTTGGCAAACAATGTGCCTAACAAGAATCCGCTCAATGTTTCCTTGTCAGGGACAGGGACTGCTCCTGCGGATTTAGTCCTAAACGAAAATATAACTGTTAAGATAGGAGAGATAAAGAGTTGGGAAGCTTCAAATTCAATTACAGCGCCAGGTGAAGGGTTTTTCTTTACCGTTGAAGGTAATGGTGTAAATGGCGGTAATGTTACGTTTACGGCTGGAAGCTATATAATCTTGAAACCAGGGTTTAAATCACAACGAGGTAGTCGTTTCAATGCCCGAATTAATCCAAGTTTGAAGCAATTAAAGTGATGCAGCGGAGAGAAACCGTTGCGAGCAAAGCGAAGCAATCTCAAGAAACTCGGTTTCTTCTCCAAAGACTTCGGAAGTCTATACAGGTATTAAATCAAAATCAAGATAATACCAACATTATTCTATGAAATTGTACCTTGACATGAATATTTATAAGCGTAGCTTTGATGACCAAACTCAAATACGTATCAAATTAGAGACAATGGCAATCAACATTATATTCCAACTCGTAGAACAAAGCCAATGTGACGTCTATTGGTCTTTTATTCTCGACTACGAAAACAGTCTCAATCCATCCATAGAACGCCAACGTGCGGCTATTGCTCTTTCAACGCTTTGCGCGGAAACAATTCTTCCTGATGAATCGATTCAACAGTTTGCTCACGAAATAGAGCGACATTCTACGATTCCGCCGAGAGACGCGCTCCACCTTTCATGCGCTCTCTTTGCAAACTGCCAATATTTTATTACGTGCGATGATAAATTAATTCGACGTTTCAATACTTTCAAAAGCAATTGAGCATTGGAATTGACGATTGAACCGATAAATCCCATTGATTTCATCCTGGAGGTGATAAACGGTGAAGTTAGCTTATGAATATACGGATACAGAAATCCGCATAATGGGGATACAAGCGTTATTTCGTGAATTGGGCTGCGTTAATGCATTACGATTCATCGCCCAAATGCAACATGGTCCAGAAGATTATTTAAAACTCCAGGAGGAGTTATTCAAGGACATGAGCGTTGATGAAATCTATATCAGAGCCAAAACTCACTTTGATGAGAAGTCAAAGTAAGTTCAATTGTATGAGTATCCGCCCGAATTGTATGCAGAAAGTATCCTTTCGCTCATGTTAAGAAATCGTGCAAACCTTGAAAAGGTTCTGAACCTTTTCAAAGTTTCCTGAAGAGGCAACATTATGGCGATATACTGGCACCCATTTTTAACCCAATTTTTGCGCCAAGACTACGGTAGCTTGCTTGATATTGAAGATGAAGTAAATCTCGGCGATATGCCGCTACGACTTGACCTTTTGCTCATTTCCCACTACCCAGTTACCGAATTGCCCTATCCTTTTTGTCATCTTGGTAATCGAACATTAGCCACCTACAAAGGCCCTGGGGATACAGCGGGACAAGAAAGCCTGGTACAACTGTTGACTTACGCTCTACTGTACCAACAGCGAGAAGAGATTTGGCAGAGACAAGATTTAACTCTCTGGTTGTTGGCAAATGAGTTTGCCGACGATATTCCATTTCCCGGCGGCGCTAATATCGCCGATATTCAAGAGATTGGCATTGGCGTGCGTGGTGGAACGCTGGACGGTTTTCCCGTTTTTCTTATTGATTTAGGTGTGCTTCCGGTTAATGTTGCGACGCTACCGTTGGTGATGGCGGCAAAAGGCACCAATGAGCAAGCCTTAGTAGAATTTCTACTTGATAACCATGAACAATACGCTTCCTACATTGGATATTTGATAGAATTGCATGGCAAAATGCTTATGGAGGTGTTAATGATGAGAGAAATGACTGCCGAAGAGATAGGTCTGGATATGGAAACTGTTGTTAGATTTTTGCGCTTTTATAGCGAAGACAAAGTTATAGATAGCTTACGAAAGTTATATGGTGATGAGAAAATCATTCAAACAATTGACGAAGAGCGGGCGTTGAAGGCATTAGCTCACAAAATGGGAGAGGAACGCTTGCGCCAAATAGTCGAACAACTGTTTCCGAAAGAATCAGATAATAACAATGATTGAAATGTAAGACGTGAAACGTGAACCCCGTTAGAAAATTTGAAAGGGGCTTTCACCCCTCCCAAACTATTTAAAACTCCGCCCTTTCGGATGGAGCCTCCTTTCTAACGGGGTGAATATAAGGCAAAACATTACGTTTCACGTAAAACTTGTTAAGGAGTCTAAAAATGAAACCTACATGGATAAGCTTTGTCTTTTTGTTTATTGCTATTGGTTTGACCGTTCATCCGCGCGTTGAGGCGCAATATTCAGTGCAGAAAAGTGTATTTGGCAACGGTGGCGCGGTGATAGAGAATGAGAGTTATCGCATCGTTGGAACGGTTGGTCAGACTATGATTGGTATGGTGAGCAGTGCATCCAACATCATTTCCGTTGGATTCTGGTATCTCAAGGCCGACGGAAACTATGGCGCCATCACCGTCTCCCAAGCGGGTGATTACGGCGGCGGAAGTACAATATCTGGGTCAAGATGCTGATGTCGTCATTAAAATTTATGAGCAATTAGGGAAGCTAATCAGGAATATAGATTTAGGACGGAAAGAAGCGGGATATTACACGAAGAAAAGCGCCGCGGTTTATTGGGATGGAAGGAATGATTCAGGCGAGTTGGTTGCCAGTGGAGTTTATTTCTACTCCATTAAAGCGGGAGAATTTACCGCCACGAAAAAACTTTTGATTTTAAAATGAGCCAATGTTTCAAGCCCGAACTCTATGCGAGTTCGGCTACAAAGCGTTTTAGTGAGGTGCAATTATGAAAATCGCAATTGGTGGTGACCATGCAGGTTTTTCTTTGAAGGGGCCAATTATCGAACTTTTGAAGACGTGGGGACATGAAGTAACTGACCACGGAACCCACAGCACCGAGCCGGTCGATTTTCCCGATATTGCCCGGCTGGTATGTAATCAGGTTCTTAGCGGCGGCGCAGACCGCGGTATACTGGTTTGCGGTACCGGCGTGGGAGCGGCCATTGCCAGTAACAAAATCCCTGGAATCCGCGCGGCTGTTTGTCATGACACTTATTCTGCCCATCAGTGTGTGGAACACGACGACGTGAACCTGCTTTGCTTAGGCGCTCAGATTGTTGGAATTAAGCTTGCCGAAGAAATTTTGAGAGCTTTCCTGAAGGCTGAATTTAGCACTGAGCCACAGTTCCGACGACGGGTGCGGAAATTAGAAGATATAGAACGCTGGGCGGCTGAACAAATTCGCTAATACTTTGTCAATGTAATAAGAAACCCGTTTTCTCCGAGAAAACGGGTTTATGGCGAAATATCACGCATCACGCATCACGTTTCACGCATTATTTTATCCATACATCCTGACTAAATCCGCATTTTCTTTGATTTGGTCGGTATAGCGCGGATACATTCCGACTATCGCGGCGTCTGTGGGTTTGATATGACCGAAGATAAATTCAAATACTCTGCGCACTTGTTCAGGCGTGTCACAAGTTCTGCCTGCCGCAAGAATTTTAAAGGCAAGACAAGTCTTGGTGGCTTTACTTATGGTCTCGCACATTTGGGGCATATCCGATGGAAGATATACCTCACCGATGGGCGCCTCGCGCATAATCTCCGTCAACTCCTTGTGGTCTCGACTCTTCCTGTATACGCAGGCCATATAAAAATCAATATCCCAGTTTTTCTCTTCGGTGTATTCTATAACTTCCGGGTTATGCGTTGAAAGACCGACCAGAACACCTGCGTCGCGTATCTGCGCCAGGGTATCAAGCGCGGTGTCAATCTTCCCGGCGCGCCATATACGGTCAGTTACTTCACCGTGAAAGGCAACCGCAATCGGTTTCAGTTCCAGAACTTTAGCGAATTCATTTTTATCCGCGATTTGTTCCGGTGAACAAAGGCAGATAAAGTGCATTTCACCGTTCTCTTCGCGAAATTGTTTGAGGGCATCCCTGGTTTGTGAACTGTAGGATGTTTGCCAGGTGTTTATGCCTTCTGCTCTACAGCGATGTAGGAACTTCACGGTTTGGTCTAACGTGAAATACTCGCGCATGTGCAGATTCATCAAAGTCGTCTGATGAGAACCACCATGTGGCGGATTTCCTCCGACTATCAGCCGCGAAATAGAATATGGCCCGAACGGAACTTCTGGTAATCTTTTTGACTCTATCGACATTTTTTACCTCCGATTTCCTGCTCAGTTCTTGAGATATTTTTGAAAAAGTATACACTAACCGGAATTAAAAATAAAGTTAAAAAATAAATTCAGAGAATTTTCGGAAAGTCGGAAGCCCGAACTTGTTCGGGGTTAGTGGTAATTGGGTAATTAGATAATTTCCAAATTACCTTTTTCCTCAACAAGTTGAGGCGTCCGTCGACTTTCTCTCTGAGACACAAAAGTGAGGAGATTTCATGCAAAGTGAGAGTTTGAATATCGGTATGCAGTTGCAGTTGTTCCTTGACGATTGGCTTATTGAGACGATGAAAAACTTGGCGCTGAAGCTACATAGTCCTCAACCACGAGAAATCGTCATTCGGGCGGACAGACCCTACGAAACGCCCACGCTGTATGACCCTGTGGTAATCAAGGACGGTGAATTTTATCGGCTGTGGTATAGAACGAACTTCGATGCGCCACCTTATTACACGGGTTATGCGGAAAGCTCCGATGGGATTTGCTGGACAAAACCATCCCTCAACCTCATTGAGCACAACGGCTCAACAGATAATAACCTTCTCTGGCAAGCAGGCGAGGACGATGGTTACGTCTTGTCCATCTTCAAGGATGGCAATCCCAAGGCTTCAGACACCGAAAGGTACAAAGCTATCGCGGTCAGTAAGAGAGGTATGGTCGGCCTCGTCTCGCCGGATGGTATACAGTGGAAGTATTTACAACAGGAGCCAATCATCGTCGGTCCCGAAGGCGACGAAGCTTTTGATTCACACAATATCGCCTTCTGGGATTCGGTACACGGGCATTACGTTGCCTATCTGCGCGGGTGGCGAGGAGGTATACGTAGAATTCGTCGCGGGATTTCCTCTGATTTTCGCCATTGGTCTGAATTGGAATATCTCGACTTAAGCGACTCGCCGCCCGAGCACCTATACAAAAACGCTGCAACCCCTTACTACCGCCGACCAGACATCTACCTCATGTTCCCCAAACGATTTCTGCCAGAACGCAAGTTCGACCCCGACCACTCATTTTCCGGGTTGTCTGATATCGTCTTCATGTTTAGTCGGGACGGATTGCGCTGGGATAGGCAGTTCATGGAGGGATTCATAAGACCAGGACGGGACTGGAAAAACTGGCATGAACGCGCCATCGAAGTGGGAAGCGGCTTGGTACCGACCGGTGATGGCGAGATGTCGCTATACATGGTCGCCAACTATCGTACTCCCTCTGTTCACATCCGGCGAATGGCGCTTCGTGAAGATGGCTTCGTTTCCGTTCACGCCCAATACGCAGGCGGAGAAATGGTCACTAAACTTCTGACCTTTGAAGGACATGAGCTGGTAATCAATTACTCCACTTCAGCGGCAGGCAGCATCCGTGTGGAGATTCAAGACGTCAAAGGCAAACCTATCCCTTCCTTCACGCTTGCGGAATCTGCGGAAATCTACGGCGATGAGCTTGAGCGTGTCGTTGCATGGAACGGTAACTCGGATGTGAGTCTGTTGGCCGGCAAACTCATCCATCTGCGTTTTGTCTTGAAGGACGCAGACCTTTATTCTATTTGCTTTCGATAACCAAAAAGAAAAGAAGAGGAAGTTCCATCAGAAGAAACACCGAGGAAGTAAATAGTAGTAAAAGGAAGGTGGGAGGCGAAAGTCGAAAGGCGGAAGGGAAGGATAATCCTCCTTACTTCCGACTTCCGAATTCCCACTTCCGACTTTCGAAGGAGGGAGAATTATGGGAATTCTTTCGGCTATTTATCCATCTGCTGTGCGAGTTGGATACAAACTTCGCATGCCGTTATCTCAATTTATAAATCGCTTCCGAGATAACAGTGGCACGCCTCTGAAATTCACAGACTATGAGGAATTTGCCGACTGGTTTAAGGCAAATGCCAAATGGGAGCAAGACGAGTTAAATGGGCTTTTAGATAACATCTCAACCGCAGGCAATATGTGGGCGCAGTGGCGCCAAAATGGGATAATGAAAGGCGATTGCGATGACTTAGCGAACGTTTCTGCTAACGTGTTAAAAGATATAGGGCATCAAGCTTATATCGTCACCTTGACACCCCGGCTCGGGTTTAAACGAGAAGGCAAAAAAAAGAAAAGTTGGGGCCATGTTATAACCGTTTTTGATGTGGATGAAACCTGGCGAATTTTTTCTAACAACCTTTTATACGCCCAGCATTTTGATTCCCAGGAAGCTGCAATTTTAGAAAATGGTTTCTATCCTAAAGAGGCAATAATTCTTTATGAAATAAGGACACACGACTTGAAGCCAGTACGAACTATAAGAGTTTGATTTGTCTTGATTTCTATGAGGTCGTTGTTCATGAAAAAATTTTCTTTCCGTTCACCCTCCCCTAACCTTCCCGTCAAGGGAAGGGAATTTAAAAAAGGAGAATTACTATGAAATTTTCAATCTGTAATGAAATGTTTGAAAACTGGAAAATTGATGACGTATTTGAATTTGCGGCAAAATTAGGTTATGATGCTGTAGAGATAGCGCCATTCACATTATGCAACTCAGTAGTCGATGTATCAAAAGGCGAACGAGACCGAATCCGCCGCGCCGCAGAGAAAGCGAAAATAGCGGTCGCCGGTTTGCATTGGCTACTGGTTTCGCCGAAGGGATTGCATCTTAGCCATCCCGACACTGAAATTCGTTCAAAGACCAGAGACTATTTTCTGGAGTTAATCAAATTTTGCCGTGATGTAGGTGGTACAATCATGGTCATTGGTTCGCCCAAAGAGCGCAGTGTAATGGCGCCGTTGACATATCAACAAGCGTGGGAATATACCAAAGAAACTTTTATCGAATGTGCTCAACTTGCCCAGGAGAAAGATGTTATTTTGTGCATGGAGCCGCTATACAGAGAGTCCACGGGTTTCATTAACACTCCTGAAGAAGCTGTAAAGATGATACAGGATGTAAACAGCCCCAATTTTAAACTAATCCTGGATGTTTTTAGCAGCGCTTCAGTAGGAATTGACCTACCCGCGGCTATTCGTGAACATAGGGAATATCTTGCTCATGTCCATACCAATGATGATAATCAGAAATGGCCAGGCACAGGCGGAGTGGATTATCCGCCGATAATCGAAGCGCTCAAAGAGATTAACTACAAAGGCTATCTTTCAACAGAGGTGTTCATTTTTGAGCCTGACCCCGAAACAATTGCGCGTGAAAGTATTAAATACTTAAAATCGCTGATTTAGTATTTGGAGTGCAGGCAGGAATGCCTGCACCACGATTTAAAGTCAACGCGAAAAAATGATTAGAGAACGGTTAAAAAAACTTACAATGGTTGATTGGGCGTTTGCCGGAATATTGTTAGCTTCGACGCTGTTGATGCTACGGCATGTCGGACATCGCGCTATCACATATTGGGATGAAGGCTTTCATGCTCTGGTAGCGAAAAATCTGCTCAAACATCCGTTCAAATTCACTCTTTATGAACAGCCCTGGCTGCCTTACGATTACACCGATTGGGGAAATAATCATATTTGGCTACATAAGCCGCCGATGGCAATGTGGCAGATTGCCCTATCTTACGCGGTTTTAGGCGTCAATACGTTCGCTTTGCGCTTGCCATCGGTCATTTTAAGTTCAGGCGCGGTATTCCTGACATATCTCATCGCGACGGAGTTATTCGACAAACGCATTGGACTTATCGCAGCTTTTTGGCAGGGCTTCAATGTTTGCACATTTAACTTGACTCATGGCTATCTGTACTCAGACCACATAGATATTACTTTGCTTTTCTGGGTGGAATTAGCGTGTTATTTTCTGATTAAAGCCGCAAAAACGGGGAAGCTTTGGTATGTAATTGCGTCTGGCGTCGCACAAGGTATAGCGTACCTTTCCAAAAGTTATCTCGGTA
>Ga0194125_10001156_pt1 | contig 44845 bp, 37 predicted proteins | sample TA2KigC250mmetaG_FD_148626 | JGI IMG/M metagenome (GOLD analysis project Ga0194125, IMG submission 148626) | Freshwater microbial communities from Lake Tanganyika, Tanzania - TA2015034 Kigoma Deep Cast 250m | ecosystem: Environmental > Aquatic > Freshwater > Lake | place: Tanzania: Lake...
GTCCACCAGGTCATTGACCGTGCCTTCTTTAAAACGTCCGTCCTCCAGCCGTTCGCCCGCCTCCACACCGGTGAGGATCGCAATCCCCTGATCGATGGTTTTCACCGGATAGACACGAAACTTCCCTTCCTGAACCGCCTGCACCACACCCTTTCTCAACATTAAATCGTCGATATTGAGGTGAGGGATCATCACGCCCTGCTTTCCCGTTAAACCTTTCGCCTTGCAAACTTCAAAAAACCCTTCGATCTTCTCATTCACCCCGCCGATCGGTTGAACCTCTCCTTTCTGATTGACTGAACCCGTCACGGCAATATCCTGCCGGAGGGGGAGGCCGGAAAGGCTCGAAAGAAGTCCATAGAGTTCCGTGGAGGAGGCGCTGTCTCCCTCCACTCCGCTGTAAGACTGTTCAAAACAGATGCTGGCGCTCATGGTGATCGGTTTGTCCTGAGCATATCTGTCCCGGAGGTATCCCGAAAGGATATAGACCCCTTTATTATGGATGGGGCCGCTCATCTCCACTTCCCTCTCGATATTAATAATTCCAGCCTTTCCCAAAGAGGTCTTGACGGTAATCCGTGAAGGTTTCCCGAAGGCGTAATCTCCCAGGTTATAGACGGAGAGGCCATTGACCTGTCCTGCGACCATTCCATCGGAATCGATCAGGATCGTCCCATCGTCAATCATCTCCTGAATCTTCTCCTCCACAAGATTCAAACGATAAGCCCTTTTCTCAATGGCCTTGTCCACATGGGCCTCTTTGACCACCGGAGAACCGTCCTTCCCAGCCCAGTAGTTGGCCTCTCTCAGGAGATCGGCAATCAGGTGGAATCGTGTGGAGAGCTTTTTTTGCCTTCCTGCAATCCTCACCCCATGCTCCACAACCGCTGCCACACCCGTTCGATCAAAGGGTCTCAATTTTTCTTCATCGCAGACCTTCCGGATGAAGGAGGCATACTGCCGGATTTTATCTTCATCCTTGCCGGTGACCGAATCGAAGTCCGCCTTGATCTTAAAAATCTTTTTAAAGTCGTCGTCCATGTTGAAGAGGAGGTGATAGAGATGGGTGTCGCCGATCATGATAATCTTCGTATTGCACTCGATGGGCTCCGGCTTGAGCGCAGTGGTGGCAAAGAAATAGAAGGGATCGAAAGTCTGAACCTCCATCACCTGATTCTTCAAGGTCCGCTTCAAAGCGGGCCAGACCCCTGGTTCCACGAGGCCGTCCAGCGCATTGAAAACCAGATACCCGCCATTCGCCCTCAGAAATGACCCTGCTTTGATATGGGTGAAGTCGGTTTTCCAGACTCCGGAGCGATCAACTACTCTCTCGATGGTGCCGAAAAGGTTTCGGTAGTTTGGCGTCATCTCCACGATGATGGGCGCCCCCTTTGTCTCGGAATTATCGACCAGGACATTGACCTGATATTCGGCAAATGTGTCCGCCGGCTGAGACAGAACCAACCCTGGAATGGGCGAAGGGGGAGACTCCTCTTTCTCCCTGAAACGATGAAAATTGGCCACGATATCCTCCTGGACCCCATCCAGGTAGTGATGAATCCTTTCGTAATTAAACCTTTCCTTAATGTCTGTAATGGAGTCTTTGACGGCCGGAGAGATCATCTGCGTATCCAGAGCGGATAATTCATCCTTGATCTCCTTCTCCGATTTCCGGGTCTCCTTAAAGATATCCTCCAATTCGCTGACCAGTTCGGCCTGTTTTCCCTTGATCCTCTCGATCTCCTCTCTGGAGAATTTATTCTCCTCCACCATCGTTTCAAGCTGCTCAATGTTGACCGGATTCCCCTCCACCACCGGGAAAATACCCGGACGGGAATAGGGCCCCATCTGGATCTGAACGAGGGCGAAGCCCTCCTTGTTCACTTTCTTTTCAAACTCCCGGAACATCTCGGCCTGCCTGCTCCGAAATCCCTCAACCAGCTCTTTCTTCTTGTTGAGGTAGTTCTCGTTCTCAAAGATGAGGGGGACCTTCTTCTTCAAGGCTTCGATCAGGGTCTCCATCTCTTTTTTGAAACCATTTCCCTGCCCCGCTGGAAGGCTGAGCATATGGGGCATATCCGGGTTCTTGAAGTTGTTGACATAGCAGAGGTCATTGGGAATCTTCCCTTTTACATCCATCTCTTCGAAGACCGCTTTGATCGTAGTGAAGCGGCCTGTGCCTGCCAGTCCGGTCACAAAGATATTGTATCCGATGCTCTCGATTTCCAGCCCAACCCGGATCGCCTCCAGGGCTCTTTCCTGACCGATGATCTCCTGACAGGGCTCAATCGCTTCGGTGGTTTCCATAGGGAATGAATTGGGATCGCACCGCCAGCGTAACTTCTCAACAGGCACTTCTTCATAGGTCTTCTCCGTCATAATCTCTTTCCTCCTGGTTCAGATAACGGACTCTTTCGGGTTTATTTATAACAGATCACTGGAAAAGTCAACGCGGACAAGCAAAACGGAGAGTTAAGAGTTTAAAATTATGTAACACTTTAGTTCTTTGAAAAAAGTTATCTAATCCCCCTTCATCCCCCTTTGTCAAAAGGGGGAAATGCTTCTCCTCCCTTTGAAAAAGGGAGGTGGGGAGGGATTTTAACAAGTTTATTTCAATCCGCTAAATTGATAAAAAATTATTGATTTAGAATTTAGAATTGAGAATCGAAAATTGAAAATTGCAAATGGAACACTCAGAGTTTAGATGCCTTCTTTGGCAAGCTCCTGGATCAGACTTTTTGTTTTTTCTGACACCCTTTTGGGAATCTTCACAATCACCTTCACATATTCATCTCCCCTGCCCTCTTTCTGAAAGTGGGGAAGGCCAAGCCCTTTCAAACGCATCTTCGTATGGCCCTGAGTGCCCGGAGGAATTTTGATTTTCTTTGTCCCCTCAAGGGTGGGAACTTCAGCAAAGCTTCCCAGGACGGCCTCTGAAAAGCTAACCTCTTTCTCCACTATAAGGTCATCTCCCTCCAGGGTAAAGATGGGGTGCTCCTGGATGGATATTTGCAGGTAGAGATCGCCCGGGGGCCCGCCTTTTTTCCCCTCCATCCCTTTTCCGGCAAGCCTCAGCTTCTTCCCGGCCGGCATTCCCTTCGGAATCTTTACGGATACTTCCTCCACCCTGCCATCTTTGCGATAGGAAATCCTCTTCTCTCCGCCTGAAGCCACCTCTTCAAGAGAGATCGTCAACTCATAAAGGATGTCTTCTCCCTTCTGGCCCATCCGGCCCATATCCTGGTAACCGTATGAACCACCGAAAAGATCTCCGAAATCGACGCCACCCCTCGTCCCCCCAAACTTAAACTCTCGCCGCCCCCTTCCACCGAAGAGGCCCGAGAGAAGGTCATCAAAATCGAATCCCCGGAAGATGTCCTCCTGGGTGAATCGCTGACGGAATCCATCGGCGCCAAACGTATCGTACTGCTTTCGTTTCTCCTTATCACTCAGAACCGCATAGGCCTCGTTGATCTCCTTGAAGCGTTCTTCCGCCTCCTTCTTGTTCGGATTCCGGTCCGGATGGTATTTCATCGCCAGTTTCCGGTAAGCCCGCTTCATCTCTTCGTCGCTGGCGGTCTTGCTGACGCCTAAAACCTCATAATAATCTCTGTTCGCCATTATCCGTTACCCTCGGCCTCTAAATCGAACCGCCTGCTATAGACCTCCTGGATGACCCGATTGAGATATCCTTCAGGATCATCGATCGCTTCCTTCGTAATCACAAACTCCTTCCGGCCCATTCTGTCCCGGATCAATTTCATCCCATGCTCATAATCTTTTAATAGGCGGGAGCAAACCATCTCACCCTTCATATTTTCTTCGAGGGCCATCTCCGTTATCCGATCAATGGCTTCTCCGTCAAATTGGAGCCGGATCCCATTTCTCTGCTGGAAGTCTTTCTCAAACTCCTCGATCTCTCGCTGAACCTCGACCACCTCTTCAAACACGGTGTTGACATCGTAACCCTTATTGAGCATCCGGCGGGCGATGAGGTCGATTCGGCTCTCCGGGAAAGCAATCCCATAACGTTTGCGAAACTCCCCTTCCCTGTTCATGATCGACTCCTTTAACTCCCTCTTCTCCCGTGAAAGAAGCTTCTCAAATTGAGCCAGCCTCTCGGGATGCATGGGGTCCTGGAGCAATCGTCCCAGTTCCTGCTCCGGGTGTTCGACCACTTCCCGGGTGACGACGAATTGGCGAATATCGGTTGAGGGAAGCCGTTTCTCAAATTTGAGGAGCACCTTCTCCACGGCGCTGACCAGTCCCCTCGCTCCTGTTTTTTCTTCATAAGCCCTCACCGCTAACTCGTAGAGGGCGTCTTCTTCAAACTGGATATCGATCCCATAGGATTTGAAATCTTTTTTCTTTCCGAGAATGATGGGGTTATTGGGGTTCTTGAGGATCGCATAGAGATCCCCAATTTCAAGTCTCTCAAAAATGGCGGCGACCGGAAGCCTTCCGATAAATTCCGATTCGAATCCAAAGGTGATGAGGTCCTCGGCCCTTGCCTGTTTGAGATATTCGGCTCTTTCATCCTTGGAGCGGATCTCCGCCCCGAAACCGATCCCCTCGCGGTTGAGCCGTTTTTTCACCATCTCCTCCAGGCCGTTGAAGGCTCCGCTCATGATAAAGAGGATATGTTTTGTGTTGATCGTACGTTTCTCCTTCTTTCCGGTTTTCCGGTAATGTTCGATGGCCTCTAACTGTGAGATGGGGTCGTGCGGAACCTTGAGATCCACCTCTGTCTCTTCCATCGGTTTCAGGAGGGCCCGCTGGACCCCTGTCCTGGATACATCCGGGCCGATGGTATGGTTGGACGAAGCGATTTTGTCGATCTCATCGATGTAGATGATCCCGTACTGAGCCATCTCGATATCGCCATCCGCCTCATAAACGAGATCCCGCACCAGGTCCTCTACATCTCCTCCCACATAACCGGTCTCGCTGAACTTCGTCGCATCCCCCTTGACAAAAGGAACGCCGATCTTCTTTGCGATCAATTTGATCAGGTAAGTCTTGCCCACGCCGGTGGGCCCTACCATCAGGATATTGTTCTTGATGTGGCCAACGCCTTCATACCGGGTCTTTCCCTTTGTCAACTCGGTGAACTTGATCCGGTTGAAGTGGGTGCAGATCTTGGTGGCCAGGATCTCCTTTGCCCCTTCCTGCCGGATGATGTAGTCATTGAGAAAGGCCTCCAATTCCTCGGGCTTCAGATCAAACTGGATCTTTTTCTTCTTCTCACCGGCCTCTTTCTCATCCTTCGAGACCTCTTCGGCCTGGGGCTTGGGAAAGAGCATGGGAACCACCAGCCGGATTCGGTCTCCATACTTCTTCCCTAAATACTCGTTGAGCTCCTTCTCTAATTCCTTCTGGTCCGGAATCTTTGAATCGGAATCTTTCATGAACACCAAACTCCTTTTCTTTTCGCAAGTTATAATAATAATATAACCCTTGTTGGCCTATTTTCAAGCCCCTTTCTTATTTCGGATTGCGGATTGCGGAATTCGGAATGCGGTAGGCTTGAAAAATGACTAAAGCGTAGGGCAGGGCTTCAGCCCTGCATAATTAAGCAAGCCTGAAGGCTTGCCCTACAAAAATAATTATTGCCGTTAGTTTAGACCACTTTAGTCACTTGATGGGCGCTTTGGGGGCAGATTAGACAAATTTGATGGTCTTGAGTCGGTCCCCTTCCCATTTAAACTGGCGTCTCTTTCTCTTTTGGCAGATCTTTCCCTCTTGAAAAACTGCCCCGACCAGCAGGGGAAGGGCGACTGTGGCGTCCATATAGACGGCGGCATAGGCCGATTCTTTCTCAATCTTTCCCCAGGACTTTGCCTCCTCAAAGGTGCAGCCTGAGAGGCCGCCCCATTTGGGGTCATCCGTTGTCACCTGAAAGGCAAACCGGTGGCCGCTCTCTCTCCGGAAAAGGAGCTCGCTCACAGGGCCCAATTGTTGAATATAATTCTTCGGAACGCCTCCTCCTATATAGATCGCCCCGGTGGTTTTGGCCATTTGTTTGAGTTGTGCAATCTCAAAACTGTCCCGTATCTGGTCGAGGATCAGCCCTTCGGAAGAATTCTTCTTCCGGGCATGGAGAAAGGTCAGTCCGATGCCGATGGAACTGTCACTGAGCGCGGGAATAAAGACGGGAACCCCGCACCGGGAGGCTGTCTTCAGGATCGATTTGTCATCTTTGAGGCAATTACCCAAAACCTCCAGATAGCGCCTTGAAGAAACGACCTTCTCCCCTAACTCTTCCGGAACCTCGGAGAGGAGGTTAATGACTTGATTAATCTCGTGATCATCCATCAAGGCATCATAGACCCGCACGATCCGGTGCTTTCGCAGGGCATCATCATCCCCCTCCACTGATCCGATATAATGCCGATATCCGAAGCTCTCAAAGAGGTCGTGGAAGATGTTGGCGCCCGTGGAGACGAGGACATCGATCAGCTTCATCTCGATCATATCGCGGATGACCTGCCGCATTCCGCCAGGAATCATCGCTCCTGACAACCCCATAAAGATGATGCAGGCGGGATCGCTCAACATCTTACGAAACACCTCAAAACATTTGAAGAGGTTGCGGCTCTGGAAAGAGGTGTGCTGAAAGGCCTGGATCAGATCGTAAAGGCTCCGGGTCTTTTTCATGTCGAGAGAGCGAACGGGTTGCTGGAGAAGGGCCGATTTCCCTCTTTTTTTCATCAGTTAAACACCTTGTGGAAACAATTGATTGTTGCGGAAATTAACAGATTGAAAAAAAGAAGTCAAGAAATATGTGGTTTTTGTGGTTTCTCGTCAGAAAGGATTTCCCAATTTTCTTGACAATCGGAATGAAATGAGATAGTTAGTTTATTTGAAAAAAGACAGTATGTTTTCGGAAAGGCTGAATAGTTATGAAAAAGAATTCGATCCGAATTGCCATCGTAGGTGTCGGAAACTGTGCCAGCGCTCTCATCCAGGGGATTGAATTCTATAGGGATCTTAGTCGAAAGAACCCAAAATTCGAACCCCTCGGCCTGATGCATATGGATCTCGGAGGCTACAAGCCCTGGAATATCGAGGTGGGAGCCGCTTTCGATATCGACCGGAGAAAAGTCGGAAAACCCCTCAGGGAGGCCATTTTCTCCAGACCTAATTGCACCCAGACCATCTTTTCCCAATTCAACGATTCAGGCGTCATCGTCTCTATGGGTGAAGTGCTGGATGGTGTTTCAGAACATATGAAGGATTACCCCGAAGACCGTGCTTTCGTGTTGGCCAACGAGAAACCCTGCAATGTGGAAAAGGCTCTCAAGGAATCCGGAGTGGAAATTCTTCTCAACTACCTTCCTGTGGGGTCGGATCTGGCGACTCAATTCTATGCGGAAGCCTGTCTGAACGCAGGGGTCAGTCTGATCAACTGCATGCCCAGCTTCATTGTCTCTGACCAAAAGTGGGCAAAACGATTTGAAGAGAAAGGCATTCCTGCTGTGGGTGACGATGTGAAATCCCAGATGGGCGCCACCATCATCCATCGGGCGCTGGCCAGGCTTTTCGAGGACCGCGGAGTAAAACTGGACCGGACCTATCAGATTAACACGGGCGGGAATACAGACTTTCTCAACATGCTCAACCGGAGCCGTCTGAAGAACAAACGAATCTCCAAGACCGAAGCCATTCAGTCCCAGCTTGGCGTCCCTCTCGAACCCGAGAATATTCACATCGGCCCCTCCGATTATGTCCCCTGGCAGAATGACAACAAGGTCTGTTTTCTCAGGATGGAAGGAAGAGGGTTTGGAGAGATTCCATTGAACCTCGAACTGAGACTCTCGGTTGAGGATTCGCCGAATAGCGGTGGGATCACCATCGATGCCATTCGATGCTGCAAGATTGCACGCAACCGTGGCATTGGAGGGCCCCTGCTTTCCATTTCCGCCTATGCGATGAAGCACCCCCTCATCCAGTTTCCAGATAATGAAGCCAAACAGATGGTCGAGGAATTCATCGAAGGGACGAGGGAGAGGTAATAGAAGTTCGGAGTTCGGAGTTCAGAGTTTTGAGTTAGGAGTTAGAAAATCTTAGAGCCTCACTCCTTAAAAAAAGTTAGCGCACTTTTATTTCCTGAGGTTTTAATCTCTTTGAAAAATTCTACAACCTTTTTTAAATCCTTTCCCAATTTTTCATAGAGGGCTTCAAAGCGGTCGAGGCGTTGGAGGTATCGCCGGTAGGCCATCAGGGCCGCATTGTTTAGTTTCTTCCTTTCAAAACCTTTGTAGCAGTCTGTTTTAAACTGATCTTGCATCTCTGTGAATTTTTCTTGGATCGATTGAAAGATCTCCTCCCTTCCTCTCGCCTTCTCCTCTCTCGAAACGGGTTGATCATAGAATTCCAATAACTGCCTGTAAGCCTGATCGATCCACCTCGAAAAGAGAAGGTCATCCCCCTGATAATCGATCGCCAGGGCCACCTCTTTTGAACCGGGACCATACTTCTCGGTCAAAAAATTAATGGCCCCCTGATGTCCGATGAAGGTTGCCAGTTGTTCATTCAGGTCGGTCTCCCCCTTAAAATAGACCGTAGCATGGGCCATCTCGTGAAGAATGATGTTGGCCAGGGTTGGCTCATCCCATTTCAGCATTGTTGAGAAGATGGGGTCTTTCAGCCAACCGAGTGTGCTGTAGGCGGCCGCCTGCTGGAGATAAGTGTCAAAACCTTTTCTCTCCAGAACCCCCTTCTCCTTTAAGGCTCCCTCAAGAGTGAAAAAACTTTTGTAGGTCGCTCTGCCGATAATGGGAAAGTTCCAGTGATGAAGGTGAAGGCGGTCTTTTTCGCTTGCCGTGATGACATGAAGGATAGGCCTTTTCACTTCAAAATATTTTGTGTAACTCCCTGTCCTTCGCAATCCCAGCCTCTCCTCACCATAGCGCTTTACTTCCTGGATGAGGTGGACCTTCCCCTTTTCATCATCTTCCAGCGCTTCGTCCATGAGAGCCTCCTGAACCGGAACGCTCTGAAAGGTGACGAAGGACTGGTGCCATCCTAATTTGGAGAGGTAGAGAAGGTTTCCGCAACCTGTGAGGAGAGGGAAGAGCGAAAGAAATAGAAAGACCCTCAGGCCTAAAATCATTCCTTTCTCAATTTCTGAGACATGATGACCAGCGCTATCAGACCCAATCCTATAAAATCATAGAGGGCAACAGGGTAGAACAGGAGCAGGCCTGCGGCCAGCAACATGATCCGTTCATAAAGCGCCGTCTTTTTAAAGACCCAGTTCTCCACGCCTCCTGCCAGGGAGGCAACCCCTATAAAGGCAGTGACTGTCGTCCAGATCACATCCATGACAGGTCCCTTGAGCAAAATCCCAACGCCTTTAGGATCAAGCACAAACATGAAGGGCACGATGAATGCCGGCAGGGTATATTTCCAGGCATACATCGTCGTCTTATAAGGGTTCCCTTTGGTCAGCGCAGCTGCGGCGAAACAGGAGAGCGCAGTGGGAGGAGAAACCTCCGAAAGGAGGGCATAGTAGAAAACAAACATATGGGCCGCAAAGTCCGGAACCCCAAGCTGGATCAATGCGGGAGCCGCAATCACCGCAGAGATGATGTAAGAGGCCGTGACCGGAACGGCTAAACCGATCACCCAAACAATCAGGGCGGTGTAGATCGCCGTCAGCAAAAGATTTCCGCCGGCATAGGCAATGATGATGGAGCTAAACTTTAACCCCAACCCCGTGAGGGTTACGACTCCAACAATGATCCCTGCGGCCGCGCAGGTGGAGGCCACGCTTAAAACACCGATCGAACCTCCTCTTAGTGCTTTCACCAGTTTGCCAGGGGTAAGGGCTGTTTCCTTACGGATAAAGCTGACCGCAAAAGCCACGACCGTTGCCCAGAAGACCGCCATGATCGGGGTGAAGCCGAAGGCCATGATCGCTACAATAGCGATCAGGGAAATAAAGTGAAACCCGTAGAGATAGGTAAGTTGCCACAGGCTATAAGTCTTGTCCACGGCAATATCTTTAACCCCGAATTTCTTTGCGTCAATTTCCACCATCAAATAGATCGACCAGTAGTAAAGGCAGGTTGGAATGCAGGCCATGATGATCACATCGAGATAGGAGATCTTCAAGAACTCAGCGATGAGAAAAGCCGCGGCCCCAAGCACAGGGGGCGAGAGAATGGCTCCAATCCCGCCTGCAGAGAGAAGGCCTCCTGCGGCATCCTTGCTGTAGCCTGCTTTGGCGAGCATAGGATAGGCTACCGAGCCCAGAGTGACGGTGGTCGCCACACCGCTTCCGGAGGGTCCCCCCAAAAGAAACGAGGCCAGCGTAACGGTTCGCCCAGCGCCGGTCGGTTTTCCTCCCATGGCCGCAAAGGAGAAATCAATAAAAAACTTCCCTGCTCCTGAGAATTCAAGAAAAGCGCCATAGATCGTGAAGAGGATGATAAACGTGGAAGAGACGTCTATCGGAACGCCGAAGATCCCCTCAAGGGTCATATACATGTGGCCTACCAGACGGTCAATATCATATCCTCGATGGGTCCATGGTTTTGGAAGCTCGGGTCCGATAAAGGCGTAAATAATGAAAGCAATGACCACCGCGGGCATGATCCAGCCCGTTGTCCGGCGGGTCGCCTCAAGGACCAGAAAGATCAGAATGATTCCGAAAACAATATCCCAGGAATTGGGAACGACAGAGCGGTAAATGAACTGATCGAAGTCGATCAGCATATAGAGAATGACTGCGACCCCAAGCAGGGCGAGGATATAATCATACCAGATGATCCGGTTCTTAAATCGTTTGAGGGAGGGAAAGACCAGAAAAGAGAGGAAGAGGACAAACATGACATGAATTCCTCTCAGGACATGCGTCATGATGATGCCGATGGCTGCGTATAGATGGACCAGAGACATGATCACCGCCACCGCGGTGATAAAGATTTCTATCTTTCCCGTGAGCCTTCGGGAAGGACCCTCTTCCTCTTCGATATACTTCTCCGCTTCCCTGAGAGCCTCCTCAGTAATGACTGCTTCTTCAAACTGTCTTCTCTTTTCTTCTTCCATACTTCACCTCTTTATATGAAAAACTCATATACCTTAAATGAAATTTGGTTTTATTGTCAATGAAATTTTGATTGAAAGGCTACCGGGTTGACAAACCCAATCATAAATCATAGTAATATCTCTATGATGTTTCCAAAGATGTATCGCATTCGTCAGACCTTTGATCGGACTTCGGTCCGAGACATTCAACAGGCGGTAACCGATGAATTAAACCGGTTATCGTTCAGTGAAAAACTCCGACCGGGCCACTCGATCGCCATCACCGCAGGTAGTCGCGGAATTTCCAACATCGCCCTTATCCTGAAGACGATCGTCGAATACCTCCGACCCTTGAGAACCCAGCCCTTTCTCTTCCCAGCCATGGGCTCCCATGGTGGCGCCACGGCAGAAGGTCAGACCGATCTCCTAAAGCATTATCAGATCACGGAAGATCTGATCGGCGCTCCTATTCTTTCTTCTATGGAAGTTGTTGAAATCGGTCAAACCAAGGGGAATCTCCCGGTCTGTGTGGATAAGAAGGCTTATCAAGCTGACCATATCATCGTGGTCAATCGTATTAAACCCCATACCAAGTTCAAAGGGCCCATTGAGAGCGGATTGATGAAGATGATGGGGATTGGCATGGGGAAGCAGAAGGGAGCAGACCTCTACCACAAGGCGGCCATCGAGTATGGTTTCCCAAAAATCATCGAGGATGCCGCCAGGGTGGTTTTGAAAAATGCCCCTATTCTCTTTGGACTGGGAATTGTGGAGAATGGTTACGATGAGACAGCCAAAGTCGTTGGGTTAATGCCTGAAGAGATAGAGGCAGAAGAGAAGGACCTTCTGTCTCATGCAAAAGCGATGATGCCCAAACTCCCTTTTAATGATATCGATCTGCTGATCGTGGATGAGATGGGAAAAGATATCAGCGGGGTTGGAATGGATCCTAATGTCACCGGTCGAAATCGGGACATCATCGGAACCTTTCCTCATCCCACCTGTGTGAAAAGGCTCTTCGTGCGAGATCTGACAGATTCGTCCAATGGCAATGCCATCGGAATCGGTCTGGCCGACCTCGCCACCAAAAGGCTGGTTGAAAAAATCGACTCTCAGGCTACCTACATGAACTGTATTACAGCAATCAGCCTTGAAAAGGCTTCCATCCCGATGCACTTTGAAACCGACCTCGAGGCCATTCAGGTAGCGCTGGGTTCAACAGGCCTCACCCCGCCGGACAGGACCAGGATTGTGCGTATTAAGAACACCCTTCAATTGGATGAGGTGGAGGTTTCTGAAATTTATCTGGAAGAGCTTAAGAAGAAATCCGACTTAGAGATTCTAAAAGGACCCTACCCTATGGTTTTTGATTCTTCTGGCAATCTTCCAAATCTACTATTGCATCAGACCAGAAAAAAAGATCCCTTCGATTGAATAATGATGTATAACCCCCCTCTATTCCCCCCTTAATTTAAGGGGGGACGAAGGGGGGTTAGGTTTTAAAATGCCTTAAAAAATAATATCCCAGGGGCATCGAAACCACTCTCAATCGGATCCGATCCCCTTTTTCTCCGATCTCGCTGAAATAGATCTTCCTCTCCTTCACGATCAGTCCCTGCTCTTCTGCGCTTCCCTTTCTCAGATAAAGAGTTTCAAATTTCTGCCTGACTGGATGGAATTCTGTCGTATCTTCAAATCCGTAATATTCCATCACCCCCGGGCTCTTCGTCCTCACCCCTTCAAGGAGAATGGTTTCATCTTTGATTCGGAATTCTTCGATGACAGGCTCAAGGTAGATGGAATGAGTGTAAAACAGGGAGAAGGGCTCGGTTGGGCTGACCCGTATCTGGAGAGTCGTTTTGCGGTCCAGGTTTTCAAGCTGGAGAAAATTGATCTTTTTAAAAAGGAAGACCCCTCCCAACACGAGAAGGACAAGGATCAGTGTTAGGAGGGGCCAGATCTTCCGTCTCAACTATTTGAACTTCAGCCCTTTCTCCGTGAAGTACCGGATTGCTCCGGGATGAAACGGTATCGGGGAGCCACCCACCTGCGGTTCCAGAGAGAGCCACCTGGCTTCTCGATGCACCGTCACCAGCTCCGGTTTGCGATCGAAGAGGGTTTTCAGGATATCATAAGCGACATCCCCTTTCATATTCTCATTGCAAACGAGGAGGTTCCAGACCACCGCGATGGAAACGTCCGCATCCTGTCCCGGATAGGATTTGGCAGGGATAACTCCTTTCACATAGAGCGGTCCATACTTTTCCCTCATCTTCGCAATCGCGTCCCCATGGTCAATCAGTTTCATCTTGATCCCGGGAGTGGCCCCGACATCGGTCACGGAGGCAGTGGGAATGCCTCCGTCCCAGAAATAGGCATCGATCTTCCTGTCCTTCAATGCCCCCGCTGATTCGGAAGCTCCCAATTTGTCTCGGGTCATATCCTTGTCAGGATCCAATCCGTAGGCTTCGAGAACCCTTAGGGCCTTTACCTCTGTCCCGCTTCCAGGAGCCCCTGTGGAAATCCTTTTTCCCTTCAGGTCGCTCACTTTCTCTATCCCTTTTCCCTCTAAAGTTACCACATGCATATTGTTAGGATAGAGAACGGCCAAGGTCCTCAAGGCAACCTTTTCCTTAAACTTCCCTTTTCCCTGAAAGGCATCCCATCCCACATCTGCCATGATCAGGGCCAGATCGGCTTTCCTTCCCCCAACCAGAAGGCAGTTATCGACTGAGGCAGTAGTTACCTCTGCGGTGGCCTCGGCATAGGGAATATATTTTGAGATGATATTGGCCATCCCTCCTCCCATTGGATAATAGACCCCTCCTGTTCCTCCGGTGGCAATAGAGAGACGTACCGCCTTTTGGGTCCATACTGTGGAAGCCCCAAAAACAAATAGAGCGATGATCCCAAAGATGATGAACCGTTTCATGAAATACCTCCTTTCAGAATTAATGTTGGCTTAAATTTATATTAGACCTGCCCTCAATGTCAAGGAAAGCTTTAAAAAACTATTTTTCGCTCTCCGATTACACACCTGCCTGCCGCAGGCAGAGATTTCAAAAAAAGATTTCACAGATTTTTCCTTATTTATCAATGCATTTATAATCTATGTAATCGGGCCCTAATCGGTGTAATCAGAGATTTCTGGACTTTTTCAGAAATCTCAGAAAATCCTCACGTTTCCAAGACGGGTCGGTGGGTGATTTGGAGATCTCCCTTCTCAAGGCGATAACAGGTATTTTTCAGCCACTCCCGGTCATTCTGATCTGGGAAATCCTGACGAAAGAAGGAGCCCCTGCTCTCTTTTCGAGCCAAGCTCCCGTTCAGGATAGCCTTTAAAAGAAGAGCCGCATTCTCCAGATCTCTCTTCCTGAACAAATCTTTCAAGGTGGCGGGATAGACCTTCTCGATCCTTTTCTCTATCGCCGCTAATCGCTCGAGCCCCTCCTTCAATGAGCTCTCTTCCCGAAACGGTCCCGCAAGTTTCCAGGCCAGAACCTTCAGATCCTTGAGAATGTTTCTGGGAGGGTCGAAGGTTCCCCTGCTCTTTTTCAGGTATCCTCCCGCTTTCCTCTCCCATCTCCTCTTAAAGGGTTCAGAAATAAGATCGGGCTCTCTTCCTCTTGCATATTCTGAGGCGGACTGACCGGCCAGAATACCGAAGACCGCACATTCGGTCAGGGCATTTCCTCCGAGGCGATTGGCTCCGTGGACTCCCCAGACCACTTCTCCAGCCGCATAGAGTCCTTGGAGAGCAGTCCTTCCGTTCATATCGGTTTCGACTCCTCCCATACAGAAATGAACCGCCGGCGAGACCAGAAAGGGACGATCCCGGAAGGGGAACTTCGATCGACTGAGAAAATTGAGCGGATATTGGCTCCACTTCTCCTCCGGAACCTGTCTCAGGTCAAAATAGATATCTCCATTTCGGGAAGCCTCAAAGAGGGTTAAGGAAAGGGAGTCTCTCCGGGTAATAATCGCCCGATTCAAATCGTCTCCAAGATTCAATCTTTCTAAAAAATTTTCCCCTCTCTCATCCAGCACCCTCGTCTCTTTCGGGTAGGGAGGGTAGAGCATGAAGGTATGGAGCCTCGGCTCTGCAATCACAAAGGGATAGTACTGAACAAATTCCAGATCAAAGAGAGGAAGACCTGCCCGGAGGGCCAAACCGTATCCATCCCCGAGGACACCCCTTTGATTGTCATTTCTTTGGTAGATGGCGCCTGCCCCGCCTGCCGCCAATATAACTGCCTTCGACTGGATGAAACAGGGTCTCCCGTCGTTTAAAAAACCGAAGGCCCCCCGGACTCTCCCGTCCTCTACGATCAGATCGAAAATGATCAGGCCTGGAAGAAGCCGGATCGAACTGTTTTTCAATTTCTCTTTCAATGGATTCGCCAGAAGGACTCCTGGCAATGAGGCTGAACCTTTCACCCTCTCCACGGAATATCCCATCTGATTCTCAATCAATGAAACCCCGTAGCCTTTCAATTTCTCCATGGCATCGGGTCCTCTATCGATCAAGGTTTTTACCATCCCGGGATGGTTTAATCCTTTTCCTGTGTTTAAGGTCTCCCTGAGATGATCCTCTTTGGAAAAAAGGGAGTTGGACACGGAGAAGGCCCCGTTTGACAGGGTGGTGTTCGTTCCCGATCCGATTGTAAATTTGCCGGTGATCAGGACCTGAAGGCCTGCCTTCTCAGCCTCCAGGGCTGAGACCATACCCGCCAGACCACTGCCAATCACCAGGATATCGGTAGAGAGTATTTCCATAGACATGGTAAAAAGTCGCCTGTCAAAAGGTTAGGGTAACGAGGCCCGTATCGTTAATAAAAGGTTACGTTTATCGTCTCTTAATTCTTTACACGTAACCGTAACCGGTAACCGAAACGCCTGCCTGCCGGTAGGCAGGGGCTTCGTAACCGTAACCCAAACACCCGGAGTATTTTCATGGTTTGCGGGTGTCAATGCCGTCATGACGCATTCCTTAGAGAATGCCCGCTTACTCCGCCTTAAAACGCCGGATTTCGTAGATGACCGGATTCTTGAAATCCGGGCAGGGATGGCTTGCAACATTTTTATCGTTCAGCCATGGATAGTCCGCTCCGTAGAGCATTCCGTGAACCTTATACATCATACTGCACAGCGAATGCCAGCAAATCTTCCCTTCGATTCCTTCTCCATCGAAGGTCACCAGATCTCCTACGCGGTGCCCGAACTCGCACTCCCCTTTTTGCTCAACCACCTTCACCTCAACACGATAAGGGGCTTTCATTCAGTACCTTCTCAATGCACTCGTATTCACCTAATCCCTTGAGGATTGTAGAAAGATATAAAATGATGGCCTCGTAAAAAGTCGAAAAAGCCTAACGGCCGTCATTCCGGCGAAAGCCGGAATCCAGTAATCTCAGAAAGTTATGAAAACACTGGACACCGGTTTTCACCGGTGAGACGACTTTTTACGAGACCATCATAAAATGTTTGGACCGATTTTTTGAGATAGAGACTGGAATCTTTAAAACTATTTCTTAGGCTTCATCGGCTTCTCGCAGCAGACGATATCGCAGGTATCGACACATCCGCAGACCTCATCCACTGAGACGACCAGCCCGCACACATAACACTGGTAGGCATCGCCCTTCTTTACGCCCTTCTTTGAAACTTTCTTCACCGTTTTCTTTGTAGCCATGATTCCCTCCTATAGAAGAATTATCCAAAAATATGGGTTCCGTCTAACGGCAACCTTAACGATGCCCGTATTGTCAAATTGAAAATGACGTTTATCGTTGTCGAAGCTCGTATCGATGCTCGACTGTCGAAACCGGAGGCTCGAACCCATAGGTGTCGAAATTCGAGCATCGAGCTTCCTGCTTCGATACCAGCGTCGTCACCGTTAAACGATATTCTCTTCAACCCTAACCGATACGGGCCTCCTCACCTTTACCCTGACCGATTGACCATTTTCATTACCCTTCTCTGATCTCCTCCAATTCAAACCTCACTACACCCACCGGAAGGTCCAGTTCCAGGGAGATTGGAATCTTATCGCCATTTGCCGTGTACCAGATGCGAATGTTTCCCTCCTTCTCTCCGAAGCTGGAGAAGGCGGTGGTTGACTCGAGGCAGACGGCATCCACCTCTCCAAAAACTTTCGAAATCACCCTCGATCTCTTCGACTGAAAGACCATTTGCCGGAACTTAACCCCATCGAAGATCGATATCCGGACCTCCTGATCCGGAGGGAGGCTCTCCTTTAAATGGTATCGGGCAAACAAGGCAAGAGGATCGTAAGCATGGGAGGGAAAGAGGACCTCTCTCCTCTCTCCGGTCTCTTTCTTCTCTACAATGGCTTTATGAAGGATGGAATCGAAGGTGATGGTCTCTGAATAATTTTTTCTCTGGATGAAAAGTCCTTCCTGATCGATCTCCTTCACGTATCGGAGCGGAGAGAAAGAATTCATCTCCATAAAAGAAGTGAAGTGGTTATTCATCCGGAACAAAAATCCGGGAACTTTCAGGGAAATCACCTGAGCCTCAATCTTATGGAGATTCTTTCCCTGTTCCGAATATCCGTTTCCGATTTTAATGCTCGCTTTGAGGATAGGAAGGCCAAGTTTCTTTGCAGTGTAAATAAATGTCTTTTCTGATCCGTTTCCCGGGGCAGGGGCCCGCCCCTGCTCCCCCCCATAGGCTGAAGCTCCAAACCATAAAATAATCGCAATAATAAGCAAGGAGCCCATTCTCAATTTCCAATTCTCATTTCCCATTTTCTATTTCCTATTTCGTAACACTTTAGCTGTTTGAAAATCTTTGTAAAATCCCTCCCAACCTCCCTTTGCCAAAGGGAGGAGATAGGGGTTTCCCCCTTTGGAAAAGGGGGATTAAGGGGGATTTTATGATGATTCTTTTGATCAATTAACTCATGAAACTCCTTTTTTCATAAGGCTAAAGTGTTACCCTATTTCTATAATTATCCATTAAAATACCGATTTGTCCAGAAAATTCTGAACAAAATAGCATGCATGCTCTTATGTTCTCTTTGTATGAGATATCTTATGGAAGGAAAGAAAAATTAAATGGTGAACTGCCCTATGCACGACGGATTCTTATCCGCAGTCCGAATAGCCGCAGAAACACTTCACACAGCCCTCTTCGAAGATGAGCGGGCCTCCGCACTCAGGGCAGGCCCCTCTCAGAAAAACGCCACTCATTCCCTGCGTCGGATTTTTTCTTTCCTGGTTTCGGATCATGCCGACTTTAGGATGGTTGGGCAATATCTCCTGCTCTATGGCACCGCCCCTTTGTGTCCTCATCTTTTGAATGTGCCATTCGATCGCCTTGGCCACAGCATCCGAGCAGGAGAGGACCTTTCCGTTTTGATGCCAGACGGGCATATGGCAACTGATTCCCTTTAACTGCCGGATAATATCTTCCGGTTCGATGTTCGATCGAAAGGCAAGAGAGACCAGGCGGCCGAGCGCCTCCGATTGGGAGGCCGCACATCCCCCCGCCTTTCCTATCTGATTGAAGATCTCAAAAAGGTGCCCGTCCTCATCCTCGTTGACTGTCACATAGATGTTCCCGCAACCCGTCCGGATCTTCCAGGTGGAACCATGGATCACATCCCGGCGCGCCCTCGGTTTCCTCTCCATTTTCGAAGGGTCCTCTCTGACCCCAGTACGATCTCCTTCCGAAGCGCCCAATCCCTTATAGAGGACTTGCTTCTCCCGGCTCCTGTCCCGGTAAATCGTCACTCCTTTACAACCCAACTGATAGGCCATCTCATACACTTTTGCCACATCGTCCACTGCGGCCTCGTGAGGAAAGTTGACGGTCTTTGAGACCGCATTGTCCGTATATTTCTGAAAGGCGGCCTGCATCCGGATATGGTTTTCGGGAGAGATGTCGTGGGCCGTGACAAAGAGATGTCTGAACTTCTCCGGAACCTCCTCAAGGTCCTCGATATGGCCCAGTTGAGCAATCCTCTTCGTCAGTTCTTCCGAATAGAATCCTTCCTCTTTAGCGATCGCCTCAAAAAATGGATTGATCTCCAGAAGTTCTTTCCCATCCAGGACATGACGGACAAAGGCCAGCGCAAAGAGGGGTTCAATCCCGGAGGACGCTCCCGCGATGATGGAGATCGTCCCTGTAGGAGCAATCGTTGTAACCGTCGCATTTCTCATTGTATCCCATCGGTCTTTCAAAGCGCTGCCCTGAAAATTGGGGAACGCTCCCCTTTTCAGGGCCAACTCCCTGGAGGCTTTCCACCCTCGCTCATGGATGAATGCCATCACCTTCTCTCCGATCTCAAAAGCCTTCGGATGATCGTAGGGAATTCCTAATTGAATCAAAAGGTCGGCAAAACCCATCACGCCCAGGCCGATCTTCCGGTTGGCCTTGGTCATGGCCTCGATCTGGGGAAGGGTATAGCGGTTCATGTCAATCACATTGTCTAAAAAGTGGACCGCCCCTTCAGTGACCGAACTCAGCCTCTCCCAGTCGATCTCCCTATCTTTAACCATATGGGCAAGGTTGATGGAGCCGAGGTTGCAGGATTCATAGGGAAGCAGCGGCTGTTCTCCACATGGATTACTGCTCTCGATTTCTCCCACCTGAGGAGTGGGGTTGTACTGATTGATCCGGTCGATGAAGATGATCCCTGGATCCCCGTTCTTCCAGGCATAATAGACCATCTTCTCAAAGACCTCTTTCGCATCAAGAAAACCGACCGTCTCCTTCGTCCTCGGATTTCGGAGGAGATATTTTTCACCTTTTTCAACGGCCTCCATGAATTCATTCGTGGCGGCCACGGAGATATTGAAATTGTTGAAGTGGTGGTCCTCATCCTTGCATTTAATAAAATCGAGAATGTCGGGATGATCCACGCGCAGGATCCCCATATTGGCGCCTCTTCGCGTCCCACCCTGTTTGATCGCCTCCGTGGCGTTGTCGAAGACGCTCATAAAGGAGACCGGACCGCTCGAAACCCCCTTGGTGGAACCCACCACATCATTCTTCGGTCTGAGTCTGGAGAAGGCAAACCCCGTTCCGCCTCCGCTCTTCTGAATCAGGGCCATCTGTTTCACGGCATCGAAGATCTCTTCCATCGAGTCCCCTACCGGAAGAACAAAACAGGCGGAGAGTTGCTGGAGTTCCCTGCCTGCATTCATCAGAGTGGGCGAGTTGGGGAGAAAGTCAAGTGAGGCCATCAGGTTATAGAACTTGGTTTCAATGGAAGTGAGATCAATGGAGGGATCATAAAGCCGGTCTGCCTGAGCGATATTTCTGGCGACCCGTCGGAAGAGATTCTCAGGCCCTTCAATGATATTCCCCTGAAGATCCTTTAACAAATATCGCTTCTCAAGCACAGCGATCGCATTCTGTGTCAGATGAATCACTCTCGTTCCTCCCCTCACTGCCTGTCCTGTCTGCGGCAAGCAGGTACAATATCTATGTGCCAATAAAGAAATTAACACAATATTTTGTACTGTCAAGTAAAATTTAACTCCCTCCTTATCGAACCCAAAAAAATTGACAATTCATAAAAAAAGGAATAGGATTGTTCCTGAGATTCAAAGATGCAGGTGGATATAAATTGTTCAAGAAAGGAGGTGGGCAGGATAAACCTTTAACCTTTTAAGTCATAGGGGGTGAAATATGAAGAAAATAGGTGTGTTGGGTTGGATACTGATTGGATTTGTGGTCGGCATTATCGTGGGAGCCATTGTGGGCAAACCCATTGGAGTCATCAAACCTCTTGGAACCTTATTTATCAATCTCCTGAAAATGTTGGTTGTCCCGTTGATCTTTTCTACCTTAACAGTGGGAGTTTCAACCTTTACAGGCGGGAAATTGGGCAAAATGATTGGAAAGACCTTTTTCTTCTACTATTTCACAGGCATCGTTGCAATGATCATCGCCCTGATCATTGCTGGCCTAAGCGGTGCTGGGATTGGATTTCCCGTGGGTGAATTAAAGGCGGTGACCATAAAGGCTCCGCCCTCTTTGGTCGATGTGGGGCTCTCTATTATTCCAACCAATCCCATTAAATCTCTGGCCGAAGGGGAGGTCCTTCCCATCATCTTCTTCGCTATCATCTTCGGAATGTCCATTGCTGCGGCAGGTAAGGTAGCTGATCCGGTGAGAAATTTTCTTGCGGGAGTGGCTGAGACAATGTACAAACTGGTAGGCTATGTCCTCTGGGTGGGTCCCATTGGTGTCTTTGCCTTAATGGCAACGACAGTTGGAACACATGGCTTGTCGGTCCTGAAACCTTACGCCTATTTGATTTTTCTCGTCTACTTGGCCACGGCCATTCAGGTCTTTATCGTTTATGCGGGGCTGTTGAGGGCCTTTAAAATTCGACCTTACCATTACCTCAACAAGATTAAAGAGGCCCCCATCTTCGCCTTCAGCACCTGTAGCAGTTCTGCCACGCTTCCTGTAACGATGAGGGTCACCAGAGCGGCCGGAGTATCAGATGGAACAACTGGTTTTGTCCTCCCAATGGGTGCTACGGTCAATATGGATGGGACGGGGATGTACCAGGCCGTTACGGCAATCTTTCTGGCCAATGCATTTAATATTCCCCTTTCCTTCTATCATTATATTCTTATTGCCGTAGTGGCATTGCTTGCCTCCATCGGGACCGCAGGGGTCCCGGGAGCAGGACTGATCATGCTCAGCATGGTCCTGGGGGCAATCGGTGTCCCTATTGAAGGGATCGCTCTTGTCGCAGGGGTTGATCGGATATTAGATATGCCTCGGACAGCGGTCAATGTGACGGATGATGCCGTTGCGGCAGTGCTTGTTGGAAAATCAGAAGGGGACAAACTCCCTGACGATCTATTGGTTGGCAAAGCGATTGCTTAGGAATTGGAACCCTCCTTCGCCTCTTCAAGGTGAAGGAGGGTTTTTTATGGGTTAGAGGAAGATGCCAGAAAAGATCATCGGCATTCTGGGGGGGATGGGACCTGAGGCCACGATCGATCTCTTCACAAAGATCGTCAAAGGCATCAAGGTCAAAAAGGATCAGGACCATCTCAGGATTCTCATCGACAACAACCCCAAGATTCCGGATCGGACCCTGGCCATTCAGGGAAAAGGGCCCAGCCCTCTTCCTCAACTCATCCAGAGTGCAAAACTTCTGGAGAAGGCCGGAGCGGACTTCATCGTCATTCCCTGTGTGACCGCTCACTATTACTATGAACCCTTGCAGGGAAAAGTCAATATCCCCATTCTTCACATTGTTACGGAGACAGTCCATCACATCAAGAAGAGATTGAAGGGAGTCCGCAAAATCGGTCTCATCGCAACCACAGGAACGATTCAAACCGATCTTTTCCAAAAGGCCCTCTCATCCACAGGAATAGAGCTCATCCTTTTAAATCCCGCTGTTCAGAAAAACTGGGTGATGGAAGCCGTCTATGGAGAAAAGGGGATCAAAGCCATCGGCCCATCAGAAGGCTCCCGGTATTTGATTTTCGAGGCCTCTCAAAGGCTCTTGAGACAGGGCGCCCAGGCCATCATCGCCGGTTGCACGGAGATCCCCCTCGTGTTGAAAGAAGGAGATCTACCTGTTCCGGTCATCGATCCCATCTCTCTTCTCGCTCAAGCCGCCATTGAAAAGGCGAGGGGGAGGAAAAGATGATCCGGAAGTATTTCGATAAGATCTATAAGATCGAACTCCCCATACCCTTTCCCATGAAGACGACCAATGTCTTCCTGATTGACGAACCACCAAGGACGCTCATCGATACGGGGATTAAGACTGATGCCTCGTTTGAGATGCTGGAAAAGGAGCTGGGCGAGTTAGGGTTTCCCATTTCATCGGTCGAGCGAATTCTGATCACCCACGGCCATATCGATCATTACGGGCAGGCCCAAAAAATATCCTCACTTTCCGGCGCCCCCATCTATATTCACCCGAAGGAGTACGGAAGAATTCGCTCGGTCATTCACTCCTTTGGTCCTCTGAAATCGATTCTCCTGAGAAATGGCGTTCCGGAAGGTCTGGTTAATCAAGCCATCCGTTTTATGGAATCCGCCCAGAAAATGGCCGATCCCTTGAATGAGACATTCTTCCTGAGGGATGGAGAGACCATTCCTTTCTCATCCATGACATGGAGAACAATCCACTGTCCCGGCCACAGCCCTGGACTGATCTGTTTCTACTGGCCCGAAAAGAAGGCCCTCTTCACAGGCGACCATCTGCTAAAAGAAATCACCCCTAATCCCGTCTTATATGTCCCGGACAGCAGATCTCCCCTCCGTTACCCGGGCCTCAAGGAGTATCTGTCTTCCTTGAAAAAGATTGAGGGGCTGGATGTCAACCTCCTCCTTCCGGGCCACGGAGAAGAGGTTGACGATCCCAAGGGCCTGATCCGGAAGATCACCGAACACCATCAGGAACGAATGGATTACGTCCTTTCTTTTCTCTCTCAAGGAGAAAAAACTCCCTATGAGATCACCCTCGATCTTTTCCCGGGCGTCCCTCCCTTTGAGATCTTCCTGGGCATCTCCGAAGCCGTCGGCCACCTTGAGATTTTAAAGGAAGAAGGAAGGGTCAGAGTGGAAGAGAGAGACGGGAAGGATTATTACTCCTTGCAGGGGCGATTCATGAATCGCCCTTTAAATATTAATTGATTCCATTATCCAGATTTAGTAAACTTTCCATATTATCCTGAACTTGTTTATTCCATCTGGCCTTCAATGAACAAAACAGAGCGAGCCAAATTAGAAAAAATTCTTGTCGGCTACTTTAAACAAATCCATAAGATTTACACCGATGGCAATTTCAGGGAAGAAAGTTTTTATCCTTCCTTTAAGAGGCTCATTGAAGATTGTTCACAACTTTACCAAACCCAATCAGGAGTAAATGTCCTTGTTGCACCCAGAAAGACAGAAGCTGGAATCCCTGATTTTAGAATTGGCAAAAATGGCGAAATCATTGGATATATCGAAGCCAAACCACCTGACACCACCCTCGAAGAAATTGAAGAATCTGAACAATTAAAACGATATCGGGATTCTCTACCAAATCTTATCCTAACCAATTTTTTAGAGTTCAGACTTTATAGATTTTCTGATCGAAAAGACAAGGTCGAGGTTGGGCGTCAATTTACTTTAAAAAGTTTAAAATCTCCCCCTTCCCCTGAGAAATTAGATGCCTTCCATGAACTTTTAGATAATTTTTTCTCCTTTTCAACACCTGAGATTCAGACTTCTTCTGGCCTATCAGTAGAACTCGCCAAAAAGACCCGTTTCCTGGGACACATCCTGCAGGAGGAGCTTTCAAAAGAGAATGATGAGATTACAAGATTCTATAAAGCCTTTCAGGAAGAACTTATTGAGACCTTAACAAAAGAGAGATTTGCCGATCTTTATGCTCAAACGATTACATACGGGCTTTTTGCCGCAAGAATGAAGGTACAGAATGGGTTTAAGAGAGAAACTGCCTGGAAGTCCATACCTGAAAGCCTGCCCCTTCTAAAAGAAATATTCCATTCCATGACCGGACCTCATTTCCCTGAATCCCTAACCTGGATTGTCGATGATATAATCCAGACGCTTGAAAAAGCCGATATCTCATCAATCCTTAAAGAATTCAAGACCACCCGATGGGATGAAGACCCTGTTATCCATTTCTACGAGACTTTCCTTGCAACCTATAATCCCAAAGAAAGAGAGCGACTTGGAGTTTACTATACCCCCTTACCGGTCGTTTCCTACATTGTAAGGTCCATCCATAAACTTCTAAAAGAGAAATTTGGGAAGAGCGAAGGCATTGCCACAAACGATGTCACCCTCCTCGACCCTGCCGCTGGCACTCTCACGTTTGTTGTCCAGGCCATCAAGCAGGTTCAAAGAGAATTGGAAGAGAGGAAAAAGGGAGGTTTAATCAAATCCTACATCGAGGAACATATCCTTCCCCATTTCCACGCCTTTGAGATTCTTGTCGCCCCTTATACAGTAGGTCACTTCAAGGTCTCAATGGTTTTGGGAGATATGGGTTACCAGTTTAAGGAAGATAAACGGTTTCAATTTTACCTGACCAATACCCTTGAGATAAAAGACCCAAAGCAGATAAGTTTCCTCATTGACCTTGCCAAGGAAGGACAGGAAGCAAAGCGTATCAAAGAAAAGGTTCCGATTCTGGTTGTCCTCGGCAATCCACCCTACTCGGTGAGTTCGGAGAATAAATCAGAATTCATCGAAGATTTGATGGATGAATATAAAGAAGATGTAAGGGAGGAGCGAAATATCCAGCCCCTTTCAGACGATTATATTAAGTTCATTCGATTTGCCCACTGGAAGATCGCCCAGGCGGGCAAGGGAATCCTTGGATTTATCACCAACAACTCATACCTTTCGGGTGTCATCCATCGAGGGATGAGGAAAAAATTGCTTGAAACCTTCGACGAGATTTACGTCCTGAACCTTCATGGTTCTTCAAGAATCGGTGAAAAGACGCCCGATGGTGGCAAGGATGAAAACGTCTTTGACATTCAGCAAGGTGTTGCCATTGCCCTGTTTGTAAAATATGGAGAAGAGTGATGAAAAAAGAGGTCAAGAACTGGGTAGATTCTGCTCAATATGATTTGGAAACTGCTGAGCACATGTTTAACACCGGGAGATATATTTACACAGTCTTTATGTGCCATCTCGCCCTGGAAAAGATGCTCAAAGCAAAAGCTGAGGAAGTCACTGCCAAAACCCCTCCGAAAACTCACGATTTAGAATACCTTGTAAGCATTGCTGGTTTGCCTTTAGATCAAGAAATGGAGAAGTTTATTGCTGAGGTTAGCAATCTGAGTGTCGTGACAAGATATCCTGGAGATTTTCAAATGATGCTCAATGATTTTTCCCGGAGCAGAGTGGAATTATTTTTTAACAAGACGAAGGAGGTTTTTGAATGGATAAAGAAATCTCTCTTGTCATAAATGAATACAGGCGGAAACTTGAGGCGCAGGGGATCAATATAAAAAGGATTATCCTCTATGGTTCTCACGCAGTAGGCAAAGCTAAAGAAGATAGCGACATAGATTTAGTGGTTATCTCTGACGATTTTAAAAAGATGGATCTCTGGGAACGATTATGCCTTCTTGGCCGGGCTCGTATGGGGGTCAAAAGACCAATGGAAATATTAGGATTCACTGAGGAGGAATTTTCAGCAAAGCCTTCCGGTTCATTTATTGGTGACGAAGTTAAACCCAGGGGGGTTGTTGTGGCATGAGCGAAAAGAAGTTATCCAAAGTCTTTTATGCCGATCTCTGGGGATTGAGAGAAGAGAAATACAGGCGTCTTTTTGAAAATGATGTGCGAACATCGAAATGGCAAGAGCTTGAACCGGTCGCCCCATACTATTTCCTTGTCCCAAAAGATTTCGCTTTGCAAGCGGAGTATGAGAAGTTCTGGAAGGTCACGGAGATATTCAAAGAATGGTCAAGTGGGGTGAAAACCCACCGAGACCATTTTGTTGTCGGATTTACAAAAGAAGAAATAGTCCAAAGACTTCGGGTATTCACCGGAAACTTACCTGATGATTTAGTTGCTCAAAGTCTCGATCTTAAGGATACAGGGACTTGGAAATTGACCGAAGCAAGACGAAAAAGTAAAGGGCAGAAGCTAGAAGATAAAATTCATCCTTATGCTTACCGACCTTTTGATAATCGGTGGATTTGCTATGAATCAATATTAATAGACAGAGATAGACGGCCACTTATGGGAAATTTGTTAAGAAAAAATTTTGGTTTAGCAGTAATGAGACAGGTCCACATTGAACCTGGATTTTCACACGTTTTTATCGTAAATAGTATCGCTGATGCACGAGTCCATTTAAGCAACAGGGGAATACCTTACTTCTTCCCCCTCTATCTCTACCCCGACGAACCTGTAGTAGGGGCAATTCATGAATTGCCCCTACGAAATAAATCTCATCCGGGGCGCGCCTCCAATTTTACCCCTGAATTTCTGCAAGCCATAAAGACCTTTCTCAAATCGGAGCCAACTGCGGAAGAGATTTTTTATTACACCTATGCTGTTCTTTATTCCCCAACTTACCGAAAGCGTTATCAGGAGTTTCTCAAAATAGATTTTCCAAGGGTTCCTTTACCATCAAATGATGAGGTTTTCAAAGGATTAAGCAACCTTGGAAAGGAACTGGTTGATCTTCATCTGCTTAAACATTCATCTCTTAACGAAACGGAGGTTGGTTTCCCTAATGTTGGCTCCAATAAGGTTGAAAAGGTTACTTATGCCGAAGAAGACCAGAAGGTTTACATAAACAAAGACCAGTGTTTTGAGGGCCTTTCAGAAGAAATCTGGGAATACCGAATTGGGGCCTACCAGGTGATGGAGAAATATCTGAAGGATAGAAAAGGTCGAAAATTATCCCTTGATGAGATCAACCACTATATGAAAGTGTCAAAAGCTGTTCGGTTAACTATTGAGTTCCAGGAAAAGATCGACAGTATCTACAGGCAAATTGAAGCCCAGACTGGAGAAATACGATGAACAGAATAAAAACAAGGAAAGAACTTACTGAGAAAGAGATTATGAATCTTCTAAAGCAAAACAGGGAGATTTTGAAAAAATACAAGGTCAAAAAAATTGGTTTGTTCGGGTCACATGCGAGGGGATCCCAGAAACGGCATAGTGATGTCGATTTCCTGGTAGAGTTTAAAGAGCCAACCTTCGATAACTTTATGGGTTTGGTTTTTGATCTTGAAGGCTTATTCGGAAAGAAAGTGGAGTTAATTACGAATGGAAGTTTAAGCCCCTATATCCAACCCCATGTGGAAAAAGAGGTGAGATGGTATGAAGCATGAGCAGGCATTTCTAAAACATATTCTCGAAAAAATAATTAACTAAAACCCAGATCCCGAAACAAGTTCGGGATGACAAAAAGGAGGAACAAAACCACTTATTGCCATGCTGCCTCACCTCATTCCTTATTACAGTGTCGGACCCTTTATCGGTTTGATCGCCAATGCGGTCATGGCGATTTTATGCCTGGTCACCTTGGTCCTCTATCGTCAATACCGTCCCCTGAGAAGCCTTTTCCTTTTCTATCTTCTTTCCGCCTTCCTCTTCCTGGGTTGGGTCATCTATGGTTTCCAGAAATCGCCCCAATCCATCCTTTTAGGATATCGGATCGACCTCGCCTCGCTGGCCCTATTGCCGGCAAGCTGGGCCTGGTTTACTTCATCTCTCGCCAATATGAAACTAAGCCGGCTATCCAAAGCCCTGATTGGAATAAGTTTAATCCTGTCTTTGCTGGCCCTTGTGGGAAAGGGCTCATGGTTTTTAGGTCTCCCTCTTCAGCCCCATGAAGTCGCCACCGGTATTATGAGGCCTCAATCCAGAGCGCTCAGACCTTTGATTCACTTCTTTGCTTTAACGGCCGGTTTCTTTTACTGTCTCGCTACGGTTAAGAAATTGTTGAAGAGAGAAGGTTCCAGTTCAGCCTATCTTCTTCCTTTCGGCATGGGTATGATATTATGGTTTTTAGGCGGATTCCACGATGTGTTACGCTCCTCAGGCTTTCCTGTGCCATTCAGCGGTCAGATCTTCTGGTTCACCTCGCTCTGGCTCTCGATCTTTCTGACCATTGCGGTCGCCCTCCACTTCCGATCCCTGGAATCGGCCATCCGTGAAGCCAGGGATGTCTTTGAAAAGTTTGTCCCTCCGGCTTATCTTCGCCGCATTGCATCCCGTGGCCTTGGATCGATCCGCCCGGGAGAGGCTGATCAGCAATGGGCAACCATTCTCTGTTGCGATATTCACGGATTTACTGCCTTATCGGAACGTCTCCCCCCGGGCCAGCTGATCACCCTTGTCAACCAGCTCTATGAGGAGATCGCTCATGTGGTAAATGCAAGGCAGGGAGTGATCGACAAGTTTCTCGGAGATGCGGTCTTGTGTATCTTTGAAGGGGCCGATTCGGCCCAGCGGGCTGTGGCTTGTGGCGTGGAGATATTGGCCTCGGTCAACGCTTTTAACGAAGGAAATGAATTTTCTTCGAATCAAGTAATTCAGATCGGCATCGGCGTGCACTGCGGGCCGGTTATTCTGGGAACGATCGGTTCCTCTGAACGGATGGATTCCACGGTTCTGGGCCTCACCGTCAACCTTGCGAAGCGCCTCGAAGAATTAACGAAGTCTCTAAAGGTTTCGATGCTCATTTCGGATGAGGTCGCCCGTCAATTGCCCGATCCCCATCCTTATCCATTGCGAAATTTGGGAGAGGTTACCGTCAAAGGCCATTCCTCGCCCCTTACCGTCTATGAGGTGGTGGATTAATTTCCCCTTAAAATAAGGGGGTCGTTCAACGGTAACGGTAAAGATGCCCGTATCGTTAATAAAAGGCTACGTTTATCGTCTCTTAATTCTTTGCACGTAACCTTAACCAGTAACCGAAACGCCTGCCTGCCGGTAGGCAGGGGCTTCGTCACCTTAACCTTAACCCAAGCACCCGGAATATTTTCATAGTTCGTGAGTAACGCATCCGTCATGAAATATTTCTCAGAAGATGCTGAACTTCAAATATTTTTTGGGGTTCGTTTTGATATCTTTGACCAACTCTTTTAACTCTCCTGCCGCCCCTCTGAACTCATTGAGGGTCTCCTCCAATTCTTTGATCAGCTCCTTATCTTTCAGCAATGATCCTGCCAGACCTTCTCCCTGATCGATCCTTTTCAGAATGGAAGAGAGCCGGGCCGCCCCATCATTGAGATTCTCATAGAGTTGAGGATCCTCAATCAGCCTTTTCAGGGTGCCGGTCTCATCGTTCAATTTTTTGCTGAACTGTTCCATCGATGAAACGGTTGTCAGAGCTTTGTCGTAGAGGGAAGGGTCCTCCACCAGTTTTTTAAGTGTTCCCTGACTCTCGTTCACCTTTCGGGTTATCTCTCCTACGGATTCATTCGTCTTCTTTGCAAACTCCTCGATGGAGGAAACCGCAGAGACCATTTTCTGATAGAGGGAGGGGTCCTCCACAAGCATCTTGAGCGTCCCCCTGGAGCCCTTGATCTCTTCGAGGGTGAGGGATAAGGTTTTGACGCTTCGATTGAGGTTGTCGTAGATGGAGGGATCGGTAAGAAATTTTGCCAGCGTTCCCTCTCCTTCATCTATTTTCAAAATCAGGTTATCCAATCGATTGATGACATCGCCTACCTTTCCGATGGAGATTCCCGCGGTCTCCATGATCTCTGAAATCTCGACAGGAACCGACCCCTTGATCATCTCTTCCCGTTCGATCGGCTCCGCCTTTGGAGAGCCCGTGTTGAGCTCGATATATTTGTCGCCTAAAAGTCCCATGGTCATAATGCTTGCCCTGGCATCTTTCTTGATAAATCCCTGGACGCTCTTTTTGAGAGAGATCGTCACCACCGCCCCGAGGGTTCGATCCAGATGGATCTCCCTGACAGAACCCACTTCCGTCCCGAAGATCCAGACCGGCGCCCCTTTCCGCAATCCCCTCACATCCTGAAACTGAATCTTCAGATCCATCTTCGGGGAGAAGATCTTTTCAATCCCCCCGGCAAAAAAGATGGCGACCAGAAGCACAAGATTGGCAAGCGTGATCACCATACCCACCTTTAACTTCGACCACCTCAGTTGTTTCCTCATGTCAAACATCTCTTTCCTCCATAGGTGGACTGCTCATCTGTTAGAATCGACGCTCAGTTCTCTGAGAAAGATCCGGATCTCTGAAAGGGTCGACTCCAGCAGGGTTTCTCTATCCCCATCGAAGATCATCCTGCCTCCCTTTAAAAACATGAACCGGTTGGCCAATCTGAAGGCGTCAAACATCTTATGAGTGACAATGATAAATCCTCCTCCCTGCCCCGAGATGTCAAGAATCAATTTACAGATGACATCCGCGCTGACAGGATCGAGACCGGTGGTGGCTTCGTCATAGAGAAACATCTTCGGCTCAAAGGCAGCCATCGCTCTCATGATGGCCACCCTTCGATGCATCCCGCCGCTGAGCTCCTCGGGCATCTGTCCGATCGCCTCTTCCAGCCCCACCCTTCTCAGCAGCTCTCTCACCTTCCGGTCGATCTCCTCTTCGGTCATTCCCGTGTATTCGCGGAGCGGAAAAGCCACATTCTCTTTCACGCTCAAGGAATCGAAGAGGGCTCCATCCTGAAAGACCATGCTGAATTTGATCCGGATATCCCGCAGTTCCTCCTCTGTTTTTCCAGTGATGTCCTCTCCGTCGATGAGAATCTTCCCGGAGTCTGGCCTCAAAAGCCCGATGATCAGTTTCAGGACGGTCGTCTTTCCGTCTCCGCTTCCTCCGAGGATGGCCACTCTTTCGTCCTCGTGGACAGAGAAGCTCAGAGCGTTGAGGATGGGATGGTTTCCATAAGAGAAGGAGACCCGGTCAAATTCGATCATACGCTAAATCCTAAAACATAGAGCAAGACTCTGGTCAGGATGAAATCGGAGACGATGATGGCGATGAATGAGATGACCACAGCCCGGGTGGTCGTCCGCCTCAGGCCGATGGCGCCCCCTTTGGTGGAGAGACCCATATAACAACTGACGCAGGCGATCAAAAAACCGAAGATAAACGGTTTGATCGACCCTGCCAGCACATTCTCGTAGATCAGAATATCCCGTATCGAGCTCCAGAAAAATGCGCCGCTCTGATGGCTCACAAAGACAGCGATATAATAGGCCCCGAAAAGGGAGACGCAATCGCCGATGATCGTGAGAACGGGCAACATGATGAGGGCGCTTAATATCCTCGGAGTGACCAGCTTCTTCACCGGATCCACGCCGAAGACTCGGAGGGTATCGACCTGGTGGCCGAGCACCATCGACCCTAATTCGGAGGCCATGCCCGAACCCACCCTTCCTGCAAAGACCATTGCTGTCAGCACAGGTCCGATCTCCCTGATGATTGAGATTCCCACAATCTTTCCGGTATACATCTTCATCCCAAGCCTTGAAAGCTCTGCAGAGAGTTGAAGGGAGAGCGCCATTCCGATGAAGAGAGAGATGAGAAGGATGATGAAAAAGGAGCCTGACCCAGCGTAGTCCATTTGCTCAATCAAATCCTTAAAATAGAAGGGACGCCTCATCACTCCCATCAAGCCATGATAGGAAAGGAGGTAAAAATCCTGAAGATCGCTGATGAACTTTTTGGCTTTTTTCTTCATCGCTGAAATGTAGTCTACCAATTTCTGCGGGCAGATTCAATGGATATTTTGGAAATTGATGCCTCTCCTCTCTTAACCCCTCCCGGCCTCCCCTTAATTTAAGGGGAGGGGAGGTGGGATTAGGAGGAGGTTACAAGAGGGAATATGGAAAGGGTTAAGCCAATTACTGAACCGTTTCACCGGGTTTTACAACCAGCACTTTGGTCTGGGGAAGTTCTTTCATCCATTTTTGAAAATCCTCAACCGTGCCCGTCAGTACGGGAAAGGTTCCGTAATGAATGGGGATCACATATTTCGAGCCGAGCAGTTTTGCCCCATAGGCCGCTTCCCGTGGGTCCATGGTGAAGTGACTTCCAATAGGAAGGATGGAGAGCTCCGGCTTGTAAATCTCACCGATGATCTTCATGTCTCCGAAAACACCGGTATCTCCTGCATGATAAAGGGTGAAGCCGTTTTCAAATCGAATGACGAATCCTGCCGGCTCTCCTGTGTAGATGACCTGATCCCCTTCGGTCACACTCGAACTGTGAAGGGCATGGACCATCGTGATAGCAACCCCGTGAGAGGTAAACGTCCCTCCTTTATTCATTCCTGTGACATTCTTGGCGCCCTTCCGGGTCAGGTATCTTCCCAGCTCAGGTATGGCAACGATCCTTGCATTCGTCTTCTCTGCGATAGCCAGGGTATCACCTACATGATCGCCATGCCCATGAGTCACAAGGATGAGATCCGCCTTCTCAACAGCCTTCAGTTCCGGCGGGGTCTTTGGATTTCCGCTCAGAAAGGGATCGACATAGATCACCACCCCTTTGGGTGAGACAAGCTTGAAGGCCGCATGGCCGAGATAGGTGATCTTTACCTCCTTGCCGATCTCATTAGCATGGAGTGGGAGGGAAGAGAGAAAGCATAAGATCAGAATGGCATACAGAATCGAGCTCATTTTTTTCATCGCAGGTTCCTCCTTTTAGATTGAAACTCCAATAACTAAATTCCCTGCCTGCGGCAGGCAGGCAAGCTCCAAATAAATTTCAATGATCCAATATTCAAATAAGTTTTGTTTATTGAATTGTATTGGGGATTATTTGGTTCTTGGTTATGGGTTATTTATTCCTTCCTTATCAAACTCCGCACTTTCCAGAACAAACTCGAAAGATCGCAGAGCCTTCTTCCCCAGAAGGGGCTCGATGATTTTCTCGCATTAGGATGGATGAAACAGAACTGTCTGCATTTCAATTGATTCAGCTTTGTCTCGAATTCCTTCCCATCCCTTACACCCTCAAAATAATCCGGAATCCAGTAGCCGAGGGATGAAAAGGCGTTCTCTCTGCCGGAATGGTAATGATAGAAATCCATAAAATTCCAGAGGGAAGTCTTCACGCCGAAGGTCTCCGGATCCAGATGCCACGGAGAGCCCGGCTCCATCTCTATCGTAAAAGTGCGAATTCCCTTCACATTGGGATAGCGGCTCCGGATCTCCTTCTGAAGCCGGATCGTCTGTTCGAGATCCTCCTCCTTCTCAAAGGGCACGCCCATCGTGAAGAAGAGGTCGCAGAAAACCTCATGGTCCCTTAACCGGTCGAGGCACTCCATTAGATCCCGGTTCGTATAGGCATTTCCCTTATGAACCTTCCTCAGCCGATCCGATCCGACATCCGGTGAAAGGCCGACAAGGGACTTCGGCCCGGGAAAGGTCTCTTTAAAAGATCGGATAAAAGCGTGGGTGGGCAATCCGAACGACTCGAAGAAACATTCCATCCGGATCTTCTCCTCACGGATACGGGAGAAGAGGTTTAGAAAGTATTCCGGTTTCCCGGGATATGGATCAAAACAGATATGAAAGGTTTCATATCCGAAAGAGAGGGCTTCCCTGATCGACTGGAGAACCTCCTCCACCCCTCTGTAGGTGACATTTTTCCGTCCGGTAATCGTCTTCTGAGAAGGAATGTTGCCGCTGCACCAGGTGCATTGAACAGGGCAACCCCTGCCCAGGGTGAGATGATAGATGGGCGATTTCAGGGAATACATCCAGAAATTTTTCTCTCTTGAGACGCCCTTCACATAGAAGGGTTGCCCGATGTAACGGATATAAGTTGAATAATTTTTCAGCAGAGGGAAGTTCGTGAAAGAGAGCCGGTTCAAATCCTCTTCAGTGGCCACATAAGAAAGAGGATTGATCATAATCCTCCCATTTCTTCTCCAGGTGAGGTTCGGAATGGAGAAGAGATCCTTTTCTCCCTGATGGATGGCGTGGGCTAATTCCAGGATGGGAGTTTCCGCCTCTCCCCGGATCACTCCATCGACCCCATCAAAATTCCTCAGAATCTCCTCATGGAAGATGCTTGCCGTAAATCCTCCAAGTAAAACATAGACGGAGGGGAAGGCCTGCTTCACTTTTCCTGCCACTTCAAGGACATCATAACTCTGATGGTGCCAGTGGAGATCAAGCGCAATGATCCGGGGACTCTTCTCTTTGATATAGTCGACAATCGAGAAGCGGGGGTCTTCGATCCACTCCACTCCCAGGTGGACAACCTCGGTGGAAATCTTGTTCCTCTGGAGAAGATCTGCCAGACCTAAGAGTCCCATGGGAAGGAAGTTGATCCAGATGAAAGAACCAATGGGCCGGTAATAGTTCTGTAACTTGGGGACATGGACAAAAAGGCAATCCAATTTTTCCATCGGACGAATTGTAAAATGTTAGACAGATGGATTTCAACTCTCATTGTCTTTTGTTCATGGTTCATCGTTTATTGTCCATCGTCCTTCGCCCTTCGTCTGTCGTTTAAGGTTTTTGCATTTTGGGGAGGATGCTTCTTGCGGCAAAGAGGCCTGAGAGGCTGGCTCCTACGATTCCGTGGGAGGGCCGGGTATAGTGGCCAACCTGAAAGAGTCCGGGAATGGAAGTTTGATGGGAAGGTCTCAAATGTCCGATCTGCTCGGGCGTTGAGGCCAGGCCATACATGGCGCCCTGTTCATTTCCGGTATATCGCTCCAGTGTCAACGGAGTAGCGGCTTCATAAAAGAGGAGATGGTCTTTCAGGCCCGGAATCAATTTTGATTCCAACTGCAGGAGAACCTTCTGAAAAAATTCTTCTTTGACCCGGCGATAGGTCTCAGGGCTCGTCACCCCCCATCTCTCCTGATAATGATAAGGCGCCACCACAAGGACCTTCAGAAGGTGCTGTCCGTTCGGCGCCAGCGAAGGGTCGAGCAGCGTGGGAATCGATACGATCAGTGTGGGATTCTTCGGAATCTCACCCCTTTGCATCATCCGGTATTCCTCTTCCAGGTCGGAGAGAGAGCGAAGATAAGTAAAATAGGGAAGCCCCATCTCTCCTAAATTCAAATCCGTGGCCGCATAGAGGATAAAACTGGAGAGAGAATATTCGAATCGCTCCATCTTCCTTTCGAGGGGTTTACGGGATTCCTCAGGAAGTCTCCGGACCAGATGGTTCGGATTGATATTCGAAATGATCACGGGCGATTGAAATATCTTCCCATCCTTTGTCAGGACCCCTTCCGCCTTTCCATCTTTGATGAGAATCTGATCCACCTCTGTCCGAAGGAATATCTCTCCCCCGGAGCGGAGAAGGGAATTGGCCATGGCTTCGGAAACCTTTCCCATTCCACCCTTTGGATAGAAAACGCCCTCCATGAGGGCTTTGCTGATGAGAGCAGCCACAAAGAGAAAGGAGAGCCGCGAAGGGGGTTCTGTTGCTGGAAGGGTGTGAAGGGCCATCTTGATCTCCCCTCCCCTGAACAGCTTATCGAGAATCGTTTGATGAGTGGTCCGGTGAAAACGGATGAGATTCCTGAAATGGAAGGGGAAGAGAATCCTCTTGGCCAGGGTCATTTCGGAATAGGATCTTATTTCGTCTCCAATCCGTTTCACCAGAGAAAGATAATCTTTCAATCCTCTCTCTTCCTCCGGAAAGAGATCCGTCACGGCGTCCGCATAAGAGGAAAATCCTCCTTGTTTGAGAGAGATCTCAAACCCGGGATAGATGTTTCTGATGTGATGGATGGGGATAAACTCGATGGCCTCATGGGCATCGATCTCCCTCAGAATCTGATAAAACTCCCCTCCCTCCTGACATCCTCCGATGAAAGCCCCTGTGGCATCAACGGTATATCCTCCCCTTTTAAAAGAGATGACATAGCCTCCCACCTGGTTTTCCTTCTCAAGGAGGAGCACCTTCAATCCCCTTCGGGCAAGAAGGGCTCCGGCGGTCAGTCCACCTACTCCTGCGCCGATGACGATGGCATCGTATCTCTTATTGCTCCCCATGCCTTCCTTTCCAGAGAATGAGAATCGTCGGGAGAAACGTGAGCGAAGCAATTAAACAGAATCCCATTCCTAAAATGGTCACCCATCCCATCGTGGAGAGCGCCTGGTAGCGGGCAGTGACCAGGGACCCGAATCCAAGCATCGTCGTGATGGAGCACATCGTCATGGCCCTTCCCGTGACGCTCAGGGCGTGGACCGGATCTTTGCCTCCTCCCTCTAAATAACGGTGCATGAGATGGATGCTGTTGTCGATGCCCATTCCAATGATCATCGGAAGGATGACCGCATTGACGAAATTGATCCGGATTCCCAAAAGAGCCATCGCCCCCAACATCCAGATCAGCCCCATCATGAGGGGCGTCAACGTAAAAAGGGTGATCTTCCATCTTCGGAAATGAGAAAAGACCAGAAGGAGAATGATCAGAAGTGAAATGGGGGCAAGCAGAAAGAGGTCTTCCTTGACCACCTGGAGGATCTCTGACTCCACCCTCTCCCCCCCTGTGATCGAAACGCCCGGAAGGTCTTTCTCTAATTGATCGAGAGATAATCTCCCCTTTTGATAGTAGATCTGAGAGACGACCCTATGTGTCTCTCCCCGCTTCTTGAGTAGAGGTTCAATCCCCTTCTTCAAAGGGCTTTGCTCCAGGGAGGCGATGAGCGCTTCGGGCGAAAAGATCCTTTCATTGCCCAGGTTCATCGCTTCAAGGCTCTGGAGGATATCCTGGAACTCATCCGCCTTAAATCCATTCACATTTAAGGCTTTTATAAAATCTTCTCTCACCTTTTTCAGGTCGATCGATTCCCGGATCGCTCTTCCGATCCTCTTCTGTTTTTCCGGAGAAGGGATGAGCGAGGAGAGAGAGAGGAAGGAATCGATCTTCCCGTCTTTTTGGTATCTTTTTAGGATGTGGGTCATCTCTTCCTCTCTTGAGAGGAGCGCAGACAGGTCTTGCCCCTCCTGAATGACCATCGCCTCCCATCTTCTTCCCCCAAAGGCCTTCGCCATCCGGTCTAAAACCTCAAGGGATCGGACCTCCTTCGGCCTCAGGTTTCTGAAATCTCTCTCCACTTCGACCTGAAAGGCAAAAAAGGCAAAAAAGAGGGTGATCCCGATTAAGGCGAACAGGACGTGCAGGGGATGCCTTTCCAGAAGGGAGGAGAACGTTTTGAACTTCAGGGTTTGAACGGGCGGATAGGAATAGGCCTTCTTCCGTCCATCGATCCATATGAGAAAGGAGGGAAGGACAAAGGTGATGCAGAGGAGCGCACAGAGGAGCCCAATTGAGACGATAAATGCCAGCTCCACGATTCCCCTCACCCGGGAGAAGTAGAGAATGGCAAAGGCAAAGATCGTTGTAAAGGCTCCTGTCCAGATGCCCGAACCTGTCTCGGTCAGAGTGGTTTCAATGGCGGATGGAACATCCCTTCCCAGCGCTCTTTCCTGCTGGTAGCGATCATAGAGATGGAGGGCAAAATCAATTCCCAGGCCGACCAGAATAGCGGCAAAGGCGCACGTCAGAATGTTCAAACTTCCCAGAGTCAGGGAAGCGATCCCCATGGTCAACTGGATTCCCCCAAAAAGGGGAAGACCGACAAAGAGGAGAGTGATCCATCTCCGGTAGACAAAGAGGAAGAGAAGGAGGACAAGGATGAGGGAGGTGATGAAGGAGCCCTGCATATCGAACCGAAGGGTCTTTGCTTCGGCAGTGGCAATGGGATGGGCGCCCGTAAAGGAGACCTTTATGCCTTTGGCCTCCTCAGTAGAAACCGAGGATACGAATTCATTCAGCCTCTCCATCAGAGCATTGGAGAAGGAAAGGTCGGTGGCTGGTCGCAGGGGTTCTGTAATGATTAAAAGACTGTTTCCGTCTTTCGAGAGAAAGAGAGGGCTCGACTCATCGAACTCCATGCCCTTCATCCCTGCCCGCCACTTCTCCATGAAGAGCCATCGCATTTCAAAAGGGTCGACCCGGATCAGATCCTTCATCGCAAAGGAGGCCTGGCTGATCAAAACCCTCTTATTCTTCCGAACCTGTTTTGCGATCTCTGATTCTGTCCACTTCTCCTTCAGTTTTGGGATATCCCCTTCATCCAGAAAGAGATGGGGATGGGTGAGAAAGAGCGAGAAGGCCGGCATGGCCTTTTCCAAATCTTCTGCCTCCACCTTCTGATAGCGGACATTTTTAAAAGCCCCTTTTCCGTTGACCTCTAACCCTTTTAATTCCTCTCCCATCCTCATGCCATTATCGATGAATTGCTGACGCTCAACTCCTTTTTCCTTCTCCAGGAGGATGAAGAGGAGATCGAATGTTCCGGCATCCTTCAGATTCTCCATATAGAGCTTGATGGATCCCTTTTCCACAGGAAAGAGTTTCAAAAAGTCAGGATCAAATTTGAGCCTGCCTGTTAGGAGAAAGGCCATCGCAAAGAGGCCGATGAAGATGAGAAGAACCTTCCGGTGGTGACGAAGACAGAGACGGGCAATCCCTTTGAGTATTTTCTTTCGCATGATTGAAAAACTTCAATCTTCGTTTAGGGAGATGAAAGTGATTATAACAGAAGCGTATCGAATAGGAAAATCGTAATTTTGAACCCGAAGTAATGCCACGGCTATGGGAGGAACCAAAACTTCTGACAAAATTTTTATTACACCCGATAGGCGGGACATTCTTGTCCCGCCTATATTAGAAGCGGGGTTAGACCTGCAGCAGGCCCCGCCTATCGACTCGAACTATCAATGAAATGAAATTACCTCCATGACTGATGCGTTATATCCAGAAAAAGAAGGCCCTTTACAAGAAAGACCCAATCGAATTAAAATGCGTAACCATGACCATTAGAAAGATATTCAGCCGTGAGTTTCTTCTCACCTTCTCCGCTCAACTGACCTTCTCCTCCTCCCTCTTCATTCTCATCCCAACCCTTCCGATCTACCTTGCAAGGTTGGGGTCCGCCGAGGCAGAAATCGGCATACTGATCGGAGCCTCCAGCGTCTCTTCTCTCATCCTGAGACCCTTTGTCGGAAATGCCCTTTTAAGATTCCCGGAAAGAAACTTCATGTTCGGGGGCGCCCTTCTCTTTGCTCTCTGCTCCATCGCCTATATCTTTCTCTCCCCTTTCTGGCCTTTCTTATTGATTAGAGTTTTTCAGGGATTTGGGTTTGCGCTCTTCTATACGGCATCGACCACCTTCATCGCCAATATCAGCCCGGAGGCCCACCGGGGGCAGAGCATTGGTTATTTCTTCCTGGCGTTCAACTTTGCTTTTGCTCTGGCGCCTTCCTTCGGGATGTTTCTGCTCAACCACTTCAATTTCACCATCCTCTTTCTGGTCTGCACAGCCCTCTCCCTTTCCTCCCTCTTCTTATCCACACGGTTGAAAAAGAGGGAAGCAAATGTTTCGGAGATTCCAGCTACTGAGGATCGCTCCTTTCTCTCTAAAAAGGCTCTTCCTCCGGCCATCCTGGCTTTCTTCACTCATATTATCTGGGGAGCCTTAACCGCTTTCTTTCCTCTTTATGCCCTGGAGCACGGGATGAGCAATCCCGGGCTCTTCTTTGCGGCCTTTGCCGTCATGCTCATTCTGGGCCGGACTTTCGGCGGAAGGATACTCGACCTCTACAGCAGAGAGAAGGTGATTTTCCCCTGCCTGCTCACCTATATCATCGCAACGCTCATCCTCGCCTTCTCTCAAACAACGCCCATGTTTATCCTGGCGGCCGTGATCTGGGGCGCGGGAAATGCCTTTGCCTTTCCGGCCTTCGTTGCCTTGGTGATCGACCTCGCCGGTCCCGCCCGTGGACCAGCGCTTGGGACATTCACGGCCCTTTCTGATCTGGGAGTTGGTCTGGGCGCTGTGATCATGGGAATCGTTTTGCGCCTGACCAATTTCCAGACGATGTTTCTCTTCCTCGCCTTCACCGGGATCATCAATTTTACTTACTTCTACCTCTTTGTAATGAAAAAGGGGACTTTGAACAGGGCTATTTATATATGATGGAGCAAGGTTGAAAGATGAGAATATTAGTGATTGTCAATCCAGTCGCAGGCGGTGGGAAAACCCTTCGCCTTCTCCCAAGCGTGAAACGCTGGTTCTCCCAATCTTCCCACGACCTCCTTTACGAGATTACAAGCACCCCTGATGAAATGCGTTCAAAAATTATGGCTGCCCCTGCCCGGGGAATGGATGCGATTCTCCTTTCCGGAGGTGACGGAACAGTTCATCAGGCGCTTCCGGCCATTGTGGAAACGGGTCTCCCATTCGGTTACCTGCCCTGTGGCCGGGGCAACGATTTTGCCAGGAATATCGGGCTGCCGGCGGATTTGAAAAGCAATTGTTCCTTCCTCTCCGCCCCATCCTTTCGTAAGCTCGATTTGCCAAGCATCAATCAGAAAATCCCCTTTGCCGCCATTGCTTATGTCGGCTTTGATGGCGAGGTCAACAGGTTGGCCAATGACCATAAAGGCTATTTCGGCGGAACATTAGGCTACATCATCTGTGTCCTGAAAACCTTGAAGAACTTTAAGCCTTTTGAGGTTGAAATAACCATTGATGATCACACCTGGAGAGAGCGTGTGATGATGGTCTCCATTGCCAATGCCCCATTCTATGGGGGAGGCATGAAAATCGCTCCTCAGGCCCTGATGGATGATGGGTTGCTCGACATCTGCATTGTCAAGGAGATTTCTAACTTGGAACTGTTAAGACAGTTCCCTAAGGTCTTCAAAGGAACCCACGTCACTCATCCAAGAATTATGATGGCCACCGGCAAGAAAATAAAAATCACTTCGGATGAAGAGAGAGAATTGTTTGCTGATGGCGAGCACGCAGGGAAACTCCCTGCTGAATGCACGATCGGAAGCCGGACGATCAGGGTTCTGGCCCCATCCAATACAAACCATAGGAGCGAAAATGAAATCGACTAAAAAACGGCTGGCGATAGGGGTGACCATCCTGCTTCTGTTTCCTTCTCTTCTTTATGGCAAGGAAAAGCTCCTGACCCTCATCCATACCAACGACATGCATTCCCATCTTCTGGGCCTCCCGTCCAATCTCGAATATTCGCCCTTAAAAACGGGCGACGATACAACCGTGGGGGGATGGGCAAGGATCGCATCGGTCATTCAATCGGAGAAGGCAAAGCGGACCAACCCAACCCTTGTGCTCGACGCAGGCGATTTTCTCATGGGCTCTCTCTTTCATATGATTTCAAGGGAGGAGGCCGTGGAGCTTCGTCTGATGAAAGAGATGGGTTATGACGTTATCACGCTGGGAAATCACGAATTCGACCTCATGCCAAAAGGGCTGGCAAGAATCATCGCCTCCGCCCACCAAAAAGGGGGACTGCCGGAGATCGTCTTCTCAAGCGCCATTTTCAACAAAGAGGACAGCGAGGATGACTCGCTGGAAGAGGTCTTTAAAAAAGGGTGGGTCAAACCCTACACCGTGAAGGAAGTCCAGGGAATCCGGATCGGTCTCTTCGGGATCATGGGAAAGGATGCGGCGGAGGTTTCGCCATTTGCCCGGCCCCTCAAATTCAAAAACCCGATCGAAACCGCCCGCGAGATGGTGAAGATTTTAAGAGAGAAGGAGAAGGTCGATCTGGTCATCTGCCTCTCCCACAGCGGACTCCGGGAGAAGAAGTCCCGCTCCGAGGATGAACAACTGGCAAAGGAAGTCCCGGGAATCAATATCATTGTCAGCGCTCATACACATACAAAACTGGCCAGACCCCTTATCGTGGACAAAACCATCATCGTTCAGGCTTATGCCCACGGGAGGAATGTGGGAATTCTCGATCTCGTTTATGAGAACGGCACGGTAAAATTGAAGGGCTATGACCTGATCGATATTGACGATCGCATTTCCGGAGATGAGAAGATTCAGAAGAAGATCGAATCCTATATCGGCGCCATTGATAAAACGGTTCTCAAGGACCTTCAGCTCTCTTTTTATAAGGTGATCGCAAAGACAGATTTTGATCTGAAGCTCGTGCCCGAGGAATCGAATCTTGGAAACCTGATTGCCGACTCGATCCGTTGGGCCGTCAACCGGATCGACTATGATAAAAACGACCCTGTCAGCAAGGTGGTCGTTGCCATTGAATCCAATGGCGCCATCCGTGATGACCTCCTCAAAGGAAAGACCGGAGACATTGCCGTCTGTGACCTTTTTCGCGCCGTGCCCCTGGGCTTCAGCAGGGCGGATGAAAGCATGGGATATCCTTTTATCACCTGCTATCTCTTTGGACATGAAATAAAGAAGGCCCTCGAAGTGGTGACGAGTATCTACCCTCAAAAAGGAAATAAGTTTTTTCTCCAGGTCTCCGGAGTCAAATTCAAATACAATTTCAACAGGATGCTCTTTGATCGTGTGACTGACATCCGGATCGGAAGCGAGGAAGAGGGGTTTCTTCCCCTCGATTATTCGGAATCGAATAAGTCGCTTTATCGGGTCGCCACCAACCTCTACAATGCGACCTTTCTCAATTTCGTGGGCCGTTTTACCTACCGCCTTCTTGAAATCGTCCCAAAAGATAGAAAGGGCAATCCAGTCGTTTCTGAGAAACCAAAAGGGAACCCCTTCGATCTCCTCCTGCCTTTGAGGGTGGATGCGGATAAAGAGAAACCAGGCGTCCAGGAGTTGAAGCAATGGATCGTCCTGATGGACTATGTGAGGAGTTTCCCGGATAAGGACGGGGATGGGATCCCTGACATCCCTGAAAAATATAGAGGGAAGCTCGGAAGGATTACGAAAGAGCCGAGCTGGAACCCCGTCTCACTTCTATCGCGTGGCACCTACGTCACCTGGATCGCCTTCGGCGCTATCGTCATCATCCTTCTCATGATCGGATTAATAACTTACCTTGTGGTGAGAAAGGTAAAAAGGATGGCTAAAACCAAAAAGGCTTTTTAGGCTTCTCATAGAAAATAGATTGTCCCCCCTTTCCTGTGTAACCAGAGATTTCCAGACTTTTTCAGAAATCTCTGGAAATCTGTTTGACAAAATCAATTGGCAAGAATAGGATTGTAGGAAATTACATTCTTCAGTTAAATAATTGTTCGGCAGACAGGGGCGGATGAAGATCAAACGCCGGGATCGCTGATAATGGACATCGGGCAAAACGGCAAGTTAATCAATGGTTAAACGTAAACATGGAGTCAGCCGTGAAATTTTCGCAGAGAATTGGAATAACACCTGTAGAGAAGGCAAGCCATGTGGTAGTGGTTTGAAGCACAAAAAATGTTGTGGTAACCGCTGATATAAAAAAACGGAATATTCCTATCTTGCCTAACACTTATAATACCTCCCGTTGTCAATAGGGAAAAGAAATCCAGGACGAAAAGGTAATTGATTTTCGTTCTAAGAAAGAGACATTCTTGCCCGTTGGCAGCCATTCCGACTTGGTTTCTGACCGGGTGCAAGCGGCTCCACCGGATCGCCGATAAATCTGGCTCCCGGTGAGCCTTCACGTTATGCTAAGGAAGAATTTGAGGAACCATTAGAACATACCTCCCACATGTGTTAAAATACTACCAGATCACGAACATATACGGAGGGGTGGTAACATATGCCAAAACATGCAAAACGCATTCTTGCTGACGCGCTGGAATTGCCGCCGGTGGAGCGTGCCGAACTGGTGGAGAGTCTTCTGTCGAGCTTTGAATTTCAATCCAGAAAGGCCATTGATGACTTATGGACTCAAGAAGCAGAGGACCGAATAGACGCATTCGAGCGCGGTGAAATGGGCGGAATTTCGGGGAGAGATGTATTCGCGGAGATCGAGAAAAGCAGATAACGATGGAAATCGTATTTCTTCCTCCAGCCAAAGCCGAGCTTACCGACGCTATCTCCTATTACAACATGCAAAGCGAAGGTCTTGGTTATGAGTTTGCTGCGGAAGTGAAGAGGACGCTCGAACGAATCGTTCAATACCCTGACGCCTGGTTCAATCTGTCAAAACGTACCCGCCGTTGCAGGACCAATAGATTCCCATACGGAGTTATTTATCAGGTGAGGAAAGAAACCCTACTTATTGTGGCGGTCATGCACCTGAGCAGGGAGCCGGAGACCTGGAAGTCACGGCTCAAAAAGAAGGAATTATAAACCGTGGCATAATACTTATAAGGCTTACCAGCTTCCGCCGCCTCCTCCACCGCCACCGCTCCCTCTCGGTGCGGAGAACAGATTTGGTGCCAGGCAACGGTAATTAGGTATTGACAAGGTTAGAAAAGAAAATACCGTGTTTCCGTTGCCTGACACCGATTTGTGTACTAAGTATTTTAAATGATTCTTTGATGTTCAAAATGGCTGGTATCGGGTATTTATTAAACCAATTTAACTACAT